>Ga0187804_10000032_pt1 | contig 27462 bp, 22 predicted proteins | sample NC_wetland_sal_i_3_FD_132961 | JGI IMG/M metagenome (GOLD analysis project Ga0187804, IMG submission 132961) | Wetland sediment microbial communities from Neuse River Estuary, North Carolina, USA - Control_4 | ecosystem: Environmental > Aquatic > Freshwater > Wetlands > Sediment | place: USA...
GCGGTGACAATCAGATGCTGATAGAGCGGATCGGCATGGGCCAGGATCTCAACCCATTTGCCGCCGCCGGTGATTACTGAGAGAACCGCCGTTCTCGCCGCCACCACCCACATATTATGCTGGAGCTGCGGCATGTACTTCTCGGCCGCGGCTTCTTCCGAGAACGACCACGGCAGCATGAACTTGGCCTCGAACACCGCGTCGCTGCCCCCCACCCGACCATCCAAAGTCGCGCCCATCCAGCGAAGCGCCGGATGCCTCACTCTCTTCTGAATATCCGTGATCACCTGCCCGGTATTGGCCTCATACCAGCGCCGGTTCAGGTCTTCCGTCGCAAGACCTAGCTGGACGAGGAGGTTGCCTGACAGGTCTTCCGGTTCGATTTCGCCGCGCTTTTGTCGCCACAGTCGGATCAGCGCCTGCTCATCATCGCCCATGATGATCCGGGCGTCCGAGCCCCCGACGACGTAGCGACGATCCGCAAATTTGCAAACTTTGGGGTGGGAAGACATGATACTTCTCCTGTCGGGCTCTCTGGTCACCTCGCCGTCTCTGTCCGTAGAGCCCGTCGGGCGATTTGATAGTTTTTCTATTAAATCGATCCGAACTCGGGTGTCAATAGAAATTCTATCAAATCCGGATTTTCAAATTGACCACGATCCGACAGATCAAGGCGGCTCGGGCGCTGCTTGGGTGGTCTCAATCGGACCTAGCGCACCGATCAGGAGTTTCAGAACCAACCATTGCCCGCCTGGAGTCGGCCGAGGGTGAACTGGGCGGGCGAGAGGAAACGGTTAGAAAAATCTGTGCCGCCCTTGAAATGAGTGGAATCGAGTTCATTGAGGGAAACGGGGAGGGCGTGCGGCTTCGAAAGCCGCGTCGAGGAGGTCGGAAGTAACGCACGCGCGGTGCTGAGGGGCAATTGAGGCCGAGTTCATCGACGAGAGCGGCGGGGGCCCCGGCGTGCGACTGCGAAAGCGGCACCCGAAAAAGAGTTAATCGCTGGCCAAGCTGGCAGCGCTTTATGCCATTGAACAGGCCAACGGAACGGTTTCCAACTGCCAATAGTGGATGAAGCCAAGTCTGTTTAGGTTCGCGGCTAAGCCGTTGACCCTCGGCTAGTGGTCATTTAAGATTGTTTCAAATCTGGGCAAACAAAGCACTTGGTTCTCTTCCGAACAGGACAGGGAGCGCGCCCAGATGTATCGATCACCAAATAAAATTGACCGCGCGCGCGAAGCGTCGCAGCGAGCTCGCGATTTCCGTGGACCACTGAAGCACGGCGCCTATTCGGGCATGAGCCTTCTCCCCGGCGAGGATCCCGCCGAGTTTAAGAAGCTGCACGAGGAGCTCGTCGCAGAATACGCTCCGACAGGCCAGCACGAACACGAGATCGTCGAAACGATGGCTCGCCTTATGTGGCGCAAGCGATGCCTGTGGAGTTACGGTTTGGCGGAATTTGCCAGGAAACGACATTCCGCGATTGAGTTGGCACGGGAAAAGGCAGGCGAAACTCGATCGCACGAAATCTGGATAAAAAAATGCGATCATCGCGAGAAGGTGGACGACGCGCTGGAACAATACCGAGCGGAAAAGGACGCGAAGGGGGAGCCGCCATCGGATGAGGAGATGCAACAGATCGAAGCGCAGTATGCAGATCCCGATGTCGCAGCTGAAGAGGAGTATGATGAACTTTGGTTTAAGGTCATAGCGCATCCGAAGCACAGAGAGCACACGGCACAGCAGCAAGCCGAGGAAGAAAAAATTCGGCGAGAAATGGGCGATGCCGCGTTTGAGCTAGCACGCCTATCTCAGGTCGCCACGACCGGCTATCTGATGCACGAACTTTCGATCATTGACCGAGTCGACGCGATGATCGATCGATGTCTCAAGCGCTTGTTGCTGGTACGAGGTGTCAAGTCGATTTCGCCGTCTCTATCCAAACCCACGCCCAAACAAATTCCCTCGTCCTGATCGCCAGGCGAACAGTACCGGAGCGCTCTCCGAAAACCACTTGTGCTACTAGTTCTACACGTCGACGGCATCGAATCTCGCGCGTAAAAGGCGTGCGGCCGGCTCGCTCAATCGGCACCACTGGCGCAACGCCTATAACCTACAACTATAACGTGTACAATATTACCCCAGGTTGTAATTTTTCGAAAGCTAAAAAATTTTGCTAGCCGTTTCAAGAACTAATGTGCGTGAAGCGCAAAATGTCTACCCCGGCTTCACCCACCCGAATGTGCAGTTCACGGAGCTGCTTCGGCGAGACTTCCGACGGTGCACCCATCATCAGATCTTCGGCACGCTGGTTCATCGGGAACAGCACCACCTTCGCGCAGGTTCTCCTCGTTGCACGGATCACCGACCGCGGGGTACAGCAAGCGTAGGGTGGGCATCGCGCCGGCAATGCGCGTCACGCGTGGGCAAAATCGTTCACGCGCGATGTCCACGCAGAACCAATAGCGCAGACGATTTTGCCCACCCTACAATTGGCTGTTGAACGTCGGAAAGTGGCTCAAAGCGGAAGGGTTAGATGACCGCGTTGGCGGTGATTGCTGACGTGCGTTTCCCCTGTTTCCTAAGCCTCGCCTGCCATCTTACGCTGAAAGATGCGGCGAGGCTCCCAATTCATTCTTGCCGAGCGGCACATGAATTTCGCAGGTCAAGCCCTCGCAAGCGTAATCGAAATTGATCATCTTGAAGGTTGACTCGAGCAACGAGGTGCCAAATCCGCGCTGACCTGGACCAAGCACGGGAGGGCCACCGCGCTCCCGCCATCGGAATTTCAAGACTGAGCCGCCGCCATTGCTCGCAACGTTCCAATCGATGCTCACACTGCCGCCCGCGCTTGAAAGTGCGCCGTGCTTCAATGCATTCGTGGCAAGTTCATGCAGCGCAAGCGAAAAATTCTGCGCATTCTTTGCGCTCAGCATCAGATCGGGGCCGTCAATTTCGGTGCGAACAACAAACGGTTCCAAGGTCAAATGCACGATCTCGCGTAAACTAACGCCGCTCCAGTTTGATTTGGTCAATCGTCGATACGTGCCGGCCAATGCCAGCAGTCGGCCTTCAAATATTTTTCTTGCTTCATCAAGCGGCCCAGAGCCGGCCAAGGTCTTCTGCGCGATCCCCTGAATCACGGTCAGCAGATTGTTGGTCCGATGTTGGAGTTCGCGGATGAGTATTTGTTCGGCCTCCGCCGCACGTTTTTGTTCCTCCTCGGCGCGCTTGCGTTCGGTAATGTCGAGCATGGAAGCGATCCAGCCCGTAACCGTTCCGCTGTCGTCTTTTTCCGGCGTGTAGATGACATGCAGGAATCGCGTTCCGACGCCCTGGTAATGAACTTCTCTCTCAAATTCGACCCGGTCACCTTGCAGGACTTTCTCGACATGGGGGCGAATCGCCTGAAAGTCTTTGTCGCCCAAAACATCGGCCAGCCGTTTGCCAACAACCTGTTCGGCTCGACGGCCAGTCATCTCTAAATAGGCGTGGCTGATGAAGCGATAGCGAAGATCCTTATCCATCCGGATGAGCATGAATGGCGTTCGGTAAATAATGCTCTCCAGTTCGGCTTCCTTGTCGCGTAACGAAGCCTCGTTCTCCCGCAGCCTTTTAGCAAGCTGTTCGAAACGATGACCGTGACCTGTTCCCAAGAGAAGCAAGCAGCCGATCAAGCCGGTGCCAAGAGCACCAGCGGCAAGCACCGCCCAGCTTTGCCAGCCCCGGTGTGTCGCGAGATAGGCCGGGGATGGCGTTGTGCTCACGAGATAACGGCGCGTTCCGAAATTAAATTCGGTTTTGAACAACACCGATACTGTCTGAGGAATTGCGTCGAAGAACGGCGCGTCTGCCGCAGCATCGGCAAATCGCAAATTGAGTGTTGACCGAAGCGGATCCACAAGCGTCGCGGCGAATGGGCCCATTCGCAGCACGACCAGCACGATGCCAGGACCGGCGGGACCCGCCGATACGGAATCGATCAACAAGATGCCATTTTGGGAGCCATGGTCCTGCACCAAGCGGATCGGCGCGGTCGCAACCAAATTTCCACTGCTCGCCGCTGCCTCAATAGCGATGCGCCCGGTCTCGTCCGATGCGAGATCAAAGCCGACGGCTCGTTCATTGCCGTCCAGCGGTTCGACGTAAGTAACGGGGTAAAAGCGATTTCGATCGTCAGCCGAGCGCAGTTCGCCGGATTGAGCACGCTGGCGAATCTCGAAACCTGGCATCTCGGCCGTCTGGGCAGCCTCGAACCTTCCCCGATCGGCGGACTGGACCGATGGTGCCCATTCTACTGCTTGAATGATCGGAAATCGGTCCAGCAAGGTCCGCACCAGATCGCGGAATTCCCGGCGCGTGACCGGCTGCTGGCGGCTGACAAAAGCGTTCGATAGCTGTTCGAGAAATCCGCGCTGTTCCTCCAGCGTTGCCCTTATCGTGTCGGCGAATTGCTGCGATCGCAGGCGAAATTCAAAGAGAGACTGATCGTTCTCCCAGCGGTTAACACGGATGAAAATTGCGACGAACAGCGCGAAGCAAAGCAGCATTGGAACGGCGACCGACCAGACCCGCGATCGCCACAAATTTCGCGGCTCCGCGGCGAACGCGAACAGCAGCGGCAGCGCCACGAGTACGCCGAGCGTGTCGCCTGCCCACCATGTCGTAAAGTTTGTCGGCAGATCGCCGGACTGAACCGCGCCGAGCGCCCACATCCCGGCCAGTGAAAGGCTCGCGCTTGTCAGACAGAACACCGGCGAAAGCACCAATAGCAGCACAAGATCGCGCGGATTATCCAATGGGGCGGGATAACCGATCACCCGGCGAAGCACGGTGCCGCCAAGTGCCGCTTGGAGTGTGGAAGCAAGCGCGATGACAAGAGCCGCCGCAGCGCTCAACAGCGTAAAGTGATCCGCGATCGAGTAGCCGATCCATGCATTGAGCAGAAGCGAACCGATAAATATTCCCGGCAGGGTGGATGGTCCGGCCATGAACATGGCGCCAACGGCGATGCCGGCCGGCACAAAGACGGCGGTGGCATAGCCGGGCGGTACGGCGAGCAGGAGCCCAAGCCGTCCCGTGATCACATAGGCCGGCGGCAGCGCCACATAGGTCAGAAACCGCCGCCGCATCGCGAGGTGTTTCATCCGGCCCAACCGAGTCCACTCAGCCCTAGCGTATCGTAATGAATAAGAGCGACCGATGGCGAGCATTTTGGGGTGGCCCTATCCGTCTCGACAGCTCGACAGCAAAACCGGGCCGCCCGCGTCCGAACTCGACGGCCGTCGCCCCCGCAGCAGCGAACGTGGGCGGCTCGTTCGATCCGCGTTACAGTTGCCGTGATGGCTAACACAACCGCCGGCTCGGGAATGAAATGGGTGGGCCGCGCGATCCGGCGCCTGGAAGATCCGGCGCTGGTGCGCGGGCGCGGCCGCTTTACCGCCGATCTGCCCGCCGCGCATTTCGTCCGTTTCATCCGCAGCCCCGTCGCTGCCGGGCGCATCGTGAGGATCGCCGCGCCCGAAGGCATCACGGTCATTCGCGCCACCGACCTCGCCGCGCGGCCGATCAAGCCGGTGCTGCACAAATACAATTATCGACCGATCGCACAGCCAATCCTGGCGGATGAGGTCGTGCGTTTTGTCGGCGAACCGATCGCGGCGGCATTCGCGCCGACGCCGGCGGAAGCCGAAGATGCCGCGGATCGCGTGGAGATCGAGATTGCCGAACTTCCGGCGGTCACAGACGCGCGTGCGGCATTGCAGCCGGATGCGCCGGCCGTTCATGACACCGGCAATCTCGTTGTCGACGGCCAATTCAAGACCGCCGGTTTCGACGAGGCGGCAGCCAAGGCGCACCGGCGCATTCATCTCGCCGCGCGGTCGCACCGGCAAAACGCGACACCGCTTGAGGCGCGCGCGGCGCACGCGAGCTTCGATCCCGCGTCGGGCCGCACGACATTGACCTGCACCACGCAAATGCCGCACCTCACCCGCACCGCCATTGCCGACATTCTCGGCTTTCGCGAATCCGATCTGCGCGTGGTCGCACCGGATGTCGGCGGCGGCTTCGGCCAGAAAATGTCGCTCGCCGCGGAATACGTGGTTCTGGTCTGGCTGGCGCGCAAGCTTGGCAGCAGCGTTGCCTGGATTGAGGACCGCCGCGAAAATCTGATCGCGGCTTTTCACAGCCGCGATCAGCATATCGCACTGGAGGGCGCCTTCGACGCCGATGGCAAGCTCATCGCACTATCAGCGGATGTCGTTGCCAACGTCGGCGCTTATTCGTGTTTTCCGACGACCTGCGGCGTCGAGCCGCTAATGGCCATGGCGGAGTTGCCCGGCCCTTATGATCTTCGCGCCTATTCCTGCCGCGCACGCGCAATCACGACAAACACCTGCACTATGGCGCCCTATCGCGGCGTGTCGCGGCCGGTCATTACCTTTGCGATCGAACGGCTGATGGACAAGGCCGCGGCCGCCTTCGGCGTCAGTCCGGTCGAGATCCGCAGGCGCAACCTCATCCGCCGCTTTCCCTATACCTCGGTCACGGGATTGGTGTTCGACGAGGGCAGCTATGTCGAGACGCTAGAGATCGCCGCTGCCGAAATCGATCTGCCGAAATTCCGCGCGCGCCAGCGTGAAGCCCGCGACCAGGGCCGTTTTCTCGGAATTGGGTTCGCAAGCTTCTCCGAGCGTACCGGCTATGGCAGCGCGGCTTTTGCCGCGCGCGGCATGGAGATCACGCCGGGCTGGGAAACCGCGGAGATCGTGATGGACCCGTCCGGCCAGGTCGAGGCCCGGGTCGGAGCGAGCCCGCACGGCCAAGGCCTGGCAACGACACTGGCGCAGCTTGTTGCCGATACGATCGGGGTACTGCCCGCGAACGTTCGCGTGGTGCACGGCGATACCGACCGCACGCCCTATGGGTGGGGGACATTTGCCAGCCGGTCACTCGTCATCACCGGCGGCGCCGCGACGCTGGCGGCACGCAAGATGCGCGAAAAACTGCTCACCATTGCCGGCGATCTGTTGGAGGCCTCGCGCGACGACGTCGTGCTCGAAGATAGCAAGGCCCGCGTCACCGGCACGGATCGGAGCGTGTCAATCGCGGTGCTGGCGCGCGCAGCCTACTATCAGTCGCACCGCTTCAAAGATCTCAGTCCGGGTCTTGCCGAAAGCGCGCATTACGATCCGCCCGGCACTTTTTCCAATGCCTGTCATGTCGCCGTCGTCGACGTCGACGTGGCGACGGGAGGCGTTCGGATCGAGCGCTTTATTGCGGTCGAGGATGCCGGCCGCATCATCAACCCACTGATCGCGGAGGGTCAGGTGCACGGCGGCATCGCCCAAGGCATCGGCAACGCGTTGCTTGAAGAAATCATCTATGACGCGCTCGGCAACGTAGTGACCGCAACGCTTGCCGATTATTTGCCGCCGACCGTGCGTGAAGTTCCGCCGATCGAGTTGGCGCACCTCGAAACGCCGGCGGCGAGCTCGCTCACCGGTGCCAAAGGCCTCGGCGAGGGCGGCGCGATCGGCGCGCCTGCCGCAATTCTCAACGCCGTAAATGATGCGCTCTCCCCCTTTGCGGTCTCGATCGACGAGATACCCGCAACCCCGCAGCGGATCAGGGCGGCGCTGCGGGCGGCAGGGATCGGTGATCAGGGATCAGCACCCTGACTGCTGATATCTGATTCCTGATGGCTGATCTCCGTCACGTCGCCCGCTCGCGCGCCGAAACGATGGCGAGAAACAGATAAACGCCGAGCAGCGTCGTTTCGACAAAAACCACGAACATGCTGCGGCCGTAGACCTGCGGAAAAAAGACCTCCACTGCCGACATCGAGACCACGGAGGCAAGCCAGAGAACCGCACCCCAGGCCGCCGCGAGCCACAGCCCGACCGCCGCCACCAAGTCCAGCACCGCGAAAAACACCGTCGTGGTTTGCCAGGCGATCGTGTGCGCCTCAAAGCCTTGCCCGGGCGGGGCGCCGATGCCGCAGACCTGGACCCAGTGGTAGAGACCCTTGAGGAGCGATACCCCGGCCATGAGCCGCAGAAACAGGACCAGATAATCGGTCCAGGTCCCCCGCACGACCTTGGCCAGCCGCACCGGTTCGAGCAGATCGCTGGGCCTCGTCGGACGGTGCTGCGGTTGATCGGTCATGATCCTCGCCTTTAAGGGATCAAGGGGCGGATTGATGGCGAACGGGCCTAGCACGATCGATACGGGCACTTTGGCAGCGCGTCAAAGCCCGGGAATCGGCCTCAAACCAGCGCTTTGCAGTCAGTGGCAGATCGGCCTGGGACGGGATAAAAGAAGCGTAGGGAGACTCTCATGGCGATCAAATTCGGCCGTCCGCTCGAAAGGGGCCGGTTTGCCCCGGCGCCGGCCGAGGTCAAGGCCGACGGGCTCGATCTGCCGGTACGCCTGCGCCGCAATCGGCGGAGCGAGTGGTCGCGCCGCATGGTGCGCGAAAACGTCCTCACCGCCGATGACCTGATCTGGCCGTTGTTCATCGTCGATGGAACCAATGTTCGCGCACCGGTCGAGTCGATGCCGGACGTGGAACGCCTTTCGATCGACGAAGCGGTTCGCGCCGCCGAACGGGCGGCCAAGCTTGCAATTCCGTGCGTGGCTTTGTTTCCGTATACCGATTCAGGAAGACGCGACGATGCCGGCTCGGAAGCGCTCAATCCCGACAATCTCGTCTGCCGCGCCATTCGCGCCATCAAAAAAGAGGTGCCGGAAATCGGCGTGTTGTGCGACGTGGCGCTTGATCCCTATACCAGCCATGGCCACGACGGCATCCTGCGCGACGGCGTGATTCTCAATGACGAGACCGTCGCCGTTCTGGTCCGGCAAGCACTGGTGGAGGCGGAAGCGGGCTGCGACATCATCGCGCCGTCTGACATGATGGACGGCCGCGTCGGCGCCATTCGCGGCGGGCTCGATGCCGCCGGCTTCGCCGACATTGCGATCATGGCCTATGCAGCGAAATATGCCTCGGCGTTTTATGGCCCGTTTCGCGATGCGATCGGTTCGAACGCGACACTGATCGGCGATAAGCGAACCTACCAGATGGATCCGGCCAATACCGACGAGGCTTTACGCGAGGTGGAACTCGATATCGCCGAAGGCGCCGATATGGTGATGGTCAAGCCCGGCCTGCCCTATCTCGACGTTCTGCAGCGGGTGAAAGATGTGTTCGGAATGCCGACCTTCGCCTATCAAGTCTCCGGGGAATATGCGATGATTATGGCTGCTGCCGGTAACGGCTGGCTCGATGGCGATAAGGCGATGATGGAGAGCCTGATTGCGTTTAAGCGGGCCGGGGCGGATGGGGTTCTGACCTATTTTGCCGCAAGGGTTGCGGAGAAATTGAAAAAGGCCGCCGCATAGAACGCCGCGAGAGGCGCAATGGCGTTGTCGTCGCGGGATGGCGAAGCTGCCGGATAAGAGCGCCCGAAAGCGCCGTAGGACCACCCCCGTCCGCTGTGAGAATCTGGGGCGGATGTGATGCGCGAGTACGACGATTACGACGACGAGAATATCCGGCTTTACACGCCGGTCTTGCAGCGCGTGATCATTCTCGCCGCAGTCATTATCGCTGTTCCCGTCATGATGTGGACGATCACGACCTTCGTCCGCAGCTACGTTGCGCGGCCGCAAGCGCCGGCGCTCGAACACGTCGCGTCCGCGAATATGCCCGCGGGCCTTTCGGCGATCTCACCGGCGCCACCCAGTCCGGCTCCATCTCCGGCCGATCAATCGGCACCGCAGCGCGTCGAGGGGGCCTCGGCGAGCGATGCACCGAGCCGAGCCGCCGAGACGAGGAACGGGGTCCCTAATCTGGCCTCGCTGCCGGATGCGAGCGCGCCGCCAGCCGCCGTGAGCAGTCCATCCGGCGCTTCTCTGCAAGCGATACAGGCTCCCTCGCCTGCACTCACTGCCACGGCAACGACAACCGGGGACATATCGACAGGCAGTTCCACCGCCGCACCCGCTTCGCCGGCGCCAAAACTGCCCCTGGCACCTCGATCGAATGACAATGCCGCTTCGACCGGCGCGCCGAATTCCTCGGATCGCGGTCTCGCCTGGCCCAATCCAAATGCGACCAGCCCGCCGGACTTCGGCGCACCGCGGCTTCCCCCTCCTCCAGGGCCCGCACGCACGGCAGCGGCCGAGGTCCTCCCCGCGGGTGGGCCGATCCGTGGACCGATACCCTTGCCGCGGCAACGACCAGGCATTTTTGCCGTGGCTGCGGCCGCCACCGGTCCGGTGCCGCTGCCCCGCGCGCGCCCCGTGGATGCGCCCGCCGAAGCAGCCAATTCGGTGATTGAGCCTGCCTTCGGCTATCGCCCCGGCCTCGACAGCGATCGCTAGTGCCTAAGCCCGTCCGTCACTGCAGCACGGCACCGCTTTCCATGCGCACCGGCTCGTAGCCGTCCGCCGCAAGCGCCCGGAAGATCTGCTCGGCGTGGGCGGCATCGCGGGTTTCCATCGTGACATCGAGCTTGGCGCCCTTGGCGGGCACGTCGAGGAACAGCCGGTGGTGATCGACGGCCAGAATATTGGCGCCAAACTCGCCGAGCCGGCTTGCGATCTGGCCCAAAATCCCCGGCCGATCCGGAATAGTGAGGCGAAACGAGACGATCCGCGCTTCACGCTCCAGTTGCCGCACCATGATCGAGGCCAGAATGCGGGGATCGATATTGCCGCCGCAGAGGATCAGGCCGACTTTGCGCCCGGCAAAGCGCTCCGGTTTGGCCAGCATGGCGGCAAGCCCGGCCGCGCCGGCGCCTTCCGCCATAGTCTTCTGCAAGGTCAGAAAGTCGTTGACGGCGCGCTCGATCAGCGGCTCGTCAACCAGAATGATCTCGCGGACGAGTTCTCGCACCACCGGCAAGGCGAATTTGCCGGCCCGGCTCACCGCAATGCCCTCGGCAAGCGTGGCGCCGCCGCACGGCCGCTTCTCGCCGTGAACGGCATTCCACATCGACGGATAGAGCGAACATTCGACACCGAATATTTCGATGGCCGGCCGCATCGCATGGGCGGCAATCGCGTTGCCCGCGATCAGACCGCCGCCGCCGATCGGCACGATCAGCACATCGAGGTCGGGAGCCTCTTCGAGCATTTCCAGCGCGATGGTGCCTTGCCCGGCAATGATGTGACTATCGTCGTAAGGATGAACCCAGACCAGCTTGCGCTCGGCGGCAAGCGTCTCCGCCCGCAGTTGCGCCTCAAGAAGAGTCTCGCCGGAGAGCAGCACTTCAGCGCCGAGCATCTGCGTTGCCTTCACTTTCACAAACGGAGTCGTTGTCGGCATCACGATGGTGGCTGGTATTCCAAGACGCCGCGCATGGTAGGCGACCGCCTGTGCATGATTGCCCGCGGACATCGCAATCACGCCGCGGCGGCGTTCGCTCGCGTCAAGCGCCGCGAGCTTTACGCAGGCTCCACGTTCCTTAAACGAATTGGTGACCTGTAAATTCTCATATTTGACGTAGACTTGTGCACCGGTCAGCGCCGAAAGCGGAGGCGCCGCCAGCATCGGCGTACGCAGCACGTGTCCCAAGATCGTCTGACGTGCGGCCTCGACATCGGCCAGCGTGACCGTCAATCGTTGTTCGCTCATGGCGTCGATATTATAATGCCGAGCTGATCATGACGGATTCTGGCCCAAATACCGGTCCCGGTCGCAGCGGCATGTCGTTCGATTTCAAGCCGCATGCCTATGATCCTTCGGCAAATCCGGAACTATTCGAAGGCGTGCTGGCGCGTCGAATCGTGGCCTTCATCATAGATGTCGTCATCATCGCCGTTCCGCTGTTCGCGGCGGCGGCGTTCATCTTTGTTTTCGGGCTGGTCACGTTCGGACTGGGCTGGCTGTTGTTCTGGCTATTGTCACCAATATCGGTCATTTGGGCGCTGGCCTATTACGGCTTTACGCTGGGCAGCCCCGCCTCCGCCACAATCGGCATGCGCGCCATGGAAATCGAGATGCGAACCTGGTACGGCGCGCCGGCCTATTTCGTGCTCGGAGCGGTTCATGCCGTCGTGTTTTGGATCAGCGTCAGCGTGCTTACCCCCTTTATCCTGCTGGTCGGGTTCTTTAACGCGCGGCGCCGGCTTTTACACGACATTCTGGTCGGCACCGTGCTGATCAACGCGCAAAGCCGGGCGGTTACGCTGCGGGCACGTGCGGCGGGCTGACCGGCAAATGGCCTTTGACGGAGCAACGCGCCCGGGCGATCCTGTCGACTCGCCATTTGTCGACTCGCCCTTTGGCGAAAACCGGTAGTTCCCGTGACCCAGCATTCGCGCGATACGCCGCAATTTTATCTCACCGCTCCGTCGCCGTGCCCCTATCTCGCCGGCAAGGAAGAACGGAAGGTTTTTACCCATCTCGTCGGCGAGCGTGCGGGCGAGCTCAACAATATCCTGACCCAGGGCGGATTCCGCCGCAGCCAATCCATCGCCTACCGGCCGGCCTGCGAAGACTGCCGCGCTTGCGTTTCGGTCCGCGTCGTCGCCAAGGATTTTCGCCCGACCCCGAGCATGCGCCGGATCATGCGGCGCAACGCCGACATTGCCGGCGAAATGCGCATCGCCGTGCCGACCTCCGAGCAATACGCGGTCTTTCGCGCCTATCTCGATTCCAGGCATCGTGATGGCGGCATGGCCGACATGACCGTGCTCGATTACGCGATGATGGTCGAAGACAGCCACATCGAAACCCGCATCATCGAGTATCGCCGGAAGGACCCGGATGCGCCCGCCGGCAAGCGCGCGGCCGGCGAACTTGTTGCCATCGCGCTCACCGACGTGCTCGGCGATGGATTGTCCATGGTCTATTCCTTCTTCGAACCGGACGAAGCGGCGCGTTCGCTCGGCACATATATGGTCATCGATCATATTGCGCGGGCGCGAAGCATGGGCCTCGCCTATGTTTATTTGGGCTATTGGGTTCGCGGTTCACGCAAGATGGATTACAAAGGCCGCTTTCTGCCGCAGGAGCGGCTGATGCCGGAAGGCTGGATGCGCGTCGATTAATTTTCACGTGCCGCCGGCGCTAAAGCGAAATGAACTTAGGTTTGACTCGACATTTCGCTTTAGCTTGTTGTTTGAGCATGATCTTTTCCGAAAACCGGTATCCACTTTTCGGGATCATGCACGAGGAGGAATGGATGCGGATCCCGATCGTCGCCGTTTTTTGCGTCGCTTTTGGCGGCGGCATCGTCGGTCTTGTTGCGCTCTCGGCGCTGGCGCAAACCATCCCGCCAACCAGCGGCGAGACTGCCAAGGGCAAGGCCCTCGTCGACCTCAATGGAATGACGCTCTACGTCTTCGACCGCGATGGCGCCGGCAAGTCGAATTGCAATGCCCAATGCACGCTCACCTGGCAGCCCTTGATTGCCGACACCGATGCGCAACCGTCAGGAAGTTTTTCTTTCATCACCCGCGACGACGGCCGCAAACAATGGGCCTACAAAGGTAAACCGCTCTATACCTGGGCCAAGGACAAGAAGCCCGGCGACGCAACCGGGGACGGCTTCAATAACGTCTGGCACCTCGCAAGCCCCTAATCCGCGCGAAACGACCGGCGAGCGGTCGCAACTTGCGCAAATTAGGTCGGCAGATCAGCCAGCGTCTTGAGCGCATAAAACTGGACCGGCTCGCGCCGACCTTTCACCGGTGCTTCGTGTAATTGCTCGCCGTCGAGGCTCAGGCCTGCGGCCTCGGCGGCCTGGCGTGAAATCACGACCGCGCAACCATATTCCTTGGTCAAACTTTCCAGGCGCGCGCAGGTATTCACGGCATCGCCGATCGCGGTGATCACCTGCGAGCGCGGCGGCCCCATGGCCCCGACGATCGCCTCGCTAAAGTGAATGCCGACGCCGATGCGCAGCGGCTCGCGCAGATCGCCGCGCAGCCGGTAATTGAGTTGATCGAGCCGCTCCAGCATTTGCTGGGCGCCGCGAACCGCGTCCGCCGGTCCGCTCTTTGGATCGGCGGCATAGAGTCCATACAGCGCCATCAGCCCATCGCCGGTGAACTGCGAATAGTGTCCGTTGCTGGCGACGAGTGCTTGCGTCATTTCGTGGAAAAACTGGTTGAGAATGAACAAGACGTCGTAGGGCAGCTTGCCCTCCGCCAAGCCCGTCGAGGCGCGCAAATCGGTGAATAGGATGGTGATGAGGCGCTCCCTGCCTTCAAGCCCGCCGCGAATCGAGCCGTCAGCGGCGCCGGCATCCGCCGGCATCAGCGGCAATACGGCGATATCGGCCGTCGGACGGATCTGGCACGCGAGCCGCATGCCCGGCGTGGCGCCGATCCGCGCCAAAGCCTTGGCTTCCAACCCGCTTGGTTGCGGAAGCTGCTCGACCCCCTTGGTCACCAGGACTCGGCAGGTGGTGCAACGGGCGCGACCGCCACACACCGATGCGTGCGGGATGCCGTTGGCGCGCAGCGTCTCGAGCACTGTGGCGCCGGGCCGGATCGGCATGCTGCGGCCATTGGCGTGCGCCAATACGGGTGGTTTGCGGCGGCGGTAGTAAAGTTCGCGCACGCCGCGCGCGGCGAACGGTAACAAGGTGAGGCCGAAGCTTAAGGCAAAGCCAATGCGAGCAATTTGGTCAGCCGCCTGTGCCGCTTGCGGCGTGACATGGGATTCTTCCGCGGCAGTTCTTACAAAATCCGCATCGTCATCCGCTTCGCGTAAGACTTGATTGCCCCCGCTGATATAGCCGGCCAGCGCCAATGTCGGCAAAAGCAGCCCGTAGATAAACAATGCCGGCCGCCAGGCCGGATACCAGCGTTTTGTCCGCAGCCAGTAATGGATGCCGATGCAGGCGTGAATCCAAACCGCGAGCAGTGCGGTCATTTGCACCGCGGCGAGCCAGGGCCGATGCAGCCACTGGCCGATGAAGACATTGTTGTAGCTGGGAGTGACGCCAAGCGCGCTGTCGGCGATGCGCGTCCCCACCACGTGAAGCATCAGTAGGACAGGAATGCACAGGCCAAGCCCAAGCTGCGTCAGCTCCCAGCGGTTCAGCCGCAGCGAACGGCGGATGTAAGTCGACCACAACGCATTGCAGTAGTGGACGACAAAAGCGGTAATGAGGATTCCGGTGCCGATTCCGGTCCGCCACGGATACATCAGAACGGTCAGGACCGGCTCCGCGTTATCAACCGAAACGAGCAAAAACCAGTGCGCGGTGAGATGACAGATCACGAAAGCGAGCATGACCAGCGCGCTGATCAGCCGCAGCCGGGCGCGCCACATTCGTAAATTCGCGATCGTGAGTTGTCCGCTCATCACGCTGGCTCGAAACCTCGCCTGCCGAAAAGACCGCCGTGCGGAGCCGATATTCCCGGCGTCTTAAGATAATAGTGGGGTTTTGTTACAGAATGGGAGAACTGCCAAGGACGTCGCCGGGCCGAGCAATATCAGGCACGATCCTCATCGGTTCCAGGAGCCGACCGGCCTTCGGTATTGCCGAACATGTTCGTTTTTGGAAAACCCTTGGGCGCAAGGCGCCCGGCATCGGCGCGATTGCCGCGCCAATCAGCCAGCTCCTTGAGCGACAGATTAAATATCCGGCCCGCCGAATCGGCCCAACTCAGGCCCTTCTCGACCTCAAAGGTCTTGATGTCGGACAATCCGCCGTCCTTGTAGCGTTGTAAGCGCACGCCGCGCCCGCGCGTCATTTCCGGCACTTGCTCAATCGCGAAGATCACCATCTTACGATTTTCACCAATGGCGGCGACGAGATCACCCTCGACCTGCGTCACGGCGCGCGCCGCATCGGGCGCTTTGACATTGAGAACCTGCTTGCCTTTGCGGGTATTGGCAACACACTCGTCCTCTGGAGCGATAAATCCCCTGCCGTGGCGGCTCGCGACGAATAGCTTGCGACCGCCCTGATAGCGAAATACCGAGACGATGTCGGCTTCCTGTTCGAGATCGATGAACAGCCTGACCGGCTCGCCGTGGCCGCGACCGCCCGGTAGTTTCGCCGTCTCGATCGTGTAGAACCGGCCATTGGTGGCAAACACCAGAAGCTTCGAGGTGGTTTCGGCGAAGAACGCGAGCTTGAGACTGTCGTCGGCCTTGAATGACAATCCTGCAAGGTCGGCGACCTGGCCGCGCAAGGCGCGAATCCAGCCCTTGTCCGACACCACGATGGTAACCGGCTCACGCTCGACCAGGGCCTGTTCGATTGCCGCCTCATCATGAGCGGGCGCCTCGGCAAAGCCGGTTCGGCGCTTGCCGAGCGGCGTCTTCGGCCCAAACCTGTCGCGCACTGCACGTACTTCGTCGCCGATTTTCTTCCATTGCTGCTTTTCGGAGCGCAACAAATCCTCGATCGACTTCTTCTCCGCGCGCAGGTTCTTGTCTTCCTGGCGAATTTCCATCTCTTCCAGGCGCCGCAAATTGCGCAGCCTCATGTTGAGAATGGCGTCCGCCTGAACCTCGGACAATTTGAAACTCTTCATCAATACAGGTTTTGGCTCGTCTTCCTTGCGGACGATTTTGATGACCTTGTCGAGGTTGAGATAAGCGACGAGATAGCCGCTTAAGACTTCGAGCCGGTGTTCGATCTCCGCCAGGCGATGGCGCGAACGGCGCAGCAGAACATCACGGCGGTGCGCCAACCACTCACCGAGCACTTCCGCGAGCCCCACCACTTTGGGAATGCGGCCGCGCAGCAGAACATTCATGTTCAGCGGCACACGGCTTTCGAGTTCGGTGAGCTTAAAGAGGCTTTCCATCAAAAGCGCCGGATCGACCGAGCGCGACCGCGGTTCGAAAACCAGTCTGACGTCCTCGGCCGATTCATCGCGCATGTCGGCAAGCAGCGGCAGCTTTCGCTCGTTGATGAGCTCGGCGATACGCTCGACGAGCCGCATCTTCTGCACCTGCCACGGGATTTCAGTGACCACGATCTGATAAGTCCCGCGGCCGGTTTCCTCGGTCTTCCACCGCGCGCGCAGCCGGAACGAGCCGCGGCCGGTCGCATAGGCCTCGGCGATCACCTCGGGTGGATCGACGACGAGGCCGCCGGTCGGGAAATCCGGGCCAAGGACGTATTTGAGGAGCGTTCGTGTGCGCGCTTTGGGCTGTTCGATCAAATACAGCGCCGCGTCGCACAACTCGGCGACATTGTGCGGAGGAATGGACGTCGCCATGCCGACCGCTATGCCTTGCGCGCCGTTGGCCAATAGATTGGGGAACGCAGCCGGCAGAACCACCGGCTCATGCGTTACGCCGTCGTAGTTCGGGCGGAAATCGACGGCATCCTCGTCGATGCCGTCGAGCAGAAGGCGGGCGACCTCGGTCAGCCGCGCTTCGGTATAGCGATAGGCGGCGGCATTATCGCCATCGATATTGCCGAAATTGCCCTGGCCGTCGACGAGCGGATAGCGCGAGGAAAAGTCCTGCGCCAGGCGCACCAGCGCGTCGTAGATCGCCTGGTCGCCGTGGGGATGGAAATTGCCCATGACGTCGCCGACGATCTTCGCCGATTTTTTGAATTGCGCGCCCGGATCGAGGCGGAGAAGACGCATGCCATAGAGGATGCGCCGATGGACAGGCTTGAGGCCGTCGCGCGCATCTGGAAGCGCGCGGTGCATAATGGTCGAGAGCGCGTAAGCGAGATAACGCTCTTCAAGCGCCTCGCGTAGCGGAATTTCGTGGACCGCGCCCCGTTCGGGGGGAATCACCTTCTTATTCATGGATCACCAGCGCTACCGCGGTTGTCCCAACGGAACAAGGGATGAACGGTGCCGCGACCGGAAAAGTTTTGTGATTCGCGCCTTTAGCGCGGGCACTGATTCGCGCTACGCGCGCGTTAGAATAGGTGCGTTTCCCGACGCATCCTGTCGATTTGCCCGGGGGAATATAGGGAGGAAAGGCATGCGTAATTCGACGCTTGCGGCCGTGGCAATCGCGGCCGGGCTCGCCGTCGCGGCGCCGGCGAAGAACGCCGCAGCCATGCCGGCCGCGACACCGAGCCAGCTGGGGCTTGCCGGCGGCGGCGCTGACGTTCTGGAAAAGACCGTGCTCGTTTGTGATCCCTGGGCCTGTTATTGGCGGCCAGGCTATTGGGGATATTACCGCCCCTATTCGTATTGGGGTTGGCGCCGCCATTATTGGTGGGGCTGGCATCGTCCCTGGTGGGGGTGACACCGCCACTGGCGGCGCTGGTAAGCGGGCCTTGCCGGCAGATCACCCGAGGATTTTATGGAACGACACGGCGCAGCGCCGTGACGAAATGCGCGCGGGCCTCCGGCAGCGACAGCCCGCGCGGCGCAAAGGCGTGGCGGTCGAGGAAAAATCCGGTGAGTGTGAAAGCGTCGGCAAGATCGCTCGGCGAGAGCGGTGCGCTCTCATCGCGCAGGAAGTCTGGAAGCCGCATCAGTTTGTCGCGATAGGGCTCGCCGGCCGCCCGCGAGACCGCGCGACCCGAGCGCGGCGACACGAAAATGAGATCGTCCTTCGCCCCCGTTGCAGCACAGGTCGCGAGATCCAAGCCGAAGCCGAGCTCGGCGAGGAAGTCGAGCTCAAAACGCGCAATCATCGGCGCGACCGCTCCTGCGTCATCGAGCCGGTCTAAGATCACCTGCAGCGCGTCGTAGATAGCGGCATGCGGCTCGCGCTCGGCAAGGAGCCGGCACAAGGCGGCAAGATGGGTGACCCCGTGCAGCGCATGCGCCTTGTCCATAAAACCGGCGGCGCGCAGATTTGCCGCCTCGACGAGGTAAAGCCCGAGATGCTCGTCGAGCCGCGCCCGCCAGGTTGCGCGCACCGCGTTCCCAGCCTGCACGATGCCGCGCAATCGCGGCCCCGATCCGCCGCGCACCAACCCGAGATGGCGCCCATGCGCACGGGTCATCAATTCGAGAATGATGCTGGTCTCGCCGTGACGCTTGGCGCCGAGTACGATGCCTTCGTCGATCCATTCCATGGCGCCTATTTACATAATTTTTGCGCATGAGCGCAGCACCGGGCAGAGCGCCGTTTTATTCGTTCGGAAATTCCAGGCCCATTGCGCGGTAGCGCTCCGGATCATCCATCCAACCTTCCCGCACTTTGACGTGAAGAAAAAGATGCACCGGCTGCTCAATCGCCGCAGCGATCTCGGCGCGCGCCGCAGCGCCGATCGCCTTGATAGTCTGCCCGCCCTTGCCGAGCACGATCTTGCGCTGGCTCTCGCGGGCGACATAGACGGTCTGCTCAATGCGCACCGAGCCGTCCTTGAGCTCCTTCCAAGCTTCGGTCTCCACGGTGGACTGATATGGCAGCTCCTGATGCAGGCGCAGATAGAGCTTTTCCCGGGTAATCTCCGCCGCTAGTTGACGCAGCGGCGCATCTGAAATCTGGTCTTCGGGGTAAAGCCACGGCCCCGCAGGCACATTCGCCGCAAGCCAGTGTTTCAAGTCGGCAACGCCGTCGCCGGACAGCGCCGATATCATAAAGGTTGCAGCGAAATTGGCAGGCTCATTGAGCTTGCGCGTCAACGCCAGCAAAGCCGGCTTGTCGATCAGATCGATTTTGTTCAGGACCAGGATTTTTGGCGCGCGAAGAGCGGCAAGCTCGCGCAAAATCCTCTCGTCGTCATCCGCAAGTCCTCTGCGCGAGTCGATCACGACAGCGACAAGATCGGCGTCCTGCGTGCTGGCTAAAGCGGTACCAACCATGGCGCGCTCCAGCCGCCGCCGCGGCGCAAAGATGCCTGGCGTATCGACGAAGATGAGTTGCGCGCCGTCCGCGATGGCGATCCCGCGAATAAGCGTGCGGGTGGTTTGCACTTTGGGCGTAACGATCGAGACCTTTGCGCCGACCAGTGCGTTAACGAGCGTGGATTTTCCGACATTGGGGGCACCGATCAGCGCCACGAACCCGCAGCGGTGTTCGAAGTGCTCGACTTGCGCCGGCTCAGCCATTGTGGCGCGCCGGCTCAACGCCCTCGCGCGCCAGCATGGCGGCGGCGGCGGCCTGTTCGGCGGCGCGTTTGGATGGGCCCAGCCCTTCAGCCGGCGCGAGGGCCGGAAGCTGCACAGCCACCCGGAATTCAGGATTATGATCCGGCCCCAACCGGGCGACCTCACGATAGGCGGGCGTCGGTAAGCCGCGCGCCTGCGCCCATTCCTGCAACACGGTCTTAGGGTCGCGCAGCGGCTGAGCGGTCGCGCGCAACCGCACCTCCCACAGCCGCTCGACGAGCTGCTCGGCGGCTTTATAGCCGCCGTCGAGATAAACCGCCCCGATCACCGCCTCGCAAACATCCGCCAGAATGGCCGGCCGCGTGCGCGCCCCGGCATTGTGCTCCGAGGAGCCGACCCGGATGGCGGCGCCCAAATCGATGCTGCGCGCGATATCGGTGCACGTTTCCTTGCGCACCAGATCGGCCAAGCGGCGCGACAGTTCGCCTTCATCGGCTTTTGGAAAGGCTCGGTACAGCATGTCGGAAATCACCAATCCGAGAACGTGATCGCCGAGAAATTCCAGCCTTTGATAGCTACCCGCGCGGTTTCTGGCGCCGCGGAGCGCCGAAATATGCGTAAGTGCAATTTCGAGTTTCGATGAATCGGTGAAGCGATAGCCGATACGCTGTTCGAGAACGGTGGCGGCGCGCTTGCGGCGCTGCGACGCTTTGCTGCGATCGGCCCGAGGAGTGGGTTTAGCGGGTGCTGCGGATGCAGCGGGCGCGGCGGAATCGTCGGCTGCCGGTTCGCGAACTGCAGGGGATTTACGTTTTCGGCGGCCGATCATCGTACCAGTGTGAACAGGCGGTCCCAACGGACCGACCACGGCCAGCGCCACACCTCCCAGGCGTGGGTATCGTCACGGATCGAGAAGAAGATGATTTGCGCCCTGCCGATAATATTCTCCGCCGGCACATAGCCGACTTGGCTCAGCACCCGGCTGTCGGTCGAATTATCGCGGTTGTCGCCCATCATGAAATAGTCGCCCGGCGGGACCGTATAGACCGGGGTATTGTCGTAGAAGCCGTTGTCGGTGAGATCGAGCGTGTTGTAACTGGCGCCGTCCGGCAATGTCTCGCGATACTGCTTCACGCGTTGCACGACGCCGTCTTCGTCGGTGACAAAATCCTCGACGCGGCGCTGCTGCACCGGCACGCCGTTGATATTGAGTACGCCGTCAATCATCTGGATGCGGTCGCCGGGCAGACCGATGACGCGTTTGATGTAATCGACCGAATCATCCTTCGGCAACCGGAAGACGACGACGTCGCCACGCCGCGGCTGCGAGCCGAAGATGCGCCCAGAGAAGATGGGCGGCGAAAATGGAAAGGAATAATGTGTGTAGCCGTAGGAGAATTTGGACACGAACAAATAATCGCCCACCAGGAGGGTCGGAATCATCGAACCGGAGGGAATATTGAACGGCTGAAACAAAAACGTGCGGATGACCAGCGCGATGATCAGAGCGTGAAACACCACGCGTACTGTCTCGGCAAAGCCGCCTTCTTTCCGTTTGGTTCCGGTCTCCACGCTCATTGGCCTATCATCTTTCATGGAAGCGCCCGCGGCGGTCTTGTAACGTCTGCGACGGCGACAAGCAATTACGCGCGGGATTTGGTCGCGGCACCGGAAAAGCCCATTTTGCGTAGCGTTCCCATGTGTTTATGATCCGGCCCCGCCCCACATGACAAATTTTTCATCGCCGCGATCCACGGTGCTTCAGGGCGCGCCAGCATCGCCGGCCGCGACTGCCGAGATGACGACGAAAGCGTGGGCCATGGGCCCTTCGTCGGTAATCGTCACGTCGATGCGCGGCTCGTAACCCCTAGGCGTGATCGCCTGCAGGCGCCGCTGGGCGCCCCCCGTCAGCTGCATGGTCGGGCGGCCGCCGGGCAAGTTGACCACTCCCATATCGCGCCACCATACGCCGCCACGCAGCCCCGTTCCCAAGGCCTTGGCGCAAGCCTCCTTGGCGGCAAACCGCTTGGCATAGGTCTCCACCCGGTTGCGGCGTTTATCGGCGCGGGCCCGTTCGATGGGGGTAAAGACGCGATCGAGGAAACGATCCCCATGCCGGTCGATGACTTTGGCGATCCGGCGCGCGTCGGTGATGTCGGAGCCGATACCGAGGATCATACAATCCCGCTTCGCGAACCTGCGGCCGCCCGGGCCCTGCCCCGGTTCATTGCCGCGCGCATCGAACGCACCGCAGCAGCGAGCCCGGCAACGATCGCCTCGCCGATCAGGAAATGTCCGATATTAAGCTCGACCACTTGCGGAAGCGCCGCGATCGCCTCGGCCGTCGAAAAATCGAGACCGTGCCCGGCATGAACTTCCAGCCCCGCGCTTTTGGCGAGCGCAGCGCCGCGAACGATACGATCGAACTCGGCTGCCGCCGGGTGCCCGGCCGTGACCGCGTCACACCAGGTCCCGGTATGGATCTCGATGACCGGCGCACCGATCTTGACCGCGGCCTCGATCTGCGCCGGCTCGGCCGCGATGAACAGCGAAACCCGAATGCCGGCATCGGCCAATTCTGCGACTACGCCACGCAAAGCGTCCTGCTGTCCGGCAGCGTCGAGACCTCCTTCGGTCGTTCGCTCCTGACGGCGTTCGGGCACAATGCAGGCGGCATGCGGTTTGAGCTGGCGCGCGATGCGCACCATTTCGGCCGTCGCCGCCATTTCAAGGTTCAACGGCTTATTGATCCGCTCCTTGAGCAGTGTGACGTCCGCATCCAGGATGTGGCGGCGATCTTCGCGTAAATGCGCGGTGATGCCGTCGGCGCCGGCGGCGATCGCCGCTTCGGCGGCTTTCACGGGATCGGGATAGCGGCCGCCGCGCGCGTTGCGCACGGTGGCGACATGATCGATGTTCACGCCGAGCCGGATCGGGAGCACAGGCATGTCAGCCGAGAAGTCCCGTTACGGATTTACCAGCGCGCCGCATTATCCATTCACCCGTTCGGCGGCGGCGACGACTTTTTTCGCCCGCAATTGCGAAATGATCGAGGTGAGGTGTTTGAGGTTGTAAACCTCAAGATCGATCGTCAGTTCGGTGAAATCGGGCGACTGCCTGGTCATGCGGATATTATCGATATTGCCGTCATGCTCGGCGATCACCTGAGCGATTTGAGCGAGCGTCCCCGGCTCGTTCACCGAATGCACCGCAAGCTGCGCCGGAAACCGCTGCGGCACCTTGTCATCGACGTCCCAACGCACGTCGAGCCAGCGCTCCGGCTGGTCCTCGAATTGCTTGAGCGCCTCCGACTGGATCGGATAAATGGTAATCCCCTCGCCGGGAGTGAGGATGCCGACGATGCGGTCGCCCGGTACCGCACCGCCCTTCGGAACGAAACGCACCGGCAGATCGGTATTGATGCCGCGGATGGGGATTGCCCCGCCTTCGGCTTCCGGCGGCAGCTTGAACTTCACCGCGCTGCCGAATTTCAGGCCAAACCAGCCGCTTTCGGACCTCGGCGCGACCGGGGCAACGCGCTCGTCCTTGTAATCGGGATACATGGCGCGAACCACGTCGGACGCCTTCATCTCGCCGCGACCGACTGCCGACATCACGTCATCGATCGATGCGCGGGCGAGCCGCGGCAAGGCGCCTTCGAGCTTTTCGTCTGAATATTCGATCTTGGCGCGCTGGCAGAGCCGCTCGACGATACGCCGCCCGAGTCCCGAATACTGATGGCGCACCGCCACGCGGGTGGCGCGGCGAATAGCGTCGCGCGCCTTGCCGGTGACGACGATCGCCTCCCAGGCGGCGGGCGGGGCGGTCTGCGCCTTTGAGGTCAGAATCTGGACTTCATCGCCGTTTTGCAGGGGCGAACTGAGCGGCCCGATCTTGCCGTTGATCTTGGCGCCTACCGCCATATTGCCGACGTCGGTATGCACGGCATAAGCAAAATCGATCGGCGTGGCGCCGCGCGGCAGCGCGATCAGCTTTCCCTTCGGCGTGAAGCAAAACACTTGGTCGTGGAACAGTTCGAGCTTAGTGTGTTCCAGAAACTCTTCCGGATTTGAGCCTTCGGCCAGCATTTCGATCGTGCGGCGCAGCCAGGCATAGGCGCTCGACTCCCGAGACAGCATTTCGGTTGGGGAGCCAAGCTCATCTTTATAGAGAGCGTGCGCGGCAATGCCGTATTCGGCAATTTGATGCATTTCACGTGTGCGGATCTGCAATTCGACGCGCTGCTTGCCCGGACCGATCACCGTGGAATGGATCGAACGGTAATCGTTCTGCTTCGGCGTGGATATGTAGTCCTTGAACCGTCCTGGTACGACCGGCCAGGTCGTATGGACGATGCCGAGCGCCTGGTAACATTCGGCAACGCTGCCGACCACAACGCGGAACCCTAAAATGTCAGACAGCTGCTCGAAGCCGACCGCCTTGCGCTCCATTTTTCGCCAAATGGAATAGACGCGCTTGCGACGGCCGGAAACTTCAGCGGCAATGCCGCGGTCAGCGAGTTTTTTCGTCAGCTGCTGCTCGATCTCGCTGATCCAGGCACGCGACCGCGCGGCGAGAGCATCGAGCCGTTCGCTCAAGACCTTGTAGGCTTCCGGATTGAGCTCGCAGAACGCCAGATCCTCCAGCTCTTCCCGCATCTGGTGCATTCCCATCCGGCCGGCGAGCGGGGCGTAGATTTCGAGCGTCTCGTCGGCGGTACGGCGGCGGGCGGCGGGCGGCTGATGGGCAAGCGTGCGCATATTGTGCAGCCGGTCGGCGAGCTTGATCAGCAGCACCCGCACATCATCGGCCACCGCCAGGAGAAGCTTGCGGAGATTTTCCGCCTGCTTGGCCTCTTTGGAGACGAGTTCAAGCCGCTTCAGTTTGGTCAGGCCTTCGACCAGCAATCCGATTTCGTGGCCAAATACGCGATCGATTTCCGCACGGGTGGCGTCGGTGTCTTCGATCGTGTCGTGTAGCAGCGCCGCCGCAATGGTGGCGTCATCAAGCTTAAGGTCGGTAAGGATCGCCGCCACTTCGAGCGGATGGGAAATATACGGGTCGCCCGAGGCGCGCTTCTGCTCGCCGTGGGCGCGCATGGCATAGACGTAAGCGCGGTTAAGTAGCTCCTCGTTCGTGTTCGGATTGTAGTGTTTGACACGATCGATCAGTTCATACTGCCGCATCAGCCGCTTGCGCGGCTTTGCCCGCACCGGCTCGACTTCGAGCGGTGCCAAATCGGGGCTGCGGGTCACCGGCGCCCGGATCCGGGGCTGGTTCTGCATCCGCGGCAGATCGATCGGCAAGCGCGGCATTCGCGATACCTCAGGCAGTGCTTTGGCACCCCTTGGGCAACGTCAAGTCCGTCCCAATGAGCGGCCAAAGTGCCCATAAAGATATCATGGCGCGGGCTTAGCACCACAAGGCGAGACGCCGTTGCGGCAACGGTCAGACCCGCCGGCATGAGCGGCGAGCAAAGACTGATTTTCGTTAAATAATCGTCAGACCACGAACGAGAGCGCTGCCTGCAGGCAGGAGGCTTATTCTTCGTCCTCCTCGCCGGCATCCGGCTCGGGCTGGCTTTCGGGAGGGGTCAAGCCTTCGAGGCCCTTGAGCAACTCCTCTTCGGACATACGGTCCGTCGTCACGTCGGTATCGTCGGCGTCGACCCCGGTGCCCGGGGCGCCGATCAGAGGAACCGCCTCCGGCTCGGGCTCATCGACTTCCACGTATTTCTGCAACGAGTGGACCAGCTCTTCCCGCAGATCCTCGGGCGAAATGGCCTTCTCCGCGATCTCGCGCAGCGCCACCACGGGGTTCTTGTCATTGTCACGCTCGACGGCAATCTGCGCACCGGACGACACCAGCCGGGCGCGGTGGCCTGCCAGTAAAACGAGATCGAAGCGGTTTTCGACCTTGTCGATGCAATCTTCGACAGTGACGCGGGCCATCTAAAAGCTCCTGGTTGCCCAAGCCCTAGAAAGGGCTCCCGGCAAAGCTCCCGTACCCATAAATATAGGAACAATGCGGGCACCTAGCTATCCTGCCCGGTCCGGCCGCGCAAGGGCTCGGGCGCTAAAAGTCACGTTCCAACAGCGACCACAAGCACCGAAGGACGGCCGTGGCGATGCGCGAAGGAAGATGCAGCGGCGGTTTGGGGCCTCTTTTTACGGACCGGTTTCGGTTTATATTTTGCCTGGCAAATTTTAACTTGGCCTCTGCGGCCGCCTCTGTTACCGAAATTTTTGGGAACCAGCCCCGGGGTTCCGAATCGTAGTCACGGAAGCGCCGCAACGGCGTGCCACAGCGTGTCGGCCGTGGATTTTGCCCGACGAGGACGACAGTATTTCGCACGTGAAATGTTTCCGGTGGTGGGAAACTTAATTTAAGCGCCGGCAGGCGAATCCATTGCGATGGAGCCGGTTTAATCACGACAACGTCACGAGATCGATCATGTCAGCACAAATCGAGAAAATTGCATTGTTTATTGATGGCGCCAATCTCTACGCGACGGCAAAGTCGCTTGGCTTTGACATTGATTACAAGCGCCTGCTGCGGGAGTTTCAGTCGCGCGGTTATCTCGTGCGCGCGTTCTACTACACGGCGGTCATCGAGGATCAGGAATATTCCTCGATCCGCCCGCTGATCGATTGGCTCGATTACAACGGCTATACGGTGGTCACCAAAGCGACCAAGGAATTCGTCGATCAGACCGGCCGGCGCAAGGTCAAAGGCAACATGGATATCGAGCTTGCCGTCGATGCGATGGAGCTCGCGCCGTTTATCGACCAAATGGTGCTGTTTTCCGGCGACGGTGATTTCCGTTCGCTGGTGGAAGCAGTGCAGCGGCGCGGGGTGCGCGTCGTGGTCGTTTCCACGGTTTCCACGCAGCCGCCGATGGTAGCCGACGAACTCCGCCGCCAGGCCGATCAATTCGTCGATATCATGGAGCTGCAATCCAAGATCGGCCGCGATCCGACCGATCGCCCGCTGCGCGAGCCGCGGGAAGCGCGCGAACCACGCGAGCCGAGGCATACCCCGCAATTTCTACAGCGCAGCCCGACCGCGCAGCGCGTCGAAGCCGAAGATGAATTCGAAGACGAATAACCAGGGTCAAAACTCATTATTTGCGCGGCCGCGACGCTGGGCATTTTGCTCGCTGACTAGGCGCGAGGAGCGATGTGATCTAGATGATCATGAGCGACGAGCAACGACGCCAGCGAGCAAAAGGCCTGCGTCCCTGCGGGTTGCGGCGAAAATCGCGGCCGGTTTCGTCGAAAGGCTCGATCGTATTGCCGATACGCCCTTCGCCTTTCTCCTGCCCGGACCATGATTTTGGCCGCAACGCGGCTCGCGGAAATAATGAGCTTTGACCCTGTGCGCCCGAGCGGAATGCCCGGCCGCGATTGCGCGCGCTGTCCGCGACTGGTGGCGTTTCGCCAAACGTGGCGCCAAAGCGAGCCGGACTGGTTTAACGCTCCGGTCGATTCATTTGGAGGGAGC
>Ga0187804_10000037_pt1 | contig 26549 bp, 16 predicted proteins | sample NC_wetland_sal_i_3_FD_132961 | JGI IMG/M metagenome (GOLD analysis project Ga0187804, IMG submission 132961) | Wetland sediment microbial communities from Neuse River Estuary, North Carolina, USA - Control_4 | ecosystem: Environmental > Aquatic > Freshwater > Wetlands > Sediment | place: USA...
CATTGAGCGAATACCCGGTGGTGTTCTTCATCCGGTATTTGGCCCGGATGCGGTCGCTCAGCTTGGGATTGGCGGCGATTTCAGACTTTAGATCCAGGATGCCCTGCGCAAGCCGCGGCTCGCGCGCGCGGAACATTTCATTCGCGTTGGGATCGGCTGTATCAAGCATGGTCCCTGAAGGCAGGACGAACTTCAGCGACTCCAGCGTGTGATAAGCGTTTTGCGCCACTCCGCAACACATGCCGCTGGAGTTGTTGGAGAGGATGCCGCCCATCATGCACGCGTTGATGGAGGCCGGATCGGGCCCCAACTTCACGCCGTAGGGCCTCAGCAATTGATTCACGTGACCCCCAATTACGCCGGGCTGCACGCGAACTTTCCTGCCGCCGTCCTCGACCTTCACGCCGCGCCAGTGGCGCGCGACTTCCACGAGAATGCCCTCGGTAATGGCTTGCCCGGAGAGGCTCGTGCCCGCAGCGCGAAACGTCAGCGGAATGCGCTGCTCGTGGCTGAAACGGAAAAGCGCTCGAATCTCCTCCGCCCCGCTTGCCAGCACCACCGCTTTTGGCACCAAACGATAAAAGCTGGCGTCCGCCGCGAAGGCAATCCGCTCGATGGCGCGGGTTAAGACACGGTCTGGACTGGCGATGCGGAGGAGAGCTGTTCGAAGCTCACTTGAGGACACGCTGGTGAGTGCGCGGACAGTTGCGGATGCCATGGTCGGTCTTAAGACATGTTCCGCGCGAGCCTGCAGTAGCCGGCCGGCGAACATCGGCGGAACCGCTCACTTCTCGCTATATTACGGTATCACGACTCAGATAATTGGGAGCAGATATGCTTGCAGGGTGCCCACGCAGCAATTCGCGCGCCAATTGTCCTATCAGATGCGGGAACGTGGAAAGCGCTTACGCGCATGCCGCCCGTATCTGCTCTACCTTTTCGTTTGCGGCTCAAGTCGTCGCAGGCCGGCTTCAAGGTTATCCAACTTCTTCTAGGCTCGTGGCGGGATTCGAATGACTTTCAGATGGAATCGAAAACGGAAAGACATGCCACTTAACCTTCCGTCACGGTGCAGCGCCAAGACCGGACGCTAAATCTTGGTGTCTCGTCCTGCCCAATAAGGCTCTCGCATGAGTCGTTTCAGGGTCTTGCCAGCGGTACTGCGCGGGAATTCTTCCATGGCGCGCTCGATTTTGACCTTGTTCTTCTCGAAGGTGCCGTGAAGGAGCTTGGGCATTTGTTTGGGAGCCTGTTGCCTGTATGGCTTACAACCAAAGCGAGCGCTCGCTCTCTTTAGCGGGCAGGGTTTTTACTCCCGGTCGGGGGACGTTGTCAAGAAGAATTCTTGCCGCCGCGGAGATGGGCCGGCCGCGGAATTACATGGCGCAGGCCCTATCGAGCAGCATTTTCTGAACACCCGCATGGATCCGCTGATACGCGGGCAGGCGATAATTCCAGCGCGCATCGGGTTCAGGCGGGAGCACCGCCATGGTGGCATTGGCTTCAAACACCAGAATCTCTCGCTTCGCGTTCAAGCCGAAATCAATGCCGCCGTAATCCAGGCCGAGCACGGATTGAATTCGTTCGAGGGCACTCATCGCGAGAGGCCCCAACACGCCGGACATATTCTCCAAGTACGCGGCCTCTTCCGCGCGATGCTCCGGATGGCCGGCTATCTCGGCGGTGAAATAGTGGACTTTCCAATGATCCGAGATGGCAACGTGCAGCGGATAGAGCTGTTCATTGATCATCATCGCCCGGTATTTGCGGAATTTCCCGTCGGGTCCGCGCGCATCGAGAAACTGCATCACGATTAATTCTTCGCCGGGAAGCTGCGCCAGAGCGGCCGGAAGCTCTTTGAAGGTTTCCACCCGCAGAAAATTCAATCCCGTGTGAAAGCCGGGCGTCCGCAGAAGAAGGGGAAATTCCAGACCCTGGCTCGCCAACGTCGCTGCGGCGCGCGCATTGGAAAGTTGCTGACGCGGCAGCGTGGCTGTAATTGGCGCGACTATTCCTGGCAGGCCGGAAAAACGCTTCGCGTTATTGATCCTGGTGGTAGCCAGCACGGCAGCAGGCGGATTGACGACCGGGGCCGTGGTCAAGCCGAGCATGGACTGCGCGGCCTTGAGCGCCGCGGCGGACAACTCGGCGTCGCCGATGGCATTGATGACCAGTTGGTGGGATGGCAGGGGGGTCTCCGTTTTGTAGAATTCCGGGAGCACGACAATTTTCTGGAAGATGTGATCGTCCAGGAATCCTTGCAGACGGACATTGCCTCCGGTTGTCGAAGTCAGATGCAAGAGCGAAATCGGTCTGCGATTTCCGCGGTAGGGCGACGGGATGATGTAGCGTTTTCCGAACGCCTTGCGCCGGTGCAATTCCGCCTTCGGTGCGTTACCTAGTGCCCGCATAACGTATGACAACCCTTCGTGCGCCTTCTCGAAGTCCGCATTTATTCGCAAGACTTGTTGGAAATGCTCGCGTGCTTCGAGCAGGAGTTGCCGCGCTTGCTCGGGCTGCTGGTATGCGATCAGCCGGTTGCACTCTTCGAGAATAAGATTGCCCAGGTTGACGCGGCTTGTGAGATGGCCGGGATGCCGCAGGACGATTTCGCCGTAGACCGTTCGAGCCGCGGTGCGGTTACCCATGCCAATCAGGACGCACGCCACGTTGTTCAGCGCGGCGAGATTATTGGGGTCGCACTCCAGGACCTTGATGTAGTCCGCCACGGCATCCCTGTACCGGCCGAGCCCAGACAAGAGAATGGCGCGTTCGAGGAGCAGTTCGACCGATCCTGGGTTGGATGACAGCCTGCTCTTGACGGCCAGCAACTTCGCTTCGTGCTTCGCTAATGGAGGGTGCGCCGGAGCGGGGGCCGCCACCGCGGCGCCGGCCTGCGCTTCGCTCTTCTTGGCCGCACGGCCGAGAGCCAGAGTCATGTCCAGCAGCGCGTCGATTTCGCCCCGACCGGTGCGGTGATTTACGATGGCCGCGCGGATCGCCAGCCGGCCGCCGATCGTCGTCGTGGACGGCGCTACCCTTCCCGATTCTTGCAGCGCAACCACAATGCTCGCGTTCACCCGATCAGAATCGGCCGCACAATAGCGGAAACAGACAATGTTCAGTTCGACCGGGGCCAAGAGCTCCAGCTCAGGCGCAGTCACAATCCTGTGTTCCAGGTAGCGGGCTAAGGCACAGGTGCGCGAGATAGCATCTCCGATGGCTTTGCTCCCGTAGACTTTCAGGGTGAACCACGTCTTCAACGCGCGGAAACCGCGCGAAAGGTCGGGACCATAATCGCAAGGCCAGGGCGTTCCGGCGGCAAGGCCGCGCGTTTCGCGCCGCAGATAGGCGGAAGAGGCCTCGAACGCTTTCCGTTGCAGAGCGCCGTCGCGCACCAATATGAAACCGGCGTCGTAGGGGACTTGGCCCCATTTGTGAAAATCGAAGGCCAGCGAATCGGCCCGTTCGATGCCCGCAAGTTTGGGTGCGAGGTCTGGAGCGAGCATCGCCAAAGCGCCACAGGCGCCGTCCACATGAAACCAGAGCTTTTCGCGACGGGCGAGATCGGCGAGGGACGCAAGATTGTCAATGGCCCCAGTGTCCACGGTTCCGGCAGTTCCGACGACCAGAAACGGCTTGTGGCCAGCCTTGAGATCATTCTGAATCGCCATCTCGAGCGCCGGTAGGTCCATTCGGCCGAGCTTGTCGGTGGGAATCAGCCGGAGTGCGTCGCCGCCGATACCGGCAAGATCCATGGCCTTGGCGACGCATCCATGAATCGCCTTCGAGCCGTACGCCACCAATCGTTTCGACTTTGCGGCCACGCCCTGGCGGCGCACTTCGCTACCAAGTTCGGCATCTCGAGCAACCACCACGGCGATGAAATTCGCCATGGAGGTGCCAGTAACAAACAAGCCGGACGCGGTCTCTGGAAAACCGAATATTTCTTGCATCCAGCGTGTGATTTGCCGCTCGACCTCGATCGGAATTTGGTCGCGTCCGCCCAGATTGGCGTTCAGCCCCGCCGCCAGCATCTCCGCCAACATACCGACGGGCGTGCCGCCACCGTGGACCCAGCCCATGAAACCGGGGTGGGCATTTCCCACTGCAAACGGCAGGATGAGGTTCTTAAACTCCTCATGAATCTGATCGAGAGGGGAGGGAGCGATGGGAAGGGCGGCTCGAAATCGCCGGCGCACTTCGTCTGGGATCGGCTGCCAGACCGGCCGCTGACGTATGTTCTGCGTGTAATCGAGAATGTCGTCGAGCATCCGGTGGGCCTGGATTCGAAAACTTTCCCAATGGAGTGGGTCAAGTGTGTGCTCCTCGTGCTCAGCAGAGACCAGGTCCGCGTCGTCGATTTCAACTTGTGGAATTGGAGGCATCTTTTACTCGGAGCACATTTCGAACTGCCCTCACACACACTTGCAGCTTCATGACCAGCCCGCTCTTTCATTCCATCGGCTGATTTCGGGAAACCCCTCAGGAATTGACAATCCCTGAAGGGAAGTCCTACCGACGAAGCAGGGTTGAAACGCCCAAAATCCTAGTTTCTTGCCAATAATTCGCTCGGACGCGCCAAGGACGAAAGAAAAACTGCATAGGGCTGTGCGGGCCGGGCAATTATTAGAAACTCGCAATGGAGCATCTGTGCCCCGATCGCAATTGTTTGAATTTCTAATGGTGGCCGCTTCGTCTTCTACCGGCCCTACGGAGATTCCGAGGTTGAGGCTAATTAGAGGCCGGCTATTGTATTGGCAGGAAGGAAAGTAGAGAATCGCGACCGCCGGGAGGCCGTCGGTGGGCAATGCTCTGGCCCAATTCATCCCCAAAGTAGTCGCCCAGATTGTTCTGGTGCTTTTCCTTTCCTTCCTGATTGGTCTCGAACGCGAAGAACAAAAGATGATATCGGAGCAGTACCGATTCGGAGGAGTCCGGACCTTCCCGCTGCTGGGTCTGCTCGGCTATGCGCTTTGCCTCATTTCGGACGGGAGCCTCGCGCTGCCTGCCGTCGGATTCGCCGTCGTCGGAGCGTTTCTCTGGCAATCCTACCGGCACAAGCTGGAGGCGATGTCCTTGGCCGGCATGACGACCGAGCTTTCGGGATTGGTGACCTATGTAATAGGCGCGATGGTTTGGCGCGAGCAGTACTGGATCGCCACGACGATCACAGTGATCGGACTTGTGCTACTGGAGCTGAAAACGGGACTCGAAAGCCTGGCTAAGCGCGTGCCAAGCGAAGAAATCCTGACCTTTGCAAAATTTCTGCTGCTCACGGCGGTGATTTTGCCGATTGTGCCGAACCGGACGTTCGGCTCCTTCGGCTTCAATCCTTTCAAGACCTGGCTGGTGGTGGTTGCGGTAGGCGCCATATCGTACGGCAGCTACCTCTTGCAGTTGTGGACGCACAAGCGTGGAGGCGTATTACTGGCAGCGTTGTTGGGCGGAGCTTATTCCTCAACGCTCGCCACCGTTGTGCTGGCCAAGCGGGCCCGCGAGCAATCGAGCCCGCATCTGTATTCCGGCGCGATGCTGGTGGCCTCCGGCGTGATGTACTTACGACTTCTCGCGCTTCTGGGCATATTCAACCGTCAACTCTTTCATCTGCTGGGATTGCCGTTCCTGCTGCTTGCGGCGGCGGCGATGGCCGGCGGCGCGTTGTGGGCGCGCATTCCGGATCCTGGCAGCCAGGAAGTCCAGGAAGTTTTCAAGCCGAAAAACCCGCTAGAGCTGAGAGCGGCGGTACTATTCGGAGGGTTGTTCGTCGCGATGCTCTGGGTCACGCACCTCGCCCTGCTTTACCTCGGGCGACCGGGTCTCTTTGCGCTGGCGGGGATCATGGGCGTCACGGATGTCGATCCATTCATCTTGAGCCTGGCGGATTCGGGCACGACGCTGACTCCTGTCACGATTGCTGCCGGAGCAATCACAATCGCCGCTGCAAGCAATAATTTGATCAAAGGCATCTACGCATTCGTATTCGGTGATCGCCGCAGCGGCCTGCAGGGTCTCGCCCTTCTCTCGGCGCTCGCGCTGCTTGGGCTCTTGGCCCTGCTCGCCTGAGTCAGCTCTTTGAATCGCAGTGTCAACCTTGGGAGAAAGGATGAGTTTCTTCATCTTGTGAAATTTTCATCAGTCGGAAGCAAGGGTTTCGTCTCTGAAGCTCAAACTTTATAACTCATTCCTGCAAGTTCGGCTACGATCCCGCGACAAAATGCCGTCTTTCGCCCCGATTTCAGCGTAACTAGATGGCTCACTCGCGGAGTCCCCGTCGTTGACAATTCCGACCCCTCTGCCAAAATCGCCTCATTGCACCCACTTGGGATCCTGAAGGAGGCACACTTGCATTCGCTGAAACGCTTCTTGGCCATATTCCTGACCTGTTTGATGACCGCTCTGCCCGCTTTGAGCGAGCCGCAGGCGGGCGCGCAGCATGCCGGCCAAATCACAGCGCTGATTCCCGCTGCCACGCGCAACGCTCAGCCAGCAAAAACAAATGATGACTTGCAGTGGAACGACCTGCTCCAGACGGCACATAGCGGGCGTCTCCGCGTCGGTTTGACGGACGGGTCCGTCCTCAGCCTCGGTTCAGACAGCGAGCTGCGCGTGGTGCAGCACGATGCCGCCACCCAGCAATCGTCTCTCGAATTGAACTACGGCAAAGTCCGCAGCCAGGTGCAGAAAATCACGCAGCCGGGTGGGAAATTCGAGATCAAGACTCCCAACGCCGTGATCGGCGTAATCGGCACGCATTTGTACGTCGCCTATGAGGCGGGCAAAACCACGGTGATTTGTTACGAGGGACAGGTGTCCGTCTCGGCGCTGGGCAACGCCCGCGCGCAAGGCAACACGGGACAGACAGGATCGTCGGGCAATTCCGTCACGCTCAACCCCGGACAAATGGTGGAAATCACTGATGCGGTTCCCCCCGGCGGTTTTCAGGCCTCGCAGGTTCCGCCTTCCGTGGCGCAGAACGGCATTCTCTCGACCAACATTCCCGAGAAGCAGCCGCCGGCCTTTCACACCAGCCACGTGCCGGTCTGGATCGCGGTCGGCTACGGTGTGGCTGTGGGATTGGCGCTGGGCATCACGATGGGCACCGGCAACGGCAAACATAAGGCCCCCGCGCCGCCGACGTGTCCGCCGAACAGCAGCACTTGCGGCTAACAGCTTCTTTCTGGGGCGCACCGGAATGCAGGCAAGACAACTCGTCCCAAGGGGCTAACCAGGAAAAGCGAATCTTATGACTCTGCCGGAGAAGCGCTGGTCCCGTTGGTCGGCGTGGCTGGGCGGAGCTTCGCTCCGCCGCATCGCGTTCGCGCTGGCCGTGCTGGTGACTCTCGTGGGGCTGGCGCTCTTCGCGTTTTCGGGGATCGGCGACAATGCGCATGCCGGGTTTGTCTTTCTCCGCGACATCGAGCTGAGCTCACTCGACCTGCGATTCGAACTACGCGGGAAGCGCCCGCATGACGGCAACATCGTAATCGTCGGCATCGATGAGAAGACGCTCCAGAAGATCGGTTCCTTTCCGCTGCCGCGGAAAAATTATGCGCTGCTGATCGACCAGTTGAGCGCGGGCGGCGCGCGCGTCATAGCCTTCGACGCCACGTTCCCCACCCCGGAAACCAACTCCGCCTCCCAAGCTCTCGAGGAATTGCAGCGCGAACTGGGCCCTTCGGCCTCTCCCGCACTTCTTGAGAAAATCAAAGAGCTGGGGAACGCCACGAATCAGGACGCCCTTTTCGCTTCGTCGCTGAAAAAGGTCGGGAATGTCGTTCTGGGCCACCTGTTTCTGGACGCCGTGGGGGCGCAGTCCGTCGATTCAGAGTTAGCCAAAGCCTACTTCAACATCATCTGGGCGAAATCTTTCCCTCAAGTCCTCAAGGTAGGCTCGCCTAACTTCGACCTGGGCAAAGCTTGGACGGGCGGGGGAGGGACGGTTTTCGCGGGCGCGGAAGCGAATATCACGCCGTTGGCCGATGCAGCTGCTTCCTACGGTTTCTTCAACATCATTCCCGATACGGACGGCACGATGCGCCATGCTCTGCTCATCGCGCGTTATGAGGACCTCGATTGGTACCCTTCTCTGGATTTGCAGGTTGTTCGCGAGTACGAAAAGATTCCGGATCAGGATATCGCCGCCTATATGGCCGCAAACGGCCTGGAACGAATCGAGTTTGGCCGCCACGAGATCCGGGGTGCGCGTAACGGCACGGCGCTCATCAATTACAACGGTCCGTATCACACCTATCAGCATTATTCCATGTGGGACGTCATCAGCGGAGCAGTCGCACCGGAAACATTTCTCGGCAAAATCGTCCTTGTCGGCGCCACCGCGCTCGCCGTCGGCGACATGCGCAACACTCCTTTTCCCGATTCGGCCTACATGGGAGTCGAGGTCCACGCCAACATTATTGACAACATTCTTCACAGCCAGGAGCGAGGCCGCGGATTTCTCAAGCGCGGATTCAATGAAGAGATGATCGATGTCGCCTTTATTCTGCTCTTCGGCCTGGGCTTCGGATTGCTGGCTGGCCCAATCGACCCGGTCTCTTCCACGATTTCCGTGCTGGTAATTCTGGCCGGGTATGCGTGGTTTGTCTATTTCATGTTTGCAGAGCAGGGGCGCTGGCTGAGCTTTGTGATTCCCGCAGGGACGCTCGTGGCGAATTATGCCGCGATCACGAGTTTCCGCATGATTTTTGAGGAGCGCGAGAAACGCAAAATCCGAAAAACGTTCTCGCAATATTTGTCGCCCGACGTCATCAGCCTGATTGAAAAGGATCCTCAGAAGTACGTGCGTCCCGGCGGGGAAATGAAGGAACTCACGGTGATGTTCAGCGATATCCGCGGATTCACCACCATTTCCGAGGGGCTCACGCCGGATGAGCTCGTACGACTCCTGAACGAATACCTGGGCGAAATGACGGAAATCATTTTCGCGAATCAAGGAACGCTCGACAAGTACATCGGCGATGCCATCATGGCCTTCTGGGGATCTCCCTACCCGCAGGAAGATCATGCGATTCGTGGTTGCAACTGCGCGCTCCAGATGATTCGCAGGCTCACGAAACTCAACGCCAAGTGGAAGTCCGAAGGCCGGCGCACCATCTCCATAGGCATCGGCCTGAATACCGGCCTGCTCAACGTGGGGAATATGGGCTCCGCCAAGCGGCTGGCCTGGACAGTGATGGGCGACAACGTGAACCTTGCCTCGCGCCTCGAAGGAATCAACAAGGAATATCACACGCAGATTGTGATCAGCGAAGCAACGTACCGCCAGGTGGAGCAGCATTTCGTTTGCCGCGAGCTGGATAAGATCCGGGTCAAGGGCAAGAATCAGCCGGTGAACATCTACGAATTGCTGGACGTGATCTCGGAGAAATCAAAATACGAAGCGTTGCTGAGCGAATTCGAGCAGGCCGCGGCCACCTACCGTGCCCAGGACTGGGGCGCCGCCGCCGCTAAATTCGAGAAATTCCTCTCCGTTCATCCGAATGACGGGCCCGCGCAGATTTTTTTGGAGCGCGCCACGGAGTTTCTGGAAAATGCGCCGGAGCCGGATTGGGACGGCGTCTACGAAATGAAAACAAAGTAAGGCGGGCGTTCCGCAGGCTCCTTTGTTTTTCGTCACTGCTCATGCAGACGCAATCAATCGTGCCGCAGTGACTGCGAAAGCGTGAGCACGCCCTTTACCGGCTTCTCCTTGCTCCAATCATGATAGGTGTGGCACTCGAAGCAACGAGACTCGGCGGATTCCTGCCCCTTGTGGTGGCACTGCTCGCAGGTTCGAATGCCGGGCAGCAGAATATCGGCGGTTTCCTTGCTCTTCGCCGCGGCCGCGTGGCACTCGAGGCATTTCACGAACCGGTGATCCTGATGACTGAAAACCGCGTGCGGGTACCAGCGCGATGTGATATTGGACTTGGCAGTGACGGGGAGCGGCGCGCCCGCTGAAAAAACCAGCGTGTGGCACAGAAGGCATGTCTTCCGCCACAGCAGATCCTCTGATTCTGCCACGCGTTCCGCCACCCACTGTGGCGGCGTGAGCACACGAACCGTTGGCGGCAAAGGCTTCTCCGGCAAATTCCGGCTGGGCCCTGCAACACGCAATTCCTCGGGATGCGTCGCGATATATTCCTGGAATTTCTGGACCACGAAAGCGTGCACGATTTCCGTCTTATCATGCGGCACGCTTTGCTGAAAACGCTTGTCAAATTGCAGCGTGTGGCATGCGATGCAGGTGTTTGCGTAGGTGGAGGGAGCCATGTAGGCGCGCGCGGGAACCCACGACGGCGGCTCTGCCTTCAGGGTCACAGGCATGGATTTATCGGCTGGCGGTGCCGGCTGTCCCGAGCCGAACCGCCACGCCGCCGTGGAGGTCGGCGGCCTGTGGCAATCGTCACAATCGAGCTGCACCAGGCCGTTCGGCCCCTGTAGCTTCGGCTTCAGATGCACAAAGTGATTGAGTTTGATTGTGCCCGGATCAACGCCTCCCGGGCGGAGCGGCGCAAATTCGGGATGGCGCGCATCGAATCCTTCGATTTGCAGAACGAACTGGCTGGGAACTCCAGTGGTGTGCAGGTTCGAGTGGCACTGCGTGCAATTGGAATCCGGCGTGGCGGCGAGCAGCCTGTGCCCCTCATGTTCCACGTGGCACGAGGAACAGCTAGGCGTGAATAGTTGATTGGCGTGATGTATGGGGCCATCATGGCAGGAGCGGCAGGCATTGTCGCTGGCCTTGGCGCTGAAGGAATGTGCTTCCTTCACGTGGCACTCGCTGCACCGTGCGGTCAGCACCGCATGTCCGCTCGACATTTTGCCGCTGCTGTACAAACGATCGTTGCGGTTCACCGTGGCCCAGGCCACGAACGCGATCGCCAGCACCGGCGCCACGATCGAAAGAAAGGTGCGCCAGCGGCGGAACGGATGCGGCCGCTTGAAATAGCTCAGGTCAATGCGCTGCGCCAGTTTCTTTGTTGTGAGTCTTGTTCGAGGCACGTTCCCTCGCCGCCTTTACATTTCAAAATCGTAGAGCCACGATCGCATGCACGAATCCGAGCAACAGCAGGGCGAATGACAACGGAATGTGCAGCATCAGCCAGCCGTGCAACCAGTGATGCAGGCTCGCCTGCCGCCGGAGCTGCCGCTCCTCTTCGCATATTTCTTCCAGGTTATTTGCCGTCTCTTGGGCCTCGGACGGCAGAATCCGGCGCAACCCCTTGAAAAGTTCACGAGACTTTTCCGGATCGGCGAGTGCCTGATCTCGCCCGCTAGGGTCTTGCAGGAACGGCCGCATTTCCCGGTCGTAGAATTCGCGGAGCGGGGCGATGATTTCCTCCGCGGAGAGAACCGCTTCCGCCGTCGCAGCCAGATCTCCGCTGGGCGCCGCGGCCACGAGTTTCACGGGAGCGGACGCGCGCATCATCAATTCGTCGGCCTCGGCCTGCATTTGGGCGCGCACGTGATCGATTTGTTCGAAGATGGTCTCGGAAGACACCTCGGAGGTCATCATGTTCGGCAGGAAGTGTTGCAGGACCGCTCCAAAGAGGCCGCTCGCGATCACGGCAACGATCAGGACCAGCAGGGTCGTGGTCAACGCTCCGCCCGAACGGAAGCCCGCGTGGAAGAGGATCAAGGGGAGGCTGAGCAGCCCCAGCCATAGGTGGCCGCGCATCCATGATTGAGCACGGCCGAGTCTCCAGACCGCCACTTTCTTGCGGGCCGCGAGGAGCCCCGAAAACACCATGAATGCCGAGCCGATGATTCCGAAAGTCAGCCCGATAGGGCTGCCGCCGCTCGGCCCTTCGCGCGAGTTCAACGCGTACGGAATATACACGGCGGTAGACGCGCCCAGAATCACGAGCGAGGCCACCAGCCAGAGCTTATGTGTGCGATCAATTCGCAAGTTCGGTGAACCATCCCAAGAGTTTGAATTTCATGGTCATTTCTGCGACTGCCCGGGTTTCGGCCCGGCCGTCTGCCCCAGAAGCCCCGCAAAATACTCGCGCGGGTTCACGCGGTGAGCTGCGTCGTGCGGGCAGGCATAGACGCAACTCGGCTCGGCGTAATTCGTGCAGAGATCGCACGAGGTGGCCTTCTGCTTCACCATGGCAATCCGCTGTCCCGGGTGTTCGGGATCATTCCCCATCACATTGAACGGGTGCAGATTTATATTGCCGTAGGGGCAATTTTCCGCACACAGCCCGCAGCCGATGCACCAATCCTCAATGATCACCTCGAGCGAATTCCGCCGCCGGATCGAGCCCACGGGGCAGCCCACCATGCACAGTGGATCGAGGCAGTGGCGGCAGGAAGTAGCCACCAGGTAATGATCGAAGCGCAGTCCTTCGCGAACCAGGCGCGTGACGCCGTCATGAGAGTCCGCGCAAGCCCTCACACAGGCATCGCACCTCGTGCAGCTCGTCAAATCCAGAAGGAGCAGGCTCTGCGCTTCCATCAACCCTTGCTGGAGGAAATTATCGAGCGGGACGCTGCGCGTAATCGCCAGGCGCTCGCGATTCTGCTGCATGCGGTCGCGTTCCACGGCCTCGAGCTTCCGCCGGACGTCGGGAAATTGCTCGATCATGCGGGCAAAATCGGCGGCGCCAATCCGCACCAATTCGACGTGGTCGAGCGCCGCGCAGGTGGCCGTGCGCATGTCCCCGTGGAGCAATCCCGTCTCTCCGAAATAATCGCCGCGCGAAAGGTATGCCAGCGTGATTTCGCCGCCCTGATACGCCTGCGACACTTTCACGAAACCGATGCGCACGAGATAAAAGCTGTCTGCCGGCTCGCCCTGCCTGCAAATCACGTGGCCCGGGGGGCAGCGCACCAGCTCCACTTTTTCGCGCAGCGTGCCGATGAATTCGTCCGTTAAATCCGCGAACACGGGTACGGCGCGCAGATGTGTGTCCAGCGCGCGCTGCCTATAGGAGGAGTCGAGCTGCGCGCGGAAATTCTTGTTTCGTTGCATGATGTCGAGCACGTTGCGCAGCATCTCGAGCATCACGCAGTCGGTTTTCGCGCTCACCGTCGCGGAGCGCGGATACAGGCTCATGCACGTCATCTCGCCGAATAGATCCCCCGGCCCCAGCTCGGCCACCGGATTTGTGTAGGCCAGATCCACTGGCGCATCGATGGGGATCCAGGATTGCTTGTTTTCTTCGTCGCGATCGTCCCGGTCCCGCTGCGTGAGCTGGCTCGAAAGCTTCCCCAGGAATTTACGCAAGGCTCCCAGAGTCTTCACATGCGCCATGGGGCTCGAGATGGATACCCGCGCCGTGCCATCGAGAATGTAGAACGCCGTTGAGCCGTATTCGCCCTCGCGGCAAATAATTTCGCCGCGTTTGAAATGCCGCATGACGATGGCTCTGTTGTTCAAACTCAAAAACGTTCCCGAGACGCCTTGAAAAAAAGGAAGTTGTTGCAGAAACTCGGGCGCGACCGGCTCGAAACGCGGCCCGGTGCCGAGCGTTGCCTGCGACACACCTTTATTCGTCAGCGCTCCCGTCGGGCAGGAAACCATGCATTCTCCGCAAGAAACGCAGGAAGATTCGCCCATGGGCGAATTATCATCGAAGGCGATTCCGGCGAGCGAACCCTTCCCCATGCGGCCCAACACGAAATTCTCTCGGATTTCGCTGCAACCCCGGATGCACCGGTCGCACAGAATGCACGCGTCGAAATCCACGGCGATACTGGGCGAGGACGCGTCCTTGCCGCGGCTCGTGCTCCGTCGCGAGTAACGCGGCTTGGAAATTTTCTCTCTCGCCGCCAGCGTTTCCAGTTCACAGTCGCCCGACTGCTGCTGCCGCGCGCACGGGCTCGGGTGATCGGACATCAGCAATTCGATCAAAGTGTGCCGCGCGCTCTTCACTTTTTCGCTCGCCGTCTTCACCACCATTCCGGGCTCGACGGGCCGAATGCACGAAGCCGTGTAAACCCGCGCACCCACATCCACCACGCACATCCGGCAGACACCGACAGGCGTTTCGTTCTGCTGGTGGCACAGCGTCGGGATGGAGATGCCGTTCAGCCGCGCGGCATCGAAGACCGTGGTTCCCTCGGGCACCACGACCTTCGTCCCGTCAATCGTCAGTTCGATGAGCGCGCTCACACTTGCCTCAAATACGCCCCAGTAACGGCACTGCTCGCCGCCTGCCGTGGCTTCCCGCCGTCGAAACAAACTCCCGCGGGGCATTCCCGCCGCAGGAAGTGCGTCTCCACCTCGTTGCGGAAATGCTTCATCGCCGAAGCAATCGGCGCCGGCACCACCTGTCCGAGTCCGCAAATCGAGGTCAGCCGCAGCGCCTCCGAAAGCTCCTCAATCAGCGCCAGGTCCGCCGAACCACCCTCCCCCCGCGTCCACCCGCGCAATAGATCCACCATCTTCTGCGAGCCCACGCGGCACGGCACGCACTTCCCGCACGACTCGTTGCGGAAAAACCGCGTTGCGTTCAATGCCATATCAAGTATGCAAGTCCCCTGGCCGAATACCACCAACGCTCCCGACCCGAGCATCGACCCCACGTCGGCCATCGACTTGAAATCCAGCCGCACATCGGCCATCGAAGCAGGCAAAAACCCGGCGGATGGCCCGGACGGCGCGAATGCTTTCAGCCTCATCCCCTCCAGCAGCCCGCCCGCATGACGGAAAATAACCTCGGAGACAGGCGTGCCCATGGGCACTTCGTAAACCCCCGGCCGCGCCACGTCGCCGCTCACGCCGACGAACTTCAATCCCACTGCGCCGGCCAATCCCTGGGCCTTGTGCCAATCCGCACCGCGAACCAGAATCGAAGGGACGTTCGCGAAGGTTTCGACGTTGTTAATGGCTGTCGGTTTGTTCCAGAGGCCCTGCTGCACGGGAAATGGCGGTTTGTTCCGAGGTTCGGCTCGCTTGCCCTCAATGGCTTCGAGCAGAGCGCTCTCCTCCCCACAGATGTATCCGCCCGGGCTGACGAAAATTTCCAGCTCGAAGCAAAGATCGCTGCCGAGGATGCGCGGCCCGAGAAGATTTTCCTTCCGGCAACGCCGGATTTCATCCGCGAGAATCCTTTCCTGCTGCTCGTATTCGTGGCGAATATAGAGGATGCCCTTGCGCGCGCCCGTCAAGAGTCCGCCCACAATCATCCCTTCGATCACCAGGTGCGGCAAATGCGTCATGATGAACCGGTCCTTGAATGTCCCCGGCTCGCTTTCGTCCGCATTGCAGACGATGTATTTCTCCGCCCCCGTCTCCTTCCGCACCAGCTGCCATTTCAGCTCGGTGGCAAATCCCGCGCCCCCTAAACCTCGAAGTCCGGATGCCTTTAATGCCGCGAAGGCCCCGTCCCAATCGCGCGATTCCACCAGCCGCCGGACCGCGCCATAAGGCTCCGCGCTGTGGTAGGGATCCGTGGCGCACTCCGCTCCCTGTCGCACCCGTGGAGGCGCCGGCAATTCGCCTCCGGCCAGCACGCCTCGGACCATCTCCGCCACGCGGCCTTCCGTCACGCCGGCAAAAATGTGCTCGTTGATCGAAACGACGGGCGCTTCATCGCACCGACCCAGGCAGGAAACATCGCGAATGGATACATCCCGGCCGCCGGCGTTCTGCCCACCAGCCGGAAAGCTTGATTCCAGGCTGGCGCGAAGCTCGCATGCCCCCCGGAGATGGCAGGCCATGTCCTGGCAAATGTGCACATCTGCCTTTGGGGGAGGCGTGAGACGGAAATGAGGATAGAAACTGGCCACTCCGTGCAGGCGGTAGAGAGGCACGTCGATTTTTTGGGCCAAGGCTCTCAAGTGCTCGGCAGGTAGGTAACCGAACTGGCGCTGAATCTCCCTCAAATCGTCGAAAATCAACGCCTGTCTCCCCGCACCGGGAGTTTCATAGTTCCTGTGGTGGAAAGCAATGACGGCTCAGCGCGCGTGGCGCAGAAGTCATATAGCAAATCCCCGCAGCCAAGTCCAGAATCCAAGTGGTGCGAGGCACTCCCACATCCGCCCACCGAAAAGGGGTATGCTTGCTGCGAAAGGAATTGTCATGCATATATGGCGCCGCGCATTGTCCCTAGCAACCCTGGTATCCGCAATCGCGTGCACGTCCCAATCCGTGTACGCTCAGTCGCGGGCTCTCACGCTGCCGCGCGCCGCTGGCGTTGAGGAAGGCGTGCGAGCTTTCATGCGCGCCGTCGCTCATGACGTCACGGAAGAAGGCCCGGCGGCCTGGCGCAAACATTTCGTCGATACTCCCTCGTTCTTTATGGCTGTTGACGGCCACCTGGCGTTCCCGAGCGGCGCGGCGGCCATGGCCGCGATCCCGGATCTCGTGCGCACCATCAAGCACATCGAACTACGCTGGGGCGACGATTTGCGCGTGGATCCGCTCACAACGGATCTCGCCGTCGTGGCGACTTCATGGCACGAGGTCATCGTCGACGCAGAAGGCAAGCGCCTCGAGGAGGGCGGCTACTTTACAGGCACCATCGAATATCGCGGTGGCCGCTGGCAATTCCGCAACGCTCACTGGTCCTCCGCCGTCCCGGGCCCGCCGGCTCCATAGGCCGCCACGCCGAGCGCTGGTAGTGTCCTAGATCCGGTCAAAGCGGCCTCGATAGGTCCCCTCGCGTGTGGCTAGACAATCGCGAATTCCAACAAATAGAAATCGAGCCATGTCACATAAAATAAGCTACTTACAAAATTTCATTCGCGAACTTTTTCCTTCTTTCCGGTCGCCGACCGCCCCATGGCTGGAAGCCGCCGAGAATCCCCTGCTCGGCTAATTTAGGACACTACGGCCCGCTCACTCAATTGGCCATGTCCACAGTGCATGACATAATAGCGCTCCGAGAGCTTGCATGACGTACCTTACTCATGTCCCCGGCCCTCCCCTTTCGCGCTTCATCGATTTGCTCTGGCTGTTCGATGGCCGCTCCCAAGGCAACCGCAAGGAGCGCGTTTTGCCCAGCGGGGAGATGCAAATCATCGTGACACTCCGTGAAGAATCGCTGCGGATGTATGACCGCGATAACGCGGACCGGTATGAGACTATTCGCGGTTCCTTGCTCTCCGGCGCCCAATCCGAGTACACGATCATAGATGCGCCGCTCCGAAACTCCTTGATGGGAGTGCATTTCCGGCCGGGAGGCGCCTATCCGTTCTTCCCATTGCCCGCTGGCGAGCTGCAAAATACGGCGGTTCCTCTGGATGCGCTGTGGGGGGCGCAAGCCGAAACTCTGCGGAGCCGGCTGCTCGAAGCCAGGACCCCGCTGGAGAAATTCGCGACCCTCGAGCAAACATTGCTAAAGCACCTGATGCAGCCGGCGGAGCTCCATTCAGCCGTGGCATTTGCCTTGCGCGAGTTCGGCGCGAATCCAGGCTCCTCCACCGTCTCCTCCGTAACGGAAAGGCTCGGCCTCAGCGCAAACCGCTTTATCGAGGTTTTTCGCGATCAGGTAGGCCTCACTCCAAAAGTCTTCTGCCGGATCAAACGCTTCCAGCTAGCGCTCGCTCGCATTCGCGCCCAAGAGAAAGTCAATTGGCCGGCGGTGGCCTTGGATTGCGGCTATTTCGATCAAGCTCATTTCATCCACGACTTCCGCGCATTTTCCGGCATCAATCCATCCACTTACATCGCGCACCGTACTCCGCACATGAATCATGTTTCCCTACCGGATTAGCCTCGGTGCAAATTTTTACAATACAGCCCGTCGAAAAATCCCGATAATTGAGGCATGACAAAGAGCACCAATCCCGTACCGGAAGGTTTTCATACCGTCACTCCCTACCTGGTCGTCCCCGGAGTGGCAAAACTGATCGATTTCCTGAAGCAAGCCTTTGACGCACAAGAAATCCAGCGTCACCTTCGGCCCGACGGCACTGTCCAGCATGCCGAAGTACGTATCGGTGACTCGATCATCATGATGGGTGAACCTCAGGGCACTCAAAAAGCCATGCCCGCAACGATTCTCCTGTACGTCGCCGACGTGGATACTCGCTACCAGAGCGCAATCCAAGCGGGGGCAACGTCGCTGCGCGCGCCTGCGGATCAGCCCTACGGAGATCGCACGGGCGGGGTCGAAGATTCATGCGGCAACCAGTGGTGGGTCGCAGCGCGTATCGCGAAGGCAGACCCGGCCGCTTGATTTCGGCCCGCGACGCAATAACTCGCAATCCGTCGCCCCTCCGCGCCCCTAAAGGTCCGCTCCCCGCACCGGAATTCGTTGACTTCTCCCCGCGCCGAATAGTATAAGAACTCGACTTGTTTGCGATTTTTCGCTGATTCTGCCGCAACGTGCCCCGCCCCCTCAAACGAAGGACAAGAATGACGCGGCAAGCAGCGCGTCCGCATCTGGGGCGTGTTGCGTCTCTCTTCTCCGCGGGGATTCTCGTGGCGTGCCTTTTCCCGCCCTCGGGCCTTTCACAAACCCGGGCCGTCGCGTCGATCGCGCTGCACGTGCAGTCCACGCCTCCGGCCGCGGAAGGCGCCGGCAAGTACACCGGCCCCGGCTCCTGCGCTTCCACCACCTGCCATGGAGGGATCCAGCCGCGCACGGAGAATCGCGTCTTCCAAAATGAGTACAGCACCTGGATCGTGAAGGACAAACACTCCCGCGCCTATTCCGCCCTCACGGGCACGGTTGGCGAGCGCATGGCCACTATCCTCGGGCTCGGCAAGGCCGAGACGGCCGCCAAGTGCCTCGCCTGCCACGCGCTCGACGTACCCGCAGCTCAGCGCGCGCGTACCTTCGAGCTCAGCGAGGGCGTTAGCTGCGAAAGCTGCCACGGTCCCGCCTCCGGATGGCTCGGCCCGCATACCGAACGCGATTGGCCGCACGAAAAATCGCTCGCCCTGGGAATGGTGGACACGCGCAACATCGCGAAGCGCACCGAAAAATGCCTCTCGTGCCATCTCGGCAGCGAGGAAAAATTCGTGGATCACGAAATGATTGCCGCCGGCCACCCGGATCTGTATTTCGAACTCGACTCTTTTTCCGCCGTTATGCCCCGCCATTGGCACGAGCCCGGGGAGCCGGGCGAAGCTCCCGGCACCGACCCCTGGTACGACGTGCGCGAGCTGACTACCGGCCAGGCCGTTCAACTCCGCCAATCCTTGCTCCGGCTCGCCTCCCGCACGCACAGCAAGAATTGGCCGGAATATTCCGAGTTGCAGTGCTACGCCTGCCATCACAGCCTCACTCCCCCCGAGCAGAGCTGGCGCCAGGCCCGCGGCTATCCCGGCCGCCGCCCCGGCGATCCGCCCTGGAACGGTTCGCGCTACGCCGTCTTTCGCGTGGTCGTTCATGAGATGGATGGCGCCACTTCCGACAAGCTCGATGCCGAACTGTCGCGCCTCGCCAAATTGATGAGCCAGCTCACCCCCGATCGCGAAGCTGTCGCCTCTGCCGCGACAAATTCCGCGCGCCTCGCCGATGACCTCTCGGCGAAAATCATCTCCGCGCCTTTCGATTCGGCGGCCACTTTGCGCCTGCTGCAAAAAATCTCGGGCGATGCGGACGACATCTCCAATCAAGGCGAGCACGCTGCTGCCCAGGCCGCCATGGCCCTTCAGTCGCTCTTCGTCGCCTACGAGCGGAGTGAGAAGCTTTCAAACTCTTCCGAATTGCGTTCCGCTATCAGTGGATTGTTCCTGGAGCTCCAGAACCCATCCGCCTACGATCCCGCCCGCTTCGCCCGCCAGATGCGGCAGGTGAACACACTGCTGCGTTGACCCGCCCAATGCCGCAGCACGAAGGGGTCCGCCTCCGCCGGACGCGAATGACTCTGCGGAACTCCAGGGCGCGAATCTGAGGAGGCCATCGGTGCAAAAGTACGACTTGCTGGTCATCGGGAGCGGTCCGGCGGGCGAAAAGGCTGCCGCGCAAGCCGCCTATTTCGACAAGCGAGTTGCCATCATCGAGGCCAATATCGGTCTCGGAGGCGTCTGCGTGAATACCGGCACCCTCCCGAGCAAGATTCTCCGCGAATCCGCGCTTTATTTTTCCGGCATCAAGCAACGCGGCCTTTACGGCGTGGACTATTCGCTTCGAGAAGGATTGACCATCGAGAATTTCATGCACCGTGAGGAAGTCGTCGTCGCGGAAGAGCAAAAGAAAGTCCGCGCAAATCTGGGCGCGCATCGCGTGGACGTGTACCACGGCTTCGCCTCCTTCCAGGATGCGCACACCGTCGCGGTCAAGACCAGCGAAGAGGAAACCATCATCCTGCACGGCGATTTCATTCTCATCGCCACCGGCTCGCGCCCTCATCGCCCGCCGGAAATTCCATTCGATGATCAGGTGATCTTCGATTCGGACAGCATCCTCGAAATGGGACACATTCCCTCGAGCCTCGCCGTCATCGGCGGCGGCGTGATCGGCTGCGAGTACGCCTCCATCTTCACCGCTCTCGGCGTCCGCGTCGCCCTCATTGACGGCCGCGACCGCGTCCTGCCCTTCCTCGATGCGGAAATCTCCGAAAAGCTGCGCGAACGGCTGACCACTCTCGGCGTGAATTTCTACCTCGAGGAGCGCATGGCACGCATCGAGCGCGCCGGCCACGGAGTCCACATCGAGCTTCAATCCGGCAAGGTGATCGACGTGGATACCACCCTGTTCGCCGCCGGCCGCCGCGCCGCCAGCGAGGGATTGCTTCTCGACAATATCGGCCTGACGCTCAATAAGCGCGGCTACATTGAAGTGAACGAATCCTACCGCACCGCAATTCCTTCCATCTACGCCGCCGGCGACGTGATCGGCTTTCCCGCGCTCGCTTCCACTTCCATGGAGCAGGGCCGCGTCGCCGTCTGCCATGCCTTCGGCTTTCAGTACAAGAAGCGCCTCGCCTCCATGCTTCCCATGGGCGTTTACACCATCCCCGAAATTTCCGCCGTTGGTGAAACCGAGGAGAGCTGCAAGGAAAAGCACATTGATTACGAAGTCGGCCGCGCCAGCTACGTCAATAACGCGCGAGGATTAATCGTCGGCGATACCACCGGCTTGCTCAAACTCATTTTTCGCCGCAACGACCGCCGCTTACTCGGCGTCCACATCATCGGTGAAAGCGCCACCGAGTTGATTCACCTCGGAATGATGGCCCTCGAGACCGTCGGCTACCTCGATGAATTCATTGATCTCGTCTTCAATTTCCCCACCCTCTCAGAAATGTACAAATACGCTGCCTATGACGGCCTTGGCAACCTCGCAGGCCACAAGCTGCGCGAAGGCTAGCCTCTCGCGCCGCGCCGCCACAATTTAATCCGTGGGATTTCGAGGAAACTTCAGGTAGGGCAACCGCACCCCTTCCACCATAATCTGGTCCGCGCGAATCGACGCCGGCGCCTCAAACCCCACCGCGCCCCCGGCCGTCACGTAATCATCCTGATCCACGCCGTCTCCGCTCACGCCCAGCCCGCCTACCATCACACCATTGATGTAAAGCGGCTCCGACCCGGGAAAAAATACAATCCCGCTCTGATTCACCGCTGGCCACGATGGCCCCGGCACCTGAAATCCCTGCGTGCAGGGATTCGCAGTGTCCTGCGTGTACAAATTGAAAAACGGCCCGTCAGATGACCCACTGATCCCCGGCGGGAAAAACGGTTGCGCGCCGAAGCTAATCGTGCGGTTCGTCACCGCCGTGCCCATCGGCACCATGTTTAGATCCTGCGGCTGCCTCGTCATGCCGCTGAAATAGACCACGTTGCGCGCTTTCGAAGCCGCCACGTCGATGCTGAAAATGGTGCCATCGGTCATCCGGTACAATCCGATCAGCGTTCCATCCAGGTCGCTCACGGCAATCGACATTTTCGCGCGCGACCCGAGCGGCAGCCGGATCAGCGCGCGCGTCACGTTCGCCGTGGCCACCGCGTTGCCAATAATCTCCGTCACTTGCGCCGCTGTGAGCCCGCCGATCGGTCCATTCGTCGCCGTGATGAGATATCCCTCGGGCGGAGCACCAAGACTCGCCACTGGCCCAACGGTAAAATTCCCGGCATTGAATGTGCCGGGCACCACGCCCGCCGGCGCTGTCGTCTGATCCACGAATGGCAACGCCACGCCGTCAATCACCACTTCGCCCGGGGGAGGCAGCGCGGCCGGATTCACGAAGATTCCATCCACGTTCACGCGGATGGCGGTAAAGGCCACGTATTCGGCGACGGCGCTCGGCACACCCGTGATCCCGATTCCGCCCACCATTTGCCCGTTCTTGAAAATGGGAACGCCGCCCGGATTGACGGCCGTGGGGTCGCTGTCGTTTACGTCCGCTTTGCCTGTCGCGATTCCCAGGCCCGGACTCGCCCCGCTGATCGTGGTCGCGGGAGGAATCGTCGGAATTAAGCTGGTCGCGAGGGTGCATCCGCGATTCGTATTCTCGATGCCATACAGGGCGGCATTGGGGGTGTTCGCGATCCCCGGCGGAAAATGAATGCCGCTGATGTAGCGCACCGTCCGCGACGAAAGCGGCGCCTGATCGTTGCTGAAGAATGCACCAGTGCGCGCGAGAGAAACCGCCAGCTCATCCGGGGGCACCATCACTCCAAAATTTCCCGCCACCAGAGCGGGCGCTGAGGGGCCCTTATAAACCCCCAGGATGCGTCCCAGCCGGTCAACCACTCCGATGGCCATCGTGTCGGAATCAGCCGCCGTCGCCGCGGCCTGCACCAGCGCCGTCACGTCGCTCTGCGTGAGCACCTGTTGGACGACGGGAGGTGTTGTAGCTGGCGCACTGTCCCCGCCACCACCACCGCACGCGCACAGTCCCACGCACAATCCCAAGACAAGCCCCGCGATTCGAACGACGGCAGCCATTGAATTCCGTTTACAGCCCAAAGACATCCGCGCTGGCCTATTCCTATCACAGCGCCGCCCGGTTCTCAATCCTCTCTCGCTCCGCATACGAGTCCACCGCCTCGGGGAACGCCCGCACCCACCCGTGCCGCCGCCACCCCGGACGCCCGTGGAATATGCTTGCCCCTTCCGAAAGACCTGTGATAGCAAGACGCGTCAGGCTATTCAGCTACAAGATTCACCGGACTCCCAAGGACAACAGGGTGCGGTCAGCATCCTCGATTTCTCGAAATTGCGCGGCTCTGCACCGGGCCGGTGGCCTGTTGCTGATTTTTGCCGCGGCGTGTCCGGGCCCGATTCGTGCCGGTGGATTCCTGGTCTTTGGTCCGCCTTTCGCTGCCGGGCAGCAAACTCAAGAGCCCTCTCAGCAACGCATCCCCGGCCAAGCCGCGCCGCAGAAAAGCGCGCTCGAAGGAATCGTGCGCGATCCGGCCCGCAAGGCTGTGATCGGGGCCCGCGTGACTTTGCACAATCTAAAGACCAACACGGATCGAGTGACAGCCACCAACGCCGAGGGCGTCTTCCGTTTGCTCGATCTGCCTCCCGGCGCCTACGATTTGAAAATCGCCGCGGAAGGCTACATAGATTTCGATGAATCCACCCTGCAATTGAAACCTGGTCAGGCGGCAATCCGCGAGATCATACTCGGGCCGCTTCCCTCGCAGCCTCCGGCTCCCACGGGACTTCCTGAAATGCCGGGGGTAAAGACGGCCAACCCTCCCCCCGCGCCAGAGCCCCTCGCGCCGGGAAAATATCCAGAAGTCATCGAGCGCAGCGAAACAGCGCCGGGTTCGGAGGCGTCTCCGCAGCAGCCGCTCCCACCCACGGATCAAATTTTCCATCCGCTTCCCGACCGCTGGCTCATCACCATGCCCGATTGGGACCGCTACGGCCGAGGCGGCGAATTCCCTTACGTAAAACACCGCCTGTGGGATCCCTTCGACCGCAACAAGCTGAAAGGCGACGTCCCCGTCTTCGGCCAGCGCACATTCTTCATTCTTACCGCCATCAGCGACACCTTTTTCGATGGGCGCCGCCTGCCCACTCCGAGCGACGTCAGTACCGCCCGCCCCGGCAGCGCCGATTTCTTCGGCCAAGGCAATCAAGCCTTCGTGGACCAGGTTTTCCTTTTCTCCTTCGATCTTTTCCACGGCGACACTTCCTTCCGCCCGGTGGACTGGCGCATTCGTGTGACCCCCGCCATCAGCCTCAATTATCTCGACGTCCGGGAGCTCGGCATCGTGAATATAGATGTACGGGCCGGCACCACGCGCCTCGATTCTCACATCGGCCTTCAGGAAGCGTTCGCCGAAGTGAAGCTGCACGACCTCAGCTCGAATTACGATTTCGTTTCGGTTCGCGCCGGCATTCAGGGTTTCAACAGTGATTTTCGCGGGTTCCTTTTCGTCGAAGAGCAGCCGGGCGTGAGGCTCTTCGGCAATTACGGCTCGAATCGCTGGCAATACAATCTCGCTTATTTCAACTTCCTGGAAAAAAATACGAATAGCGACCTCAATTCGATGGCGCTCAGAAATCAGCAGGTCATCATCGCGAATGTCTACCGCCAGGATTTCCTCTTCCAGGGGTACACGGCGCAATTGAGCGTCCATTACAACATCGACCAGGCCACCATCCATTTCGACGATAACGGCTTCCTCGTTCGGCCCGCTCCGATCGGCGGAGTCGTTTCGAGCAACATGGTCCGGCCTCACAGCATCCACGCCGCCTACGTCGGCTGGACCGGCGACGGCCATATCGGCCCCGTCAACGTGACGAACGCCTTTTACCAGGCCTTCGGCAACGATAGCTTCAACGGCATCGCCGGACGCCCCGTCACCATCAACGCGCAATTCGCCGCCCTCGAACTCTCCAAAGACGTTGACTGGATCCGCTTCAAGGCCTCCGCACTTTACGCTTCCGGCTCCGCCGATCCGCGCAGCGGTCGCGCCCGCGGTTTCGACTCGATCGATGAATTCCCTGAATTCGCCGGCGGAATTTTCAGCTTGTGGAATCGTGAGGGCATTCGCCTCACCGGCGCGGGCGTCACCTTGACGCCTCCCAATAGCATCCTGCCCGACCTGCGTTCGAACAAAGATGAGGGACAGGCCAATTTCGTCAATCCCGGTATTCTTCTCGTCAACGCCGGAACGAATATCGAGCTCACGCCAAAGATTCGCGCCTTTGTGAACGTAAATTATCTGAAGTTCGAGCGCACCGAGCCGCTCGAGCTCCTGCTTTTCCAGGCGCCCATCCGCCATTCCATCGGATGGGATTCGAGCATCGGCGTGCGCTACCGCCCGCCGCTCACGGAAAATATCTCCATCACGGCCGGGGCCGCGGCACTCGTTCCCGGCCAGGGCTTGCGCGACATATTCGGCAGCCGGACGTTGTACACGCTGTTCACGGATTTGCGATTTCAGTTCTGACGCGGTACATGAATGAAGCAGAATGTGGCTAAGGCGGAGACGGAGCAACTCATGAATCGTTTGGTGGTCTCGATCCCAAAATTGATTGCTCGCCTCAGGCCGCGGCCGCTCTTTGTCTCCGCGCTTCTGGTTGTCTTCGCCCTCCTCTTTGCCATCGAGCACCGCTCGCGCGCCCAGTCGCAAGCACCGCAACAGGGCCTGCTGAAACAAACCCAGGCGGAAGCCGACCGCAAGAGCACCGGCTGCGTCACCTGCCACATCTCCGAGGACGAGCCCACCATGCACCCCACGCGCACCGTCCGCCTCGGCTGCGTGGATTGCCACGGCGGCGACGCGACCGCCAGCATCCCTTCCGGCACGCCAAAGGATTCCGCCGCCTATCAGCAGGCGAAAAAGCAGGCGCATCCGCAGCCGCGCGACTCGGAATTTTCGCGCGGCTTCGCGAAGGTGCAGCGGCCCAACACGAAGTGGCTCAAAGAAAGTTACGAATATGTTCGCTTCGTCAATCCCGGCGATCTGCGCGTCGCGCCAGAGACCTGCGGCACTTCCGATTGCCACGCCGCCGAAGTCCTCAAAGTCAGCACCGGCATGATGACGCACGGTGCGATGCTTTGGGGCGCCGCGCTCTATAACAACGGCTCCTTCCCGCAAAAAAACGCGCGCTTCGGCGAAAGCTACTCCTCGGCCGGCCAGCCGCAAACCATGTACACCGTCCCCGCTCCCACGCCGGAGGAAACGCGCGCGAAAGGCATCCTCCCCGAGCTCACTCCCCTCGAGCGTTGGGAAATTTCCCAGCCCGGCAACGTCCTCCGTGTTTTCGAGCGCGGCGGCGCAAAAAAAGGGGAAATCGGAAATCCCAATCGCGAGGAAGATTCTGGCCGCCCCGACGACAAATTAGGCGAACGCGGCTTCGGCACTCTCCTGCGCACCGATCCCGTTTTCCTCGGCCTGCAAAAGACACGCCTCCTCGATCCGATGCTCTCTCTCCCCGGCACCAACGACAACCCCGGCGATTATCGCGGCAGCGGCTGCTCCGCCTGCCACGTTGTCTTTGCCAATGACCGCTCGCCCGAACATTCCGGCCCCTACGCGAGCTTCGGCCATCTCGGCTTTAGCGCGTCCAACGATCCCACCACCGCGAAAAATGAATCCGGCCATCCCATTCGCCACAGCTTCACGCGCGCGATTCCCTCGAGCCAGTGCATGGTCTGCCATATTCATCCCGGCACGAACATGGAGACCACCTATTTTGGATTCACCTGGTGGGACAACGAGGCCGATGGCG
>Ga0187804_10000038_pt1 | contig 26500 bp, 21 predicted proteins | sample NC_wetland_sal_i_3_FD_132961 | JGI IMG/M metagenome (GOLD analysis project Ga0187804, IMG submission 132961) | Wetland sediment microbial communities from Neuse River Estuary, North Carolina, USA - Control_4 | ecosystem: Environmental > Aquatic > Freshwater > Wetlands > Sediment | place: USA...
CCAACTGGGGGGCTGCATGAATTCCCGAACGCTTGGGTGTGATTCTGGAGTGCGCATCAATATATTAGGGGACATGCGGGCTGTTTGTGTCAGCCTAATGCTGCTAATCCTGGCGCTGCCCCTTTTCTCACAGTCTTACACGGGGCGCATTTTGGGCAACGTCCACGATAAATCCGACGCCGCGATGGTGGGAGCGAAAGTTTCCATCACGGACGTGCAGAGAAACTTAACGCGATCGCTTGTGACGGATAATGCCGGAGAATACGTTGCCCCCGACCTGCTTCCCGGGACCTACAAGGTTCGAGTCGAGGCCAAAGGATTCAAGACGGTGGAACGGCCGAATATTGTTTTGGAAGTTGCCTCGGACGCGCGCGTGGATTTCGTGATGCAGCCCGGCGAAGCGACGGAGACGATCATCGTCACCGAAGAGGTTCCGCTGCTGAATTTGACATCGTCCACGCTTGGTGGAACGCTCAGCAATGAAGAGATCAACGACCTGCCCTTGAACGGCCGAAACTACGAGAATTTGCTGCAGCTCCGGCCCGGTGTCATCCGTTATCCCGGCGGCGGATTCTCGACTACGAGCACCAACGGTCTGCGGGCCGAAGACAATGCATACATCATTGATGGCTTCTTCAACAGCGAACCCTTCTCCGGCCAGAGCATCATCAACGGCGCGGGCATCGCGGGAGACTCAGCGACGATCCTGCCCATCGATTCGATTCAAGAATTTAACGTGCAGGAGGATCCACCGGCGGAATACGGCTGGAAGCCCGGGGCCATCGTCAATGTGGCGCTGAAATCGGGCACGAATACCCTTCACGGGACCGGCTATGGCTTTTACCGCGATACGATCTTCGATGCGCGCAACTTCTTCAACACGGTGGGTACGCCAGAGACGCCAAGGAACTTGAAGCAATTCGGGACCACGGTGGGCGGGCCCATAATCAAAGACAAACTCTTTTTCTTCGGCGGTTATGAAGGCCAGCGCTACAAAGTGGGCAATTCCTTTGTCGAAGGGGAACCAAACACTGTCTCGATTCCTAATAATCCGACCACGAACTGCTCGTTTATCGCTGTTGGCGACTGCGCGAACAGCATCCCTGACGCAATCGCCGATGTTCATGCGGCTTTTCTGGCCGGCATGTCACCGGATGTTAGTCCCGTCAGCCTGCAAGTGGCGGGGTGTCAATTTACGCCGCCGGCGACAACGACGTGCAATGGTAAAGGCTTTCCGCTGAACAATCAGACGGCTGCCCCTGGCCTGCTGACGACCGGATTCCCGAACGTCGTCAACAGTGACAATGCGGTGGGAAAGATCGACTATCACCTGAACGACCGTAACACCATCAGCGGCAGATACTTCTTCGGCAACAACAACGGTACCGTGGACGACGCGCAGGAAGTGCAGCCGTTTTGGTTGACCCTGATTCACACTCGCGCGCAGGTATTCGGCGTGAATTGGGCTTACATCCCAACTTCTCACTGGGTCAATGAAACCCGTTTCGGATACAACCGGCTGTACCAGCCCACCTTCACCGCGGATCACAACGTGCCGGCGTCCTCCTACGGACTCAACACCGGCGTCACGAATCCGCTATTTGGCGGATTGCCGCTGATCACCCTCCCGCAATTCATCGCGCCCAATACACTGGGCGGGTTTGTCTGGCCCAAGATTCAGGGGCCCGACACACGGTTCCAGTTTGTTGACCACGTTTCCTACACTTGGGGAAAGCACGCCTTCAAATTCGGGGGCGAGATTCATCGGGATGGATTCACCGGGGCAGCCTTTGCTCGGGGTCGAGGCCAAGTCAAATTTTTGGGAGGCCAAGCTTTCGCCTCGGGGACGTCCACAGACTTGGAGGATTTCTTCGCTGGGGCGCCAGCCAAAACGCAGGTGCTCATCGGAAACGCAGACCGGAAAATCGACAATTGGTCTTCCGCGGTCTTCTTTCAAGACGACTGGCGCATCACTTCCCGGGTGACACTCAATCTCGGCTTGCGCTACGAGTTCAGCACCGTGGTGAACGATTCTCAAGACCGCATGACCAATTTTGTTCCAACCGTCGGCGTCGTTCAGGTCGGCCATGGCATCAGCAGACCCTACCAGAGCAACGGCACGAATTTCGCGCCCCGGCTCGGCGTCGCCTGGGATCCGAGCGGTAACGGAAAGACCGTGGTTCGTGCAGGCGCTGGCATCATCTATGAACTGATCAACTGGGAGGCTTTTCTAGCCTTCAACAACACCTTGGGGATCGCCAACAACCCCACTGCCGCCAGCACAGGAGTCCCACCCGGCACCGGAACGCTAACTAGCGGTGTAACCAATGCCGCTTACTTTGCGAACCCCGCTGCTGGCATTGCCGCGTGGAATACCGGGCCGCTCTTTCCGAGCTCATTGACTTGCAACAGCACGTTTCCTTGCACGATTTTCGGCATCAACCCCGATCTGCAAACACCGCGTGTCTTTTACTGGAACTTGAACGTCGAGCACGCCTTTACGAATACCCTATCGTTCGAAGTCGGCTATGTCGGAAACCACGGATCGAAACTGACCAATGTGCGCGATATCAACCAGCCCGCACCAGGCTTGTGCGCGCCCGGCGACAGCACCTGCGAGCAGGCAAATCGCCCATTCTTCCCCAATTCTCTGGGCGCCATATACGAGCTCGACAATCTCTATAAATCGAATTACAACGCCCTGCAGGCAACTCTGACTGCCCGGAATTTCCATCGAATGACCTTCATTGCAGGCTACACGTATGCACACGCGCTCGACGATGTGGGCGCCAACTGGGATTTCGGAGCAGGGCTTGGGCTGCCCCAGGATTCCATGCATCCGCAGCGGGAATATGCCAGCAGTGATTTCGACATACGCCAGCGCTTTACGCTCTCAATGAACTATAAAATTCCCGGGAAAGAGTCATTCGCGCAACTTCTCGAAGGTTGGGAACTCAATTCCATCGTGACTTTGAATACCCCGCAACCGTGGGGCCCGATGGACACGAGCACGGACGTCAGCGGGACCGGTGAATCCGCGGCGGCTGCCACGGGCATCGAGCGCTGGGATTTCTTTGGGAACCCGGGTGATTTCAAGTCGGGTCCAACCCCGATACCTTTCTTTCAACCTGGCACCCCGCCGCCGACCGATCCATTGGGTCCCACTGATCCTGCGTTTGCCATAAACAATCCGCTTTGTTCAAAAGCCGCCAGTACACCGGCCTTGACAACCTCGCTTCTCGCGTTTGGCTGCTACGCGAAAAAAAATTCGGCCATGATTCCGCCTGTTATGGGAACGTTCGGAACCATGGGCCGCAACCTTTTCCGTGATTCCGGCTTTCGCGATTGGGATTTCTCGGTAACGAAGAACTTTAAATTCGGAGAGCGGCTTACCACGCAGTTCCGCGCGGAATTCTTCAACATTCTCAATCATCCGAACTTTGCCAATCCATTCGGCGGTCAGAACGGATATGGCCACAACGATCCGTCGTCTCCCAGCACGTTCGGGTGCGGCTGTGCCACGCCTGACTCGGCAGCTTCAAATCCCGTCATCGGATCAGGTGGCAGCCGGGCGATTCAGTTTGGCTTGAAGATTATCTTCTAGCTGTTGCTTGCATGTCCTCGGAAACGCGTGCCGCGCCGGGAGCAATCCCTGCGCGGCAGCGCGGCCCTGAATCCCGTCATCATCGGAGGCCAAAGTGATAATTCATTTTCGAGCCGTTTCTCTCTTCGCCGGCATTTTTCTCCTGGTAATGAATTTTGTCTCCCCGCGGGTTTCCTCCGGGCAGGAGCGGCAGGAGCGGACGATCGAGGAAATCAAGGCGGAAGCGCTGACGCGCGCGGAAAATGGGATGTACCCCCTGATTGGGCTCGACCCGGCGGACGTGCGCGAAGCATTTGCCTCGATTCACACCAAGGATCCTGACGAATGGGCGGCGGGATTCAGCGGCGTCGCGGACAAATACATGGCGCAGGGGAAATCGCTCGAAGCGACGGACCCGGCGAAAGCGAACGCCGCGTATGTGAGGGCCTGGCGGCTGTATTCGTTCGGGAAGTGGCCCGTGCCCTTGTCTCCCGGGAAAAAAGCGGCGTATGCGAAAGACATCGAAGCGTTTCTCGCGCACGGGCGGCTGATGGACCCTCCGCTCGAGGTGGTCCGCATTCCCTTCGAAGGATCCGAGATCATCGCTTACATGCGATTGCCGAAGAACGCAAAGGGAAAGGTGCCGGTGGTGCTCGCCATCAGCGGGCTCGACAGCCGCAAGGAAGAGCTGTCCGAAAATTTTGGGCAGATCTTGGGCTATAGCATCGGCTTCATCGCCGTGGATTCTCCGGGCACGGGCCAGGCTCCGATCAAGGCGAGCCTCAATGCCGAGCGAATGTTTTCGCCGGTGATTGATTACCTACTGACGCGGCCGGAAGTGGATCAGACGCGGCTGGCCGCCGACGGGCAGAGCTTCGGCGCCTATTGGGCGACGAAGCTCTCGATTGTGGAGCGGGCGCGGCTGCGAGGAGTGGTGCTGCAAACTCCGCCGGTGGATGCGTGCTTTCAAAAGGAATTTCTGGAGACCTCGATTCTGGGAAACCGCGAATATTTGTTCGGGCTGATCCCGGCGTTCACGAATATTTTCGAGGGAGTGAAGACGGCTGAGGATTTGGCTGAAATATTCCCCAAGATGTCTCTCGTCAATCAAGGCCTTCTCGGCAAGCCGACCACGCAAACGCTTATCATCGCGGGCGCCCTCGATACTCAAGTCCCGGTATCCGATGCTTTTCTGCTCCTCAAATCCGGCGATGTTCCAAAGGACGCCTGGATCAATCCCATGGGCGGGCATTTGGGGAGGCAAAAAGGTGTGTGGCCGGATCCGGTGATTTTTCGGCAGGTGATTATTCCGTGGCTGCTTCGGACGCTGGAAGGGCAGCCGCCGCAGGAAACGCACTAGCCAGGCATCACTTCGATTTGTAAACGATTCCGTCCTTCATCACGAATTTCACGTCTTCAAGGACGCGCACGTCGCGCAGTAGATCTCCGGCGACGGCGATGATGTCCGCATACTTTCCCGGCTTGATCGAACCGAGCACGTCGCTGTGTCCGAGCAAGTCAGCTGCGGCGCTGGTCGCGGATTGAATCGCCTGCATCGGCGTCATGCCGTATTGCACCATGAAGGCAAATTGGCGGGCGCTGATTCCGTAAGGGCATACGCCCGCATCGGTGCCGAAACTCATCTTCACACCGGCCTGGACAGCCTTGCGAAAATTGTCGCGCTGGATTTGGCCGAGCTCGGCATCATGCTGCAAAAAATCCTTGGGAGTCAGGCCCTTCCGCCCGTCTTCCTGAATGCATTCCTCGTCGTAAATATCCATATCGAGGTAAGTGCCGCGCTCTTTGGCGAGGGCAATGCCCTCGTCATCAATCATGGTGGCGTGCTCGACTGACGCGACGCCCGCGCGAATGGCATTTTTGATTCCGGCGGCGGCGTGCGCATGAGCCTCCACGCGCAAGCCGAAGTGACTTGCCTCATCCACGGCGGCCTGCAATTCTTCGGGCGTAAATTCGACCGAGCCCGGGTTGCTGCCATGCGTGAGCACTGCGCCGGTGGATAGGATCTTGATGTGGTCCACACCGTCATGCGCGAGCAAGCGGACTTTCTGCCGCACTTCCCAGGGCGAATTGGCCTCGCCGTAATGCAAATCCCAGGGGAGCTGGATATCGGGCGCGAAGCCGGTCATGGCGCCGGCGCCGCCGGTGATGGTGATGTAGGCGCCCGCTACGTACATGCGCGGGCCGATGATATCGCCACGGGCGATGGCGTCGCGGAGCGCAATATCATTCAGCGCCCGGTAGACGCCCACGTCGCGAACGGTGGTGAATCCGGATTCGAGCGTCACCCGGGCGTTGGGAACGGATTCAAGCGCGACTTGCGCGGCCGTTTTCTTGAGCTGCGATATAGGGTCGCCGTCGCGGGCGCCGTCGGCCAGGTGCGTGTGGCAATCAATCAGGCCGGGCAGCACGGTCATATTCGAGAGGTCAATCATGTTCGCGCCGGCGGGAATCGCGAGCGACGGGCCGATGGCCACAATGCGATTCTCGCGAATCAGAATCAGTTGATTGGAGAGAACCGTGCCGGCATCCACGTCCACCAGGCGCCCGGCTTTTATGGCCGTGACTTGTGGCGGCGTCTCCTGGGCGAGCGCCAGTGGCGCGCACGCGAGCCAAATTCCCACAAGCATCAATCCCCGATTTTTCATGAGCCCCCCTCTCGAGCCTTCCGGGTCTTCCCAGTTGCGCATTCTACACGTCTCGGCGTGATCAGGAGATGTCTAGGGCCAAAAGCCTGCCGCTTGAGATTTATTTCAAGGTGGAGGAGGATAAGTGCGGTTCGTCGGACTGGATTCCAGCGCGACGAACCGGGGAAGGGAGATGCGCCATGATCCGATTCACGGTGAACGGGCAAAAAGTTGAGGTTGACGCAGTGCCGTCCACGCCCTTGCTGTGGGTCTTGCGGGAAGACTTGCAACTGACGGGCACGAAGTATGGCTGCGGAATGGCGCTGTGCGGCGCCTGCACGGTTCATCTGGAAGGGCAAGCAGTGCGCTCGTGTGTGACGCCGGTTTCTCGTGCCGAGGGGAAACAGGTCGAAACCATCGAAGGGCTGTCGAGCGATTTGACGCATCCGCTCCAGCGCGCGTGGATAGAAATTGACGTCCCGCAATGCGGCTACTGCCAATCGGGTCAGATTATGAGCGCGGCGATTTTGCTGGCGCAGAATCCGGCGCCGACCGACACCGATATTGATGAAGCCATGTCCGGCAATATCTGCCGGTGCGGAACCTATCCGAGAATCCGGCGCGCGATTCATCGTGCCGCGGAGTTGAGAGCCGAGCGGGGGACGAAATGAGTGCAGCCATGGAAATGAAGCGGCGGGATTTTCTGAAGACGGGCGCTGCGCTCGGCGGCGGGCTGCTGATTGGCCTATATATTCCCGAGCTGGGGCGCGGCGCGAGCGCGGCAGCGGCCGGGTCCGGGACTTTTGAGCTGAACGCGTTCGTGCGAATCGGCACCGACGAAACTGTGACGATCATCGCGAACCATTCCGAGATGGGGCAGGGGGTCTACACGTCGCTCCCGATGCTCCTGAATGAAGAGCTGGAAGCCGATTGGAGCAAAATTCGCGTGGAGTCGGCGCCGGTGGCCGCGGTTTACAACCACACGCAGTTTGGAATGCAGATGACCGGCGGCAGCACCTCGATGAATTCCGAGTGGGACCGATTCCGCGAAGTGGGAGCAGTGGCGCGCACGATGTTGGTGGCTGCCGCGGCGCAGGCTTGGCAGGTGGATGCGCAAAGTTGCCGCGTCGAGCGCGGAGTCGTGATTCACGACGCGAGCAAGCGGCGGGCATCGTTTGGAAGCCTGGCCGAGGCGGCCTCAAAGCTGGAAGCGCCGAAAAATGCGCCGTTGAAAGACCCTAAGAATTTCACGCTCGTGGGAAAGCCGGCGCGGCGCCTGGACACACCGTCGAAGACAAATGGCACGGCGCAATTTGGATTGGATGTGCATATCCCGGGGATGATGACCGCGCTCGTGGCGAGACCGCCGGTCTTCGGCGGGAAAGTCGAGAGCTTCAACGCGGACAAGGCGATCGCGGTGCCGGGGGTCGTGAATGTAGTGCAGGTGCCGACGGGCGTGGCCGTGATTGCGAAAGGATACTGGCCGGCGAAACTGGGGCGCGAAAAATTGGAAATCAAGTGGGATGAAGGACCGAATGCAACCCTCTCGACCGAGGGAATGCGGGCGCAGTACACGGAATTGGGGAAGAAACCGGGAATTATTGCGCGCAAGGTCGGCGATCCCGATGCCGCGCTGGCGGGTGCGGCGAAGACGATCACCGCGGAATTTGAAGTCCCGTATCTGGCGCACGCGTCAATGGAGCCGCTGAATTGCGTGGTGGATCTGCGCGAGGATCGCGCTGAAATTTGGACCGGAACTCAATTCCAGACCGGCGACCGGGCGGCGGCAGCCGCCGTGGCGGGGTTGAAGCCCGAGCAGGTGCAGATTCATACCACTTTGCTCGGCGGCGGATTTGGGCGGCGCGCCAATCCTGCCTCCGATTTCGTGAAAGAAGCCATGCAAGTGGCGAAAGCGGCGAAAGTGCCGGTGAAAGTGATGTGGACGCGCGAAGACGATACGCGCGGGGGTTGGTACCGGCCGATGTGGCGCGACCGCATGGTCGCGGGCCTGGACGTGGCAGGGAATCCGGTGTCTTGGACGCACACGATTGTGGGGCAATCCATTTTTGAAGGGACGATGTTCGAGGGGTTCGGAATCAAGAACGGCGTGGACGGGGCGTCGGTCGAAGGAGCCGCGGATTTGCTGTACGGAATACCGAACTTGCGGGTGGATTTGCACAGCCCGAAAATCGGCGTGCCGGTGCAGTGGTGGCGGTCGGTGGGCCACTCGCACACAGGATTTGCCGTGGAAGAGTTTTTCGACGAAGTGGCCACCGCCGGCGGGAAAGATCCCTACGAATTGCGGCGCGCGCTGCTTGCAAGCCAACCGCGGCTCAGAGCCGTGCTCGATCTCGCCGCGCAGGGAGCGAACTGGGGCAAGAGCCTGCCGGAAGGTATCGGGCGGGGAATCGCCACACATTTTTCTTTCGAGAGTTATGTGGCCCAGGTGGCGGAAGTGTCCGTGGGCAAGGATGGCATGGTGCGAGTCCATCGCGTTGTCTGCGCTGTGGATTGCGGGCGGACGATCAATCCGGACATCGTGAAGGCGCAGATGGAGGGCGGCATTATCTTCGGGCTGACGGCCGCGTTGAAGACGGAAATCACGCTCGGTAAGGGACGCGTGCAGCAGCGGAATTTTCACGACTACCCGATGCTGCGGATGTTTGAATCGCCCGAAATCGAAGTGCACATCGTGCCGAGCACGGAGCCGCCGACGGGTGTCGGCGAGCCTGGCGTCCCGCCTGTGGCTGCGGCCGTGGCGAATGCGATTTTTGCGGCGACGGGGAAGCGCGTGCGGCGGCTTCCGATCAAGGCGGAAGATTTGCGGACCGCTTGAAACATATTCGTGAGGGCTGCGCAATGAAGACTGCGAAAACTTGGAAGGTACGGCTGGCTGCGGGGGGCCTCGTGCTGCTCGGAGCCTGCGTGGCTTTGTGGTCTGCTGTGGACCAACTGGCGGCGAAAGATGGCGACGACGCACACGGCGGCGCGCCGGCCAGGGTTGCCGCAGCGAACCCCGCCAGCGACGCAAAGGCCGAGGCGGCATTCACGCGCGCGTGGGCTGTGTTCGTTTCGCCGCGTTGCATGAACTGCCACCCCGCGGGCGACGCTCCGCTGCAAGGGGACGACAGCCACGTCCACATTCAGGATGTGAAGCGCGGGCCCGCGGGGCAGGGTGTTTACGGGATGAAATGCCACACGTGCCATCAGAACGCAAATCTTCCCGGCGAGAATATGCCACCTGGAAATCCCAAGTGGAGTCTGCCGCCCGCCAGGATGAAGATGGTGATCCAGGGAGAAACTCCCGGAGAGTTTTGCCGCCAATTGAAGAATCCCACGATGAATGGAGGCAGAACGATCGAGCAGGTCCTGGAACATGTGTCCAAGGATGATTTGGTCGGGTGGGCATGGGATCCGGGCGATGGAAGGACCCTGCCACCGTTGAGCCGTGCGGAATTTGTGACCGCGATGAAGCAATGGGCGGACAACGGCGCGGCTTGCCCGCGATAGCGTGGGAATTATTTTGTGTCTTGAGGCACCGGTACGGCGGAAAGCTTCTTTGTGCGAGCTTGCCCGCGCCCTGAAGCGCGGCTTGGGTCCCAATCCTCGGGGCGCGGATGGATGCCCCAGAATTCAGGCGCTGGTTTTATGAATTCCACACCCACCTGCGCCTTTCCCATGAAATGAGTGCCTACATGCGTCACGCGGCACAATAATTCCTGCCCGATGCCCGGGTTTTCGAGCACCACGAATTTGTCCACCGATACGGGCATGGCCAGAAGCAGCAGGGCGCCGTGCGCGTTGATCATCAGCGTGTGCGTTTTCTCCGAAAGGGTTCGCTTCTCCTGCGAACGTACCACCACGGCGACGCGAAGCTTTATGCGTTTGCTGCGCCGGCGCTGTTCCGGGCGCAATTCTCCGGGAGCTAGGATATCCGCCATAGAAATACCCTAGCGTTTCCGGGGACGATTCTCAATCGGGACGCCGAACCATGTGCCGGGAAGGATACTCGCCGCCTGCTCGTGGCCGGGTGCAATCGCCTACTAATTCCAGCCACGCGATACTCGCGGCAAGTCACGCCCTCTTTTTTGCGATGGGCGAAACCTCGCCCCATTTTCCCGTGAAAACAAAGGAATCGAGCGGTTTGCGCGATCGCGGTGCGTGCTCCCGCTCGCGCAGTTCGTCCGGCAAAGTGGCCGGATCGCCCGGATAACCGATGGCGATTCCGGCGACGGCTTCGTAGCCTTCGGGAATCGAGAAAATCTCGCGCGCCTTTTCCGGGAGGATGCCCGCCATCTGGTGAATCTGTAAGCCAAGATTCGCGGCTTCGAGCGCGAGATAAGCGCTGGCTTGGCCCACGTCGTGAAAAGCGTGATTATTGGGCGCGCCGTTATTTTCGAATTTCATGCGCGCCACGCTCAGCGCCAGCACCGGCGCGTTTTTCGCCCAGCCCTGGTTGAACTCGACGAAGCAGTCGAGAATTTTCTTGTAATTCTCCGGATGGTCTTTCGTGGCCACGATGAAAACCCAGGGCTGGGCATTGTAAGACGACGCCGCCCACCGCGCGGCCTCAAACAGGCTGCGCAGCTTTTCCGGTTCCACCGTTCGGCTATCGAATGCGCGCGGGCTCCAGCGATGCCGGATCAAATCGTGAATCGCCGCGCTGGTCTCGGCTGGCTTCTGCAATGCTGTCATAAATCCTCCTTGAGAAGTTGTCCCGGCCCCGGCAAGCCGGGGCCTGAGCAAATGTGAGATTCAAGCTTTTTTGCGCGCGCCGCATCCACGGAATAGGCGCCCGCGCCGAACGTGGAGACAAAGAGCAAGCCGCCCATGAGCCCGAGATTCGAAAGGAAGTGGCCAAAATTTTCCTGCTGCTCCATGCCCTGCATTTTCCAGAAATTGTGGAAGAGCAGAGTCACTGGAATCAGGTAAAGAATCCAAAGCCAGGCGACCACGCGCACCTGAAAACCGGCGAACATCGCAAGTGCACCGAGAATTTCAAGCGCCGCCGCGCAAGCGATGGCGATTCCCGCAAGTGGCACGCCTTTGGTCGCAGACATGGAAACCACCTGCGAATAGCCTATGATTTTGAACGAACCGCTCACCAGGAAGACCAGGCTCATGAATATACGGCCGATCAGGGGCTTAATGCTTTGCGTGGAATCCGCCATGTTATCTCTCCCTTGCACAAAGTTGCTTACGCCAAATCAAAGAGCAATACTTCCGCCGGATCCTTCGCTTCCACGCGGATTTCCGTTTCTTTCGATACAGCCGCGCCATCTCCCTGATTGAGCTTCTGGCCATTCAGGCGGATAGACCCGCGCGCCACCTGGACCCACGCGTGACGGCCGGGTTTCAAACTGTATTTTGCGTCCATGCCCTGATCGAGACGCGCGATATACAGACTGGCGTCCTGACGAATGGTCACTGGCGCGTTAGGGCCGGCAACGAGATGGAATTGGCCGCGCAAATCGGCGTCGGCGAATTCGAACTGCTCGTACCCCGGCTTGAGTCCCTTCCGTTCCGGCACGATCCAGATTTGCAGCAGGTGCGCTTGCTTCGCGCCCGAAGGGTTGAATTCGCTGTGCATCACGCCCGTGCCGGCTGTCATGTGCTGCAACTCGCCCGGACGGATGACGGCGCCGCTGCCCATGCTGTCGCGATGCTCGAGCGAGCCATCCAGCATCCATGTGAGAATCTCCATATCGCGATGCGGATGCATGCCGAAGCCTTGGCCCGGCGCGATGTGGTCCTCATTGATCACGCGCAGCGACCGGAACTGCACGTGCTCCGGATCGAAATAATCGGCAAATGAAAACGTGAAGCGGCTGTCGAGCCATCCGTGCTCGGCGTGGCCGCGCTCTTCACTGGGTCGAATTTGAATCATGCTCCTTCTCCTTTTTCCGCCGTTCCCGGCGCAATTTTTCACCGTCCAGCCCGAGTTTTCGTGTGAGGCGGCGCAAAGTTTCCTGCTCCGCGGCATTCAGGCGGCTCATTTCATTCTTGATGGCCTTCGCATGTTTCGGGAAGACCTCGGCGATCAATTCCCGGCCGGCGGGCGTTAGATGAATCATCATCATCCGGTGGTCGCTCTCCAGCCGCTCGCGGCGCACCCAACCGTGCTTTTCGAGGTTGTCCACGACCAGCGTAATGTTTCCGCCGCTGCGCAGAAGTTTCCGCCCGAGCGTGTGCTGGCACATAGGGCCGAGGTGCAGGAGCGACTCGAGCACGCCGAATTGCCCCATGGTCAAGCCCTCGAGTTCGAGTTGGGCGCTCATCCGTCCGAGGACGGAATCCGAGGCGCGCACGAGATTAATGTAAGCATTGAGCGCCCGCACGGTATCTCGAGATCCTTCGTAATGCGTCGGCATGATGCTCGGGGCGCAGGCTGCGCGCGGCTCCCGCCAGGCCTCCAACCATTTAGGTTCAAACGATTGGGCGCGTTTGCCAGACGCCTAATCGTTCAAACTTAAACGATTGGATGCCCCTACCCGGAAAAAGATTCTGGCGCGGTGGCTAGGGCTTCTGCGTGGGGCGCAGAAGGATTTCACTGATGAAGCTTTGGGGTGCCTGGGTGACGATTACCTCGACGGCATGTGCTATGTCCTCTGGTTGCAGCATCTTACGAGGGTCTTTCCCGGCATGAAGTGAGAATTCGGTGGCCACCGTACCCGGGCAGATCACGCTCACCCGCACGCCGGACGGGCGCAAATCTTCGGCCATGCATTCCGTCAACCCGATCAGGCCCCATTTCGAAGCGCAGTAAATGCCGCCGCCCGCGAAAGCATTCTTGCCGGCGAGCGAGGCAATGTTGATCACGTCGCCGCGCTGCCTCTCGAGCATTCCCGGCGCCACAGCTTTCGTCAGCAGGAACACTGATTTCAAATTGGTGTCTAATACCGAGTCCCAGTCCGTTTCGGCGGCCAAGTGCGTTGGGCCGAAATAGCCGATTCCGGCATTGTTGACGAGGATTTCGATGGGGCCGAGGGAGAGGCTGGTCTTTTCGACGAGCGTGGCGATTTCGCTCGAGCGGGTGATGTCCGCGGAGATGGCCAGGACGGTCGCTCCCTCGCGCTTCAGGCCGGCAGCGGCGGCTTTGAGTTTTTGCGGGTCGCGCGCACAGATGCTGACCTTGGCGCCCAAGCGGCCCAGGGCGCGCGCGATGGCCAAGCCGATGCCGCGGCTCGCGCCAGTGATCAGTGCGACTTTTCCTTCGACTGGTTTGGCGGAGTCCATTGCCTTAGGCGAGCCCCTGGAGCGAGATGGCGAGGCGACGAATAGCCTCTATTCACCATCTTATCATTTAGCTGCGGATATCGAGAGAGCGGCAATAGCGATTGCGAATCGGTGCGATAAACGGATTAAACCTTGCGCGCTTACGGCGCATTCCCTATAATCCGTGAGATTTTAATTGTCCTGTAATCCCGCAGGGGTCGCGGTCCTGCATTCAATGGCTTACCGGAAGAGAAAAGCTCCAGGAGGCAGGGAAGAGATGATGCGACAGCGTTTAACCATGAAGGGAATTCTTCTGATTGCTCTCATGACGTTGGGATTGCCGGCGCGACCGGCTGCCGCATTGGGCCAGCCACAAGACCAAACCAAAACGACGTACACGATCCCGGAATATAACGCCTTCCAGGCGGCGGTGGGCGAGAAGGACATGGCGGCCAAGGTGAAGCTGCTCGATGATTTCGTGGCCAAATGGCCCAGCTCGACGCTTCTGCCTTACGTCTATCAAACCTATTGGGACGCTTACAATCAGCTCAAAAATTATCCGAAGGTGATTACCTACACGGAGAAATATCTGGCCCTGGGCGATAACGTGCCCGCTGAAAGTCGGCTCCAGACTCAGCTCCAAGCCGCTTACTGGCATTCCGTGGTTCTCGAGCAGGCCTACAATCCGAAGGATCCGAACGCAAAGGATTTTCTAACCAAGGGACGCGACGTCGCCGTGCAGGGTTTGACGCGCCTGGACCAGCTGCCGAAGCCGGCCAACATGACCGATGCGCAATTTGCCGACCAGGTGAAGAAGCCCGTTGCCACCGTGCTGAACGGCGCGGGCGGCTTCGCGGCGCTGCAATTGAAGGATTATAAGTCGGCCGCGGATTTTTATCACGCGCTTATCGTTGCAAATCCCGCGGACGAAGTGAGTTACTACCGGCTGGGCGTGGCTTTGCTACTCGAGGAGCCGGCGCAAACCATGGATGGATTGTGGGCGCTGGCGCGCGCCGCAGCGCTGAAAGGCCCGGTGCAGGCGCAGGCCAAGGATTATTTGCGAAAGCGAATCTCCGCTTACGAACAACCCGGGTGCGACAGCTCGGTCGATCAGCAGGTCAACGAAATCGTCCAGCTCGCCGCAGGCTCCGCGGACCGCCCGGCAACCTACACGATTCCGAGCACGGCCGATCTCCAGAAAATCGTGCAGTCGAGCACCATCGTCACCGTGCTTGCCGACCTCAAGGCCGGCGGCGACAAGGCCAAGATGACCTGGCTGGCGCTGTGCGGCTCGGAGTTTCCGGAAGTCGTCGGCAAAGTGATTGAAGTGAAGCCGGCGGCGGATTATGTGGAGCTGCTGCTTTACACCGGTGCGACGCCCGAGGAGATTCAAGCGGCCACCACGGCCAATCTCGACGTAAAAGTGATCGGGCAGCCCGAAGCCAGCCGCATTGAAAAAGACGACGCGGTGCGGTTCAGCGGGACGCTTTCGAGCTACGACCCCGATCCCGCCTTCATGCTGCACTGGGACAAAGCCAAGGTGAATCCGGAGGACATCCCGGCGGAGAAGGGAAAGCACGGGCCGCATAAGGTGCCGCCGAAGAAATCCGGGAAATAACGCCCGCAATAAGATCGCTTCGAGTGAAAGTGGCCGGTCCGGAAACGGGCCGGCCATTTTTATTTTGTAGAGTAGGCGATGGATTCAATGCGTGGCATGCGCCGAAAGTTCGAAAAAGGGGGCAGTAGTAAAACGTGCGACCCAGCCCGCCGAGAATCTCTACGAGTGGTTCCGGCGGCCGACATGGTCGAGTTCATAGACGTCGACTTTGCGGCTGAGGGTGTTGCGATGGATGCCCAGGACTTTGGCGGCGCGAGACTGGTTGCCATTCAAGCGTTCGAGCACGCGGCGGATGAATTTCTTTTCGAATTCGATGACGGCCTCTTCGAGCGGTATGCCGCGCTCGACCATCATCCCGACGAGAGATTCGAGTTGATCTTTCACGTTTGCACGCTCCGCAGGCGCGCTTCCGGGAACAAGTTTCTCCCGCAAGCTCAGTCGAGTGCGTGGCCGGTGATGCGCTGATAGGCTTCCCGATACTTTTCGCGCGTGCCGGCGACCACATCCGACGGCAATGCCGGCGCGGGGGGCTGCTTGTTCCATCCAATCCGCTCGAGATAATCGCGGACGAATTGCTTGTCGAAGGAAGGCTGGGGCTTCCCAGGAGCGTAGAGATCGCCGGGCCAGAAGCGCGAGGAATCGGGGGTGAGCGCTTCGTCAATCCAGATCAGCTCGCCGCCGATGAGGCCGAACTCGAATTTCGTGTCGGCGATGATGATGCCGCGGGCGGCGGCGTATTCGGCGGCGCGGCGGTAGATGGTAAGGCTGGTGGCGCGCAACTGTTCAGCGAGCGGCCGGCCGACGCGGGCGATGGTTTCGTCGAAGGAAATGTTTTCGTCGTGCCCGCTGGTGGCCTTCGTCGATGGCGTGAAAATAGGCTCGGGGAGGCGATCGGATTCGCGCAGCCCGGCGGGGAGTGGAATCCCGCAAACGGCGCCGGTCTTCCGATAATCCTTCCAGCCGGAGCCGGAAAGATAGCCGCGAACCACGCACTCAATGGGAACGGGCTCCGTTCGCCGCACCAGCATGGCGCGGCCTTCGAGCGCGGCCGCGTAGGGAGCAAGCTCGCCGGTAAAATTTGTGGTGGAGATCAGATGGTGCGGAACGATATCGGCCAGCTTTTCGAACCAGAAAAGCGAAAGCTGCGTGAGCACGCGTCCCTTGTCCGGAATCGGCGTGGGCAGCACCACATCGAAAGCCGAGAGCCGGTCGGTGGCCACGATGAGCAGCCGGTCGTCGAGCTCATAGATATCACGCACCTTCCCGCGGCCACGGAGCCTCAGGCCGGGAAAATCAGTTTGCGAAATTACGAGACCCATTTTGGGAGACGCCACGGATAATCTTTCCTCGCAGAGAGGCGGCCATTCTAGCGCAGCGAGACGAGTTGTCAATCGGTAAGAAGTTACGAATGTGGATAATTTTTATGGCGCGCGAGAGAGAAGTAGGACCGTCCCAAACGTTGCGGCGTGAAGAATGGTGTGCAGCGTGTTGGGCACGATTCCATTTCGCATCGGCAGAAACGAATGGGTGCGTCCGAACAGGGATTGATATCGGGCTGCGCGCTCGGGTTCTGGGTAGATCAGATAAGGAATCCACCACGCGCGCAATTCGCCGAGGAAGAGCAGGGCATAGCTGACCCAGAGCCACGTGTGCAGCCAATGGGGGTACGGGTGGTCGTAATAGTGAAAACTCGCGGCCAGCCCAAAGGCGAAAAGTCCTCCCACAATCAGCGTGTTTATGATCAGCGCCGGCAACGAATTCTCCCGGCGGACTGCCGTCACATCATTCAAGCGGCCGAGAGGGATCCAATCGTGCAGAAAAAGGAAAGCCACGTGGAAGGACTGGAGCGCGAGGAGGGCCAGTTCGGAGGCGTGCGGCATGGCCTCGATATTACTCGAATACCGGCTTGATCAAGCCGCACTGGCGGTTTTTTGCTTGCTCACTTCGGTGGCTTCTTCCCACTTGACGGAGACGAGTTTCGATACGCCCGGCTCTTGCATCGTCACGCCGTAAAGGACCGAGCCCATTTCCATGGTCTTGCGATTGTGCGTGACCACGATGAACTGCGTCTGCCCGCACATGTCCGCCAGCATTTTGTTGAATCGTCCGACGTTCGCTTCATCGAGCGGGGCGTCCACCTCGTCGAGAATGCAGAAGGGGCTCGGCTGATAGCGGAAGACGGCGATGAGCAGCGCGAGAGCCGTGAGCGCCTTTTCGCCGCCCGAGAGCAGGAGAATATTTTGCAGGCGCTTGCCCGGGGGCTGCGCGACGATGTCGATCCCCGCTTCGCCCGAGCTATCGGGCTCGCTCAGCCGCATTTCGCCGTGGCCGCCGCCGAAGAGAGATTGGAAGGCGACGGCGAAATGCTTGTTGATGAAGTTGAAGGCTTCCTCGAATTTCTGGCGCGACACCTGATCGAGCTCGTTGATGGTGAGCTGCGTATTCTCGATGGACTGGACGAGATCGTCGCGTTCGCGGCGAAGGAAGCTTTCGCGCTCCTCGCATTCCTTGTATTCCTCGAGGGCCATCATATTCACGGGCCCCATGGCTTCGACGCGCGCCTTCATTTCGTTGTAGCTGGTCTCCGCGGCCACCAAATCCTCGCCGACGAGAAGATTCGCTTCCTGCGCCATCAGGTCTTCGGGCTGGGAATTGAGTTCGGCGACGCAGGTTTGGCGGAGATAATCGCGGTCGGCGTCATTGCGCGCCTTTTCGATTTGGCGCTGGCTGCGCTCGGCGCGGAGTTCATCGAGCGAAGCACGCTTGCCGCGGAGCGATTCTTCGAGCTGCCCGGCGCGCGAGCGCGCCTCGGCCCATTCATTTTCAAGCGCGGCTTTTTGGTCTTCAAGGCGGACTTTCTCTTTGCGCAAATCTTCGGCTTGCAAGGAAAGCTGCCCGCAGGAGGATTCGAGCTCCGTTTTTTCCTGCGCGAGCGCGGCGTGCTGCTGGCGCAAGGAATCGAAGCGCTCATCGGCCTGCGCAATTTCGCCGGAGAGGCGCTGCTCGGCGGCTTCGGTGCTCGCGAGTCGCTCGGCCATCGCGGCCAGCTCTTCGCGGCGCGCCACAACTTGCTCCTGGAGCAAATGGAAGCCGCGGCGAAGTTCCGCGAGCTTTTCGGTGGCTTCGGCCGTTTGCGTTTCCGTGATGGCGCGAGACCGCAGCGCTTCGGCGTGTTCCCGGCGGGCCTCGGCGGCGCGAGCCCGGGCGGCCTCGGCATTGGCGCGCAGGAGAGCGATGGCTTCCTGCTCAATGGATAGCTGGTGCTCGATGCGCTGAAAATCGGCGCGCACTTGATCGCGCTGGTGGGTGGCCCCGACGAAAGATTTCTCTGCTTCCACATGCTGGGCAATGGCCACGGCGACATCCGCTTCGCCACCGGCGATTTCAAGTTCAAGGCGCGTCAATTCCTCCTGCTGATCGCGGGCCACAACCTCCAGCCGAGCGCCTTCCGATTCGTGCTGGCGCAGCTCGCGCTTGAGCGCCAGCGGCCCCGCATCGCCCTGGCGCCCACCGGTGATCATGCGGCCGTGGTAGCAGGTGCCGTCGGGCGTCAGGTAATAGCTGTGGGGATTTTCGCGCGCCATGCTTTCGGACACCGCAGCGTTTTCGACGATGTAGGCGGTGCGCAGCTTGGTCAGGAAATGCTTGGCGGCCGGGCCGAGCGGATCGCGGAAATCCACCAGGCGATCCAAGCGCTCGAGAACGCCGGCAGGAAGCGGGAGGGAACCGTCCGCTTCAGGCGATTGGATTTTCAGGCTGCTGAGAGAGTCAACGAAGAATGTGGCGCGGCCGGCCATTTCTTCGCGCAGCAAAGTGATCCCGGCGCGGGCATGATCAAACGACTCCACCACCACGTATTCGAGTTCCTCGCGGAGGAATTGCTCGATGGGCCCTTCGTACTGTTCCTGGACCTCGGCGTAATCGGCGAGCAAGCCGACGGCGCGGAAGCCGTGAGATGCAGCTTCGCCGCTGGCGTTGAAAAGTTTTTGGACGGCGTCGGCCGTATAGGCGCGATCGGTGAGGATTTGCTCGATGGAAGCGTGGCGCGCGCGCTCGGCGGAAAGAGCCTCTCGCGTGAGCTTCAGCTGCTGGCCCGTCTCTTGGTGCTCGTGGCGCAGATTCACCAGGCGCGATTGCGAGGCGCGGACGGCTGCGCCCAGTTGCTGCGCCTGCTCGCCGGACTGCTGGAAAAGAAGCTCAGCCGCATCCATTTTGGAGGCGAGCGAAGCGCGTTCGGATTCGCTGGCTCGCATCGCCGCGGCGCGCTGCTCTTCGGCGGCGGTGTGGCGCGCGGCAGCTTCTTCCGCCTGAAGAGATTCCGCCTGCCCGCGCGCGGATTCTTCCACGAGCCGCCCGGCCAGTTCGCGCAATTGCTCGATCCGGGTTTCGAGAATCTGCTGCTCGGAGGCGCTCGAGGAAGCCTCGTCGGCGGTCGAGCGCAGAGCGGCTTCGAGGGCCGCGGTCTGATCGCGGAGCGTGGTCACGGAATCGCGCTGCGCCGCTATGCGCTCCGCGAGCGCGGCAGCCATCTGCGCGGCCTGCTCGATTTCAAACGTGAGGCGCGCGGCGCGAGAATCGAGCTGCGCCACCTGTTCGCGATTGAAGGTGATGCGATTTTCCGCGCGATCGAGGTCCAGCGCCGTTTGGCCGAGAAGATTTTGCGTCTGCCGCAGCTCGGCATCGAGCTCGTAGGTCCGCGCGTTGAGCCGCTCCTGCTCGGATTCGAGTTCATGGACCGAGCGCGACTCGCGCTCTTCGGCGGAGTCCATGTCGCGCAATAATCTTTCGAGTCGCGCGGCTTCGATATCCAGATGCTCGGCCTTACTGGCCAGTACAGTACGGAGCAGGCCGCGCATTTGATCGCGCAATTCGGCGTAGCGGCGGGCCTTGGACGCTTGGCGCTTCAGCGAGGCCAGTTGCTTTTCCACTTCGACGAGAATGTCGTTGACGCGCGAGAGATTAATTTTCGAAGCCTCGAGCTTGGCTTCCGCCAGCCGGCGCTTGGTCTTGTACATGGTGATCCCGGCGGCCTCTTCGATGATGGCGCGGCGGTCCATCGGCTTCGAATTCAGAATTTGCCCGATGCGGCCCTGTTCGATGATGGCGTAGCTATCCGGGCCGAGTCCCATGCCCATGAAAATTTCCTGCACGTCGCGCAGGCGGGCGACGCGGCCGTTGATCAGATACTCGCTTTGCCCGGAGCGATAGAGCCGGCGGCCGACGACGACTTCGCCGGGCTTGAGACTGATCGCCGGTTTCTCAGCGCCGCGCCTGCGCCAAGGCTTGCGGCCTGTCGCAGCGTCCGCACTCGCGTCGGCATCCGCTGTGGCAGGAGCCGCGCCGGTGGCTTCGGGCGATGCTTCCAAGGGGTCCTGTACTGCGCCCGGCGGGTCCATGATGATGGTACCGGGGGCTTCGGCGTCAAGAGGCGTCGTGAATGGCTCCCCAGCGGACGGCTGCTGCGCGTCCAGGACATTTGCAACGGCTTCGGTCATGTCCGGATCAACGAGTGTGAGCGTCACTTCCGCGAGGCCCAGTGGCGGGCGCTTCGCGGTGCCGTTGAAAATGCAATCGGACATGCGCTCGGCGCGGAGCATCTTGTGGCTCTGCTCGCCCAGGACCCACGAGACCGCGTCCACAACGTTGGATTTGCCGCAGCCATTGGGCCCCACAATGCACGTGATGCCGCTGCCGCTGAAGGTGATCGGCGTCTTCTCGAAGAACGACTTGAAGCCGAGCAACTCGACTTTTCGCAATTTTAGCAAGCAGACCCTCGCAGAGTTCGCCTCTCTTGCCTCATCGGCAGAAGAGGCTTCAATTTAATCATTCGGAAGAGGTTTTTCGAGACAAAAACGCGTGGAGGGGCTATGGCTATTGGCCCTGCCGCCTGGCGCTATCGGATCGGCGGTTACGGGAAGAAAAGTTAGCATGGCCCGAGAGGCGTGTAAAGAAAGATTCGCGAAATGTGCAAAGGTGGAGAATGCGATTTGAGCGCTGAAACGCTAGGCGGCAGCCTCTTCGGAGGGCTTGCGGACAACGGCGAAATGCAGCAGGACGCGCTTCCGGTAGCCCAGGTGCTCGTAGAGCGAGATCGCGCGCGTGTTGTCCCCGCGCACGTGCAGAAAAGCGACCTCGCCGCGAGCCTGAATGCGTCGCGCGAGTTCGCCCATGAGCGCGGCCGCGTAGCCATGCCCGGTGTGGTCGGGATGAGTGCAAACGGCGCTGATTTCGGTGAAGCCGGGTACGCGCAGGCGCTCGCCAGCCATGGCCACCAGCTGCCCGCCCTGGCGGATGCCTAAATAGGTGCTGAGTTCCCGCGTGCGCAGGCCGAAGGGGCCGGGTTTGGTTAGCTGCGCAAGCGCAAGCATCTCCGGCGAGTCTGCGGCGGTAAGCTCGATGAATTCAGGGACAGACTCGCGCGACGGCGAAGCGGCACCCGCCTTCCCATTTTCGAAGATCATTTGAAAGAGCGGTGCGCCAACGAGAATTGCCCAGCCGTCAGGAGGTTGCGGCGGCGAATCGTAGAAGATGCCCGTGGCCTTTGCATCGTCAAGGATCGCAGCGAGCGAGTCGTAGCATTCCTGTGTGGGCGCGGGGAAGCCACCGAGCGTAGTCACATCATTCGGGAAGCGGCGCGCCATTCGCCCACTCCTCGCAAAATGAGACTGCGACGTGCTCAGCGCCTGCCAGATAGGATTGTCGAGTGGATGCATGGAGTATGTGACGCTTTCCGCCCCCTGCGTAACTCAATCGTCGCTGCCGCCACGCCGAACGCACCGCAAATCTAAGCCACGAAAATCCGTGAAACTATCCGAATCTTGCGCGCGATTATTTCTTCTTTCGCGCATATTGCTCGACGCCATGAAAATGCAGCGAAACGTAAGGCTCGTTGCCGACAAACCAGCTATCATGGCCGGGCGCCACGTAAAAGAAATCCCCAGCGCGAAGATCGAATTCACGCCCGTCGCGCATCAGCCCCTTCGAATGCCCCGCGAGCACCAGCCCCACGTGCTCCACTTCGCACCACGCCGCGCCGGTGAGCGGTCCGACGTGCACCGACCATTTCCACCCAGGCTGGTAGGTCGCGCGGCCCACAGTGACCTGGCCCAGGCTAACGACTTCGTATTTCCCCTTCTCGAAAGTGCGCGTTTCATCCGGCTTCTCAAATCTTTTGAGCAGTACATCGTCCATGGCCGTCCTCCTGGCAGCGACACTTGAATTCACCCCGCCCACGCCGGGCGCACTCTTGCGACCCTATTTTGATGACGCCAATGCTGTCGCGGCTCCCGGGAAGTTGCCCGCATTTATTGCCCTCGGAGGCCAATTTGGTTTGCTCGAAAGCGGCTCCATTGCGGATTGACTTGGACCGGAGCACAGCCTAGCATGACGCCCACGGGAGGGGTGTTTGCCTGGCGAAGGAGCGCGAGGCGTCCGGGGAACCTTGTCTGCCGCGGCCGTTCTGGCCGCGGTATTTTTCCTTTCCATTTGGGGATTGCGCCCGCCGCCGCCGAAACCGGCGGATGCTCCGGCGACGGAATTTTCAGCCGGGCGCGCACTAGCCGTCCTGAATCGGCTCGTCGGCTATGGCGTGCCGCATCCGAGCGGGAGCGCCGCGAACGATGCAGTGCGCGCGCGCGTCATCGCGGAGCTCACCCAGCTCGGTTACGCCCCAGAGGTTCAAGCCGGTTTCGCATGCGACGAGTACGGAACCTGCGGCACCGCGAAAAATGTCATCGCGCGGCTGGAAGGCTCGCAACCCGGCGATGCTGTTCTCCTCGCCGCGCATTACGATTCCGTTCCAGCCGGCCCGGGGGCTTCTGACGACGGCGTGGGCGTCGCGGCCGTGTTGGAAATTGCGCGCGCGCTGAAGGCCCTGCCACGACCGCGCCACTCGATCATTCTCTTAATCGATGACGGCGAAGAGGCAGGCCTGCTCGGCGCTCGCGTCTTCGTGGACCGCCATCCCTCGGCGAAGGAAGTGCGCGCGGCGGTGAATCTCGATGCGCGCGGGACCTCGGGGCCCAGCCTGATGTTCGAGACCGGAAGCGCCAACGAGTGGATCGTGCGCATGTACGCGAAGCATGCGGCTCATCCCGCAGCAAGCTCCATCTTCTACACCGTCTACAAGCAGATTCCCAACGATACCGATTTCACCGTCTTCAAGGCTGCCGGCTATCAGGGCGCCAACTTTGCCTTCATCGGCGATATAGTCCAATACCACACGCCGCTCGATAATTTCGGGAATGCCACACCGGCCAGTCTCCAACATCATGGTGATAACGCCCTGCCCATCCTCTTGGCCTTGGCCAATACAGACCTCGCGAACCCGCCGCAGAAGGAGGCGGTCTTCTTCGATCTATTCGGCCGCTGGACCATCTGGTGGCCTGTAGCTTTGACTCTGAAGATGGCGCTCCTCGCCGCGCTACTCTTGGCGCTCGAAATTGGCTGGCTTCTCCGCAAAAAGCGCCTCGGCGGCCCAGCCTTCCTCTGGGGACTCTTCGCATGGCTCGTGACCATGCTGGTTACGAGCGCAGCCGCCTGGGGACTCCAGTGGGTGGTCGAGAAAGCCGGAGCAACACCCGTGAATTGGATCGCCCATCCCCTGCCGCTGCAAATCGCGTTTTGGTCGCTGGGCCTCGCGGGAGTTTCGATCGTCGCGCTGGCATTCGCGCGCCGCGCCGGAGCAGCGGGACTTTGGGTCGGTGTGTGGGCCTGGTGGGCTTTGTTTTCCGTGGTGATTGCGTGGCAAACGCCGGGCATGAATTACGTAGTTCTCGTTCCCACCTGCGTGGCGGCGCTCGCAGCTTTGCCACTCGCATTCCGGCCGAGTGAGGAGGTCGGGAATTGGGGATTGCTGGCGGCGATTCTGCCGCTCGGAGCCGCGGGAATCGTGGGGTTCGGCTTGATCCTGCAACTGTATGACGGGCTGGGCGTGAAGACCCTTTATGTGATTGGCATTTTGGCGTGTTTGATCTTGTCGCCGCTTGCGCCGGTCTGTGCCGATTTGCAGAGCGCGCGAGGCTTGTGGCGTCTTGCCTTGCAAGGATCGGCGATTGCGGCAACAATTCTCGCGGCGTTCGCCGGGATTGTAGCCCCGGCCTATTCAGCGAAAGCGCGCGAGCGCGTGAACCTCGAATACTGGCTGGAGGCGGATTCCGGAAAGTCGCAGTGGGTAGTTCGTCCTTCGTCGGGGCACTTGCAGGAAGCAATTCGCGTGGCGAGCGATTTTCATCGCCTGGATAAAGGGCCTTTCCCGTGGAGCGGCGCTCCCGTCTTTCTCGCCGATTCGCCGCGGCAGGATCTCGCCCCGCCGACGTTTACAATCCTGGAATCAGCCCTGGACGGATCGAGGCGGTCCTATCGCGCGCTCCTGCGCTCGGAGCGCGGCGCGACGGATGCCTCTGTGCTTTTCCCGCCGGATTCGGGAATCGAGTCAGTGCGCATTGAAGGCGAACCCGTGGAGGCGGAAACCGACCGCGTGCGTCAATTTTTTAATGGCTGGGAATACTACGATTGCCCGACCATTCCTCCGAAGGGTATCGAATTCAGTTTCACATTGCCGGTGGGAAAAGCGGTGGAGATTTACGCCGTCGACCAGAAATACGGTCTGCCGATGGTGGGAATGTTTTTGCTGAAGGCGCGCCCGCTCACCGCGATTCAGTCGCAGGATGGCGACGTCACCATAGTGAGCCGCCGCGTGCAACTCTTGCCTTAGAATTTTTCCGCGCAAGCCCCGCCAGTGCCCAAACGGCCCTGCACGGTCCCCGACCAGTGCGTTCGGCAAAATGCCGGACGGGCGGTGCCTCCCCTGTCGCTGCCTGCAACTACGGCTTGGGAGAGGTAATTACGAGCCGGCCGCGATCGTCTTGCGCCGCGACGAGCGTGGCTGTCTGCGTGGCAGCCTTCTTTTGCTCGCGATTCCGCTGCGCGATCTCGGCGATATTCGGATGGCTGGCCTTCAGGGCTGCCTCCCCCTCCTGCACGGCTTGCTCGAAGCTCTCGAAATCCGAGGGCTCAAATGGGCCTTCATTCCGGGCGCCCACCACCATGCAATTGCACCCGCGGCTGACCTTCGCATAGCTCTGGATCGGCGTGGCATTGATCACAAGAGGCGTAATGGACGAGCCACTATACGCGCCTTGTGCGTGAGCGGCCCCCGCAAGCAACAGCGCAGCTGACAGAACAAGAACACCTTTCATCTGTTTTCATCTCTTTCCGACCCCACCGCCGAATGCTGCCAGCGGAATTCCCTCCGAACCCGCCTATAGACTATCTGAACACATCAAATAAAAAATGGTACAGCCGTACCGTGGGTACTATCGGGAGTCGAGGGGGCACTTAGGACGAAAAGAGGACCCTGGGCGGAGCGCCTTCGGCCGCCCCGCGGGGAGAAAATCCGTGTCAATCTGAGGTCAACTCCGGTCAAGCTTCAGGTTTGGGTCCGGGTGGGAGCCCCAGCATTCCCTGCTCGCCGGCTTGTCCGCCGTAGCCTCAGCGGAAGTGGAAGCCTTGGCGCAGGAGGGATGCGGGGGGAAGGAGCGCTTCAGCGCTCCGGAAAAAACTCTGAATTTCATCGTGCGCTTTAGCGCTGGGAATCTGGAGATCCCTCGGTTTGACCCATGAGGACCGGTTTTTCGAGTTTTTCAGCAGGCTCTTCGGCTGCCCTGTGCGAAGTAAATTATTGGGTCAATCTGCCACGGCTACGGCGTTGCCAGAAAATGCCACTCGCCGCCGGCAGATTTCAGTTGCAGGACCCTGCCATCATCGGCGTGCAGGAAATAAGTCCCGTCGGGAATCATGTGAGCATGAGCAGAGCGCACGGAGCACTTCGCCCAGCGCGTGCGCGTGGTCGTAGTAGAGCTTCTGCCATGCTGGCGTACCTCGGTGGTGATCCGAATAACGTAATCCACCTGGTATTGCACGCCAGTCGGCTGCGTGGGCACCAGCCGTCCGCGGCTCTTCAGTTTTTCTGACCTCGTTTCGCTCACTTGCCCTCCTCCTCTAGAGATCTCTGCGCTCGGCATCGCCGCATGTGGACTGCGGCGCGCCGTGTGCGTCCCGACGTTCTTTGTCGGGACGAGGCTTGCCTCGCCGGAGAGGAGCAGCGCACTTCGCCGCTCCGAGTTCCGGCTCGTCGCGTTATATCTACGCTTGAAACACCTCGCCGGGCAGCCGCACGGCCATCCGCGAACCAAGAGGCATTTCTACCAGGCGCCCCAAATCGCCACGCACGGGCTCACGCTTCCGGAAACCGCTCTCATCCGCCTGCATGCGCTCGATGCGAATGCCAAGCGTGCGCTCGAGCTGTTGCATTTCCAGGCGCTGATCGCGCGTGAAGAGTGTCGAAGCAACCCCGCGCTCGCCCGCGCGGCCCGTACGCCCAACGCGGTGAATGAAATTCTCCGCCAGTTCGGGCAAATCGTAATTGATCACGTGCGC
>Ga0187804_10000039_pt1 | contig 26332 bp, 22 predicted proteins | sample NC_wetland_sal_i_3_FD_132961 | JGI IMG/M metagenome (GOLD analysis project Ga0187804, IMG submission 132961) | Wetland sediment microbial communities from Neuse River Estuary, North Carolina, USA - Control_4 | ecosystem: Environmental > Aquatic > Freshwater > Wetlands > Sediment | place: USA...
GCCGTCCGGCAGTTCCTCGCGCTTCAGAAACGCTCCCCCGGACCCGACCGGCGACCCGACCGCCGCCGGGATCGCCGCTTCGGGATAGCCGAACTTCGCCTGCCACTGCGCCGAAGAGAGGATGGCGCCCTGACGGTCCACGAGCTCGAGAAAGTCGAGCTGCTGCTGACCGGCCAGGCTCCTGGCCTCACTCAAGTAGCCGCCGGAATCGGATGCGCCGCGGTTGATTTCCAGCGCGATGTGTTGCACGGTCTCGCTGGCGGCGACCGCCTCGACTTTGCGGACGACTTCCTGCCCGCGGCGCTGGAATTCCGATCGAAACTGCGCCGCGACGGCATTGGCGCGTTCCTGATTGGCCTGCTCGAACGAGCGCCGCATCGTGCTCCACACCGACGCGGAGATCACGGCGACGCACAGCAAGACAGTCAGCGCGAACAGCAGCAGCAGCTTTTGGCGAAAACTCATCGCGAGTCCGCCTCCAGCCAGACCTCGGGGATGCGCCACGCACCGGTCGGATCCGGATCCCAGTCGCGCACGCGCCTGCCGGCCGCGCTGGCCACCGGCAAATGGAACAGCGGAATGACCGCATATTGGTCGAGCAGCGTGCGTTCCGCTTGGTACAAGTCTTCGACTGCGTTGCTGCGGACAGCGGGCGGCGGCAATCCCAGCTGACGAGAGGCCTCGCGCAAAGACGTTGCCGGATCGGGGCTGGGCAGAGTGACGCGCACCAGGCGTATATCTTCCGGTCCCGATAACGACACCTGTAAGGTGAGGCCAATTTCGCGAGCACCCAGGGCAATCCGCTCGGCAATGAGCTGCGCTTGGGGATCTCTCGGGTCATAGGTCAAGCTCAGCGCCGGCTGCCGCGAATCGGCCAGCACGGCCCGGGCGAGTTGCGCGTTCACCTGAGCGGGAAAAACGGAACTGTATCCGGTCATCCAGTTGGGAAGCACGCTGCCCGCAGGCTCTCCCGCGCCTTTCAGCAGCACTGACTGGATGGGCTTTCGGTCAATCGAGAGCGCCAGCGCTTCCCGAACGCGAGCGTCCTGCGCCCTCGAGTTCGCCGGAAACACCAGCGCCATCAACTCCACCGGCAGGGAGGAAGACGACCGGAGCCGCTGCGATCCATTCGGCCCGGCCACCTGGGGCGCGGCCTCGATAACATCGGTCTTGCCCAGTTCCAGGGCAATCGCCTGATCGCGTTGCGACTTGCCGAACTCGATTTCGACAGCGTCCACGAAAGGCCTCCCCTGCCAACTTTCTTCGTTGGCCGCAAGTCGCAACAGTTTTCCCGGCTGCCACTCCGCAACTCGGAATGCCCCCGTGCCAATAGGCCATCCGCCGGCGTTGTGCTTGAGGATGAGATTCCGCGGCAGCGCCAGCTCCGCGAGCAGCGAAGGCATGGGGTTCTCGCTCTCGATGATCAGGGAGTCGCCTGAAGCCCGGACGTTCCAGCCGGAATCGAGCGTCCCCAGAATCTGGGCGACGGCCGCCGGCGACGCGGCGCTGCCGTCGTGAAACTTCACGCCGCGCCGCAGCGTCAACTGCCAATGTTTTGCGGTCGAATCGCTCTGCCAGGCCACGGCCAGCGCGGGCTGCGGGCGTCCCTGGGAGTCGCTCTTCACCAGGTTGTCGGCGACGAGCGAGAGCACGCGAGCGGCGTCCCAGTAGTCGGCGGGCGGAGCGCCGACCGGGAATTCCAGAGTGTTCGGTGCAGATTGCAATGTGACACGCAGGGCCCCGCCGTAGTGCGGGCGCGTTGCTCCAGCCGCCGCGCTCAGCAGGCTAATTGCTGCAAGAAATTGAAATACGATGCGCCTCATACAAACCTGTGTCTTCACGCCTTACGACCGCCACCGCGCCGTTTCCGCTGCCTTCCGGCCACAACGCGACAATGGCGCCGTCGAACTCCGCAGCCGAACTTACCGCGACCGCATCGCGGTCGGGAACTTCGAGCGCGCGCAGATTGTCGCGCTCGGGATCGCCGCTTTCGGAAACTAGCAGTTGCGTGCCCGCGCCGCAACTGGAACGGACGGCCGCCAGGTCGCTGCCCCATTTTGCGCCGCGGATGAGCTGGTCCGTCATCCCGTCCACTAGGTGGACCGATCCGTCCACCGCCGCAAACATCCACAGCGTGTAACCGGATCGCGGGATAGCCGCCGCCGAATAGAACGAGGGCACGTTAGAAACTTTCCCAATGCCGGGGGAAAGCGCGCCCGTGAAGAAGTTCCGGGCGGGAGCGAAGAAGGCCCGCGCGCCGCCCTCTTCCGGCGTCAGAGGCCAGGGATCGTCGCTATCGTTGCAGGTGAGCGTGAGCGGCGCGTTCGCGCTAGAAGTTGTCCGGCAGATTGTTCCCGGCAGGTAAACGTCGAACAGGTGGTCGCGGCGCAGCAGCAGGCGGCCGCGCAGATCGCGGGGGAACGTGCGCGAGTGCACGATGGGCAGCGTGGTTTCCAGCTCCCAGCGGCCGGCTTGTTGACGATAGGCCGCGACCCGGCTGTCATCCAGCACCAGCAGGCGCGCTCCTCCGGGCATGTCCACGAGCGTCGCGTCCAAGATGGGCTGCTCCTGGGCGAACAGAAATGTCTCCCTTAGAACCATCGGCATCGCCGCCGCCGCGGGCGCGCCTGGTTGCGCCCGGGGCAACGCCACCAGAGCGACCCGCTTTTGGTCGGAGCCAATGGCGATCTCGGCCGACCACACATACTCGCGCAGGCTTTCCGAGAGCGCGACTTGGACTGCGCCCATCGCCTGGTCGGACTTGGCGGTGCGCACGCCTTCGACCCGCAACTGCGCTTCGAGCGCGCTGCGCACTTCACGGACGGCTTTATCATCGAGCGATGAGCGGTTGGTGATCTCCAGAGCAATGGCGCCGGGCCCGGTGACGGAAGCAATCTTGTGCGCCAGTTGCCGGGCGGCATCTCCATATTGCGAAGCCCACAACCAGGAAGGAAGAAGAACAACAAGAAGAAGAGATGCCAGCCAACCCAGCCGCAGACCGCCTGATGCGCGCCCGTGCATGTGTGGAATGGGCTGATTATAACCCGCGGGCTGTGAGGTAGTTCGCATCGGCAGTCCCATCTTAAGCATTAGGCTTTGGGCTTCCGCTGCTCGTCGCTCGCTATTCGCTGTTCGCTACTGAGAGCCGAACAGCCAGCAGCGAACAGCGAGCGACGAACAGCGAATAGCGAACAGCGCATCCCGCTACTGTTGAGGTTTGTCCTCGCCAGCATCCTCCGACTGGCTCACATGGTTCGCCGCGCCCATGCCGCGCAGAACATCGTTGGTGAAGAAAAACTTTCCGTCTGCCGGCACCATCATGATCTGCAGTTTGTCCGACAGGCGCTCGGCAACGATTTTGTTGATCAGCAGCGGATTCTCTTTCAGGATCTTGCTCTCGCTCGTCATGCGCTCGGCGTCGGCGGACGCCGTCAACCGGATCCGTTCCGCCTCGGCCTGGGCCAGAAGTTTGCGGCGTTCCATCTCGGCTTTGCTGTCGATGAGCTTGGCTTCCCCGGCCGCTTCGGCATTCTTGACCGTCGCTTCCTTGCGCGCCTCGGCTTCGAGCTTCGATTGCTGAATCTGTTTTTCTTTCAGAGGCAGCAGGTATTGCATGGCGTCCGACTCGCCCTTGGCCTGCAACACGCGTACGGCCGCCTGCCCTTCGGCTTCCTTGACCTGTTGCACCTTGGTCGCTTCCGCGTCGGCTTCGGCGACTTTGACCTGCTTCTGATGAATTTCCGTCTCGACTCCCATGCGATCGTTCTCTTGTTCCTTCAGGAGCAGCGATTCGAGTCCTTTCGCATACTCGGGTGGAAGTTGAATATCGCGCAGCATGACTTCTTTTACGACGATGCCGTCAGCGCCGAGCCGTTTGCGGATGACCTCGGCCGCGCGCTGGCGGACCTCTTCGCGCTTGGCGGAGAACACGTCGCGAACGGTGTAGCCGGGGACGATTTCACGCCACGCCGTCGCCACCACGGGCGGCACGATCTCCTTTTCCAGCGGCTGAGGCAGGTTGGCTTCGATGTAGTCCAGGCGCTTCGGGTCAACCTGGTAACGGACGGTGATGGCGAGGCCGAGGGTGAGTCCTTCTTTCGCCTGCACGTGGAGCCCTTCGCCTTTCTCTGCTCCCTTGGCGAGCGAATCTTCACGGATGCCGGTGGTGAATAGCTGATCGCGGGTGTTGAACAACTCCACGCGCTCCACCAGCGGAACCACGAAGTGCACGCCCGGATACAGCGTTCCGGCCAACGTGCCTTTCGTCTGGCTTACGCGGACCCCGGCCATCCCGGCGGGCACGATCACGATTGCGGCCGAGATCAGCAGCGGCGCCCAGGCCAGCATGGCGAGTGCGATGGTAGTCCTCCAGCGCACCGCCGGAGGCAGAGCGGGCGGCACGTCACCCGCCGGGTGCAAGCGGTCGCGCCGATAGAGCAGAAGCAGGTAAAAGTCGTAGGTGAGAATCCCGGCGGCAATCGCGAACATCGCAATCCCCGCGCTCAGCAGCACATACTTAAGCAGCAGCATTGTCGTACTCCTTTCATGGTTTTTGCCCAGGCTTGGAAATTTCCGCGCGGCGGGCAAATGCCACGCGAACAATTCGTCCGAAGATGAGTTCCTCGATCAGAAGGGACGCGGCCAGCGAGAAGGTCAGGCCGCCGAGGATCACCAGCGCTTGCAGCATCGTTTCCATGACTCGCTCCGGTGCTTTCGCCGGAAGCAAAAAGCACGCGGAGACCCAGAGCTAGCCAACTGAAAAGAATGAAGTTAGTCTCGCGTCCCGGCTGGGTCGCGTGTCTTTAGAAGCGCGGGTGTGTCAGGAGTGACGCAACCCTTTGCGTGGTGGATCCGAGGCCGCCCCACTCATTCTGCGTCTCTTGCGAAGGAGTGGGATGGTCACAAGTTGGCAGAAGTCTGCGTCACAGTTACGCGCGACGATGTGGAGCTCCCGGCCGATAGGTTTTCTGCGGAGTTACGCTGGCAGAAAAACGCCGCCATCAGGTTGAAGATGGCGGCGTCCCACGAGAGCAAGAGGCGGAGGGAAGCGAACTCTCAGCTTACGGGCGGACGAGCTTTCTGCGTACCAGTGCCGCGAGGCCCAGCAGGCCGGTCGAGAGTAGCAGCAGGCTCTCCGGTTCAGGCGTGGTCACGATCCTGGGGTTGTAGCCGATGAATTCTTGCGGGCCGGATCCAGGTTTTGATCCCACCGCCGTGTACAGAACCAGTCCCTTCAGCGCACCCGATCCGCTGTGCTTGGCCTTGAACAGGGCCTGCGCGTCCAGCGCCAGAACGTTTGGATCAGTTGAGATCCCCTTGGTAAACAGGTTCCAGACCGCCCAGTTTCCAATGTTGGGGTCGATGGTGCCGTGCATCACACCCAGGAAAATGATGCCCGCAGCTTTGTAGTCCAGGAAGTCTTTCCCGAACAGGCCCTTCCCCTGCAGCAGACCGGTCACGGAGGCCGTCCAGCTCTGGCCTTGGGTGATGTGGTTGGTGAACGAGTCGCACATCAGCGCCGTGGGCGCTCCGCCGTTGATGGAGAAATAGTAGGGATAGGTGTAAAAGCCGCCGGAGTTATTTACACCGGGGTGGAGGAACGTCATGTTGACATCAATGGATTTGGCGGAAGCCAGCGTACACAGGCACAGGACCACAACCAGGGAAATGAAAATACGAGAGCGCGACACGATTGAACCCTCCATATGCATCCTGCTTACACTTCAGCAACTTGGGATCGGCTTTCCTGGCGGGAGGGGCGCTTAATAAAGAGCAATCGCGATGCCATGCCGGCAACCGTTTTCGAGGCTCTGCGACAAGCACTTACCAAGACGGGAAGAGCAAATGTGCAAGGAAGTGCAGACCTTGGGTCCGCTCGGTTGCCTTGGTAACTATAAGTAATGGAAAAGAAGTAACCAGTGTTAGGTCACCCGAACCGGCTCCTAGGAACTGGTTTCAAGAATCGGTTTTGGGTAGGGCACGGCTTCAGCCGTGCCGCTAAGATCCGCCCAAAATGCGGGCTTCAGCCCCTGAGGGTCGCCTTTCCTAACCCTCAAGAGCATTCTTAAACGGGCTCCAGGGAATTCGTTCGGAAGGGGCAAAGCTTCCGCCACGAAGTGGCCGCCAGACGCTGGCTTCAGTTCCTCGGCCCGGAGTGCCGGACGGGAATTGAATCGTCTCGCCCCGGTTCAAGGCGCAGCGCTTCCCGCAGCGTGGATCTGGACGGTCACGGAGTCAGGCACTCTCAGAAACAGCGTGCTTGGATTCTTCATCCCCCACTTGGCATACGGAACCTGGAACGAGGCCTTCGACGTCCATGCGTTTCCGGCAAAACTCACTTCCACCGGAATCGTGATTTCGTGCTCCGCGCCGTGGATGCCGAACTGGCCGTGGACCTGCAATGTGGATGTGCCCGAGGCGGTGAAGACGCCCTCGGCGTGATCCGGCCGGAAGATAATTTCCGGGTAACGCTGGCTCTCGAGCACATCGTGGTGCATCTTGTGATCGCGCGAGCTGTTGCCGGTGTCTCCGCTGACGGCGTCGAAAACGATCTCTCCGTCCGCCTTCCCGCTTGCCGGATCGAAGTGGATCGTCCCGCGTTTCGCCGCAAACGTGCCGTGCACGGTGTGCATGGTGGCGGGCAAGGTAATTTCCGCTCCGCTGCGAGCCGGGTCCATTTGCAGCGCCAGTTCCTGTGCCGGTGCCGGAGACTGCGCAGCCAGCAGTCCCGCAAGCAAAAGAACGACGCCCACCAGCGTTATCGAACGAAAACGCTTTTTCATAGTTTCATTGAGTTTCATAGTCCCCAGCTTCGACGACGGGAACTGCAACTCGAAAAGCCGTCGGGGGCAAAGTACTGCTTTCCACTCCGATGCTACCCTTTCTTGGCTCCGTTGCCTCGCCCCTAACCACGGACCCCCGTCTCGCGTTATCGTGTAGGCATGGCGTTTGGCCGGTCCAGGAAACTCTTCACCGAAGAAGAACTTTACGAGTATGCGGTCGGCGCGCTCGGCCGCCGGGCGCGCTCGGTCGCGGAACTGAAACGCCTGCTGCGTAATCGGGTCGAGGCCGGCACCGAGATCGGGCAGACGCTGGTGGAACTGGTCATTGTCCGCCTGAAAAATCAGGGATACTTGAACGACGCGAAATATGCGGCGGCCTACTCCTCCTATCGCCGCGACAATGAGAAGTTCGGGCGTATGCGCGTGGTCACCGATCTGAAGATTAAAGGTGTCCACGGCGACGTCATCGAAAAGGCGGTTTCTTCCGCCTACGATGAGGTGAACGAAGAGAAGCTCGCCCGCGAATACCTCCGCCGCAAGCGGCTGCAGAAGCCCAAGGACCAGAAGCAGGCCGCCCGCATCTTCCGCCAGCTGGTGCGTGCCGGATTCGCCTTCAAGACCATCTTTGCCATCCTCAAAAAGTGGGACGTGGACGAGGAAGTCCTGACCGAACTTGAGAACGAGACTTCCGAGGCATCCCACTAGCGCCAAGACACCCCAACTCGAAACGAAGGTCGCAAGCGGTCCTGGGGCCGCTGCAGTCGCTTGAGAGCCAAAAGCCAAAGCTCCAAAGTTCCTGTCATGGTTGCGCCCATCCCCCATACTCTGATAGAACTTTGCATCTAACGAGATATCTGCAATTGCTTTGGAGGAACTATGAAGGCGAAGTTCGCTTTGAAGTCCAATTTAATGATCGCAGCTGCACTGCTGGCTCTGACCGCGTTCTCCTTTGGCCAGGCCGGAACCGAGGTGAAGAAAGGCGCTGAAGACACTGGCAAAGCCACCGACACAGCCGCCAAGAAGACGGCGCACGCCACCAAGAAAGCAGCCGTGAAGACCGGTGACGCCACTGCAACCGCGGCCAAGGACACCGGCAAAGCCACCAAGACCGCCGCCAAGGATACCGGGAAGGCCACTGAAAAGACAGCCAAGAAGACTGGCGAAGGTACGGAGAAGGCCGCCGACAAAACCGGCGGTGCCACTAAGACCGCCGCCAAGGACACCGGGAAGGGCGTGAAAAAAGGCGTCAAGGCAGTCGGGAAGGGCGTGAAGAAGGGCGCCGAGAAAACCGAAGACGTAGCCAAGTAAATCCGGCTTTTCCTGACCGCATCGCGCTTTCGCCCGCGAGACAGCCGCTTGACCAGCGGCTCGTCTCGCGATGCCGTATGTCGTTAGCTTTGAACCGCCCCTTAAGGGGCCGCCGTTGCGATCTCGATTTTTTCAGCCTGTTCGTGTCCTTCGCGGTTTGAGGGTTCCCCCCCGTGTTCCGGAGCCTGCCCTGAGCGAAGTCGAAGGGTGTTCTCTGTGGTAAATGATCTTCTCCGCGCCCTCCGCGCCCGCTCTGCGTCCTCTGCGTGAAAGGTCTTGACCTCTGCAATCTGACCTCGAACCTCTGCCCTCGTCATGAATCATTTAGAATTTAACTTTCATGCCGACCGGCTCTGAAATTCGCCTCAAGTTTCTGGACTTCTTCATCCAGAAGGGCCACCGCGAGGTGCACTCGTCGTCGCTCGTCCCGGCCAACGACCCGACGCTGCTCTTCACCAACGCCGGGATGAACCAGTTCAAGGACGTCTTCCTCGGACTGGAAAAGCGCGACTACGCGCGCGCCACCACCTCGCAGAAATGCGTGCGCGCCGGCGGCAAGCACAACGATTTAGAAAGCGTCGGCTTCACCAACCGCCATCACACGTTTTTCGAGATGCTGGGAAATTTTTCCTTCGGCGATTACTTCAAGAAGGACGCGATTGCCTACGCCTGGGAACTGGTCACTTCGCCCGAGTGGTTCGGGATTTCGAAAGACAAGCTCTACGCGACGATCTTCAAGGGCGAGGGCGGCGTCCCGCGCGATTCCGAGGCCTACGATCTGTGGCTCGGCCAGGGTGTGCCGAAAGAGCGCATCTACGAGTTCGGCACCAAAGACAACTTCTGGCAGATGGGCGACACCGGCCCCTGCGGTCCCTGCAGCGAGATTCACTACGACATGGGCGTAGCCGCGTCGGATCAGGGCCACGGCACGACCGCGCCCGCATGCGAGTTTGGCTGCGATTGCGGGCGGTATGTCGAACTCTGGAACCTGGTGTTCATGCAGTTCGACCGTGACGCCAGCGGCAATCTGACGCCGTTGCCCAAGCCGTCGATTGATACGGGCGCGGGCCTGGAGCGGATCACGGCGGTTCTGCAAGGCGTGATTTCGAACTACGAGACAGATTTGTTCACGCCGCTAATTGCCGCAGCGGCCGATCTCATCCTGGAGCAGAATCCGGGTGGCCAAATTGTAACGCCGAACCAGCCCTTCGTTGCCGCATCGCTTCGAATCATTGCAGATCACAGTAGAGCAGCGACGTTTCTCATTTCCGACGGAGTGTTGCCTTCGAACGAGGGTCGCGGATACGTGCTGCGCAAAATCCTCCGCCGTGCTATTCGCCACTGTCACATACAGGGCGCCCAGCGCCCACTTATTTGGAAGATGGCGAGCATCGTCTCAGGTTTCATGGTAGAGGCATACCCGGAATTGCGGGAGTCCCTTGACCGCGTGTCCCGTACCGTGAAAGCCGAGGAAGAACGCTTTGCGCACACCCTTGAGGTAGGACTGGAAAAGCTGGAGCTAGATCTCGACTCATTATTTCAAGAGTCGATGCGAGAGCACGACATGGTGCCGGGGCCGGAAGTGCTGAAGACGGTAGCTCGCAATATGTTTGTCTCAACGCTGAGGGATCGCGGCGAGAAAATCATCTATCCAGGCGAGAAAGCGTTCAAGTTATACGACACGTTCGGTCTGCCGCCTGATTTCATAGCGGATACGTGCCGAGATTCAGGTGTGGAGCTGGACCAGGTAGGCTTCGATGAGGCCATGGCCGAACAGCGCGAGCGCGCTCGCGCGTCATGGAAGGGCGCCGTCAAGCAAACCGCCAATCCCGCCTACCAGCAGCTTCCGACTTCAACCTTCGAGGGCTATCGCCAAACCCGCTCCGACAACTGCGAAGTGCTCGCTCTGCTGAGAGGGCAGGCGAAAGGTTTTATCAGACCAGGGAACATCGGTGAGGTCGCAAGTGTGGGCGAACTCAATGTTGGAGATGTTGGAGAGGTGATTCTTGATCACACCCCGTTTTATGCGGAGAGCGGCGGTCAAGTAGGTGACTTAGGCCTGCTTGCCGATTCCCGAGGAAATACTATCGCTGAGGTAGCAACCTGTTACGCGCCGATCCAGGGTGTCCGTGTGCATCTCGTCCTCGCCAAGCAACGGATCCGCGTGGGCGACAAAGTCGACGCGGTCGTCAACACCGACACCCGCTCGGCCACCATGCGCAATCACACCGCCACGCATCTTCTTCATGCGGGCCTGAGAGAAGTTCTGGGTAAGCATGTGAAGCAGGCCGGGTCGCTGGTCGCGTCCAATCACCTGCGTTTCGATTTTTCGCACTTCACCGGCGTCGAGGACGAAGAGGTGCAGGACATCGAAGACCTCATCAACAAAGAAGTCCTGCGCAACGAGCGCGTCGAGATCATCGAGAACGTGCCGATTGACGTCGCCGTCAACGAGTATCACGCCATGGCGCTGTTTGGCGAGAAGTATGGCGACAAAGTCCGCGTCATCAAGATCGGAGACTTCTCCACCGAACTCTGCGGCGGCACGCACACGCTGGCGACCGGCGAGATCGGCCTGATCAAGATTCTGAAAGAAGGCAGCGTGTCGTCGGGCGTGCGGCGGATCGAGGCCGTCACCGGCGAAGGCTCGCTCGCGCACTTCCGGAAGGATCACGAACTCGAAGGCGTAGTCGCTTCGCTGACCAGCAAAGAGGCCGAGTCGCCGGCCGAGGCCCTGCGCACCGAACTCGAAAAGCGCGATGCCGAGATCAGGCGCCTCACCCGCGAGCTCGACCAGGCGCGCATGAAGTCGGCTTCGTCTTCGGTCGCCTCGGTCGGCGACAAAGTCCAAGAGATTCGCGGCGTCAAAGTCCTCGCCCACCGCGTGGACAATCTCGACCGCCCCCAGATGCGTACTTTAGTTGACCAGCTTCGCGACAAGCTGGGCTCCGGCGTCGTTGTCCTCGGTTCGGCGAGCAACGGGAATGTTTCGCTGATTGCGGGAGTGACCAAGGATCTCACCAGCCGCATTCAGGCCGGCAAAGTCATTGGCCCGGTGGCGCAGAAAGTCGGCGGCAAGGGCGGAGGCCGTCCCGATCTGGCCGAAGCGGGCGGAAAAGACGTGGCAGCGCTGGACTCCGCGCTCGCCGAGGTGTACAAGGTCGTAGAATCGCTGCTGGGGTGAAATTGAATTGGGCTCTTGGCTTTAAGCTCTGGGCTCTCGGAAAACCCCAATGTCGCCAGACCCCAGAGCCTAAAGCCTAAAGCCGGTTCTTCCATGGACGACCGCATCCACTTCATCGAGCACCAAGGCAAGCAGATTCTGCTGATCGACTATTCCGGCGCCACCGCCCAGCAGATGCTGCTTCTGCTCGAGCACGTGCGCATCACGGTGGCGAAGCATGCCCGCGAATCGCTCCTGATTCTGGGCGATTTCACCAGCGCCGAAGTCGACCGCACCGTCGCCACCCGCATCAAAGAAGTGCTAACGCTCGACCGGCCCTTCGTGAAGAAGGCAGCCTGGGTCGGAACGGAAAACATCCCGCATGCCTACATGGAGAGCTTCCACACGTTTTCCCAACGCGAAATTGCCACGTTCAAGACTCTTGAGGAAGCGCTGGACTGGCTGGTGGAGAGCTAGTTCTCAGTCCCCGGTTCTCGAGAGCTGATTCCCAAAAATCAGTCGCTTGCGACGGCGTTTTGCGTTTTCGAGGTCAGGAAGGGAATTCCGGTCAACATGCATGGCGAGCAATGGAAAACGAAGGTCGACGATGCGGTGAGCAGCAAGGACTGGGACGGACTGGTCCAACTCGCAAGGCGAGAGTCTGCGAAGATCCTTAGTTATCTCACCAGACGCCTTTGCTCTGGCGATGCGCCGTTGAAATGGAAGGTGATCCGGGCTCTGGGTGCGGTCACCGGGGACCGTGAAGGGATCGGCGAGAATCGCATTCGTGAATTGCTGCGGCGCTTCGTGTGGCTGCTCAGCGATGAATCCGGCAATGTGCCTTACGGCGTCCCTGAAGCTTTCGGTGAAGTCCTGCTCGCCCGGCCCGAGTTCCAGGAAGAGTTCCTGCCGTTGCTTTGCGCTCTGGCCTACAACCCCGAACGCAATCAGACCGGACCCATCGAGCAGGGTGTCTTCTGGGCTTTGGGCCGGGTCGGACAGCCCGCCGCGGCCTGCTCGCCGGAAGCCGTCGAGGCTGTGGTTCGCGCCGCTGCACAGCATCCGGACCCCCAAACCCGAAACATTGCCGCCTGGGCGCTGAGCCGGTTTGACACCAGCGAGCCGACAGGGGATTGAAGAGACTAGATGCCAGCCATACAACCCGGGCTGGAACGTCGAACCTTGTTATCTCAGGCGGGCGTTCAGATGGGCGTAGGCTTCCCGAGCCAGTCCGGGTTCCTCGATGTGCGCGAGGAAGAGTTTGCGCAGCCCGGCGGGCGTGAGGCGGCCGTCGAGATAGGCGTCGTAGAGATCGTTTCCGACGAGACATCCGAGCTGCTCGGTGACGTATTCGTGTTTCCGCCCGCTGAAGGCGAAGGCCCGTGTTTGCCATTCAGGCGGCGTTTCCAGCCTGCCCCCGATACGTCCGGATTTGCGGTGCAATGCCAGAAAATCAATCGCCTCGAGGGCATCGCGGAAGGGAAGAGCGGTTTGCTGTTCCAGGTCTTCGCGCGTCAGGTCATAAAGCTCATGCAGGTCGGCATCGCGAAACGCCGGGCGCGCCGGATACAGAACACGCGATCCGAAGTAGCCAATCGCACCCTCCAGCACCGCCACGTAGAAAGCGTCTTCCGGCGCCAGCGGCTCGGGGACCCGGCCATTGATGCGCATGGGCAAGCCGCGACAGGCGTGATGCAGGAAGCGGGCGGCATCTTCCGCCGCTGACATCATCTGGAATTGCCGCACGTACAGCGCGTTCATCTGGGGCAGGTACACGCTGCCGCGTTCTTTCAAGCGCCGCAGCAAAGCCCGCCGCAGGCCGGCGGTGAATCCCCTGCGCGATAACATCCGCCGCAGCAGCGCATCCGAACTGCGCGAATAAACCTCCGGCATCAAGTCCACCAGCAGCCTGGGCTGGGTGGTGTTGTGATCGGAGTAGCGGTTGATTCCGAGCAGGCGCACCAGGCCGTCCACCAGGTTGTAAACGGTGGGGCCGAAGTCGGGAGCGCCCGCGTCGTCGCGTCCCCAGCGATCCAGGCAGAGCCGGTAGTTCTCGTATTTTTCGAGCGGGGTTGCGTTGAAGACGCAGAAAACATCCTCGCCGGCCTCGACCGCTTCCACCCGGTCGGTGGCTTCGCCGGCGGCGCGCCAGTAGAGGGCGTCCACATTCTGCAGCACGGTGACGATCCGCTCTTCGGGCAGTCGCTCCCGGAGCAGCGCCGGTAAGTGTTTCGGGGCAAGATGCGACTCGCTGAAGAGCGCCAGAATCAGCGCCTCCGGATGAGCCGCCCGCATCCCGGCAATCTTATCCGCGGCATGGCGGTCGCGGGCTCCAATCTTGCGCAGGTCTTCGCGCGGCATGCAGTCCAGGCCGTACACGGCCTCCGCGTGCTCGCGCGCCGCTGACAACAGCTCGTAGAACGGGCCCCAGTCGTATCCCCAATCCAGATCAAAGCGGATGCGCTGGCGCAGTTCGCTCTCGTCAATCTCGCCGCGCCACCATTCTTCCAGAATGTGCTGATCGCGGGAAAAGACGGTCTCCACTCCCAGCACCAGGGGACGCCCGCCCACTTCCGCATCCCGGATCACTGACGCCAGGTAGCGTTGTGAGTTGGGCAGCGCATGGTAGTCGCCGACCAGCACAACTCCGGCCCGGCTGATCGCCGACCGTACCTGCGCCGCGCTTCGCACCCCTTCGTAGGAGCGGTAGGCATCGCGGAAGTCGCGGAGGTATTTGCGCCCAACAGCGGGATCGTTGGCTCGAATCTCGCGCTCCACGCTGGTCAGGGCGAGAAGCTGCGCCGCGCTCCGCCGCGATCGAAGATTGCCGGCCGTTGCCATGGTTTCGAGATACTTGCTCTCAGCACGCGAAAAATTGGTGAGTGTTGATTGATGATTGTTGATTGGAGAACCGGGGCTGTGCGGTGCCGCTCAAATCAACAATCAATAATCAGCAATTGCTCCTTCCCCGCGCCTTGACTTGCCTCTTGCCCGTCCCTATCCTCAATGTTTCGAGGCAATTAGCTGCTGTTGCCCGGGGGAGTCGCGCTGTGCCCATCCTGCCGCCGGAGAACCTGACCATCGCCACCACCGGCGCCAGCGGGTCCGTGTTCCTCAAGCACTTCCTGCTCACAGTGGAGCGGGATGAGCGCGTCCAGACCGTGAACTTCATTGCCTCCGACAGCGGCCTGCGTGTCCTGGCCGAGGAACTTGGGCTGAAGGGCCGTTCTAACCTCGTCCGTCAAATCATCGGCCACCCTTGCCGGAAGATTCAGCCGCAGGCCAACGCCGATATAGGCGCCAACGTGGCCAGCGGGTCATATCCTTCCGACGCCATGGTCATCATTCCCTGCAGCGTCGGCACCCTCGGACGCATTGCCAACGGTGATGCCTGCCACCTGATTGAGCGCGCCGCTGACGTGACCCTCAAAGAGCGCCACCCGCTCGTGCTTTGCGTGCGCGAAACCCCGCTCAACCGCATCCACATCCGCAACATGCTGCTCGCGGCCGACGCTGGCGCCACCATCTTTCCCCTGATTCCGGCCTTCTATAACCACCCCTCCGACCTCGAAGCGATGGCGCAGGAATTCGTCAACCGCGTCCTCGCCCATATCGGCCTGCCCCAAAAGGACGCCTACCACTGGAAGGGCTAGTAGTCAGTAGTCAGTAGTCAGTAGTCAGCTTTTCCTGAGACCTGAGACCTGACACCTGACACCCGAGAACTTCTGAAAGATCTTTGACTTAGGGGGGAAGTCGGCCTGCGTTGCAGGGTCCTTTCAGTCTACGAACCCGGAAGTAACGAAGGTAGATGCCCACCGGGCATGTACAGGAGGATCGCTCCCTGTCTCGCGTCGGAATTTCCTGAGAGCTAACAGCTGAGACCTGAGAGCCGCTACCTGCCACCTGCCAACTGCAGGCTGCCACCTGCCTTCCTGTTAATCCTCCCGGCACTCCCCACTCGTGCCGTTGACCCTGCCTCTCTTTTTTTGTACTCTACGCCTACACCGGAAAGGAGGTGGTCGGATGACAATTTCTGAAAGTCACTGTAGTACCAGACCAGGTGAGGTGGCTGAGACTTAGATTAGAGCGGTCGCTCTAAGGGGAGTTCCTGTAGACCCTTGGTCGGGGAAAGCAGGGACATTCTCTCGCAAACCATCCGTGAGTAGGGGCTGATCCGCCCAGCACAGGCTGTGCCGGGCACCGGAGTGAGCGAGGGGCCACGAGAGTGACCACCTCAGTCAATCCCAAACAGTCCACCGGGCAGCCCGCAGGCCGAAAGGCGTGCGGGCTGTTCTTTTTCTGGGGCAGGTCTCAGGTGTTAGGTCTCAGGCCTTAGGAGAAGGGGGGCGCCAAAAGACGCGGCGCGCCGCGTCCCGGCACAATTCTTATTGACATCGAATGCCCTGAGGATTTGCATCTTCTGAGACCTGAGACCTGCAACCTGCAACCTCACTTCCCGATGGCATTCAGCACGGCAAAGTTGATGGCGTAGGCGGTGCCATCGGCGCCGATGACGGTCGGCGTGTAAGCTTCGCCGATGCCGCTGGAGAGCGTGATCACCTCCGACAACGTGTTCGTGGTCAGGTCCCACCGGTAGAGCTTGCCGTCTTCGCTGTTGGCGAGCACTGACTTTGTAAACGGATCCACCGCCGCCGTGTTGATGCACCATTCCTTGACCCCTCCGGGATAATTCGGATCGGGCGTGACCCCCAGAATGGTGAGGACTTCCTTCATGACTTTCGTAGTGGGAATGATCGGGTCATTCTCGGTGGCGTTGGGGTCGAGGATCGCAATCCGGTTGTGCCCGTCGCCGCTGCCGACGCCCCCATAGTTGTTGTACTTCGTCATGAGCAGGTACTTGGAACTTCCGTGATAGCTCGGGACCAGCGCAGCGTCCACGATCGAGGCGGTGTCGTCCCAGCCAAAGCTGCCCGGAATCTTGGTCTTCGAGAGATCGCCGCTAAAGTGCAGCATCCAGCCGCGGTCATTGTGGTTGGGAAAAGGATTTTCGAGCACTCCGAAGTAGACGTCGCCATCGGGGCCAACCGTCGGCGCGGCGGAGCTGCAATCGCACAGGATCGCGTCCAGTCCTGAGGACGGATCGGTCAGACGCACGCGCTTCACGAGCGCGAGGGTTGTGCTGTTCAGGGCCAGCAGGTAGCCATAGTTTCCGTTGTCCACCACGACGTACAGAAGGCTGCCGTCGGCCGAGAGCGCGGGCGCGCAACTGACGGCGACCTGGGTAATGTTAGGGTCCCCGCTGAGGGTTGCCGCCGACACCCACGTTCCTTTGCCGTTGGGGACGACGCGCGCCAGGCCGCTTTGCAGGTTGATCGGAGTGGGGCCGAGGACGAGGAATCCGAAGTAGAGGTTGCCATTGGCGTCGGTGGTCAGCGGAGTGTCGATCTGCACGTTCTGCTCGTACGCCGCCGGGTTCGCCCGGAAATTCTTTGCCCCATAGAAGGTAAGGCGAGAGACGGCGCCTTTGGCTTGATCTGGATTCTGCCGCACCAGCACCCGGCCGGCGATGTCGGGAACGAAAAGTCGATTGCCAAAAATCGTCGGCCCCATGCCGGGCGTGAAGCTTGTCCCCGGCGCCTGATAGCCGGTGCTGCGCATCCAGAGCCGCTTGCCGGTAGCACCGTTGTGGGCCTCGACGCGGAAACTGTTTGCACCCACCTTCACCGGAACGATCACCGTGTTCATCTGCGTGACCAGCGGCGAACCGTAATGAATGAAAATCTCGCCCTGCGGCGGAGCCAGATCTACGGGCATATGCCAATGAATCGTGCCGAGCGGCTGCGATTGGACGGAAGAGACCGCGGTGTGTTGTGCGTCATGAGAGTGCGTCAGCCACGTGCCGGTTTGAGCGGTGGCATTCCCCGCCAGCATTAAAGCGCAGGCGCCCATCCAAAGCATGGAAAAAATCAGTCGAGAGCGTTCAATTTTGTTCAAGTACTTCATTCATCCTCCCCCACGGAGCAGCCACGGTCGCGGGAACTCATTCCCTGCGATCCAAGAGCAGGGTAGCAGTGTACTCCCACGCAGTTGTCAATAGGAGGTAAAAAGTGGCATCTGCGGCGTGATTCGGGGTGAAAAGGATTCTCGTCCCTCCACCCCAGCAGCAACATCATTCCTGTTCGGCGGGGGCGAAGAAAACCAGGACTTCCAGCTCTTCCTCGATGTCGTAGAACGGGTGTTCGACGCCGGCTTCGACGAAGATAACCGATCCAGCGCGCACTTCGGCATTCTCAGAGCCGATCTTCATGCGGGCTCGGCCGCGGACAACGTAGTACATCTCGTCTTCACGGTGTGGTTTCTGCGGATCGGTGCCGCCTTTGGGCAGCACGTAAACTCCAGCGCTCATTGCCGGGACGCGGAGGAATTCGAGGTAGAGCTTGCCCTTCGCGGCGCGCTGGCGGTTAAGATCGTCGAGCTGGAAGAAGTGAGCCATGCAGCCACAAAGACTCAGCAAGCTGCGTCTCTACCATTCGGTTACTGAGAATTGAGAACTACCCCACCGCACCCCGAAAGAAGATCTCCGTGTACTGGCGCACCAGCGCCTCACCCGTCAGCAGGCCGTCGGGTTTGTACCACTGGTAGATCCAGTTGATCATGCCGAGTAGGGCGAAGGCGGCGGCCCGCGGCGTGACTGGCGAACTCGAATTGCGCTGCCGTTGCACATCCGCTACCACGTTCTCCACGAAGTGCACGTAGTCTTTCTTGCGGCCGTTGATCTTGCGGCGCAGCGCCGGCGGCAGCGGATGGTTCTCGTGCAGCATGACCGTAATCTCGCGGTCCTCGACGCTGAGCACCACCTCGATATGCAGCCGGATCAGCGTCCGCAGGCGCTCTTCGGCACCCTCGACACGGCGCGCGACGTTGATGACCCGCTCCTCGGTGATCTCCATGGCGTGCGACATGATGTCGTAGAGGATCTCGTCCTTCGACTGGAAGTGGTGGTACAGGCCGCCCTTGGAGAATTTGAGCGCGGCGGCGACATCGTTCATCGAGGTGGCGTCGTAGCCCCGCTGCTGGAACAGCCGGGCGGCGGTGCGCAGGATTTCCTGGCGGGGTTCAATGGTGGCTTCGCGATGCATCACAAGAGATGGTATCGCGGAATGGGCCTATCGCTCTAGTGCACGCACTCATCTGTCCCCAAATCGGTTCATGGGGTCATTGAATCATTGAGTGATTGAGGTATTGAGGTATTGAGGTATTGAATCATTGGTGCAATGCCTCAATGATTCAATGCCTCAATGGTTCAATCAATCGGTCCTCCAGCGGAATCGCGCCACCGCCACCACACCGAACAGTAGCGTGAAGAGCAGCAAAACCGCGATGGGCGCCAACGCCGAGGAGAATCCCAAGCCGCGCCAGGTCATGCCGTCCAGACCATCCATTGCCCAGCGGGTCGGAATGATCACGGTCAGTTTCTGAAGCCACTTCGGGAAGATGAACGTTGGCACCCAGGCGCCGCCCAGCATCACCATGATGAGCGTGGCGGTGATGGAGTAGCCGCGTGTAGCCTCGACCGTCTCGCCGAGGGCGGCGACCATGAGACCGAAGGCGGCGGTCATCAATGAAAAGGCGGCGCAGACTCCGACAAAGCCCGCGAGGCTGCCCCGGATGTGGACGCCAAACACAACCCGAGCGAAGCCGAAGACCACCACCAAAATGAAACCCGCGATCAGGGCGGCGCTCACCGACCGGCTGCTCAACAGCGTAGTTCGGGAAAGTGGCGCCGCCCGCAGACGCTGCCAGAGCCCGCTCTGACGCAGCATCAGCAGCGCGATTCCGGCATCGAGTCCCATGAAGAGGATGAACTGAATGCTCATTCCTCCGAAGGAGTGGGCGTACCCGTTGTACGCGACGTCTTCGCCCGAGGTGATCGCTTGCTCTCGCGTCTCGTAGGGCATGGTTATGCCGCCGGATAACACCCCGGACGCGCCCGCACGGTCTCGCTGTTCATCTTGGCGTTCATTCCACTCCTTAACGCCGCCGAGCAGATCGCGCAGAGCTTTCCGGTCTGCCGGGGGGAGTTGAGGAGCGTTCTCCACCTGCGCCAGGGATTCGTTCACCATCTCGCGTCCGCCTTTGCCAGTGAACATCTCCTTGCTGACGGCCTGCATGACCGCGCCGTTCAGGATGCCCTTGACCATCCCGAGTTCGGCGTTGTGGGAAGGATCGTAGAGCACGCCGAGTTCGGGTTTGGTCGCGTCCGTAAACAGCGCGTGTCCGGCATCCTTGCCGAAATCCTTGGGGATGACGATCGCGACCGTCGCTTTCCCTTTGCGAACGGCCTCGCGCGCCGCGTCGAGCCCGGACGGCTTCACCTCGAGGCTCTTCTCACTCGCAAGCTGCGTGGTGAGCCCTCGGGAGATGTCGCTGCCGTCCTGGTCAATCACCAGCACGGGCACTTTGCTCATCTCCGCATTGCCACCCTGCCCGCCGAACAGGTAGCCGAAGAACGAGGCTAACGCGATAGGAGTCAGCATCCCGACGACGACGGCTCTGCGGTCGTGGAAGAACAGTTTCAGATCTTTGCGCACTAGAGCCAGGAACGGAATCATTACGCGTCTCGAAGGCTCCTTCCCGTGAGAGTAAGAAAGACGGTCTCAAGATTCGGTTGCTCGCTCGAGACATGATGGTAGGAATGCCCGTTCTCGGCCAACCAGCGAAGAATGCCGGGCGCGCCGCGAGCAAGGTCGTGAACTCCAATCCGGAGAGTGCCTTGCTGCAACTCAGCCGACTTGACCTCGGGAAGCGCCAGCATCTGTTCCGGCTGGAAACCGTCCGCATGGTCGAGTTCGACGGCAATCACGTTGGTGACCGGCAACAGCTTGTGCAGCCCCTGCAAGGTGTCGTCGGCGATCATCTTCCCGTGATCGATGATCACGATGCGGTCGCAGAGCCGCTCGGCCTCCTCCATATAGTGCGTGGTGTAGATCAGGGTTTTGCCGCGTTTCTTCAGCGTCTCGAGATTTTCAAAGATGGCGTTGCGGCTCTGCGGATCCACCCCGACCGTCGGCTCGTCGAGCAGAAGGATCTGCGGATCGTGAAGCAGGGCCGCGGCCAGGTTCAAGCGCCGTTTCATGCCTCCACTGAACGTTCCCACCTTGTCGCCGGCGCGTTCCGATAGCCCTACCAGATCCAGAGCCTCGGCGATTGCCTGCTTGGCTTTTGCGCCTGCCAGCGAGTACAGCGCCGCAAAGAAGGTCAGGTTGTCGCGGGCGGAGAGCTTGTCATAGAGCGCCATGTCCTGCGGGACGAGGCCGATCTTCAGCTTGACCGGGTCGGTGTCACTCTTGACCTGCTTACCTTCGATGCGGACTTCGCCGGAATCCGGGCTCAGCAATCCCGCGATGATGGAAACGGTGGTTGTCTTGCCGGCGCCGTTCGGCCCGAGCAGGCCGATGTTCTCTCCCGAATCAGCCCGGAAACTGACGCCCGTGATGGCCATCAGCTTTCCGTAGCTCTTGGTAAGGCCTTTCACTTCCAGCATGGCTGAGGAGTGTACCACCATCGCATTTCGAGTTGATTAACAGCATGATCTCGCGGAATCGGCCTGCCGTCAGGTCCGAGATTCGTATCAGGGCATCGCTTCAGCGATGCCGTAAGTCGTTAGCATTTCGACTGCCCCTTTAGGGGCTGACGTTGCCATCTCGACTTTTCCCCAGCTTGCGAGGGCAGAAGTGCAGCGAACCGACGCGTGAGAATTTTGCAAACCACTGACATCGCGGTGACACCCGACATCAGCGCCCGCACTAGCTTTGAACTGCAGCCAAGTCGGAGATCATCGTCCTAGCAGGTTGCGCAGATTCCTGACTCGCCTCCCCGACTTCGCGCCAACAACTCAAGGAGAATTGTCATGCAGCGTCGCACTTTCGTTCTCGCCGCTTACCTCGGGGTTATGCTGATCGTGGGCTCCAACCTGGCCGTCGCGCAGTATCAACTCCACAATCTCGTTTCCAACCAGATCGGACAGGCAAAACACATCGATCCCCTGCTGGTCAACGCCTGGGGATTGGCTTACGGTCCCGGTGGACCTTTCTGGATCAGCGATCAAGGCTCCGGCTGGTCGACACTTTACGATGGCTCGGGCAACGCCAAGAGCCTCAGAGTCGAGATCCCCCCCGCCAGTGGCGGGAGCGTCGGTTCCCCCACCGGAATCGTCTTCAACGCTTGGTCGGACTTTCAGGTGCAGGGACAATCGTCGATCTTTTTGTTCGCCACACTGGACGGAACCATCAGCGCATGGGCGCCCGGAGTCGACTTCAACAATGCCAACCTCATGGTGGACAACTCGGGTTCGGGGGCGGTTTACACCGGCTTGGCCATTACCAACAAACCTTCCGGCAACTTTCTGTACGCGGCCGACGTCGCCAACGGCAAAGTCGATATCTATGACGGAACCTTCACCTTCGTGAAGTCGTTCACCGACCCCGGAGTGCCCGCGGGCTTCACGCCCTTTGGCATCTCCGACATCAATGGACAGGTCTATGTGACTTTTGCGGACTCGACCGGCGGCACGGGAGGGGTCATTGATATCTTCGGCGAAGACGGAACATTTGTGCAGACCCTCATCCAGGGCAAGCCGCTCAATCAGCCCTGGGGCTTCGCTGTGGCGCCCAAGAATTTCGGGCCGCTGAGCAATGCTCTGCTGATTTCGAACAACACCAACCACGGCACGATTAACGCATTCAATCTCGGGACTGGCCAGTTCGTGGGCACGATCAAAGACACCAACGGCAAGCCGATCCACATCGACCAGCTCTGGGGCCTCGAGTTTGGCGGCGGCACGCCAAACGACGGACGCGCCAACGAGCTCTTCTTCACCGCCGGCCCCAACCACAACCTGGCTGGGACCTTCGGGAAGATCACGTTCAAGTAGAAGACCGGCGGGGATGCCGCTGGCACGACCGGGTTCTCACCACAGAGGCGCAGAGACACAGAGCAAACATAGTCTGATTTTTCCTCTCTGTGACTCTGTGTCTCTGTGGTGAAGCGATTAACTTTCAACAACTTACGGGCCCACCGCTAGAAAGCCTGGCCGGTGGGCTTTGTTTTTGGGAGGGAGATAGCCAGGTGTGCGATCGATACTCGGATGACCAAATTGGCCTTGACACGGGAGGTCGAGGGAACGTAGTATCTACGGAACCGACCGGTCGGTCGGCTTTTTCGTATCGGCACAAATTAAGGAGTTTTCCAGATGGCGACAGTCTTCTATCAAAACGATGCCAACCCCTCAGCCCTCAAGGGCAAGACAATTGCCGTTTTCGGCTACGGTTCCCAGGGACATGCTCAAGCCCAGAACCTGCGCGACAGCGGATGCACCGTCATCATCGGGCTCGATCCCGGGCGCCCGTCGGCCAAGCAGGCGCGGGCCGACGGCATGACCGTCCTGGCCCCGACCGAAGCCGCCGAGCGCGCCGACTGGATCCAGATTCTCACGCCCGACGAGACCCAGGCCGAGTTCTACGCCTCCGCCATCAAGCCGCACCTGCACAAGGGCAAGGTGCTCGGCTTCTCGCACGGCTTCGCCATTCATTTCAAGACGATTGAGACTCCGAAGGACGTGGATGTGGTCATGATCGCGCCCAAGAGCCCCGGCCACCTGTTGCGCCGCGTCTATGCGCAGGGTGGAGGCGTGCCCTCGCTACTCGCCATCCACCAGGATTCGAGCGGCCGTGCCCACGAATACGCGCTCGCCTACGCGCATGGCATCGGCTCGACTCGCGCCGGCGTGCTTCAGACAACTTTCAAAGAAGAGACCGAAAGCGATCTGTTCGGCGAGCAGGCGGTGCTCTGCGGCGGATTGACCTCGCTGATCAAGAAGGGTTTCGAGACGCTTGTCGAGGCAGGCTATGCCCCCGAGATCGCCTACTTCGAGTGCTGCCACGAGATGAAGCTGATCGTGGACCTGATCTACGAAGGCGGCCTCGGCCGCATGCGCTACTCGATTTCGAACACGGCCGAGTACGGCGATCTGACCCGCGGTGAAAGAGTCGTCGGTGACGAAACGCGCAAGGCGATGAAAGAAATCCTCGCCCGCATCCAGGACGGCAGCTTCGCCAAGGAATGGATTGAAGAGAACAAGAAAGGCGGCAAGAACTTCGCCGCCCTGCGCGCGCAAGAGAAGCAGCACCCGATCGAAAAAGTCGGCGAGCAGCTGCGCGCCATGATGTCATGGCTGCCCACGGAAAAGAAGAAAGCCGAAAACACCAGGAAAGATGAGCCCAAAGCAGTCCATGCGTAAAGGGGCCCAGATCGTGCTCGACTGCATGCGCGCCGAGGGCGTCGAACTGGCGTTCGGCTATCCGGGTGGCGCGATCATGCCGTTGTACGACGCGCTCCTTGAGAGCGGCATCCGCCACGTCCTGACGCGCCACGAGCAGGGCGCGGTATTCGCCGCCGAGGGCTACGCGCGGGCCACGGGAAAAGTCGGTGTGGCCATCGCCACCAGCGGTCCCGGCGCCACCAACCTCGTCACCGGCATCGCCGACGCGAAAATGGACTCCGTTCCCCTGGTGTGCATCACTGGACAGGTGCGCTCTCCTCTGATCGGCACCGACGCCTTCCAGGAAACCGACGTCTTTGGCATGACGCTATCCCTGACCAAGTGGAGCCGCCTGGTGCGTTCGGTCGAAGAACTGCCGCAGGTGATCGCCGAGGGCTTCCACTGGGCGCGCAGCGGGCGCCCGGGGCCGGTCATGATTGACATCCCGGTGGACGTGTTGAAGGCCTCCATGGAGTTCAATGGCCCGGTGAAGTTCACCCCGCCGCGGCCGACCGAGCACGTGGGACCCGAGTCCACCTTCGCCGCCACTCTGATCGCGCTCTTGCAGCAGGCGCAAAAGCCGGTGGCATTGGTCGGCGCCGGGGTGAAGCTCTCCGGCGCAGTGGAAGAACTGCAGCAAGTCCTCGACCGGCTGCAGATTCCGGCGTTCGCCACGGTGCACGGACTGGGCGCCGTCAGACAGAATTCTCCGTACTACCTGGGCATGGTCGGCATGCACGGAACGCGCGCCGCCAACATGGCGCTCGACGAGACCGACCTGCTGCTCGTCTTCGGGGCACGTTTGGATGATCGCGTCACCGGCGAACCGACGCGTTTTGCACCCCTAGCGAAGATCGTGCACTTCGAAATCGATCCGGCACAGCTCGACCGGGTGCGGCCCTGCGAATTGCCGGTCATCGGCAATCTCGGCGAGACCATCCCCGCGTTCTACCAGGCAGTCCGGCACGCCCACCTGCCCGACTTCAGCGCGTGGCGGCGGGTGGCTTGTGGCGGGGAGCGGGCCGAGCCCGCGAGCGCAGGCCTGGCGCATCCGACCCGGAGTTTTCTCGACGAGCTGTTCGCCCGCATGCCGCAGAACGGAACGGGCACCGTTCTGGCCGACGTGGGCCAGCACCAGATGTGGGCGGCGCAGCGTTATCGCGCTTCTTCGCCACGCGGCTTCATTACTTCCGGCGGCCTCGGCGCCATGGGCTTTGCTTTGCCCGCCGCTATCGGCGTGCAGTTGGCCAAGCCCGACACGGTCGTGCTCTCGGTCTCGGGCGACGGCGGGTTTCAGATGAACATCCAGGAACTGGCGACCGTGCATCGCCTCGGTCTGCCCATCAAGATGGTCATCATTGACAACAAGTATCTCGGCATGGTGCGGCAGTGGCAGGAGCTCTTTTTTGACCGCAACTACGCCGAGACCGATATGAGCGACAACCCGGATTTCGTCGAGATCGCCAAGGCCTACAAGATCTCGGCTTCGTTGTTGCGCGAAGAGGAGTTCATCGATCCCGATCGGGCCGGCGAAGTCGCCGAAAAGTTAGACCGGTTCTTCAGTTCGCGTGAACCGGAGTTGCTGGTGTTCGAGTGCCATCCCGAGGCCAACGTGTATCCGATGGTGCCGGCGGGAGCGGCATTATCAGAAATGGTGTTTGAAGAGGAATAACGACATGCACATCTTTCACATTCGCTATCGCAATACCCAGGGAACCCTGATGCGGATCCTGAGTGCGGCCGCGCGCCGCGGCATCGATCTGCCCTACGTGCAGGCGGAACCGGCCGAGCAAGCGCACCAGGTCACGCTCCTAATGGGCGTGAACGCGAAGCAGGTCGGCCAGCTTTGCCGCGACTGGCGGGCGATTGTGGATGTCATGGACGTTCGTCCCGGCGTTCCCATTAAAGAGCTTTGGGACCACGCGCATCTCGGAATGCCGCTTCCGCCCGAGTCGGTCATTGCCGCTGAAAGCTCCCGAGCCGCAACCGCATAACCTCCACCGGAGAGGTAAGAGGTCAGATTGCAGACGTAAGCTGCAAGCTGCGAGCCACGAGCTTCGTGCGACCAACTCGGTTCAAGCTCGAAGCCCCCAGCTCGAAGCTGAGTTGGTGTTTCACCTCTGCAATCTGACCTCCGACCTCTGACCTGGTTCCCTGCATTTCTCCGTGCCTCCGTGTCTCCGTGGTAATAACATAGTGGCACTGCCATGGACCTCAAGCATCGCAGCCGCGGAATCACCGACGGACGCGACCGGGCCCCGGCGCGCGCCATGTACAAGGCCATCGGCTTCTCGGACGACGACCTCGCCAAGCCGCTCATCGCCGTCGCCAATACCTGGATCGAAACCATGCCCTGCAACTTCCACCTGCGCCGTCTCTCGGCCAAGGTGAAGGAAGGCATACGCGCGGCGGGCGGCACGCCCATGGAGTTCAACACCATCGCCATTTCCGACGGCGAGACCATGGGCACCGAAGGCATGCGCGCCTCGCTGGTCAGCCGCGAGGTGATCGCCGACTCCATCGAACTGGTCTGCCGCGGGCAGTTGTTCGACGCCGCGGTCTGCATCGTCGGTTGCGATAAGACGATTCCCGCCGCCGCCATGGCCCTGGCGCGCATGAACCTTCCGGGTCTGGTGTTCTATGGCGGCACGATCGCCGCCGGAAAGTATCGCGGCAAGGACGTCACCATTCAGGATGTCTTTGAAGCGGTCGGCGCCAATGCCGCCGGCAAGATGACTGACACCGATCTGCGGGAACTGGAGAACGTTGCCTGTCCGGGAGCAGGCGCGTGCGGCGGCC
>Ga0187804_10000040_pt1 | contig 25605 bp, 27 predicted proteins | sample NC_wetland_sal_i_3_FD_132961 | JGI IMG/M metagenome (GOLD analysis project Ga0187804, IMG submission 132961) | Wetland sediment microbial communities from Neuse River Estuary, North Carolina, USA - Control_4 | ecosystem: Environmental > Aquatic > Freshwater > Wetlands > Sediment | place: USA...
CTCGATCGTTGTCAATCGCCAGCGCGCCGAGAGCCGCGGGCGCGCCATGTGCGAGAAGCTCAAGGACCTGATCCCGCGGCACCTGTTCCAGATCCCGGTGCAGGCTGCGATCGGCGGCAAGATCATCGCGCGCGAGACCGTGCGCGCCTTTCGCAAGGACGTCACGGCCAAGTGCTACGGCGGCGACGTCACCCGCAAGCGCAAGCTTCTGGACAAGCAGAAGGAAGGCAAGAAGCGCATGCGCCAATTCGGCAAGGTCGACATCCCGCAGGAAGCCTTCATCGCCGCGCTGAAGGTGGATGTGTGAGCTTCGCTACCCGCGAGCCTAGAGGAACCATGAGACGCTGGTTTCGCCGTGTCGCGATTATGATCCTAGCAACTGTGACCCTGCTTGGCTTCGGAATCGCACCGGGAAACGCGGAATCGCATCCACATGTTTATCTGTTCCGCGGATTAGCGGATGTTTTTTCGACCGGCATGGACACACTGGCCGATGAGCTGAATAAACATGGCGTCCGTGCGACGTCACACAGTCATACGGATTGGAAGGAAATAGCCGACAGAGCCGCAGCAGATTACAAGGCTAAGAAGGAGAGCCCAATTATCCTCATCGGTCATTCGCTCGGCGCCGACGCCGCAATGGAGATGGCCGACTATTTGGGTGACAAAGGTGTTCCGGTGGCTCTTGTGGTCCCGTTTGACGCTACGCAGTCGTTCCCGGTGCCGGGCAATGTCGCTCGTGTCGTCAATTTTACTCAGCGAGATTATGCTCAAATGCGGCCGGGACCCGGCTTCCGCGGCTTGCTTAACAATGTCGACCTTAGCTCCAATCATGACATTGGACATCTCAATATCGACAAGTCGCCAGAACTGCATGCTCGTGTTCTAACCGAAGTTCTCACGGTACTTGGGCGTCGTTTGGCGACACAGATGAAACCGCGGTCAAACAGCCCACGAGCGCGGAGCGGTTCGGAAGTGCCGGTCACGACCGCAGCGCCTGCCGAAAGCAAGGCTAAGACTCCGAGGTAACCGATTAATCCGACATCGGGCGTTAATGAGTCCGCGCCCTGGTTTCTCTGCGATCAGGTTGGGCGCTTACGCCGCCGCAACGGCGAGGCCTTCCTGCTCGCAGGAATTGGCGATGTCGGACACCGTGGCGCGCTGCATGTCCCGTTTCCAGCGCAGGTCGTCGAATTCCGATCCGCGATGCATGGTGCAGCGATCGTCCCAAATCACCAGGTCGTGGACACGCCAGCGATGCGTGTAGACGAACTGCCGCTGGGTGGCGTGGGCTATGAGTGCATCGATCAGCGCTCGACCCTCCGGCTCGGGCATGCCGAAGATGCGGCCGGCATGGGACGCGAGATAAAGTGATTTGCGGCCGGATTCCGGGATGACACGCACCAGCGCTTGCGGCACCGGCGGCATACCTTGGCGCTCTTCATCGCTGAACTCGGTGAAGCCCAGTCGGGCGCGGGAATTGAAGATCGAGTGCTCCGCGACAAGGCCTTGGAGCCGCCGCTTCATGTCTTCGGGTAGCGCATCGTAGGCGGCGCGTTCATCGGCAAATTCGGTGTGGCCGCCGATCGGCGGAATCGAGCGTGCATAGAGCAGCGACGCCCGCGCCGGCAGGCGCTTGAACGAGCTGTCGGTGTGCCACAGTCGATTGCCGAGCTCAAACATGCGTCGTCGTGAGTTTTTGCCCCAGACCTCGTTGTCGGTATCGAGATTGGAGACGTCGGCGAACTCCTTGCGCACGCGTAATTTCGCATCCTTGCGGAACAGCGCGATGGTGGTCTCGAGCGGACCGAAGTTTCTGGCGAAGTCGAGGTGCTGATCCTGCGATAGATGCTGATCGGGAAAGATCAGCACGGCATGTGTCGTGAATGCTTCTTTGACGGCCAGGAGGTCGGCCGGTTCGAGCGTTGTCGACAAATTGACATCGCCGATTTCAGCGACAAAACCGGGCGTGACCGGACAAACGGTGATGGCCATAGGCAGTTTCCTCCGGCAGTTCCTCCGCCGCGTTATCTTACGCTTACGGAGGTAAACCGGGGAGGAGGATTTCACGGATGACGGATCAAGCATCGGTTGCGATCAAACGGATTAACCCGCCCGAACTCGGCGTCCCGCCGGGCTATTTGCAGGTGGTGGAAGTTCGCGGCGGGCGTATCATTTTCATCGCGGGCCAGACCGCGCTGGATCGGAACGGCGAAGTCGTCGGCAAGGCCAATTTTGCCCAGCAGGCGGCCCAGGTGTTCGAAAATCTAGCCATTGCGCTGCAATCCGTCGGCTGCACTGCCGCCAACTTGATCAAGCTGACCGTCTTTCTCCGAAACATGGATGATTTGTCAGCGTATCGAGAAGCCCGAAATCGATTTTTTGCTACGGTGACGCCACCCGCCGGTCCGGCCGTAACCTTAGTGGAGGTGTCACGACTCTACGGTCCGGATTTCCTGATTGAAATCGAGGCCTTCGCGGCAGCCTAATTGTGGCAGGTTCCATCGCCGCAAAAAAGCCGCTTGAGGGCAACCGTGTCGGCACGCTGCGAGAGGGCGTGTGTGTCTTTCCAACACTAGAGGAGCGCGAGCCCGCGCCGGTAGGGTGACGTGTCATGACAAGGGGAGTTACTTCCATGAAGAAGCTCGCTCTACCACTGGCCGCGCTGCTCGCTCTCCTCAGTATCGCGGGCTGTGCGCAGTACTACGGCAAGGGCAAAGCCCCGCCGCCGGTTGTTACCAAAGGCTAAGCAAGCGTTGGGGGGAGTGCGGGGACCGGCCATCGTGCCGGTCCCTTTCTTTTTCAAAACCGCGCTAATGAATCACGATCGTGGTCGCATCCATGCCTTCGCGCTGCACCAGGCCGAACAGGATCGCGGCGTTGCCGGGATCAAGCCGAACGCAGCCGTGCGAGGCGGGGCGGCCGAGATGCGAAATCTCGTAGCTGCCGTGGATGGCGAAGCCGCCGTAGAAGAAGATCGAATGCGGCATCGGCGAATTGTAATATTTGCGTGAGAACCAGTGCCGCGCCAGCATTTCCGGGTGATAGGTGCCGGGCGGGGTGATGTAGCCGCGCCGCGCGGTGGAGACGCGCCAGTTGTAACGCGGCACGCCATCGACGGTCACCGCCATGCGCTGCACCGCGCGATCGATGTCGACGACAATGGCGGCGCTGGCGCTTCTCGTCAGCGCGACAGTGAATACCAGCGCGGCCAGTACGCAGTACAGATGACGCATGACGGGCCCCGGCGACCTCAGCACCTAATCACTACGTAACGTGAAGTGCTTGTAAAGCGGTTACCGAGCGCGGACGTTCTTTACTGATCTTTTTCCCGGGCGCAGCGCAACAGCGCACGGCTGTAACATTGGGCTAACCATGACGACCTTCGATCTCTTCACCGTCGGTCATTCCAATATTTCGGCGGAGCGCTTTATCGCACTGCTGCGCGGCGCCGGTGTCGACGCTATTGCCGACGTGCGCTCAATCCCCGCGTCGCGGTTTTGCCCCTGGTTCTCGGCGAAGAACCTCGCGTCGCTCTTGGCCGGCGCAAACATGGACTATCTGTCCTTCGGCGATGAACTCGGCGGCCGGCCGCGCGATCCGTCGCTCTATTGCGACGGCGTCGCCGATTACGAGGTCATGGCGAGGTGGCCGAGCTTCCGGGCTGGTCTCGATCGCTTGCTTGCGAACGCCGGGCAGCGGCGCCTGTGCCTGATGTGTTCGGAGCGCGATCCGCTCGACTGCCATCGCTGTCTGTTGGTCGCCCGCGCGCTGGCCGCGCGCGGTGTGACGGTCGGACACATCCTGCATGATGGCGGAATCGAATCGCACACCGCCGCCGAGCGGCGGCTTCTCGAAGCCGCAGGCGTGGATAGCGACCTCTTCGCAACTGGACAGGACGAACGACTCGCGGCAGCGTATCGCCGCCGCGTGCGTGCCGTCGCCTACCGCCTCAGGGGCGCGAACAAGCCGGACAAGATGGCGAACAAGACGGCGACAGCCATTAAGAAGAAGAGCCGCTGATGTACACTGCCGCCCGCCTGGTTGCCGTTCTCCTCTTCGCGCTGGCCGGTTCCGCCGCCGCGCAGGAAAAGCACCTGATCGATCCGACGCCGCCCGGCTCGCTCAATCCCGAGCCGCTGCCGCCGCTCGAACATCCGGACGCCGCCACCCCGGCCAAGGAATTTTTCGCACGCAAGCCGACGCCGTTTCCCGGCCCCGCCCGCTCGATCGGCGGCTATTCCGACGGCTGCCTCGCCGGCGCCGCGCCGCTGCCGATCGACGGCCCGTCTTGGCAAGTCATGCGGCTGTCGCGCAACCGCAACTGGGGCAATCCGCATCTCGTGCGCTTCATCGAGCGCTTTGCCAAAAACGCCAAGAAAGTCGGCTGGAACGGCCTTCTGGTCGGCGACATGTCGCAGCCGCGCGGCGGGCCGATGATTTCAGGCCATACCAGCCATCAGGTCGGGCTCGACGCCGACATCTGGTTCACGCCGATGCCGGACCATGTGCAAAGCCGCCAGGAGCGCGAATTCACGTCGGCGACCGATATTGTCGCGCCGGATCTGCTCGACATCGATCCGCAAATCTGGACACCGACCTATACCGCACTCATCCGCGCCGCCGCCAAGGATCCGTCGGTGACGCGCATCTTCGTCAATGCCGCGATCAAGAAGGCACTGTGCCGCGAGGCCGGCTCGGATCGCGATTGGCTGCAGAAAGTACGGCCGTGGTACGGCCATGCCGAGCACTTCCACGTCCGCATCGCTTGTCCAGCGGACAGTCCCGATTGCAAGCCGCAGGCGCCGCCGGATGCGAACGATGGCTGCGGTCACGAGCTCGATTACTGGTTCAAGGAATCGACCCTGCATCCGCCGCCGCCGCTCATTCCCCCGAAGCCGAAGCCGCCGCTGACGCTCACCGGCTTGCCGCCGACATGCAAATCGATCGTGCAGGCGCCGTAAGCGATACGTTAGGTTCACAATCCCGGCGTTCCAAAAAGCATCCGCTGCGCCAGCGCCGCGGCATACAACAGGCCGCAGACGCAGATGACAATGACCACAGTGAAATTGGCGGCTTGCTGTTCGGGCACTTTGGTCAGTCGCGGCACCCCGAGCCAGAACAGATAAATGCCGTAAACGCCGGTGAGCAGGAGAAAACGCAAGCCGGGCAGCAACAGAAATATTCCGGCGAGCCAGAGCGGTGTAAACGAGTAGACCGCGAGCTTGAACGCGTCCTCGAAATCGCGCCGCCCGCCGAACAGTGGCGCCAAAAGGTCGATGATCAGACCGAGCAGCAGCACAATGGCGCAGCTCGCCGCGTAACTGAAAATCGCGCCGAACAGTCCGTCGATGAGATCGGTGCGGAGAATGGCGCCGGAGGGCGCAACCACGCCGACCAGCGTCGCGCCGACAAAGCTGGAAAGGGCAGGGATCAGCGCCAGCACGGCGACATAGCGGCTGAGCAGAAAGGCCGGATCGCCGATGTCCTTTTCGATTCCGCGCCAGGCCGCCGCCGGATCGACCAGGATCGCCTTGGCTTGCACGAACGCGTTCATGCCGCCAGTGCCTTTACGTCTTCGCGCAACAGCGCGGCGCCTTTTTCGGCGATCATCATGGTCGGCGCGTTGGTATTGCCGGAGGTGATCGTCGGCATCACCGAAGCATCGATCAGGCGCAGGCGCTCGATGCCGGCAACGCGCAAGCGCTCATCGACCACCGTCATCGGATCGCTGGACAGCCCCATTTTCGCGGTGCCGACCGGGTGAAAGATCGTGGTGCCGATATCGCCGGCGGCTTTTACGAGCCCCGCTTCATCGTCGTCGCGAGCGGCGGCGCCGGGCAAGTATTCCTCGGGATGAAAGCGCGCCAGCGCCGGTTGGGCTGCGATCCGCCGCGTCAGCCGGATCGCGCTCGCGGCAATGCGGCGGTCCTCGTCGGTCGAGAGATAATTGGGTTTAATCACCGGCGGATCGGCGGGCTCGCGCGAACGCAGGCGCAAGGCGCCGCGGCTTGTCGGCCTCAAGTTGCAGACGCTCGCGGTAAAGGCCGGAAATTTGTGCAGCGGCTCACCGAAGCGATCGAGCGACAGCGGCTGAATGTGGTACTGCAGATTGGCGCGCGGCTGATCGCGGTCGGATCGCGTGAACAGGCCGAGCTGTGACGGCGCCATCGTCAACGGGCCGCGGCGGAACAGGACATATTCGGCGAGCATGCGGACAAAACCGAGCGGCGCGTGATAGCGCTCGTTCAGCGTGGCGATGCCCTGGACTTTGTAGATCATGCGGAGCTGCAGATGGTCCTGTAGATTGGCGCCGACGCCCGGCCGATCGAGCAGGACGTCGATGCCGTGTTCGCGCAAATGCTCGGCCGGCCCGATGCCGGACAGCATCAGGATTTGCGGCGATCCGATCGCGCCTGCGGCGAGCACGATTTCGCCACGGCAGCGCGCGCTGCGCAGCGCGCCACCTTGCCGCCAGCGCACGCCAACGGCGCGCCGGCCCTCGAAGGTCAAGCCTTCGACTAGGCAGCCGGTCTCCAGCCGCAGATTGGCGCGCTTGAGCACAGGTTTGAGAAAAGCGCGGGCTGCGGAGACGCGCCGGCCGCGTCTTTGATTGACATGAAAGGCGCAGCAACCTTCGTTGTCGCCGCAGTTGAAATCGGCGATGGATTTGATCCCGGCCTGTTCGGCGGCGGCGCGAAAAGCGTCGAGCAGATCCCAGCGCACCCGGGGCGGTTCGATGTGCCACTCGCCGCCAATCGCATGCGCGGCGCTTTCGCCCATGAAATGATTTTCATGGCGCTTGAAGAACGGCAGCACATCGTCCCAGCCCCAGCCGTTAAGTCCGAGCTGCCGCCAATGATCGTAGTCCGCGGCCTGCCCGCGCATATAGATCATCGCGTTGATGGCCGAGGAGCCGCCGATCACCTTGCCGCGCGGATAGTTCAAGCTGCGGCCGTTCAGTCCCGGCTCCGGCTCGGTCTTGAAACACCAATCCGAATGCGGATTGCCGATCGCGAACAAATAGCCGACCGGGATATGAAACCAGATCCAGTTGTCGTTGCCGCCGGCTTCGAGGATCAGTACGCGTCTATCGGGATCGGCGGACAGGCGATTGGCGAGCAGGCAGCCAGCCGAACCGGCGCCGACGATGATGTAGTCGTAGTCGCCGTCGATCGGCTCGCCTTGTGTCCCTTGCTCTTGTGTCACTTGCTCTTGCGCCACATCACGCTCCCGCAACGCGTGCCGGCAACATAGCAGCGTTGGCCGCAGGGAAAAGGGGCCGGCTTTGCAAACTGGCGCCTCGCTTGTCGGCGCCGCCTCGCGGTCCTATCATCATCGGCGGCCAACGGCGCGCCGGGCGCGCGCCGGATCACAGCCCGGAACGACGGTTCCCATAAAGCTGGCCGCGATCAATATCAGCATTCGCAATCGTGCGTGTGCCTTGAGCGCGTCATGCGCATGGGAGAGCCGTTATGTCGCAGCGAACCAGCTTTTTTGTAGCGCTTGCCGCTTTACTCGCGGCTTGCGTCGCGCCGCTTGCCGCGCCAGCGCAACAACAAGCTCAAGACACATCGATCCTGGTCTTTGCCGCGGCGTCGATGAAGAACGCGCTTGACGACGTCGATGCCGCTTTCGCCAAACAATCCGGCATCGCGGTGGTCGCCAGCTACGACGCGAGTTCGGCGCTGATGAAGCAGATCGAACAAGGCGCTCCCGCGGATGTTTTCATCTCCGCTGATCTGAAATGGATGGACTACGGCTCGCAGAAGAAGCTTATCGATGACGGCACGCGCGTGAATTTGCTCGGTAACACGCTCGTTCTGATCGCCGGCAAAGAATCGAAGCTGAGCGAAGTGATGATCGGTCCCAACCTCGATCTCGCCGGATTAGCCGGCGCCGGGCGCATTGCAACGGGTGACGTGCGCGCGGTGCCGGTCGGGATCTACGCCAAAGCCGCTTTGCAAAGGCTCGGGCTGTGGGACGCAGTCGAGCCGAAGCTGGCGATGGTCGGCAATGTCCGCGCCGCGCTCGTTTTGGTCGCGCGCGGCGAGGCGCCGCTCGGTATCGTCTACGCCACCGACGCCAAAGTGGAGCCCGCGGTGAAGGTCATCGCGACCTTTCCCGACGACTTGCATGAGCCGATCGTCTACCCCGTGGCAGCGACGCGAACTGCCAAGCCGTCCGCGGCGCTTTATCTTACTTTCTTGCGCTCGGCAGCGGCGCGCTCGATCTTCGAGCGATACGGTTTTAGCGTTCTGGTCAAGCCTGTTTCGTGAGCTGCGGCGCTGATGCTCGAGCTTTCCCCGGCGGAATGGACAGCGGTCGAATTGTCGCTGCGCATCGCGTTGGTGGCGACCGCATGGGCGTTGCCGTTCGGAATCGCGATCGGCTGGCTACTGGCGCGCGGCAAGTTCTGGGGCAAGACCGTATTGGATGGTCTGGTTCACTTGCCGCTGGTGCTGCCGCCAGTCGTGACGGGTTACCTGTTGCTGCTCTGGTTCGGCCGTAAGGGTCCCCTCGGCGCGTTTCTTTATGATCACTTCGGCATCATCTTCGCGTTCCGCTGGACCGGCGCGGCGCTCGCCTCCGGCGTCATGGGTTTTCCGCTTCTGGTTCGGCCGATCCGGCTCGCGCTCGAGACCATCGATCGGCGGCTTGAGGATGCGGCGGCGACCTTGGGCGCCAATCCGGCGCTGGTGTTCTTCACCGTGACGCTGCCGCTCGCCTTGCCCGGTATTATTGCCGGCGTGCTGATGTGTTTTGCCCGCGCCCTTGGCGAATTTGGCGCGACGATCACTTTTGTCTCCAACATTCCAGGCGAGACGCAAACGATCTCTGCCGCGATCTACACATTCCTGCAAATTCCCGACGGCGACGCCGCGGCAGGACAGCTGGTCGTGGTCGCCATCGCTTTATCGCTTGCCGCGCTCATTGCCGCCGAATGGCTCGGCCGGCGTGCTAGCGCGCGTTTTCATGGGGAATGATCGTGCTTGCGCTCGAGGTGGAAAAACAGCTCGGCGCGCTCGCGCTTGCGGTGCGATTCCAAATCACCGGCGGCGTCACCGCTCTGTTTGGCCCGTCGGGAGCCGGAAAAACCTCGCTGGTCAATATGATCGCGGGCCTGCTCAAACCGGATCGCGGCTGCATTGTGCTCGACGACACGACCCTGTTCGATGCCGCAAACGCCATCAATGTGCCGCCGCACCGGCGCCAGATCGGCTATGTGTTTCAGGAAGGCCGACTGTTTCCGCATTTGAGCGTGCGGCAAAACCTGGATTATGGCAGACGCATGAGCGGCCGGCCGCGCGATCCGACTGAATTCGAACGGATCGCGTCGCTCTTGGGCATCACCCATCTGCTCCAGCGTCGGCCGCGCATGCTGTCGGGAGGCGAACGTCAGCGCGTCGCCATCGGCCGCGCCTTGCTGATGCAGCCCCGTCTTTTGCTGCTCGACGAGCCGCTCGCGTCGCTCGATGCCGGGCACAAGGGCGAAATCTTGCCTTATCTGATGCGTCTGCGCGATCAAGCCGCCGTTCCGATGGTCTATGTCAGTCATATCGCCGGCGAGGTGCGCCAAATCGCGACCACTGTCGTGCGGTTGGACGAAGGGCGCGTCCTGGCTGTCGGCGGGCTTGAACTCCTTGCCGGGGCAGGCTGATTGTTTCATTCCTGCCCTGATGCAGAGCAAGCCCACGCCAACGGCAAAATACGCAACCGCATGGGGCATAGCTTGCGGCGCCGGTGCGGCCTTGTTTTGGGCGCTCGGCTTTGTCGCCGCGCGCCAGGGCGTCACTTCGGGCCTGTCGCCACTTGTGATCGCGCTGCATCGGTTTGTGTGGCCGGGTTTTGCGCTGCTGCCTTTAGTCGCCAAAAATAATTTCGCCGACCTGCGCATAATCGGGCTTCCCCGCGCGGCTGCGCTGGCGCTGTTTGGCGGCTTGCCGCTCGCGCTTCTGAGTTATGTCGGCTACGTCCTGGTGCCGCTCGGCCACGGCGCCGTCATTCAGCCATCATGCGCAGCGCTAGGCGGGCTTGTTCTGGCGCGCCTGGTGCTCAAAGAACCGCTGCCGCCGCGGCGCATTGCCGGCGCCGCGGTCATCGTGATCGGCCTGGCGGTAATCGGCGCCGAAGCGCTGCGGACGATCGGTGCCCACGGCGTGCTTGGCGATTTGCTCTTTGTCGCGGCGGGAAGCTGTTTCGCCATTTTCGGCGTGCTGGTGCGGCACTGGCGGATCGGGGCTATTCGGGCGGCGGCGGTAACAAGCGTGCTCTCGCTCGCCGGACTGCCGATCCTCTTGTTCAGCTTCGGCAATATGCTGGCGGCCGGTTTCTACGAGAATGCGATGCAGGCCGTCGTGCAGGGTGTGCTTGCCGGCGCCGGCGCGATCTATCTGTTCACGCGCGCAGTGGTTTTGCTCGGCGCAAGCCGGGCCGTGCTGTTTCCTTCGCTGGTGCCGCCGTTCACGCTACTGATCGGCTATCTCACGATCGGCGAAGCGCCGAGCGCCTCGCAGCTCGCCGGGCTTGTTATTGTGATCGCCGGCTTCCAGCTGACACAAAGGGCATGACGCCGGGGAGAGGCTATGCCGCCTTGCGCGACGTCAGGAACTCGCCAATGCGATCGAGCGCCTTCAAGATATTCTCGGTCGAATTGGCGTAGGAGACACGCATATAACCTTCGCCAAGAATGCCGAAATCGGGCCCGCCGATCAGCGCCACGCCGGCGTCTTCCAGGAGCGCAGACGCCAATGCCTTGGCTTTCCAACCGCTGCGCTTGATGTTTGGAAAGGCGTAAAAGGCGCCCTTCGGCGTGGCGCAAGATATTCCCGGAATCTTGTTCAAGCCGGCGACCACCACTTTGCGGCGCTTGTCGAACTCGGCCACCATGCGCGCCGGCTCGTCTTGCGGGCCGGTGAGCGCGGCAAGCCCGGCATATTGCGCCGAAGCGTTGACGCAGGAGTGCAGATTGACCGCGAGCTTGCGCGCATATTCGTAAAGCTTGCCCGGCCATACCGCATAACCAAGCCGCCATCCGGTCATCGCGTAGGTTTTCGACCAGCCGTTGAGCAGGATCAGGCGATCACGGATCGACGGATAGCCAAGCAGACAGACATGCTTTTCGCCGTCATAGACCATGTGGTCGTAGATTTCGTCCGACATGATCGCGACATCGGGAAAGCGCTCCAGCCCGGCCACGAGTTTGTCGACTTCCGCTTTCGGCGTGACGCCGCCGGTGGGATTGGCGGGCGAGTTGAGAATGAGAAGCCGCGTGCGTGGCGTGATCAGCTTCAGTGTTTCTTCGGCTGAGAACGCGAAATTGTTTTCCTCGCGGATCGGCACCGGCACTGGGCGTGCGCCGGTATATTCGATCATCGAGCGGTAAATCGGAAAGCCAGGATCGGGGTAAAGGATCTCGGCGCCCGGCTCGCCGAACATCAGGATCGACATGAACATGGTCGGCTTGCCGCCTGGCATGATCATCACTTCATCGGGCGAGACCTTCACGGCAAAACGCTTGCCGAGATCGGCCGCCACCGCTTCGCGCAGCGGCAAAATGCCGACCGCAGGCGTGTAGCCGTGATGGCCGTCACGCAGCGCCTTGATTGCCGCTTCGACAATAAAATCGGGGGTGCGGAAATCCGGCTGGCCGATGCCGAGATTGATGATGTCGCGCCCTTGCGCGGCAAGCTGCATGGCCCGCGCTAGTACGGCGAAAGCATTCTCTTCGCCTATGCGGTCGAAGGCAGCGACAGTTTTCAGCATGGCAGTCCCCCCAAAAATCGGGCGGCAGTTCAACCCAATCGCCGATCAAATGCAAACCCCACTTAGGGGGCTGACAGCGGCAGGCACGAAAGCAGAAGCCCCGGATTTGATCCGGGGCTTCTGACCATTCGCCGTCGGCTGGTTTGCCGGCTTAGGAGCCGCGCTGCACGTTGAACTCAGCGCCGGATTGGTACGACTGCTGGGTTCCGCTGCGCAATGCGCCGTTGGGATATTGATCGGCGAACGCCGAGGTCGCGAGCGTGGCAAGAACGAGCGCCGACAAAGCCAATTTCTTGGTCAGAGTGGTCATTTTCGAATCTCCTTTTGGCAGGCGCCCTTGGCCGCTATCTATTCTGTTTATCGCATTGCATAACGCACGCCGTGATCACCAAATCTCAAGATAATGTGAAGGATCAATAGCTTAGCGGAACGCCAATTGCGCTTCCGCCGCCGCTCTGCTGCGTTGCAAAAACCCAAAATCGGAAAACCGTTTTGACTCAGTGGATTAGGTCGGCGTCTATCGATGTAGCGGCTTGCGCCGCGCGCCGTTCGCGATTGCCCAAACGCGATATATCTACTGAATCAACGTCCTGCGGAAATTGCATTGCAGGCATTTTGCGACCGATCGAGACGTCCATTTTAGTCGGAGAAGGTAATGGCCAGGGACAAGAGCGCGCGAGGCGAAACGCAGACGCGTCTGCGTTCGCAATTATGGTTCGACAATCCCGACAATCCGGGAATGACCGCGCTCTATCTCGAGCGCTATCTCAATTATGGACTGACCCGGGCCGAATTGACGTCCGGCCGTCCGATCATCGGCATCGCCCAAACCGGCTCGGATTTGAGCCCGTGCAATCGTCATCACCTTGAACTGGCGCAGCGCGTGCGCGCCGGTATCCGCGATGCCGGCGGTATCGCCATCGAATTTCCGGTGCATCCGATTCAAGAAACCGGCAAGCGGCCAACCGCAGCGCTCGACCGCAACCTCGCTTATCTCGGGCTGGTCGAAGTGCTCTACGGCTATCCGCTCGACGGCGCGGTGCTGATGACCGGCTGCGATAAGACCACGCCCGCTTGCCTGATGGCCGCGGCCACGGTGAACACGCCGGCAATCGTGCTGTCCGGCGGCCCAATGCTCAACCACGTTGAGAACGGCAAGCTGATGGGTTCCGGCACGCTGATCTGGCAAGCGCGCCAGGATCAGGCCGCTGGCAAGATCGACTACAAGGAATTTATCAACATCGTCGCGCGCTCGGCGCCGTCGGCTGGACATTGCAACACCATGGGCACCGCCTCGACCAATAATGCGCTGGCCGAGGCGCTCGGCATGTCGCTGCCGGGCTGCGCCGCAATTCCGGCCCCGTACCGGGAACGCGGACAAATCGCTTATGAGACCGGCGTGCGTGCGGTCGAGATCGTCCGCGAGGACCTCAAGCCCTCGGACATTCTCACGCGCGCGGCATTCGAGAATGCGATTGTCGCCTGTTCGGCGATCGGCGGTTCGACCAATGCGCCGATCCATGTCAACGCGATTGCGCGCCATGCCGGCGTCGAGCTTGCGATCGAGGATTGGGAAAAGGTCGGTTACGACGTGCCGCTCCTGGTCAACGTTCAGCCGGCCGGCGAATATTTGGGCGAGGATTATTATCGCGCCGGGGGCCTGCCGGCGGTGATGCATGAGCTTCACGCTGCCGGGCGACTGCACGGCGACGCGCTCACCATCAACGGCAAGACCGTTGCGGAAAACGTCGCGCAGGCCAAAATCTACAATGCCGAGGTCATCCGGACTTATGACCGGCCGCTGAAAGCGACGGCGGGATTCAAAGTTCTGCGCGGCAACTTGTTCGATTCCGCGATCATGAAAACGAGCGTGATCTCCGACGAATTCCGCAATCGCTATCTCTCCAATCCCAAGGATCCGAATGCGTTCGAAGGCCGCGCCGTCGTGTTCGATGGACCTGAGGATTACCATCGCCGCATCGACGATCCGTCGCTTGGGATCGACGAGCACACGATCCTATTCATGCGCGGCGTGGGACCGATCGGCTATCCAGGCTCGGCCGAGGTTGTGAACATGCAGCCGCCGGCGGCGCTGATCAAAAAAGGGATAACCTCGCTCGCCTGCATCGGCGACGGCCGGCAGTCCGGCACGTCCGGTTCGCCGTCGATCCTTAACGCCTCGCCGGAAGCGGCGGCGGGCGGGGGTCTCGCTTTGCTCAAGACCGGCGATCGGGTGCGCATCGATCTCAACAAGGGCAACGCCGATATTCTGATATCCGCCGCCGAGTTGGCCGCGCGCCGCGCGGCGCTGGACAAGGGCGGCGGCTATCAATATCCGCCGAGCCAGACGCCGTGGCAGGAAATCCAGCGCGCCATGGTCGATCAGCTCGCCGAGGGCATGGTCTTGACCCCAGCCGTGAAATATCAGCGGGTCGCGCAGAAATCGGTGCCGCGCGATAATCACTGAGTGCCATCCAGGTTTGATCACGCGCCCGGTAGTCATCGCTACCGGGAGCGTGGCAGATTGTGATCGCTTTCAACCGCAATGACCTAGCCGGGAATGAGTGCAATGAGCCGACCGTCCGCCGCCGAGAAACGTAAAACCTTCCGCACGCTTCACGACGCCGGTTGCTTCGTCATTCCCAATCCGTGGAACGTCGGCAGCGCGCGCTACCTGCAAAGCCTGGGCTTTCCGGCGCTGGCGACGACGAGCTCGGGTTATGCGCATTCGCAAGGTTATGCCGACGGCGCGCTCAGCTGCGAGGCGGTGCTTGCGCATTTCCGCGACCTCGCTGCGGCAACCGACGTGCCGCTGAACGCGGATTTCGAGGATGGCTTGGCCGATAATCTCGAAAGCCTTGCGGAAAATGTGACGCGTTGCGTGGCGACCGGCGTTGCCGGTCTTTCCATCGAGGACTCGCCGAACAATGCGGCAATGCCTCTCTACCCGCTCGATGTCGCGGTGGCGCGCGTCAAGGCTGCGCGCGCGGCGATCGACCGTGCCGGCGGCGACATCGTGTTCACGGCGCGAGCCGAAGGATTTATCCGCGGCGTGCCCGATCTCGACGACGTCGTTCGCCGGCTGCGCGCCTATAAAGATGCTGGCGCCGACTGCCTCTACGCCCCCGGCATCAAGACCGGCGAGCAAATCGCGGCGGTGGTGAGGGCGGTGGCGCCGAAGCCGGTCAATTTCCTCAATAGCGGCGCGTTCGGCTTCACGGTTGGCGACCTTGCGGCCATGGGCGTGCGCCGCATCAGCGTCGGCGGCTCGCTCGCGCGCGTTGCCATGCACGCCTTCATTGGCGTCGCGACCGAGATCGCGCGCGACGGCAAATTCGACGGTTTTGCCGGCCTCATCAGCAATGCCGACTTAAACAAGTTCTTCAGCGACGATCGGAAAGAGGGTGGGTCGCCATGACAGCGTCCGAGCCTCACCCGATGACCGGGCAGCCGATTGGGCTGCCGGTCGAGAAAACCGGGGCCGCGCCGCGCCCCGGACCGGTCATATTGAAGGGCCGTTACGGTCGTTTGGAGAAACTGCACCCCGATCACTGGGCGGATCTATGGGCGGTATTCGCGGGCCATGATCATGTCTGGACCTATATTTCTACCGACGGTCCATTCGCCGATCCGTCTGAATTCGCGAGCTTCATCGCCAAGCGCGCGGCGGCCGAGGATCCCTATGCCTATGCGATCATCGATTTGGAGGATCGCGCGGTTGGCTATGTGACGCTGCTGCGGATCGTTCCGCCGCATCGCGTGATCGAAGTGGGCCATGTGCTCTATTCGCCGACCTTGCAGCGCACCCCGCTCGGCACCGAAACCCAGTATCTGTTGGCGCGTTACGTTTTCGAGACGCTCGGCTATCGCCGCTATGAATGGAAATGCGACGCGTTGAATGCCGCATCGCGGCGGGCGGCATTGCGTTATGGATTCGTCTACGAGGGCACTTTTCGCCAGTACATGATTGCCAAGGGCCGCAATCGCGACAACGCGTGGTTTTCAATGCTCGACAGCGAATGGCCGTCGCGTAAGCGCAACTTCGAACGATGGCTGAACCCTGAGAATTTCGACGCGCAGGGCGTCCAACGCGTGGGCCTTGCAGCATTGAATGCCGCGGCGGGAGGACAGGATGAGCAACAGGCTCCAAGGTAAAGTGGCGCTGGTCACCGCGGCAGGGCAGGGCATCGGCCGCGCCATCGCCGAGGCCTTCGCCAATGAAGGCGGCAAGGTCATCGCCACCGATGTCGCCGAAGATAAAGTCCGCGATCTTGCCGCTGCAAAGCGAATCAAGCTTGACGTGCGCACGCAGGACAATGTCGACGCCGTCGCCAAGACGGTGGGAAACGAATTCGGCGCGCTGGATATCCTGGTGAACTGCGCCGGCTACGTGCACAACGGCAGCATTCTCGAGTGCGGGGATCGGGACTGGGATTTTTCCTTCGATCTCAATGTCAAATCTATGCACCGCACTATCAAGGCCTTCCTTCCCGGCATGCTGGAGAAAAAGTCGGGCTCGATCGTGAACATTTCCTCGGCGGTATCGTCGATCCGCGGCGTTCCCAATCGTTACGTCTATGGCGCCACCAAAGCAGCGGTGATCGGGCTCACCAAGGCGATCGCCGCGGATTTCATCAAGCAAGGCATCCGCTGCAACGCCATCTGTCCCGGCACCATCGAATCGCCGTCGCTGGAAGAGCGCATCGCGACTTTATCGAAGCAAACTGGACGGTCCCTCCAAGACGTTCAGCAGTCATTTATCGATCGGCAGCCGATGGGCCGGCTCGGCACCGCGCAGGAAGTTGCCGCGCTCGCCGTATTTCTCGCCAGCGACGAGGCAAGCTACATCACCGGCCAGCCGCATCTGGTCGACGGCGGCATGGCACTATAACAAATGGCGCTGTAAGAAACCCATTTCGTCATCCTGAGGTGCGCTCCGAAGGAGCGCCTCGAAGGATGAACGACCAGCAGATGTAGGTCACCCTTCGAGGCTCGCTGCGCTCGCTCCTCAGGGTGACGACGACGGGGGCTCCATGCACATTTTCATCACCGGCGCCGCTGGCATGATCGGGCGCAAGCTGACGGCGCGGCTGGTGGCCGACGGCATGCTCGACAATCGCCGGATCGACAAACTTACGCTACTAGACGTGACGGCCCCGGCGAAGCCAGAGAAATTTTCCGGCTCTGCCGAGACCGTGGCCGGCGACATTACCGATGCCGCGGCACTGCGGAAGCTTGTCGCCACCCGGCCCGACGTGATCTTTCATCTTGCCGCCGTGGTCTCCGCCGAAGCCGAAATCGATTTCGACAAAGGCATGCGCATCAACCTCGACGGTTCGCGCGCGCTCTTCGACGCGGTTCGCGCCCTCGGCGACGGCTATTGTCCGCGCCTGGTCTTTACCTCATCTATCGCCGTGTTCGGCGCGCCATTTCCCGATGCCATCGCCGACGACTTTCATCTCACCCCGCTGACCTCCTATGGAACGCAAAAAGCGGCCGTCGAACTTCTGCTCGCCGATTATACGCGTCGCGGATTTCTCTCCGGCGTCGGCATCCGGCTGCCGAGCATCGTGGTGCGTCCCGGCAAGCCGAACAAAGCCGCTTCGGGGTTCTTCTCCTCGATCATTCGCGAACCGCTCGCTGGCCAAGAGGCCGTGCTGCCGGTCGCGGACAGCGTGTTGCACTGGCACGCCAGTCCCCGCGCCGCAGTGGGATTTCTGATCCATGCCGCCGGGCTCGACGCCGGCAAACTCGGCCCTCGCATCAACCTCACCATGCCCGGCGTCTGCTGCACGGTGGCCGAGCAGATCGCCGCCTTGCGGCGGATCGCTGGCGACAAAGTGGCGGCGCGCATCCGCAGCGAGCCCGATCCCCTGATCGCGCGCATCGTGGCCGGCTGGCCAAGCCGGTTCGATCCACAACGCGCGCTCGCGCTCGGCTTTCGCGGCGATGCCTCGTTCGAAGAGATAATCCGCGTCCATATCGCGGACGAACTAGGTGGCAAAATCGCAAATTAACGCGGAACCCTGCATTTGCTTGCGTTGTCGCCGCCGATGCTTACATTGAAGACCTAAGTCTCTACGATATTCCCGACACGCCATGACTTATGTCGATGCAGCCTGTGCGCCGCTGCGCAAAACCGGGCAGATCAAAATTCACGGCCCTGAGGCTTTCGAGGGCATGCGCAAGGCCGGGCGGCTCGCGGCCGAATGTCTCGACATGCTGGTCGGTGAAATCAAACCTGGCGTGACGACGGAGCACATCGACCGCCGGGTATTCGAATTCGGCATGGACCGCGGCGCGCTGCCGGCGACCCTGATGTATCGCGGTTACCGCAAGGCGACCTGCACCTCGGTCAACCATGTGGTCTGCCATGGCATTCCGAGCGACAAGCCGCTGCGCGAGGGCGACATCGTCAATGTCGACGTCACCCTGATCCTCGACGCGTGGCACGGCGATTCCAGCCGCATGTATGCGGTCGGTGAAATTCCGCGCCGCGCCGAACGGCTGATCGAGGTCACCTATGAAGGCATGATGCGCGGCATCGCCGCGATCAGGCCAGGCGGCACGACCGGCGATATCGGTCACGCGATCCAGACTTTCGTGGAAGCCCAGCACATGAGCGTGGTGCGCGATTTTTGCGGCCACGGCGTGGGCCGGCTGTTCCATGACGAGCCGAATGTCGTGCATATCGGCCGGCCGGGCGAGGGTATCGTGCTCAAGCCCGGCATGTTCTTCACCGTCGAGCCGATGATCAATCTCGGCCGGCCGCATGTGAAGGTCTTGTCCGACGGCTGGACCGCGGTGACGCGCGACCGCTCGCTCTCCGCGCAGTTCGAGCATTCGGTCGGCGTGACCGAAACCGGCGTCGAGATTTTCACCTTGTCGCCGAATGGGCTCGACAAGCCGCCGTATCGGCAGTGAGGGATCAAGGCGGCGGATTGCGCTGCCGCAAAGCCGATTGCAAAATTCTTAAGTCCGGTCATCCTTGACGGCGGCTGGGGGCGAGCCGCCGGCCAAGTGGGGTCCAAGCGGGGTCTTTGTCCGGAGTTTCATCCTGGAAAAGAAGCGCGACAGCGATGGCGGGCTTGCCGAAGCCGCGCCGCATTATCACGGCCATCGCGAACGCCTGCGCGAGCGGTTTCGCGACGCCGGCGCGGATGCTTTGCCCGATTATGAGCTATTGGAACTGCTGTTGTTTCGCGCGCTGCCACGCCGCGATGTCAAGCCGCTCGCCAAGGTGCTGCTCGCGAAATTCGGCTCGTTTGCCGAGGTGATCGCGGCGCCACAGGCGCGACTCGCGGAAGTGAAGGGACTTGGCGGCGCTGGCATCACTGAACTGAAGATCGTGCAGGCGACGGCCAGCCGGCTGCTCCACGGCGCCATAAAAAAGCGGCCGGTGCTGTCGTCGTGGTCGAGCGTGCTCGATTATTGCCGCACCGCGCAAGGCTTCGCCGATCGCGAGAAGTTCCGCGTGCTGTTTCTCGACAAGCGCAATGCGCTCATCGCCGATGAAGTGCAGCAGACCGGCACCGTCGATCACACCCCGGTTTATCCGCGCGAGGTGGTCAAGCGCGCGCTGGAATTATCGGCGAGCGCGATCATCCTGGTGCACAACCATCCGTCGGGCGATCCGACGCCCTCGCAGGCCGACATCCAGATGACGCAGCAGGTCGTCGCGGTGGCGGGCCCACTCGGCATTTCGGTTCACGATCACCTCATCGTCGGCAAGGATGGGCATGCGAGCCTGAAGGGGCTGAGGTTGATTTGATCATACAGGTCCATTGGAAAGGAACGACATGAACAAGCTTGCGATTGGCGACGTCACGATTACCAGCATCATTGAACGAGACGGGCCATGGCGCACGCCGGAGGAAATGTTTCCGAAATACGATCCCGAGATCGGCCGCCGCCATCTCGCCGAGCTCGATCGCGAGGTGTTTGATCCAGCCTCGGGCAAGATGGTGATCACCTATCAGACTTACGTCGTGCGGACGCCCAAACACACGATCCTGATCGACACCTGCACGGGCGAGGACAAAGGCTATCCGCCGCCGATGGATTTTCCGAAGAAGCCGTGGCTCGACGGCTTCGCCGCCGAAGGTTTGCGGTTCGGGGATATCGACTACGTGTTTTGCACGCATCTGCATATCGATCATTCCGGCTGGAATACGGTGCTGCGCGATGGCCGCTGGGTACCGACCTTTCCGAAAGCCAAATACATCTTCCACAAACGCGAATATGCCGCCTGGGAGGAATCGACCAAGCGCGGTGAAACTCGCGCCGGCGGCGGCGGCAATGTGTGGCGGTTCAATTGCGAGCCGGTGGTCGCGGCCGGGCAGGCGCTCCTGGTTGACGACGACTTTGCGCTCGACGACACATTTTGGCTCACCCCGACGCCGGGCCATTCGCCCTGCCATTGCTGCGTCAATATCCGCTCGCGCGGACAGCATGCCGTCGTCATCGGCGACCTCATGCATCACGCGCTGCAATGTCGCGAGCCGGGCTGGTCGACGGTCTTCGATTGGGACGCCGAGGAAGCGGCGCGGTCGCGTCGGCGCTTTCTCGGCAAGGTCGCGGGCACCGGCAGCTTTATCCTGCCGATCCACTTTCCGCATCCGACCACCGGGCTCGTTGAGGCGGACGGCAATCGATTCCGCTACAAATTCGTTCGCTGAAGCGACTGCCTATCGGCCGACTGCTCGCCGCGAAGGAGTCAGGCGATCACTCGCCCACGCTGAGAAAATAGTTTCCGACCCGCTCTTTCACGAAGGACAGCGCGCTTCGGACATCGGTCGTGGCGTCGGGCGGCGGCGCCTGTGGTGCGGCCGTTACGGCTGCGCGACGGGCTTTCAGGTCGGTGCCCGGAGCGGCTGGAAAGTTTGCTGCGAGCCCGACGAGTGCTCTTTGCATATCGTTGAGAGGGCGCGCGTGAGCCATGGCCGCGGTGGTGGGATCGGGCGCGTATGGCAACGGGGTCAACTTTGGAGGCCCCTGATTATCGGGGCTGACCAAACTCAGCACGCTTTCAAGATCAGGCGCCGTCGCATCGCGACCGGTCAGCGGACCGCCGAGTTGCTGGAATCGTTTTCGTAACGTTGCGATGATTGAGGTGTGATCGTAGGGCACAGCGCCCACGGGCCGGAGAATGGTGCCCGGTGCGATGTAGGGTGAGACCAGAACGGCCGGTACCCGTACGCCATAGCGGTCGAAATTGAATACCTGTCCCGGGCTCGGTGCCTCTGGCTGCGCTGCCGCAGGAGGCGGGACGTGATCATAACATCCGCCGTGTTCGTCGTAAGTGATGATCAGCAGCGTTTTCGTCCACAGGCTGCTTGACCGAATGCAATTGTACGCGTCGGCAATGAGCTGCTCGCCGAGTGTGACCACCGATGGAGGATGCTGATCGTTCTCTGGATGCGCCAGATCGGCATAGTATTGCGGCTCGATAAACGAGTAGGTTGGCAGCTGGCCTGTCTGACAGTCGGTTTGAAATTGACGATAGAAGTGAAAATGATCAAAAATCTGCAAGAGAGAGTGGGCCTGAGCAAGATCGTGAAAATAAATCTTCCAATCGTGCATGCCGGCTTGTTCGAACCGGTTATAGATCGTCTCCACACCGGGTAGGTGTATCGGTTCGTTATTTTCGTGGCCGTCGGCGGTTGCCGCGTGAACGAACCATCGGTTCGGCCAGGTCTGACAGGGCGCAGAAGCGAACCAGCGATCGCAGACCGCAAATTGGGTTGCGAGTTGACTGATCACTGGCACCTGCGCCGGTGAGAAATGATGCATGATATTCCGGCCAACCGGTCCATTCGGCTGGGCGACGTAATTTTTGACAAATCCATCCATCGTCGGGATCGGAGGGACGGGGACAACGGCGTTGCCGAACAATTGTGTGTTGATGTCGGTCCACAATTCGCCCGGATCGGGATCCGGTATCCGCATCGCGTTGTCGTCGATCTCGGCGCTGCACCAGACTGGGACGGGATCGCCGGCCGAGTCCGGATTCGATTCAGTGCCAGCCAAGCCTTCGAAGGTTGCCGATTTGGGGTAGAGCGCACCCAGCATGGAATCGAACGAGCGATTCTCCAGCATGAGCACGACGAAGTGTTCGATGTTATCTAGGTCAGCCATGGCTCCGGCTCGATATTTATTTGCCGTTTCCGGACGCGGCGCTGCTTACAAGCTACCGTATCATTGATGCCCGCCCCAGTTCGCCATGTTGAGAGGCGTTGAGTAATCATCCAAACGTCTCTTCCACTGAGTACAAAAGTACATGGTGCCGCATTGGCCCCGAGATTGAGGGGCAATTGGCGGGGCTCCCTTCGGTAGCGGCGCACGACTTTGTTTGCGGTATTATCCGCGATAGTCGGGGGCGGCCATTTGAGGGGTGAATGAAGCGACGAGAATTTGTCGGCCTTGTCGCCGGCGTCACCGCGTGGCCGTTGGCCGCGCGGGCGCAGCAGGGCGGCGGCCTGCGCCGCCTCGGCGTGCTCGCGGGCTATGCCGCCAACGATTCCCTTGGGCAAACGCTTGCTACGGTCTTGCCGCAGGATCTCGCCGCGCTGGGCTGGAGCGAGGGTCAAAACATCCATATTGATTGGCGTTGGGCGAGCGGCGACCCCAAGCTCTACGAAAGCTACGCCGCAGAACTGGTTGCGCTTCGCCCCGATCTGTTGATCGTGCAAAGCAGTCCAGCGGTTGCGGCGCTACGCCGCTCGGCCAACACGATCCCGACCGTCTTCATCATGATCACCGACCCGCTCGGACAGGGTTTCGTCAATAACCTCGCGCATCCCGGCGGCAACATGACCGGCTTTAGCGATTATGATCCGCCGATCGCCGGCAAATGGGTGGGGCTGCTCAAACAAATCAAGCCGGCCATCGCCCGCGTTGCATTGCTCTACAATCCTGCCTCCACGCCTTTTGCCGATCTCATTCTACAGGCCGTCGAGCCCGCCGTCCGCTCGTTTGCGGTGACGGCGCGCGCCTCAGCCTGCCGCGACGATGCAGACATCGATGCCTTGATGAAGCATGCCCGGGACGAGCGCGGCGGCGTGCTGGTGATGCCGGAAGTTTTTACCACAGTGCATCGCGATGCCATTGTCGCCGCCGCGGCGCGGCATCGGGTGCCGGCGGTTTATCCCGATGAGATTTCTACAACCCACGGCGAATTGATGTCCTACGGCATCGATCCAGCCGACGTCTTTCGCCGTTCGGCCTCCTATGTGGATCGTATCCTCAAAGGGGAAAACCCCGGCGACCTGCCGGTGCAGAATCCGACCAAGTTCAGGCTGACGATCAGTCTCAAGACAGCAAGAGCGATAGGACTTCCGGTGCCGCCGACGCTGCTCGCACTCGCCGACACGGTAACGGAATGACGATGGGAGTGGTGTGATCCATCTGCGCGTGCAAATGCCGCCGCTGCTGATCGCAGCGCCGATTCAGACCATAAGCACGATGATCCCGCATATGACCAATGCGATGGTCCACAACAGGTCGAGGTTGATCCAGCCGCGCCGCAGGAATCCAACGCCGATCCATTTGTAGACGACGATCGACACGATCCCGATGGTCGCCAGCATGGCCGCGGTGTGGAGGGCGAGCGCCGCTAGCCCGACAGGCAGAGAGCCGGCCAGCGTGAGCGCATGCGTTGGCGAAGCGGCAAGGCAGAGCGGGATCACCGCCGGGATCAGCATCAGACCCGCGCCGTGCGCGTTCGCCATCAGGAACGACCATACAAATAAGCCGCCGAGACCAACTTGCATGCCGAAGCGCACCTTGTGGCGCCAGCCGTACAGCGCATGCCAGCCGGCCCAGGCGAACAGCGCCGCAGCGGCGATCGGCCTTAGCAAACCGGGCTCGAGGACGAGCCCGAGCGCTAGCACGAGGAACAGGATGACGGCGACGGCGAGCGCGTGGCCGAGCCCGATCGGCAGAAGCGCCAGCCAAATCACCCGCTCGTTGCGGCGGTTAAGCCCGAGCGCCACCGCGAACAGCCATCCCATCGCGGGATTGATGCCGTGAAACAGCCCTAGTCCCGCTATGGCGAGCCACAGCCAAAGCGTGTCGGGAAGCGGCGGCAGCGACACGCGCCTTACGCCGTCACGGATAGCAATAGGAATCCGAGGAGCAGTCGCCGGCCTGTAGACGGACTTGATGCGGGCGCTGTCCCTTCGGCCAGTCGATAAAGAATTTCGGATCGAAAGCGATGCCGCCGCCCGGCTTGGCGTCGAGCTTGACCATCCAGCCGTCGATCCCGTCGGGGTAGAATTGCGGGTCGACGGCGCCGTAAAGCGAATTGGTGAAATAGACCCGCCGCCCGTCGCGGCTTACTTCGACCATTTGTGGACCGCCGCTGAGTTTGCCGTTCTTCGTGCCAGGATGGTTCGCGCGCGCGACAATGCCGCCGATCCGCACCTTGCCGGTGAGCTTGGGATTGAACGGATCGGATACATCGTATTGCTGCAGATCGCCGGTGCCCCAGCAGGCGACGTAAAGGAAGCGGTCATCCATCGAAAGGTCGATGTCGGTGACAAGCGGCGGCACCGCTTTGAAGCCTTTGAGCACGGGCGGCAGGAGGTCGGGGTCAGCCGGCTCCGCGGGGATCGAGATGATTTTCTTCACGGCCCATTTGTCGCCGTCGCGGTACCAGGTCCAGATCGATGACGACAGATCTTTGAGACTGATGACGCAGTTGACGAAACCGTGCGGCTTGGTCGGGTCATGCGCCGGCCGTAGTTCGAAAACCAGCTGGTGCTCTTCGCCGAAATCGATCTCTTGCAAGTGCTTGCGCTTGGTGAAATCCCAGAAATGCAAGCGGCGACCATATTTGCTGCCGAGAAGGATCTCCGGCACCAGTCCATTTTCGAATGTATCGGGCGTGCCCCACTCGCTGGTCACCATGGTATCGAAGCCGAGGTGCCACCACGCGTCGTAGGCAAGCTGCTGCGGGCCGCGATCGACTTCCCAGCGGCCGAGCGGCTCGAATGTCTCGTGATCCATGACAAAGACGCCGCCCGGCGCTTTGCCATCCTTGTTACCGAGCGCGGCCACATAGATGCCGCCCGGGCCGCAATGCACGGTGTGTGGCCGCGTGTAGCCTGTCTTCTCGGCGATGTCCTGCGGCTCGATGACCTTGACGATCTGCGGTTTGCGCGGATCGGGCTTGGTGTCGAGAATATAAATGCGCGAAGACCGCAAGCCCGGAACGACCAGATAACGGCGCTCGACATGCGGATGCGGGGCGTTGGGGCACAGGCACGAGGAGCAGGCGTTCCAGCCGAAATGATGGAATTCATCGCCCGGGTGAGTGGCGGGAACAGTGCCGACAATGCGCGAATATGAGGCCGAATCCGGATCGACATCGACCACGGCGATATTGTCCGGCGATCTTCGGTCCGGATCGAACGCCGCCACGTAAGCGAGCTTTTCGGGAGGCGCTTTCGCCGCCGAACGCGGCGAGGGGTAGAAGCTCGGATCAGGCTGCCAAGTTGCCACGGACTCCTCCCATCGGTGAACTCTTCAGGATGTGCAGTTACGAGGATATCAGCCAGGTAACACGAGTCGATGCCGTAACATGACCATGGCTTGGGCAGCGCGTCGGAACCCGATCCCGCCGTCGGGCGTTTCGATTTCGCCTGGAGTCGCAGGTCTTAAGGAGGCCGCCATGCCTGGCGCTGCATTGTCAAAAATCGACAAAATTGAACATCCGCAGTCGCACTATGCGACGCCCGATCAATTGATTGAGGATCGCGATCTCTCCCGCGAAGAAAAACTCGATGCTCTCAAAATCTGGGAACAGGACGCGCGCCAAATGCTGACAGCGAGCAGCGA
>Ga0187804_10000042_pt1 | contig 25257 bp, 26 predicted proteins | sample NC_wetland_sal_i_3_FD_132961 | JGI IMG/M metagenome (GOLD analysis project Ga0187804, IMG submission 132961) | Wetland sediment microbial communities from Neuse River Estuary, North Carolina, USA - Control_4 | ecosystem: Environmental > Aquatic > Freshwater > Wetlands > Sediment | place: USA...
CCCAACGCGCGCCGGATGCGCCCCGTGTGCGCCCCAGTGTGCGCGAGCGCCACACACATTTTCGATTGCATTGGACCTATTCCGGCAGGGTCGGGAACCCGCCGCGTGCGCGTCATTTGACATAACTAAGGGTTCGCGCATGGCGATCGTTCTGGTTGTCGAAGATGAGGATCAGGTCCGCGTCCTGGCTGAATCCTATTTGGAAGAACAAGGGCACGAGGTGCTCTCGGCCGACACGCCGGCTGGCGCGCTCGCACTTCTGCGGCGCTCGCCGGCAATCGATCTCTTGTTCACGGATCTTGACCTTAAAGGCGACGTTCACGCCGGCGTCGAATTGGCAAAGGCGGCGGTCAAACTACGCCCGCAGCTGCGGGTGCTTTATACGACCGGGCGAGCGATCACCGATGGAATGAAAGCGCGTTTCGTGCCGGGCTCCGCAACGCTCGCGAAGCCCTACACGGTCGAAGAATTGCGCAGCAGCCTGTCGACGAATTTTCAGATTGATCGTCAGATTGATCGGTTGCGGGCCGCCCGCCGATAATTCATGCTCGACCTGGGCGAAGGGCTTCCGACCGAACCACGGCTTTGCCTCGGTGCAGCGCCGCTCGGTTCGGTCGCTTTGCGCAGGAGGACCTGATGCGAATGCTCACGTTATGGACGGCCGCATGGATCACCGCGGCGCTCGTGCTCGCCGCGTCTGTCATTGCGGCAAGCGCGCAAATTCAAACACGCGGCGCTGCGGGACTGCATGCGCAAATGCAAAACGCCACGCCGATCGTGCGGCAGGCCGCCTGTCGTGGCTTTGGGCCTTATTGTCCGCCTGGAACGACCCGCCGTTGCGGGCCTTTCCGTTGCTGGTGCGCTCCCTGCTACTGACGCCTCGCGGCATACCGCTGCGACTTCAACGAAGCGGCCGCCGTTTGGAAAATTCTAATTCAGGCGGCTGCCGCCACTTCATCCGCTACTTGCTGCAACCCGCCGTTCTCGAAACGCACGGCGAGGTAGAATTGACGTGTGAAAATTTCACACCCGCGCACGATGAACTCAATTGACGATTGGACGTTGCTCGGCTGAGAGTGATGCGAAAGGAATGACCATGAAAGCCGCACTTTCTCTCTTTGGCGTCCTGTGCGTCACCGCTGCGATCGTCACGCCTGCTCAGGCGCAAAACCGTCCATGGTGCGCTTTTTACGATGGTCGCTTCGGCGGCGCGACCAATTGCGGGTTCAGCACCTATGAGCAATGCCTGGCGACGATCAGCGGCGTCGGCGGCTCTTGCGGGCCCAACACGATGTATGTGCCGCCATCGGGCCGGCACCGGCGCCAGCGCGCCTATCCGTACTGAAGCGACGAGCTGCTTTACGACAGTTCGACCACCTGCCCGTCGCGCAGCGTGACGCGGCGATCCATCTGCGCCGCGATATCGAGGTTATGCGTCGCGATGATGGCGGCGAGACCCGAGGCCCGCACCAGCTGATTGAGCGTGCCGAAGACGTGGTCCGCCGTGTGCACGTCGAGATTACCGGTTGGCTCGTCGGCGAGCAGAATGCGCGGCGCATTGGCGACCGCGCGCGCAATCGCAACGCGCTGCTGTTCGCCTCCGGAGAGCTCCGCCGGCCGATGCATCAGGCGCTCTTTGAGACCGAGATAGCTCAACAGTTCGATGGCGCGGTTGGTCGCTTCGCTGCGCGGCAGCCCGCGGATCATCTGCGGCAGGAGGACGTTTTCCAACGCCGAAAACTCCGGCAATAGATGGTGGAATTGATAGACAAAGCCGATGCCGGTCCGCCTGATCCGGGTGCGGGCAATATCGGACAAATGCGAGGTCGCCACCGCATCGATATAGACTTCGCCGGCGTCCGGCTGTTCGAGCAAGCCGGCAATGTGCAGAAGCGTCGATTTGCCGGCGCCCGACGGCGCTACCAGCGCAACCGACTGACCGGGCCAGACCGCGAGCTCGGCGCCCCTGAGCACGTCCAATGTTGAATCGCCCTGATGGAATTGCCGGCTGATGCCGCGCAGGAAGACGAGCGGATGATCTGCGCTGTCTGCCGACGCGGTCATCGGTTCGCGTATGGTGGTGGTGTCATCCATCGCGCCTCGCGTCACTCGTAGCGCAACGCTTCGACGGGATCGAGCCGCGCCGCTCGCCAAGACGGATACAGCGTCGCCAGCAATGATAGGCCGAGCGCCATCACCAGGACAGCCAAAGTTTCCCTCAAATTCATGTCGGCCGGGAGTTTCGACAGGAAATAAAGCTCCGGAGGAAACAACTGGGTATTGGTCAGCCACGACAAGAAGCGGCGGATTTCCTCGATGTTGAGGCAGACGATGGTGCCGAGCAGGAAGCCGACAAAGGTGCCGACCACCCCGATCGAGGCGCCGGTGATGAGAAACACCCGCATCATCGCGCCTTGGGTCGCGCCCATTGTGCGCAAGATCGCGATATCGCTCCCTTTGTCCTTCACCAGCATGATCAGGCCGGAGACGATATTGAGCGCCGCCACCAGCACGATCAGCGTGAGGATTAGGAACATCACATTGCGCTCGACCTGAAGCGCATTGAAGAAGGTGGCGTTGCGCTGCCGCCAATCGATCATGTAGATCGGGCGCGCGGCGGCGTCGGTGACCGATTGGCGAAAGCGGTCGATGCGATCCGGATCGTCGGTATAGATCTCGATCGCGGTAACGTCGCCGGCGCGATTGAAATAGGCCTGCGCCTCGGTCAGCGGCATGAATACGAAAGCGGAATCGTATTCCGACATGCCGATCTCGAACACCGCGGCGATCTTGTAGGCCTTGATGCGCGGCGTCGTGCCCATCGGCGTCACCGCGCCGCGCGGCGAAACGAGCGTAATATTGTCGCCGGCCCGCACCGAAAGCTGCTCGGCGAGGCGGACGCCGATGACCAGGCCCTGGCCATTATCGAAACCGTCCAGCGTGCCTTGTTTGATATTGTGGGAGATTTGCGACAGCTTCGACAGGTCGGCGCCGAGCATGCCGCGCACCACCACGCCGGACGCGTTGAACGGCGACGACGCGAGCGCTTGGCCTTCGACCAGCGGCGCGGCGAGATAGATGCCGTCGACCTTGGATATGCGATCGGCGACCGCGGCATAATCGGTGAGCGGGGATTCGAGCGGCTGGATCAACAGATGGCCGTTCAGTCCGAGGATTTTGGATAGGAGTTCCTGGCGGAAGCCGTTCATCACCGCCATCACAATGATCAGCGTCGCCACGCCGAGCATGATACCGATGAAGGAAAACCCGGCGATCACGGAAATAAAGCCTTCCCGCCGCCGCGCTCTTAGGTAGCGCAGCGACAGCATCCATTCGAATGGCGCAAAGGGATGGGTGCCGGTCGGCTCGGCCATCGAGATGCGTTCCCCGTGAATGCTCCGAGTTTCACACGATTCTGGCGGTTTCAAGCCGCAGAAAATCGCGTCAAAACCGCGCCACGCACAGTTTCATGCGACAAGGCGCGCCACCGCATCGGCTGGGGATAACAGTTCCCTTTTTCCGTCGGCGCGGTGTTTTATTTCGACTTTGCCTTCGGCAAGGCCGCGCGGGCCCACCAAAATCTGCCACGGAATGCCGATCAGGTCCGCGGTTGCGAATTTTGCTCCAGGCCGCTCGTCGAGATCGTCATAAAGCGTGTCCACGCCCTTGGCGGTCAGCGCGGCATAGAGCCGCTCGCAAGCAGCGTCGGTGTCGCTGCCGCCTTGTTTGAGGTTGAGGATAGTCGCGCGGAACGGCGCCACCGGTTCCGGCCATTTGATGCCGGCCTCGTCGTGGAAGGCTTCGACGATGGCGGCGACGAGGCGGCTCGGGCCGATCCCGTAGGAGCCCATATGGACCGGACGTTCGATGCCGTCAGGCCCAGTAACCACCGCCTTCATCGGCTCCGAATACTTCGTCCCGAAATAAAAAATGTGGCCCACCTCGATGCCGCGGGCGGAAATGCCCTTGCCCGAAAGCTTGGCGAAGGCCGCAGCATCGTGTTTTTCCGAGGTTGCCGCGTAGAGCGAGGTCCATTTGTCCACGATCGCCTGTAGGCCGGCGACATCGTTGAAATCCACATCGGCGCCCGGCACTTCGAAATCGAGATAATCGCTGTGGCAAAACACCTCGCTCTCACCGGTCTCGGCGAGAATAATGAACTCATGCGAGAGGTTGCCGCCGATCGGTCCGCTTTCGGCCACCATCGGAATTGACCGCAGACCCATGCGGGCGAAGGTGCGCAGATAAGCGACAAACATGCGGTTATAGGAGTGCTTGGCGCCTTCGAAGTCGAGGTCGAAGGAATAAGCGTCCTTCATCAGGAATTCGCGCCCGCGCATCAGCCCGAACCGCGGTCGCACCTCGTCGCGGAATTTCCACTGGATGTGATAGAGATTGAGCGGCAAATCTTTGTATGACCGCACATAGCTGCGGAACATCTCGGTGATCATTTCCTCGTTGGTCGGACCGTAGAGCATTTCGCGCTCATGGCGGTCGCGGATGCGCAGCATCTCCTTGCCGTAGGCCTCGTAACGCCCGCTCTCCCGCCACAGCTCGGCGGGCTGGATGGTCGGCATCAACAGTTCCACGGCGCCCGAGCGGTCCTGTTCTTCGCGCGTAATGGCGCAAATCTTCTGTAGCGCCCGAAAGCCGAGCGGCAGAAAGGCATATATGCCGGCCGCCTCCTGGCGCATCATGCCGGCGCGCAGCATCAGCCGGTGCGAAGCGATCTCCGCTTCTTTCGGCGTTTCACGTAAAATCGGCAGGAAGTAGCGGGAGCGGCGCATGAATTCTCGGTGTTTTGGTATCGCGCCACGCACACAAGCCGCAAGCCGGCTGAAAAGACAAGGGTTCCGCGCCCTTAACCGCCTGAAGGATTGGGGCCGTCTTTCTGTGCGCCAATCTGATGACAAGCGCCCCGACATCAATTAGGAAGGAGCGTCCGGTCCAGTTGGTTGCGAAACACCGCGGGCAAAGTGGCCGGGTTTTTTATAGGTCCAAAAACATAGGTCCAAGTCTCGGGAGGACCACCCGCGACCCAAAGTGTCGCCAGCCGCGCCTCGATAGAGAACAAGCGGAGTCCGGGTTTCCAAGGATCCTCGAAGCAGGGCAACGGCCCTGCTTTTTCTTTGCCTCAAGCACCCTTTTTCAGATCGTCTAATCTTTCAATGATTTAACATAACACATTGTTTCAATGTGATTTAACAAAGACGCTTGCAAGGCCATCGACCGTCACCCAATGCTCCGCATAAACGACGTAGCCGACGGCATAGATCACGGCCGCAACCACAGTCGTCCAGATGAGCTTCCATCCAACCCGCGCCTTGCTCGGGGCGCCGGGATCGGTGCCCGGCGCTATATCGTCCCCTTCGTGCTGGCTCCTAATGCCCCAGGGCAGTACCGCAAACAGCACCACCCACCAGATCAGGAAGAAGATCGCGAGTGCGGTGGCGACCGGCATTTCAGGCCTGTTCGAGTTCGACCAGCGTGCCGGCAAAGTCTTTGGGATTGAGAAACAGCACCGGCTTGCCATGTGCCCCGATTTTGGGCTCGCCATCGCCCAGTACCCGAGCGCCGCCGGCTTTGAGCGCGTCGCGCGCCGCGCGAATATCCTCAACTTCGTAGCAGATGTGGTGGATAGCGCCGTCGGGATTCCGCTCCAGGAACTTTGCGATCGGCGACGCGTCCCCAAGCGGCTCGAGCAGTTCGATCTTGGTGTTGGGCAGCGTGACGAACACGGTGGTCACGCCGTGGTCAGGCTGCGGCACTGCGGGTGAGACTTCTGCCCCGAGCACGTCGCGGTAGATCGCGGCGGCCTTGCCAAGTTCGCGCACGGCAATGGCAACGTGATTGAGCCGACCGATCAAATCCTTATTCCCTTTGCGCCTCAAATCCGCGCGGCGCGTTCCATCCTACACGACGAGCACGTGCACATGGCAAATCGGCTTTTTGCCCCAAAGCTCCGCGATGGCGGCCCGCACGGCACGGCGTAAACTCTCGGCCACTTCGTCCGGATCGCGGCGGCGCGCCTTCGGCAACGTCTCGAATGTCTCCTCGACGGCACGGCCCGCGACCTCCAGCAACGGCGTACCGGCGGCATCGGTTTCCGGCAGCCCGATGAGCTCAACCTCGGGGTAAGTCACGAGCGCGCCCTTGTCGTTGATCGCGATCGCGACCGTGACAATGCCGGAGAAACTGAGCCGGCGGCGCGCGGCGATGGTGTGTGCCTCGGCCTCAATCACCAGCGCACCGTCCTTGTACAGGCGGCCGGAGGGAAGCTCGTCGACGATTTCGGCCGCACCCGGCGCCAAGCGGACGAGATCGCCGTTGCGGCAAACCAAGACTTGCGGCACGCCGGCACGGCGAGCGAGCTCCGCATGTTCGGCGAGATGGAGGGCCTCGCCATGGGCGGGGATCAGGATCTTCGGCCGTACCCAGCCGATCATGTCACGTAGTTCGTCGCGCCTGGGATGACCCGAGACATGGACCAGGTGAGTGCGGTCGGTAATGACTTCGACCCCTTGCGCCACCAGGCCATTGATCACGCGCGCGATCGCTTTTTCATTGCCCGGGATCGGACGCGCCGAGAAAATCACCCGATCGCCGCGCGACAGCGCAACGTCAGGATGTTCATCTTCGGCAATGCGCGCCAGCGCCGCGCGTGGCTCGCCCTGGCTGCCGGTGCAAAGCGCAACGACCTTCTCCGGCGGCAAATAGCCGAAACTTTCGACGCCGCGAAACTCCGGTACGCCGTCGAGATAACCGGTCTCGCGCGCAACTTGGACGACCCGCTCCATGGCGCGGCCGACCACCACGACTTCGCGGTCCGCGGTGCGTGCGGCATCGGCCACGGTGCGCAAACGGCCGACATGGGAGGCAAATGTCGTCACCGCGACCCGGCGCGGCGCGGTGCGGATGAGGTCGGCGAGCGTTTTAGCCACGTCTGATTCCGACGGCGATCGGCCGTCGCGGACTGCATTGGTGGAATCGCCGACGAGCGCCAGCACGCCTTCGTCGCCGAGCGCCGACAGTTTGGCGGCGTCGGTGGGGCCGCCGATCAAGGGAGTCGGATCGATTTTCCAGTCGCCGGTGTGCAGCACCGTTCCGACCGGAGTGCGGATCGCAAGCGCATTCGATTCCGGAATCGAATGGGCGACATTGATGAAATCGATCGCAAAGGGGCCGATCGACAAATGTCCGCCGACCGGCACGACCTGCATCGGAATTTCCGGCGCGCCGGGCTCGGAAGCCCGCCGCGCCTCGAACAGAGCCGCCGTAAATGGCGTGGCATGGATCGGCACTTTTAGCCGCGGCCACAGATCGATCAGCGCGCCCATATGGTCCTCGTGGCCATGGGTGAGCACCAGCGCCAGGATGTTTCTGCGCTCTTCGATCAGATAGCGGATATCGGGCAGGATGAGATCGACGCCAGGGAGATGCTCTTCCGAAGCAAATGACACGCCGCAATCGACGATGATCCACTGCCGCCGCCGATCATCGCCGAAGCCGTAGATCGAGAGGTTCATCCCGATCTCGCCGATGCCGCCCAAGCTAGCGAATACGAGTTCGTTATGCGCCATGGATTGAGCCCGGCCGGCCGAGCGGGCGCCCTTGGCCGCGCACGGTGAAGGGGAACACGTCGCCGGCTGCAATTTTGGTAATGCCGCCGTCCGGCCGCTCGAGCACCAGCCGGCCCGAATGATCGAGACCGACGAAACGGCCTTGCATTTCGGCATCGCCATTGCGCACCGCAATCGGCTCGCCGATGCCGCGCGCATGGGCCAGCCAATCGCCCAGAATGGCGGGGAAGCCGCGGCCACGATCCCACTGCGCGATACGGCGGCACATTGTGGCGGACAGCCGCGCAAACAATTGCTCTGGTGTGATCACCGCACCATGCGCCTGTAAGTCGGCTGCCGGGAAACCGGCGCTGCCGTCCCCCATGGGCGGATGACTGCTGCAATTGACGCCGATGCCGATGACGACCACGAAGCGTTTTCCCGCTTCACCGTCAGGGGTCGCTTCGCCCTCGATGAGAATGCCCGCGCATTTGCGCCCGTCGAGCAATAGATCGTTCGGCCATTTGAATTTCAACTGCGGCACAAGTGTCTTTGCTTCGAGCGCGACGGCGTCGCGCAGCGCCAGCGCAGCGACGAAAGTAAGTTGCGGCGCGTATTCGAACGGCGAAGGATCGCGGAGCAACAGACTCGCATAGAGATTTCCCGGCGGCGAAATCCAGGTACGACCGTGACGCCCGCGCCCTTGCGTTTGCGCCGTCGCGGTGATCCAGAGCGGCCCGCTTTCGCCGTGCTGCGCCCTTAAGCGCGCCTCGGCATTGGTTGATGCTGTGGTTCCAAGGCTCTCGAGCCGCAGCCCGGCATTGACCGCAATGGGATCAAGCTGCATCAGAATAAGGAATGCGCGGCGGCGCTGGCTATGCCGACCAGCGGCGCTGGATACAGGAAGAACAAAATGTTGAACAAGCCGCAAATCGCCAGCACCACGCGCAGCTCATAGGGCATTTGCTCGAACTTCCCGACCGGTTCGTCGAAATACATCAGCTTGACGATGGCGAGATAATAATAAGCGCCAACGACGCTGGTCACCACGCCGAGTACCGCGAGCAGATACAAGCCCGCTTTGATGGCGGCGAGAAAGACATAGAACTTGGCGAAAAACCCGGCGAGCGGCGGCACGCCGGCCATCGAGAACAACAGCATCGCCAAAAAGAACGCCATAGTCGGGTGGGTGCGCGCCAGCCCGGCAACCTGATCGATGGATTCCACCATGCCGGTGGTCCGCCGCATCGACAGGATCACGGCAAACACGCCGAGCGTCATGGTGACGTAAATGGCGATATAAATGAGCACGCCCTGGACACCTTCGCTGGTCCCGGCAGCCAAGCCGACCAGAGCAAAACCCATATGCCCGATCGACGAATAGGCCATCAGCCGTTTGAAATTGCGCTGCCCAATCGCGGCGAACGAACCCAGCGCCATCGAGGCAATCGAAACAAACACGACAATCTGCTGCCATTGCGAGGTGATGCCCGGGAACGCCATCACCGCAACGCGAACGAACATGGCGATGCCGGCCACTTTGGGTGCCGCAGCAAAGAATGCCGTCACCGGCGTCGGCGCGCCTTCATAGACGTCCGGCGTCCACATGTGGAACGGCACCGCCGAGACTTTGAAGCAGAAGCCGGCAAACAGAAATACGATGCCGAAGATCAGTCCGATCCCGCCCTGCCCTGCCGCCTGCGCGATACCAGCGAAGCTGACGGTTCCGGTGAAGCCGTAAATCAGCGATGCGCCGTAAAGCAGCATGCCCGAGGACAGCGCGCCGAGAACGAAATATTTCAGGCCGGCCTCGGTCGAGCGCAGCGAGCTGCGATGACTTGCCGCGACGACATAGAGCGGCAGGCTCATCAATTCGAGGCCGAGATAGAGCGCAATGAGGTCGGCAGCCGAAATCAGCATCAGCATGCCGAGCGTCGAGAGCAGGATCAGCACGGAATATTCAAAACGCTCTTGCGCCTCGCGCTTGGCGTAATCGATCGACATGGCAATCGCGGCGGCCGACCCGAGCAGCGCCAAGATTTTGAGGAAACGCGCAAACTCGTCGACGATGAAGCTGCCGCCCAAAGTGACCAGCTTGCCGGGCGGCAGCACCGCAAGAATCACGCCGGCGAGCGCGAGCAGCACGATCGCGGCGCCGTCGATAAAGCGGCCGGTGTCGGCGGGCCGGTATACGCCGACAAGTAAAAGCGCCATCGCGCCAACGCCGAGCACAAACTCCGGCAAAAGCGGGATCAAATTGGGAAGCTGCGCGGCGTTCATCGCGTCACCGCGCTAAGGCCGGCGGCGTGCACGGCGCCGACCGCGTGCTGATAATTATCGATCAATTGCGCAACCGAAGCCGAGGAAATATCGAGCACCGGCTTCGGATAGACGCCGAGAACGATGGTGAGGACGATCAGCGGCGTCATGATGGCGATCTCACGCCAGCCGATGTCCCTGATGTCGAAGAGCGCGGGCTTTTCCAGCGTGCCGAAGATGATCTTGCGATAAAGCCAGAGTGCGTAGGCCGCCGAGAGAATGGTGCCGAGCGTCGCCAGCGTGGCGACCCAGCTGTTGACCCGGAAAGTGCCGATCAGGCTCAAGAACTCGCCGACAAAACCCGAAGTGCCCGGCAGGCCGACATTGGCCAGCGTGAACACCATGAACACGAAAGCGTAAAGCGGCATTCGATTGACGAGACCGCCATAGGCAGCGATCTCGCGCGTATGCATGCGGTCGTAAACGATGCCGACGCAAAGGAACAAGGCGGCGGAAACGATGCCGTGCGAAACCATCTGGAAGATGCCGCCGGCGACCCCCTGCGCGGTCACTGCGAACAGCCCCATGGTGACGAAGCCCATATGCGCCACCGACGAATAGGCGATGAGCTTCTTCATGTCCTCCTGAACCAGCGCGACTAGTGAGGTGTAGACAATCGCGACGACTGAGAGCGCGTAGATCAAGGGCGCGAGTTGTGCCGAGGCGTCGGGGAACATCGGCAGCGAGAAACGCAAGAATCCGTAGCCGCCCATTTTCAATAGGATCGCGGCGAGAATGACCGAGCCGGCGGTCGGCGCCTCGACATGGGCGTCGGGCAGCCAGGTATGGACCGGCCACATCGGCAGCTTGACCGCGAACGAAGCGAGGAAAGCGAACCAGGCCCATTTCTGCAGGCTCAACGGGAATGGATGATGCAGCAGCGCCGCGATATCGGTGGTGCCGGCCTGCCAATACATCGCCATGATGGCGAGCAGCATCAGCACCGAGCCAAGCAGCGTGTAGAGGAAGAACTTAAAGCTGGCATAGACGCGGCGCGGCCCGCCCCATACCCCGATGATCAGGAACATCGGGATCAGGCCGCCTTCGAAGAACAGATAGAACAGCACGAGGTCGAGCGCGCAAAACGTGCCGACCATCAAGGTCTCAAGCACCAGAAACGCGATCATGTAATCGCGCACCCGGGTCTGGATCGCGGTCCAGCTCGCCAGGATCGAGATCGGCATCAGGCCGGTGGTCAAAATCACGAACGGCAGCGAGATGCCGTCGACGCCCATCACATAAGTGATGGCGCCGCCGAGCCAGGGCCGCTTCTCGACGAATTGAAAATCCGCCGAGGTCGGATCGAAACGCCAGATCAAGATCAGCGAAATGACGAAAGTGACGAGCGTGGTCCACAGCGCCGCCCAGCGCGCGTTGCGAATGCCGGCCTCGTCCTCGGGCAACAGCGCGATGAACAAGGCACCCGCCAGAGGCAGGAAGGTGACGACAGAAAGGATCGGCCAGCTCGTCATCAGTGCGGTCCCGCGAACATGAACCAGGTGATCGCCGCCGCGACGCCGATCAGCATGGCGAAAGCATAGTGATAGAGGTAGCCGGTCTGCAGGCGGATGACGTTACGCGTCACGTCGAGCACGCGCGCGGACACGCCGTCAGGTCCGAAACCGTCGATGATGAAGCCGTCGCCGCCCTTCCAAAACAGACGGCCGATCCACAGTGCCGGCCGCACGAAGAGGAAGTCATAGATCTCGTCGAAGTACCACTTGTTGAGCAAAAATTGGTAGAGCAGCCTTTGATCGCGCGCCAAGGCTTCGGGGATATCGGGTCGGCGGATGTAGAATTGGTAGGCGACCAGGAAGCCGCCGATCATCATCACGGTCGGCAACAGCGACAACGTGAGCGGCAGATTCTCGGCGCTCTCAAACAGTTTCTCGGCCGCTCCCAAGGTCAGCGCCTGGCGGAAGAATTCACTGGCGCCGTGGCCGGTGAACAAAGCCAGCGCAGGATATCCGGCCGCGATTGAGCCGAACGCCAAGAGCCCAAGCGGCACCAGCATGGTTTTCGCCGTCTCGTGCGCGGCCTCGTAGTGGTCGCGGTCGTGCGGCTCGCCGTGGAAGGTCTTGAAGATCAGGCGCCAGGAGTAAAACGCGGTGAGTGCCGCTGCGCCGAGCGTCATGGCAAAGCCGTAGCTCGCCATCGCACCGTCGCTGACCAGGGCGGATTCAATGATCGCGTCCTTAGAGAAATAGCCGGCGGTGAACGGAAAACCGGTCAGTGCGAGGGTGCCGATCACCATCGTGGCGTAGGTGAACGGGAGCTTCCGCCAGAGGCCACCCATTTTGCGCGTGTCCTGCTCGTGATGCATGGCGATGATCACCGAGCCGGAGCCCAGGAACAGCAGCGCCTTGAAGAAGGCATGCGTGAACAGATGGAACATGCCTACCGAATAGGCGCCGACGCCCATGGCGACGAACATGTAGCCGAGCTGCGAACAGGTCGAATAGGCAATGATGCGCTTGATGTCGTTCTGGACCAGGCCGACGGTGGCGGCGAACATCGCCGTGGTCGCGCCGATGAAAGTGACAAAGCCGGAAGCGCCCGGCGATAATGAGAATAGCGGCGACAACCGCGCCACCATGAAGACCCCTGCCGTCACCATCGTGGCGGCGTGGATGAGCGCCGAGACCGGAGTCGGTCCCTCCATGGCATCGGGTAGCCAGGTATGCAGCAAAAACTGCGCGGACTTGCCCATGGCCCCCATGAACAAGAGCAAACACACGGCGGTGAGCGCATCAACATCCCAGCTGAGGAAATGAAAGCTTTTGCCGACCAGCGCCGGCGCCTGGGCAAAAATCGTGTCGAAGTCGACCGCGCCGGTCAGATAGAAAACGGCGAAAATGCCGAGCGAAAAACCGAAATCGCCGACGCGATTGACGATGAATGCCTTGATCGCGGCGGCATTGGCCTCCGGCTTGTGATACCAGAAACCGATCAAGAGATAACTCGCCAGACCCACTCCTTCCCAGCCGAAGAAGAGCTGAACGAGGTTGTCCGCCGTCACCAGCATCAGCATGGCGAAGGTAAAAAACGACAGATAAGAAAAGAACCGCGGCTTGTATGGGTCCTCTTCCATGTAGCCGATGGAATAGATGTGCACGAGCGAGGAAATGGTCGTCACCACGACCAACATCACTGCCGTCAACGCGTCGATGCGCAGCATCCATTCGGAATGAAGGTCGGCGAAGGAGATAAACGAAAACATCGCGACGCGCGCTTCGTGACCGGCAATGCCGACATCGAACAGAGCGAACCAGGACAGCGCACAGGAAATCACCAGAAAGGTCGACGTCGTGAGTTCCGCGAGCAGCGAGCCGGCGGCCGAGGGCGCGTGTTCGGGCGCTTCCGCATGGCTATTGGCGGAGGCGGCGTGTTCGGCGCGCGGCACCGGCGCGGCGCGCGGGTGATCCTCGCTCACTGGCGCGGCGGCATGATCGTCGGTCGGCGGCGGTGGATCCTCACCCGGGAAACGGTCGCGCGCGCCGACCAGGCAGACGATGCCGGCGATGACCGCGCCCAAGAGCGGCAAGAGAACAATGGCTTCGTACATTTGAATTCCCGCCGCCCTCAGCCCTTCAACAAGTCGATGTCTTCAACCGCGATCGAGCCGCGGTTGCGGAAATAGGCGACAACGATGGCCAAGCCAATGGCCGCTTCCGCGGCCGCGACCGTCAGCACGATCAGCGCGTAGACCTGACCCACAATGTCGCCGAGAAAAGTCGAGAACGCGACAAGATTGATATTGACCGAAAGCAGGATCAGCTCGATCGACATCAGGATGATGATGACGTTCTTGCGATTGAGAAAAATTCCGAGAACGCCGAGCGTGAACACGATCGCCGCAACCGAGAGATAGTGGCCGAGCCCGATGATCATGGCAGCCCCTGCCCCGGTTTCACTTTCACGATCTCGATCGCGCTCGCTTTATGGCGCGCCACCTGATCGGCGATCATTTGGCGACGCACATTCGGCTTGTGTTGAAGCGTGAGCACGATCGCGCCGATCATTGCCACGAGCAGAATGACGCCCGCGGCTTGGAAGAAGTAGACGTATTGTGTGTACAGAACGAGCCCGAGCGCCTGCGTATTGGGAATGTCGTTCGGCGGCGGTATTGGGGCGGTGATCGCCTTGGTGACGTCTGGCCCAATCGCCCAGGCGCCGACAATCGTGAGAAGCTCGACCAAGAGCACGGCGCCGATGAGCCCTCCGATCGGCAAATAGGAGAGCACGCCGCGCCGTAACTCGGCGAAGTCGACGTCGAGCATCATCACGACGAACAAAAACAGCACGGCGACCGCGCCGACGTATACGACAATGAGGATCATCGCCAGAAACTCGGCGCCCATCAGCACGAACAGTCCCGCGGCATTGACGAAAGCGAGAATAAGAAACAGCACCGAGTGCACCGGATTGCGAGCGGCGATGACCATGACAGCCGAGGCGACCGTGATGCCGCCAAACAGATAGAAGAAAATGGCCTGCAAGATCATTGTCTGATGGGTCTCACCGATACGGCGCGTCGAGCGCTAAGCTCTTGGCGATCTCACGCTCCCAGCGATCGCCGTTCGCGAGCAGACGTTCTTTGTCGTAATAAAGCTCTTCGCGAGTCTCGGTAGCGAATTCGAAATTTGGACCCTCGACGATGGCGTCGACCGGGCAGGCTTCCTGGCACATGCCGCAATAGATGCACTTGACCATATCGATGTCGTAGCGGGTGGTGCGCCGCGTGCCGTCGTTCCGCCGTGGTCCGGCCTCGATGGTGATCGCCTGCGCCGGGCAAATCGCTTCGCACAGCTTGCAGGCGATGCAGCGCTCCTCGCCGTTCGGATAGCGGCGCAGCGCATGCTCGCCGCGGAAGCGGGGCGAAATCGGGTTCTTCTCGAACGGATAGTTGATCGTTGCTTTCGGCTTGAAGAAGTAGCGCATCGACAGCAACAGTGCTTGCCAGAATTCGGTGAGAAATATCGAGCGCGCGGCCTGGTCCAATCTCATATCAACCCCTCGCGCCGCCAAACATGTTGCCGATCCAATAGCCCGCTGCCGCCAGAATTGCGACGTCGAAAGCCAAGATCAGACGCCGCACAACCGAGAGCTTGTTCTCCAACGCATCGCGCTGCTCGGGCGTTTTGGCATCGCTCGAGCCGCGCAGATGTCGCTCCACGAGCCGGATTCCCGGAACGTAAATCGCGGCTGCCACGATCATTCCGCACAGCGCGCCGAGCCAGGCCGGCAGCGATAATTCCATGCCGTCCTCCTGTCTTCATTTCGGCGCCCATCCGGCGACCTGCAACACCGCGGCCACGATTGCAACCATGGCCAGCGAGATAGGCAAAAACACCTTCCAGCCGAGCCGCATCAACTGGTCGTAGCGATAGCGCGGCACGAAGGCCTTCACCATCGCGAACATGAAGAACACAAACCCGGCCTTGAGCACGAACCAGACGATCCCGGGCACCCAGGTGAAAGGCGCCACCGGGAACGGCGGCAGCCAGCCGCCGAGAAACAGTATCGTGCACATGGCGCACATGGTGCAGATCGCGACATATTCGCCGAGCATAAGCATCATGTAAGGCGTCGAGCCATATTCAACCATGTAGCCGGCGACCAATTCCGATTCTGCCTCGACCAGATCGAATGGCGGTCGGTTGGTTTCGGCCAGCGCCGAGACGAAGAAGATAATCAGCATCGGAAACAGCGGCAGCCAGTACCAGCCGAGCAGGCCCCATCGCGAATTCTGCGCTTCGACGATGGCGGAAAGATTGAGCGAGCCGACACAGAGCAGCACGGTAATGATCACAAAACCGATGGAGACTTCATAGGAGACCATCTGCGCTGCCGAGCGCAGCGCGGCGAGGAACGGATATTTCGAATTCGATGCCCAGCCGGCCATGATGACGCCGTACACGCCGAGCGAGGAGATCGCGAAGATATAAAGTATGCCGACATTGATATTGGAGATGACCCAGCCGGCACTCACCGGAATAACGGCCCAGGCGGCGAGCGCGAGCACGCAGGTGACGAACGGCGCCAGCAGAAAGACGCCCTTGTTGGCGCCGGCGGGAATGACCGGCTCCTTGAGCACGAACTTGATCAGGTCGGCAAACGACTGAAACAACCCCCACGGCCCGACCACGTTAGGGCCGCGGCGGATCTGCACAGCCGCCCAGATTTTTCGATCAGCCAAGAGCACGTAGGCCACGACAATGAGCAGGACGACGAGCAGAAGGATGCTCTCCGCTACCATCAGCACCAGCGGCCAAACGTAATCGGAGATGAATGCAGCCATTGTCGAGCCTACTCCGCCGCCGTGGCCGCGGCACGGCCTTGCGCCAGCGCCGAGCATTCGGCCATCACCGGCGAGGCGCGGGTGATCGGATTGGTCAAATAGAAATCATCGACACTCGATTTGAACGGCGCCTTGTCCGCGTTGCCGCCAAGCGCCGCGAGTTTGCGGATGTCGGCGGGATTGGCCGGTGTGATCTGGCCAAGCCGCATCAAATGCGGATGAGCCGCGAATAATGTCTGCCGCAGCGCGCGGAGCGAATCGTAGGGCAGCCGATGCTTGAGCACATCCGACAGTGCACGCAGGATCGCCCAGTCCTCGCGCGCGTCGCCCGGCGGGAACGAGGCGCGCGTCGCCATCTGCACGCGGCCCTCGGTGTTGACGTAGATTGCGGACTTTTCGGGATAAGCGGCGCCCGGCAGCACCACATCGGCCCGCGAGGCGCCGCGGTCGCCATGGGTACCGATATAGATGACGAAGGCGCCCGGCGCGATCTCGACCTCGTCGACGCCGAGCAGGAACACAACATCCAGCGTTCCATAGGCCGCCATCTGTCGCGCGCTTAAGCCCCCCGTTCCGGGCACAAAGCCGACATCGAGCGCGCCGACGCGCGCTGCGGCGCTGTGCAAAACGCAGTAGCCATTCCAGCCGTCCTTCACCGCGCCAAGATCGACGGCGGCTTTGGCGGCAAGCGAAGCCACCGCGGCGCCGTCGCCGCGCGCGAAAGCGCCCGCACCGACGATGATCATCGACCGCTCGGCCTTGCGCATCGTTTCGGCGAAAGAATGCCGGCCGATCGCGGCAAGCGTCTCTGGTCCGGCGCCGACATAGTCGTAAGCGTAAGTCAGGTCAGCCTTCGGCCCGATTACGCCGACTGGAAATTTTCCGGCGCGCCAGCGCTTGCGGATGCGCGCATTGAGGATCGCGGCTTCTTGGCGCGGATTGGAGCCGACGATCAACAGCGCGTCGGCGCTGTCGATCCCGGCAATTGCGGCGTTGAACAAGTAGCTGGCGCGGCCCCAGGCCGGATTGAGCGCCGAGCCGTCCTGCCGACAGTCGAGATTAGCGACTTGCAGGCGCGTCATCAGGTCTTTGAGCGCGAAGATCTCCTCGACCGCGGCGAGATCGCCAGCGAGCGCGCCGATGCGTTTTGGACCGGCCTTCGCCACTTTGGCAGCGATCGCCTGGAATGCTTCGCTCCAGCTTGCTGGACGCAGCCGGCCGTTCTCGCGCAGATAGGGCTGATCGAGGCGCTGCACGCGCAAGCCATCGACGACGTGGCGCGTTTTGTCGGAAATCCACTCTTCGTTGATGTCCTCATTGGTGCGCGGCAGGATGCGCATGACCTCGCGGCCGCGCGTGTCGACGCGGATGGCGCAGCCGAGCGCATCCATCACATCGATGGTTTCGGTCTTGTCGAGCTCCCAGGGGCGGGCAACAAAGGCGTAAGGCTTTGAGGTCAGCGCCCCGACCGGGCAAATATCGACGACGTTGCCTTGCAGCTCGGAGCGCATGGCGGTTTCCAGATAGGTCGTGATCTCCATGTCTTCGCCGCGACCGATCGCGCCAAGCTCCGGAACGCCCGCGACCTCGGTGGCAAAGCGCACACAGCGAGTACACTGGATGCAGCGGTTCATCGAAGTCTTGACTAAGGGGCCGAGATATTTGTCCTCAACCGCACGCTTGTTCTCGATGAAGCGGGTCGAATCGATCCCATAGGCCATGGACTGATCCTGCAGATCGCACTCCCCGCCCTGATCGCAGATCGGGCAATCGAGCGGGTGATTGATCAGCAGAAACTCCATTACGCCTTCGCGCGCCTTGCGCACCATCGGCGAGCGGGTCCGCACTTCCGGCGGCTCGCCTTTGGGTCCGGGCCGGCAATCGCGCACGCCCCAAGCGCAGCTCGCCACCGGCTTCGGCGAGCCGACCAATTCGACCAAGCACATGCGGCAATTGCCGGCGATCGACAGCCGCTCGTGAAAGCAAAAGCGCGGAATTTCCGCACCCGCGGCCTCGCACGCCTGGAGCAGCGTGTACTCCGGCGGAACGTCGATTTCCTTGTTGTCGACGATCAGCTTGGTCATTGGCGTTCTACTCCGCAGCCTCTGCGACCGCCGGGTCGAGCACGCCGGTTGAATCGGCATTTGCCGTATATTGATCGATGCGTTTCTCGATCTCGGGGCGGAAATGCCGCAGCAGCCCTTGCACCGGCCACGCCGCGCCGTCGCCGAACGCGCAGATGGTGTGGCCCTCGATCTGGGTCGTGACGTCCCATAGCAAATCGATCTCGCGCTTATGCGCGCGACCCTCGGCCATGCGCGTGAGCACGCGCCACATCCAGCCCATGCCCTCGCGGCATGGTGTGCATTGGCCGCAGCTCTCGTGCTTATAGAAATACGAGATGCGCGCCATCGCGCGCACGATGTCCGCCGTTTTGTCCATGACGATGACGGCGGCGGTGCCGAGCGCGGACTTCTTTTCCCGGCAACCGTCGAAATCCATCAATAATGTATCGGCCTGGTCGGCACCCGCCGGAACCATCGGCATCGAGGAGCCGCCCGGGATCACCGCGAGCAAATTGTCCCAGCCGCCGCGCACGCCGCCGGCATGCCGCTCGATCAATTCGCGCAACGGAATGCCCATTGTCTCTTCGACATTGCAGGGCCGCTCGACGTGGCCGGAAATGCAGTAGAGCTTCGTGCCGGTATTGTTCGGCCTGCCAATGCCGGCAAACCAGGCGGCGCCGCGGCGCATGATGTCCGGCACCTGTGCAATGGTCTCGACATTATTCACGGTGGTCGGGCAGCCGTAGAGCCCCATATTGGCCGGGAACGGCGGCTTGAGCCGCGGCAATCCTTTCTTGCCTTCGAGACTCTCCAACAGCGCGGTCTCTTCCCCGCAGATATAGGCGCCGGCGCCGTGGTGGACGATAATGTCGAAGTCGAAGCCGTGGATATTATTCTTGCCGATGAGCTTGGTGTCGTAAGCCTGCTGGATTGCCGCTTCGAGCCGCTCGCGTTCGCGAATGAATTCGCCGCGCACATAGATGTAACAGGTGTTGACCGCCATGGCGGCCCCGGCGATCAGGCAGCCCTCGACGAGAAGATGCGGCTCGTGCCGCATGATCTCGCGATCCTTGCAGGTGCCGGGCTCCGACTCGTCGGCATTGATCACGAGATAATGCGGACGGCCGTCGGACTGCTTGGGCATGAACGACCATTTCAGTCCGGTCGCAAATCCTGCGCCGCCGCGCCCGCGTTGCCCCGACGCCTTGACTTCATTGATGATGGTATCGCGGCCACGCGCCAGAATGTCCTTGGTGCCGTCCCAGGCGCCGCGGCGGCGCGCGCCGTCGAGGCCCCAATCGTGCTGGCCGTAGAGATTCTTGAAGATGCGGTCCTTGTCGGCGAGCATTAGTTGCGCCTCGGATCGGTTGCGTCGCCTTCCGGCGGCTTGGGCATCGGCGCATCGCGAAGACTGGCGGCCTGCCCCGGCTTTTTCGCCTCGTCGTCGGGACTGGCCGAAGCGCCGCCCTGTGCGCTCTTACCGTTGGCGGCGAACAGCGCCGGATCGGTGAGCGTCGTTGGTCCGCCGATCGGCGCGGAATTGATGCGGTCGATCTGCGGGCCCGGCTTCGGCATTCGCCCGGCCGAAAGATCGTTGATGATCCGCGTCAATAATTCCGGCGTCAGGTCCTCGTAGTAATCGGCGTTGATCTGGACCATCGGCGCATTCACGCAAGCGCCGAGACACTCCACCTCAATCCACGAAAATGCGTCGTCGGCGGTGACGTGGTTCTCCTTGCCGATCATACGGCGGCACACCTTTTTTAGCTCTTCCGAACCGCGTAGCATACACGGCGTGGTGCCGCAGAGCTGGACGTGAAAACGGCCGACCGGCGCGAGATTGAACATTGTGTAAAAGGTCGCGATTTCGAGCACGCGGATCTTGGCCATGCCGAGCAGATCCGCCGTCGCTTCGATCGCCTTTTGCGGCAGCCAGCCGCCGCATTGCTCTTGCGCCCGCCACAGGATCGGAATCACCGCGGATTGCTGGCGGCCTTCGGGGTACTTGCCGATCTGCGCTTTCGCCCAGGAGAGGTTTTCAGCCGTAAAGGCGAAACTCGCGGGCTGCTTTTCGGCCAATCGACGCACGCTCATCGATCGACCTCGCCAAAGACAATATCGATCGAACCGAGCACGGCCGAGACATCGGCCAGCATGTGGCCGCGGCAGAGAAAGTCCATCGCCTGCAAATGGGCAAAGCCGGGCGAGCGGATCTTGCATTTGTACGGCTTGTTGGTGCCGTCAGCGACGAGGTACACGCCGAATTCGCCTTTCGGCGCTTCGACCGCGGCATAGACCTCGCCAGCCGGCACTTTGAAGCCCTCGGTATAGAGCTTGAAATGATGGATCAGGGCTTCCATCGAGCGTTTCATTTCCTCCCGCCGCGGCGGCACGATCTTGTGATCGGCGACCGCGACCGGCCCCTGCCCTTCGCGCGAATTCAGTTTTTCCAGGCACTGCCTCATGATCCGAATGGATTGGCGCATCTCTTCCATGCGAATGCAGTAGCGATCGTAATTGTCGCCGTTCTTGCCGATCGGAATGTCGAAATCGAGCTCGGCGTAGTTTTCGTAGGGCTGCGCCTTGCGCAAATCCCAGGCCGCGCCCGAGCCGCGCACCATCACGCCGGAAAATCCACGCGCCCAGGCGTCGGCAAGGCTGACCACGCCGATATCGACATTGCGCTGCTTGAAGATGCGGTTTTCGGTAAGGAGCTCTTCCAGATCGTCGCATACTTTCAAAAACGGATCGCAAAACGCGCCGATATCGTCGATGAGTTTTTGCGGCAAATCCTGATGCACGCCGCCAGGACGATAATAATTCGCATGCATGCGGCTGCCGGAGGCGCGCTCGTAGAACATCATCAGCTTTTCGCGCTCTTCGAAGCCCCACAGCGGCGGAGTAAGCGCGCCGACGTCCATCGCCTGCGTCGTGACGTTGAGAAGGTGCGACAATAGCCGGCTGATCTCGTGATAGAGCACGCGGATGATCTGCGCGCGTTTTGGCACTTCAAGGCCAAGCAGGCGCTCGATGGCGAGACAAAAAGCATGCTCCTGCGTTAGCGGGGCCACATAATCCAGCCGGTCGAAATAAGGCACCGCCTGCAAATAGGTCTTGTATTCGATCAGCTTTTCCGTGCCGCGATGCAGAAGCCCGATATGCGGATCGACCCGCTCGACCACTTCACCGTCGAGTTCCAGAACCAGACGCAAAACGCCGTGCGCCGCAGGATGTTGCGGCCCGAAATTGATCGTGAAATTGCGTGGTGCCGTCTCTGCCATCACGCCACCTGCGCCACTTTCGCGATTTTTGCCGCCAGCCGCGCATTGAACTTGTCCCACATGACGACGAAGCGCTCGTGCCGGCCTTCACCGATCAAATCGAGGCCGTCATGCGCCTTGACCTTGAAGGTCAGGCGCGCTCCGGCAATCGCGACGCATTCGACGTCGACCGTCACCGTCATGCCAGGTGGCGTCGCCGCCAGATGGCTGACATCGACATGCACGCCGAGGCTACCTTCGCCGGGATCGAGATGCGGCGCCAGCAATTGCGTGCATGCCCATTCCATCAGCACGATCATGAAGCCGGTGGCAAAGACCTTCGGCATCGCCGCAATCTCGGACGATTCCGGATAGGTGTAGGGAACGGTCTTGTCCTCTGGCACCTTGTAAGAAAACCGGTGCGTCATTCCGGGCTTGAGCGTCGGTTTCATGTCAGGAGCCCTTCCCGCTCGCTTTCTCGTCGCCCGGCAGCACGTACTCCGTACCTTCCCACGGCGAGAGAAAATCGAAGTTGCGGAATTCCTGCGTCAGCCGGACCGGTTCGTAGACGACGCGCTTGAGTTCGTCGTCGTAACGCACTTCGACGAAACCGGTCAGCGGGAAATCCTTGCGCAGTGGATGGCCCTCGAAGCCGTAATCCGTAAGGATCCTGCGCATGTCGGGATGCCCGGTGAACACCACGCCATAAAGATCGTAAATTTCGCGCTCGTACCAATCGGCATTCGGAAACACCTCTATGACCGAAGCCACCGGCGTCGCCTCGTCGGTCTCGATCTTGACCCGAATGCGCGCGTTATGTTTGGGCGACAGCAAATGATAGACGACGTCGAACCGCCGCTCGCGGCTCGGCCAGTCGACGGCAGTGATGTCGATAAGGCACCAGAACAGGCAGCGCGAATCGTCGCGCAAAAAACGCAAAACCGAAACCACGTCGGACGCCTGCGCCGTCAGCGTCAGTTCACCATGGGCGACCGCGTGGCCGGTCACCGAAGGACCTAACGCGCCAGCGACGCTTTTGCCGAGCGTGTCGAGCGTCTCGTTCATTTTCAACGTTCAATCGTCGCGGTGCGGCGGATCTTCTTCTGCAGCAGCAACACGCCATACAAGAGCGCTTCCGCGGTCGGCGGACAGCCCGGCACGTAAATGTCGACCGGCACGATACGGTCGCAGCCGCGGACCACCGAATAGGAATAATGGTAGTAGCCGCCGCCGTTGGCGCAGGATCCCATCGAAATCACATAGCGGGGTTCCGGCATCTGGTCGTAAACCTTGCGCAGCGCCGGCGCCATTTTGTTGGTGAGCGTGCCGGCGACAATCATCACGTCGGATTGGCGCGGCGACGCGCGCGGGGCGAAGCCGAACCGCTCGGCGTCGTAGCGCGGCATCGACATCTGCATCATCTCGACCGCGCAGCAGGCGAGCCCGAAGGTCATCCACATCAACGAACCGGTGCGCGCCCAGGCGATCAGATCGTCGGCGGCGGCGACGAGAAAACCCTTATCGGCAAGCTCGGTATTGACCTGCGCGAAAAACGGGTCGGCCGCGGTCGGCTTTCCCGTGCGCGGATCGAGGATTTTCTCTCGCGGGGTGACGAGTGCGGGTTCGCTCAATCCCATTCGAGCGCTCCCTTTTTCCATTCGTAGATAAATCCGACGGTGAGCACCGCCAGGAACACCATCATCGACCAGAAACCGTACACGCCGAGCTGACCGAAAGCCGCGGCCCACGGAAACAAGAAGCTGACTTCGAGGTCGAAAATGATGAACAGGATGGCGACAAGATAGAAGCGCACGTCGAATTTCATTCGTGCGTCGTCGAACGCGTTAAAGCCGCACTCATAGGCGGACAGCTTCTCCGGATCGGGCTGCTTGTAGGCCACCAGGAAGGCGACGACGAGAAGCGCAAGGCCGATCACCGCCGCCACGCCGATAAAGACAATGAGCGGCAGATAGGCGAGCAGCAATTGAGCCAAGGATTGACTCATATTGAACCCTTCTGGCGGGCAAACAAGGACACCCTCCCATATAGGAAAGGCGCCATAGGAAAGGCACCCGGCGCGGCGCTATCCCGCGTGCAACGGACGTGCGCCGATTTGCCCCAAAATCAAGCGGATTCGCGCTGCAAGCCGAATGCCGCGACCCTTAGCGCAGTGCACAAAAAGGTGCAAGGCAGGCTGCTGCATAGCGACCCGCACCACGCTCGGCGATGCCGGTTGCCGCGTCGCATTCTGCCACCACGCATGTTAGGTTCTCGCAATAACCTCCAGCCCTCTCGCTCGCAACGCGATCCTGCTCGGCAGGGATCGCGAAAGCGACAATCTCCAACAGGTGAACGATGAACGATGCAACTCGGGCTGCGGCAATCCGCGGCGAAGAGCATTGGACCAGCAAAGACGGCAATGTGAAGCTGTTCATGTTCGAAAAATGCGGCGGCGATCCGAACAGCGCTGCCGGCACCGTCCTCTTCGTGCATGGCTCGTCGATGGCGTCACAGCCGACCTTCGATTTGCAAGTCGACGGCCAGCCCGATTCCTCGGTCATGGACTGGTTCGCCCGCCGCGGCTTCGACTGCTGGTGCCTGGACATGGAAGGCTATGGGCGCTCGACCAAGGATCGCGACAACAATGCCCCGATTGCACAAGGCGCTGACGATTGCTTCGCGGCCGCGACTTATATTCAGCGGCTCCGCGGCAAGCGGCCATTCCTCGTCTATGGCATTTCATCGGGCGCGCTGCGCGCGGCTTTATTCGCGCAGCGGCACCCGCAGTTTGTCGCCCGGCTCGCGCTCGATGCCATGGTGTGGACCGGCGAGGGCTCGCCGACGCTTGCCGAGCGGAAAAAGAGACTTCCCGAGTTCAAAGCCAAGAACCGGCGGCCGATCGACAAGGCGTTCATTCATTCGATCTTCGATCGCGATCATCCCGGCACGGCGGAAGAAAAGGTCATTGACGCCTTCGCCGATGCCGTCACTGCGCTCGACAATTCGGTGCCGACCGGCACCTATGTCGATATGTGCAGCAGACTGCCGGTGGTCGATCCGGAGAAGATCACCGTGCCGACGCTGATCATGCGCGGCCAGTGGGACGGCATCGCGAGCGTCGAAGATCTGCTCGCGTTCTTCGGCCGGTTGCCGAATCCCGATAAGCATTTCGCGGTGATGCCGGGCATTTCGCACGCGAGCTTCCAGCAGAAAAATTACGCGCTGGTCTATCACATCCTGTGGAGCTTCTTTACCCAGCCGGCCCCGATCTATCGGGGGTGATGCAGCCAATAGATGCAGCCAACAATTGGTCGCATCTGAAACTTTTCCGATGCGGTCTCGTTGATTCAGGCACAAGGTCCTGAAACGATCGCGCAGCAAAAACACATGAGACTTGGTCCCTCAATGGTTGCTACCCTGCTGACCGCGGCAATACTGACGACGCCGGCCTCGACCACCATTGCGGCCTTTAGCCAGCACCGCGGCCACTCGTCCCAGCATCACACCACGGCGCAGCCGCCGGCGCGCATTGCCTGCACGGTTGTGGGATGCCAGCCAATCCCAGTCGTCTGCACGCCAGTACCGGGACGAACCTGGAGCGGGCTGCCGACCGGCTATGACGTGATCGTCTGCCCGCCGGGCGTTTCGCCGCCGCGGTAGAGCGGCAGCGGAATAGCTGAAAATCTTGTGTATTTTCAGTGGAATGGCGGGAGCGACGGGGCTCGAACCCGCGACCTTCGGCGTGACAGGCC
>Ga0187804_10000043_pt1 | contig 25174 bp, 21 predicted proteins | sample NC_wetland_sal_i_3_FD_132961 | JGI IMG/M metagenome (GOLD analysis project Ga0187804, IMG submission 132961) | Wetland sediment microbial communities from Neuse River Estuary, North Carolina, USA - Control_4 | ecosystem: Environmental > Aquatic > Freshwater > Wetlands > Sediment | place: USA...
ATGCTCGACAACAGGGAGAAATTACGGATGCGAAAGACTGGTCTTCCTCCAGTGGTGGACGAGAATACGGAAATCCTCATTCTGGGCACGCTTCCCAGCGACGCTTCCCTAGCGGCAGGACAGTATTACGCGAACCCGAGGAATGACTTTTGGGGGCTCATCGGAGCAGCATTGAACCAGAACTTCGGTGGACTGCCTTACGAAGACAAAATCGCAATTCTGAAGACCCATCACATCGGGCTGTGGGACGCTTATCACACCTGCCGCCGTCCCGGCAGTATGGATATGTCTGCCGGAGAACACTCCGGCGTGGCAATCTCCATCGTGGATCAGCACGCTCCGCGCCCATGATCGGCATATAGTTTCTTACACTGCGTCAGTGCCCCGAACTGAAATCTGGCCCCGGATAAGTCACAATGAACGACGGCCGGCCGGTCGGCCGGTCCGACTCCGGTTCACAACGATCTCAAGAAGTCAAGAATATTTTGCTGCTCTGTAGTCGAAAGGCGGTTAAATCTCCGAACTACCTCGTTCGCTTCCGATCCTGGAGAGGCATGTTGGTTAATCGCATCCAACAAATCTGACGTTCTCCCGTCGTGCAGGAAAAACAACCTCTGACCGATACCCCACAACGGAGCCGTTCTGAATTCGTCGCCAGTAGCAATCCCTTGATTAATCCCGTCCGCCAGGTTAGTGCCCATGTGATGCAACGCAAAATCGGAGAACGGATGATACTCGACGTAACTCATTCCGGTATTGAATGACTGGGACGTAGTTAGAGCTTGAGAATGACACAACGCACATCCAACTCTGTCAAATTGCTCGCGTCCAGCTTCAATCTCAGTAGTCGATGGAGCTGGAGTAGCTGGAGCGGACAGCCGAATCGCATCCACAAACGCGTCAACATCGGAACCACCGGCCTGGGAATGCGAATCTTCCGGGGTAGGGTTGAAGACGCATCCTTCAACCAGGTTTCTTTCGTTCGGCATTACGTCGTTGCTGATGCCCATCTCCACGTTATAGGCTTCCCCGGAAAAAATTGTGAGAGACTTGTTCTGGGCCTTCCACCCGAACTTCATGATCGTTCCATCGTTGCCACTAAGGTTAAACCTTCCTCCGATTCGTAAATCCCGCCTTCTGTCGGCGGTGCGGGCCAGGTTCGACTTCAATACAAAGTCAGGAGTGTTCTCTACCAACCCCAACCCAAACAGCGGCGTCGGAATCCGAAAGATCACGTTCCTGGCGTTCAGCTGAGCTTCGAAGTCGGGCTGTTTTAGATTGCAACCCGGAGCATCCGTCCTCCCCGCGATGGAAAACAGATTATGTACTCCACCGTCTAGTGTCCCATCGGGGTTCAGAATGAATCTGGCTTCTCTCACCGGTCCACTCGGTGTAATAAATGAAGGAATCGTATTCTTAGCTCCCATTTCCATCGCAGCCGCTATTTGTGGATTTGGCTGGGGAACCTGGGGACTCGACGGGCTCGGACTCGTGCCTAAGGTGGCTGGCTGGGAATGGCATGAGCCGCAACTGGTGCTATTGAATCCCGGCCCGAGTCCTCCGTTGCCTTGCGGAACGTCAGGTACTGGTTCATCTTCAATGAACTGAGAAATGCCGTTGGCGAACGCCGCTTGCTCAGCTGCATTCAGAGTTGGATAAAACCCTCCCGCTGCTGCTGGGCCTGGCCTCGGCCCGGGATCTTTTGGTCCTTGGCCAGCAAAACTAACTGTAATCAACGCGAACCCGAGCGCTAATGTTCTCCACCGCTGCATGGGCCGGCTCCTTCAATTTTTGTTCACAGGCTGAAAGATTAGAAACTTCTTACGAGAACTTAGATCCGAGGTGGTGCTTCGTCAAGGAACCAGAAGTCCACACTCGCTTTTTCGCAAGGACAGAAAACCGGCCACTGGCGGCCTATTCGGCGGATGGCCAGTAGTACATGGGCAGTGCCATGCAGCGCGACCGTCGCGCCTCACGGTCACAACCAAGCAGGAAAAGATAGCTCCAATTCCCACCAATCTGTTTTTCAACAAGTTGAAGCTCTTTTTAAGGGAGGCCAGGGGCGTTAACTGAGAATTGCTGGTGAAGTCGCGACGGCCTGGGTCGCCGTCGCGATGTACCTCTGACTTAGGCTTCCTCCTTCCCACAGGACAACCTGACGAGTCAAGCAGATCAACGTATTCCATCCTCTTATTCTAAGTTGCCGGGGGAAAGAGGGGTTGGCAGTGGCCTCTAGGGAGTGGCGTTGGAATGGGGCTTTACTAGGCATTATCCAAACAACCTTCTACAATAAGCCGCTGTCTAAATCGACGGGGGGACCATGGGAAACCTAAACAATGCTCTTCAGGAGCTTCGTGCCGAGCTCAAGCAGGCGCAATTGCACGTGGAAAAGTTAGATCAAGCGATCTTGGTGATTGAGTCGTTAAACGGTTCGGGAACATCCCGGAAAGCAAATCAACCGGCTCGAATCATATCGGCAGCCTCGCGGCGAAGAATGGCGCAGGCACAAAAAGCGAGGTGGGCGAGGGCTCGGAGGCAATTGCAGCCAGTGGAACCAGCGAAAACAACGGGCTCGGCTCCTGTGAAGCGCACCATGTCTGCAAGCGCTCGCCGCAAGATTGCAGCGTTTCAGCGGGCAAGGTGGGCGAAGGTGAGGCTGCAGAAGAAGGCTGCATAACATCGAAGGTTGCAAGTCTCAATCGTAACCAGCACTTTGTTCCTAACGTGACCTTTCGCGGGTGGAACACTCACGGTAGATTGTGATTGAGCAGACTTCGGGGGAGGGCTGTTCGACTTAACGCCCCAGGACTCGGTTGAGTTGGGGCGTTTTGTTTTTGGTTAGATTCTTGCTCAGGCCGTGGGAGTCTCACACAACGCAGGCGGAATGTGACGTACGCGGTGTGGTCTGGAGTCTCTATGTGCTTCCTTTGTGCGTGAAACAGCGACGTGCAGCTATCAAGACTCTTCAAGTAGCCCGTACACTTCTACTTCGCGCCAAAGTAAACGCACCCATTCAAGACGACCGGTTTCACTAAACGCGGCGCTATCGCTGTTTTGTTCCAAACTGTAGATCAGTTGGTCAATTTTGGTAGCGTAAAATTCAAGGGTGGCCGAGGTAAACGGCGTATGGAAACCGACGATCGAAAAGATTTCCGCGGTCACTCTGCGTGTTGCGAACATGATGGAGTCAGTGCGATTTTACAGAGATGTTCTGGTATGGAGCTCCTCTATGGTGGAGAGGACGCGGGTTTCTCTTCACTGCGCGCAAAAGACGCACAATCTGCGATCCTCAATCTGGAACATGGCGGCACGGTGACTCGCTGGGGACGGCTAGTCTTCCACGTCAAGAATGTGGACGCGTTATGGACTCATCTGAGCGAGAGGGGATTCGATCCGGAAGTTCCACAAGACACCTCCTGGGGAGAACGCTATTTCCATATGCTCGATCCAGACGGCCACCAGCTGTCCTTTGCTCGTCCACTACAATGACTCGAGAGAATTGCGTTGGCGGATGAGGGCCGTATGGCAGTTTCAGTCGATATGCAACAAGCTGGAGATCCTAATATGCAGGCAGAGGTTCGAGCGGTCGTCGAACATGTGCTGGCCGATAGGTCCGGGGACTGGCGAGTTTCGATCATAGGGTCTCGAGCGAATGACCGGTGGGAATTGAACATAACAGGGCCGAACGCATTCGAGCGGTCGTATACGCTGGAAGGTTTTGCCGGGGAGCATCGACCGGAGGCGATCCGGCTTATTTTGGGCAAGATGGTCCCGAGATAGACCGCAACGGGTTCGCGATCACGAAGAACGAAACATCAATTGGTCGCGCGCTGCAGAAGTTAATTGCTCAATCCGCCACCTAAGCTTGTATCGCCTTGGGTCTGGCGCAGCCGAGGTATGCTCTGCAAAATGGATCAGTTGCCAAAGCATCGCACTGAGGAAGCGGACCGCAAGAGAAACCCGCGATACCCGGCGTTGAAGGAGCGATGTGTCTGTTTGGCAACCGTTCCGATACCGTCGCCATTGCCCCTTTAAGGCTTAATTTCAGAAAATACCACCGTGTTGCCGCAGCAAGTCCGCCACGTCCTGATGGGCCATTGCCGCCTGCAGAGGTGTGTAGCCTAAGTTATTTCTCGCATTAACATTAGCACCATATGCTAACAGCAATTCAGTCACGTCCAAATACCCCTTGAACGCGGCGAGGTGCAAGGCCGTATAGCCTCTGTATGTCTTTGCTTTGACATCCGCTTTGTTCACTAATAGCAGTTCCCCCACGCTCTTGTGGCCCGCCTCTGCTGCCTCGTGCAATGGGGTCCGCCCGTTGTTGGTCTTGGCGTTGACCTCAGCCTTGTTGGCCAGAAGCAATTCCGCCACATCTTTGTGGCCGTTTCTTGCTGCAAAGTGCAAAGGCGTCAAGCCATTATTGTCTCTGCTGAAAGCCAAGTCAGGATTGGCCTGAAGCAACGCTCTTACCACTGCCACATCGCCTTGGGCAGCTGCATCATGAACCTGTCCGCAAAAGGCGGGATTGCATAAGCTTAACTTGTTTGCGATTCGTTGTCGGGACTCTTCGTAGGTTGCAACACCGGGAGCGATCCTGCAAGCGCGATCGTACTGATTGAGCGCTTCTTTCAGATTACCAAGTTCTTCAAGGGTACGGCCCAGGTCTGCCGCTGCCGAATCGCTCCACGGAGCGATGGCACTCGCGACTTCTAGTAGTCCCTTAGCTTGTTGCAAATGGCGAAATTCCAAGAGGAGTAGGCCGAAGTCGACATACAAAGGATACGCAAGAAACCCACACGCTATGCATCTAGCGGGATCGGCGATAGTGAGCCCAGTATTAGAACCTTGTCGAGCGTCCATTTCCGTTTGACTGTGGATATGCGGTAGCATCCGCATCGCATCCAAAAACAAACGGTACGCTTGCTGAAGTCGCTGAGACATTTCCTGGGTAACATGCCCGAGCTTAGAAGACTCGATTTTAACTTGCCGATGTATAATCGCTGCGTCCGCGGTGCTTGGCATGGCGGAGTTGTAGGCACAGAATTCCGCTGCGGTCACTCCTAACGCTGCTACGCCCGAATAAAGCGGCGAGGCGAAGCTGGTACCCAGCACTTTCGGCACTTCCTCTAACGAGAGATCTAAGAATAGCGATTGTGTCTCTACAAGCGAGCCTTCGCCAATCAACGTTTCTCCGCCCGGAATAGGTAGGGCGACTCGCTGTTCAGTCGTTTGAAAGCCCACCGCGAAGACTTCTTCCGCTCGGGCCGGACAATAAATGTCGGATGCCTCGTTCCCAACCGCCGCGAAAACCAGCTTGCCATTCCTAGCGGCTGCGGCTGCTGCGTTGCACAATTCACAGTTCGGGTCTGGCAGAAGCTGGTTCGATAATACATACTTGCCGTGCCGGGACGAGGGACCACCTAAGAGTGTGGATATCGCCTCACTGCCAATGTGCTGGAGCTTATTCTCGAGGTCCGGCACGGTCTGCTGAAAGCCGAGGCTGAGATTGATGATGTCGGCATCGGAACTCGCTGCCTGATCAATCGCGTATGCAACGTCTGCTTCATTGATGCCACCGCCCTCGCGCTGAACCGAATAGAGATCAAACCGGCACTCAGGAGCCACGGCCGCCATCAGTAACAAAACTTCGGTCCCGTGGTCACTATTTAGGCCGGTATAGCCGGGCAGGCGATGCCGCACGCATTGAAATTTCCGCTTCACTCGGCCACGCAAGGCAGGAAAATTGGTCCTAAAAGCAGCATCTATGACGGCAATCTTGTGCCCTTTGCCCCGGCGACCAAGGCTGTGAGCGTGTTGAACGGCTCTCCAGAATCTCGCGTTTGGCGGGAAGCGCCACTGGCCTGTGGGCGGATCATAAGCATCCAAAAAGGAAGGTGCATTTTCCTCGCCTTCCAGTCTGCACAACCGTGATTTCATGGGACCTCCTCAGTCAAAGAGGGGATCGCGGGCCGGAAGTTCCTTAAACTCCGCCTCTGGAGGCATCGTCTCGGTGGCCGACAAGACCTTGAGCCTCTTTCCGAACCATCCAAAGCCGTAAAGACCTACAAGAATCGCGCCGTCGCCACTCCTCTCATACCCAATATTTTTTGGGGCGCTTGTCTTGATACTTGCATCAGCTAAATTCCAGCTGTTTAGCACCCTCGCACGGCCTGAAAGGTCGACGGAGGCCCCGTCCTCGGCGGAAACCAACACGACGAAATGCTTCGCTACTGTAGTTTGCGTTGCCAACGTGAAATGCGGCGGCCAGTCGCGCCTGTGTGTATCGACATACGTGCAGATTGCTAACAGATTCTTGATGTAACGATCGGTGCAATCCAATGCGTCAAAGACCGCGCCTCCAGCCTTCCCAAACGTGAGCCTTAGAGCTATGTTGGCGTCAATCGCACCGTGTTTGGGGACTTTTCCCGAGCCGCGCAAGGAAATAATCGAGCATTCGCTTGAGTGAAACTGGGTAGGACCTTTGACACGTCTACTAGCTACATTAATTTTCAGCTGAGGGAAAATCTCCGAAAGTCCAGCCTCACGGCGGAATAAGCCGTGTTCCACTGGGCCGACGTCTCCTGGCGTCACCGCGTCGCCAGGCTGCCACACAGGAAAGTATCCAAGTTGCTTACGAACTTGATCGGCATAGGCCCGCGATAGTTCCATAGACTGCCACCTCCGTAATCTGGCCCATTGTGTAGCACTAAGGTGTAGATGTGTCAGTGACTTAGATCACCCGGCTTTTCGTTGTGCCCAACGGGGAACAGCGTATCTGGCGGAGCATGACCCGCATGAAGCTGCAACATACACTCGATACAATGGCTGCTGGAGGTTCTTGCTCGCGCCGTCGAGTTTTAAGGAACGATAACGTCCTTTATCATTCACTACCTGGGTTGGTAAGCCCGCGGCCGCAGTGTGTGTGGGGCGCCGGGCCGACAACCCTATTTAGTCTCATTTTAAGTTCACCGGGGCTCACGTCCGCCTTAGGTCATGCATGCCGTCAAGATTGAAGCACGACAGAAAAGTCTCGATAGAGGAGTCTCGCTTTCCAGAGTTCAACGTGGGAAAGTTGAGGGTTGCTCTCCAGGACTTTTATCCGAATTCGTCGCTATCACCCATTCCTTGTAACCGTGATTCGGAGCCGAGCGTAACGCTCTTGATAGCCTTCGTAGAGATAGGAACTAGTTGCTCACTTCTGACAATTCTGAGGCTCCTCCACATCCGTTACTTCGCCGGCGGCGTAGCTAGTGGCTGATCATCCCCGGCGACAAGCAAACCGGCGACCTTGCCGTTGCGAAGGGCCACACCGACGATCTTTGGTTTGTCGTTCGGATGGTCCACAGCCAGCAAGGCCGATGACAGCGAGGCACAGGCCCCCGTCGGCAAGCGACTCAGGAGTTTTGAGGAATCGACGCTCGCTTCGACGATTCGCACTTTGTTGCCGAGCTCACCTGAGGTTACAACCTTTGAACCCGGCGAGATCGTGATCGTCGTGATTTCGTTGCCGCCTCCCCAAAACTTGCCACGACGTTCATGCTCGACCGAGACGGCTTCGACAGTTCCCGATAGCAGCACAAGGACCGGCCCAAAAGTGCCCGGTTGGATCTGACCAAAAGGCCCGAACTCTCCTAGATTGAGGTGACCTCCGCCGCCCCTTAGCGGCCCAAACACACATCGAAGGCACACGCAGGGGCCTCCACCCCACCAGCCTCCGCACCACTGCTTCTGGTAAGGCCCAAAGACGGTGACAGTTACCGCGGCGGTAGCACTACCGCCAAGGCCCGTGCAGGTTATAGGGTAAGTATCGAAGCTCTGAAAGACGTTGGGCGTGAAGGTCGGCTTTACCGTTAGCCCCGCAGTGTTGGAGAGGTCGCCTGGCGGCGAGGTGCCAGCGCCGATTGCCGGATTGGTGCCGGGCCACGCATCGCTGGCGACACAGGAAGTTGCATTGGTGGAATACCACGTCAGGGTTGACGTCTCGCCGGGGCTGATCGAAGTATTATTGGCTGAAATGGTCACTGTAGGAGGGACCGGCGGGCAGAGCGGGCAGAACTCGAAGACGCTCCGACCAAATGTGCCAGCGCGCAACACAAGAGGAGGGTCAAAAGCAAGTGCGTTCACCGACACGGTCGGAAATCCCGTCCCGAGAACCTGCCAAGTCTGGCCGAAATCGGCGGATTGCATTACCCCTACATCGCTACCTACAACGATTGTTTCTGGTGACGTAGTTGGAACGATGACAACTGCGTGCAGTGGAAGATCCGGCAAGTTGTTATCGCCGCCGTTGGCGGTTCCGCTGATATTACTCCAATAGGAGCCGTTGTTGGTGGTAAGAAATGCGTGCTGAGGTGGCGTAACATCGGCCGAGAAACCAGGATATACGGCAACCACAGTAGAAATGTTTACCGGATCAATGGCGATTCCCGAAACTCTCCGGTTAGGGGGCGCTCCGTTCACGGTTTGTGCGGTCCACGTGGCTGATGAGCCTTGTAGAGCATTATTGGTGTATGCCACCGTCCCGTCACCAAGCCCAACCCAGATGGTGTTCGGAACCCCCTTCACCTGGTTCATTGCGGTGACGGTTTGCGGGAAAGTGTACATGAGTGAAAACGTAGTTCCATTGGTGCTGCCCTGGAAGAGTTGGGACCCACCGACTGCGTACGCGACCCCTCCTCCTGGGTTGAAGCTAACGAGGCAGACTGGTGGGCTGTTCGCGGGCAGCGCGGACGGTCCCGGCCAGCCGAGGGAGACGAAACCGCCGTCGAGGTTGCCGACCACGTAACCCGGATTCGAAGGGTCTACGGCCACGCCGCAGCCGTCGCCACCCCAACCTGCTGCAGTTATTCCCCAGATATCCGTCCCGGATTGGCCGCTCGTTTTCGCGCTGAGCCCGTTGTCTTGCGCCGCTCCGTAAACGTAGGCGTTGTGCGCGGAGCTGCCGCGGCCCATGTCCATGTCATAAAGCAGAATCGTCGCCAAACCATTATTGAGGTATTGCCACTGAGACCCCTCGGAGGCGGTTGACTGGAATCCGCCATCATCTCCGATAAAGACGCGCGTCGGCGGCGGCCCCGCAAAGTGAGAGGCAGGGCTAAACGCGATCGCGTGCATGTCTGTATGCGGCACGTTGATGGTAGTATTGATAATCTGGTGGCAGCTGTTTCCGCCATCACCGGAAAAGTAAAGCGGGCGCAGGCCGACGTATACCTTGGTTGCATCCTGAGGATCCACGCCGATAGTCTGATCGTAATTTCCCTGGTTGTTGTTGATCACGCAACCCGCTAAGGGAACCTCATCGAACGAAACGCTTCCATAGAACGGTTCCCCACTTATAGATTTCAGCAATGCGCATTGTGTGGCGTATACGCAGAGAAACGCATACATCGTCATATTGTCTGGCTGGGTGGACTGGGCTATCTTGATGAAAACATCCCCATTAATCGAAGTAGGGAAATTTGCGGAGCTTAAAATCGCACCAGACGCGGGGAAGGTAGCGCCCGCATCCGTGGACCTGAAGATTCCGACGCCATCCACCGCCGCGTAGATAGTGGTCGGCGTGGCCGTGTCAAGTTGCAGATCTGAGATGAGGACTTGTGAAACACTCCCGCCGGGAGTTGTAATGGAAATCGGACTCCCATTGTTAAATGTGGGAGCGTTATTCCCGAAACTATTCCCGCCGTCGATAGACTTATAGAGCCCGCAACAAGTCATGGAATACCCGTGTCCGCTCCCTGTTGCGACGAGCAAACTCCCGGGAGCGGGCAATACGATGCGGTTAATCTGAACCCCCGTGAAGATCCCGTTAGGGTTGAGCACTTGCCAAGTGTTTCCTCCATCGGGCGACTCGTATATTCCTCCACCTTCTGGGCAGCAGTAATTCCCCCCCACTCCAGCATAGACAATGAGTGGATTTCCGGGATCAAGCGCCACCGCTCCCATCATCTGGTTGGCGGGTAGCAAGTCGGTCAGCGGATTCCAACTAGATCCACCGTTGATTGTTTTCCAGATTCCTCCGGCACCCGTTGCGACATAGATCGTAGAATCCGTTGAGCCGGTTGGGTCAATGGCGATGTCGTTTATGATGCCCGACGAAGTCGCGTTCGAGAACCCGAGGTTGATAGGGGCGGGGCCGATCTGTTTCCAGTCCTGCGATTGACCGACGACGGCAAGAGCCGCGAACGCAGCCAGGATAAGTAAAGATCGACCCTGCTTCATCTGAATTCCCTCTCAACGGAAGCTACCTAAGGACGCAACCTAATAAAGACAAGATCTCGCTACTTTTTCTCAGGCGATTCTTTGGGAGCTGGGCCGATTTGATGGACGACCTTCATACGCTTCATGTGCGCGACACCTTCGCTCCAAAGATCTGGCCGGACGCGGCCACTCGGATCCGAATGATCTCGCCGCATCTGTTCTTGAATGAGCATCCGGGACCGCTGCTCTTTTTCCCAATCCTTGGGCCCTTCGCGCGCGGTCTTAGTTAAGGGCTTTACCGGTTGGGTAACTTCCGGGGTTGGGTTCTGTGCGAATGAAGGGGTGCACAACAAAAGCGCAGCGGCAGTGGGGAGTGTAATAGTCCACTTCATAAGATGCCTCAATAGAACATGCACGCGACAGTTCTCCACCATTAGGAACTCGCCCGCCTGGTCAATCATTCCTCTTGACATGTCCGCAAGCAAACGCACCTCTCCAGGAAGGAAGTCATCATCCGAATAGACGTACGCTTTGCCTCGACGCAATCAATCTCCGTCGAACAATTACTCTGACCTTTGGGGAAAGTCGACAGTAGAAGCCCTCGGACGTGATACTCAGGTCGAGTCTCACTCTTCCGCCGCCGAATTGCGGCAACAGTATGCTTTGACTTCTAAAATGTCAAGAAGCAATGCTGACCTTGTTCGGATTTTGTAACAGGGTTGAATCTGATCCTGATACGACGGCCGACCAGTTGTTACTTTTCCATGAGCCAGATTCTACTCATCTTTAGAATGAGTAGTCTGTGAATGGTGTGCCTTGCTTCCAGGGTCGTACAACCCCTGCACTTAGGACGGAGCATTCCCTTGGATCGTGAACGATAAAGGACGTTATCATTCCCAATGTCTTGCGTTGCGTTGTCGAAAAAGGGAGCGGTTCGTTGATGCTTGCTCAATCTGCGACGAGAGACCCAGCTCCTCACTGTAGGCTGTACGTACAAGTAATGCCTACGCAAGCGTCCGACGGCACCGGTTTACGTTGCTTTTAGCTCCAGGACTTTTTGTTCGGCCGGTCGGATAATTTTGGCCACCAAATTAGCAATGAGAGCTCGTTTAGACTTGTAACGGTAGGGCTCCAGCACCCACGTATAGTCTTGAAGATCCCGAAACATCGGATACGCGCGTCGGTCATGCAGAATTATTGCTTGAACCGGCACCTTAGTATGCGGCACAAACCATGCAAGCTCATGGGCACGCTATTAGGGTCCGTAAATCCGCGATCACGAAACGCGCCAAATTAGCCAAGGTAGAAACCGTTCCGGTAAGAGTTCGGTTGGAGGGCTGCTCGAAATCGAATAGGACAGGAACATTGTTGCGGCGACGCAGAGCGTCGCGTATGGCGTCCAGAATTGGCTTTCTGTCATCAGTAAAGCGCCCTAATGTCGTTGCTGCTGGGAGACCCGCTAATCACAAAACTCGTCTTGTCCTTGTCCGCGACTACTACAAGAGGAACCTGCTTCACGTTTAGCGCGGCCCGCAAGGTAGTCCTCGAAGCCATTCATCGGTTCGATGAAGACATTCAGACATTCGCGCCACTCGAGATGCTCGCTCCAACCCACGCGGCGATTCCCAGCGCCCCACCCAGTAACAGGTTTTCCAAATCCTTCCGAGATTTGCACTTGCGAGTCGAGCCGTGATTTCTATTTCCCTAGTTGATCGCTGCGCGCTTGTTCTTGTTCTCCGTTTGAGGAACAGTTGCTAACAGATCGCCTGTTCCAGGGCGAGCGCAGCTCGGGTGGGAATGAACAAATGATCACGACAATTTCTAAGCTAGTTTTAGGTTTCCGCTTGGGGCGTTAACAACTGGCTATCCTGGCGACCGAATGGCGGAAGGTGTGGAACCCGGCCCGTTTGGAAATTTCGAGAAATTCCCGGCCGAGAGTCACTGCACAATTCACTGCACGATACCTGCCGACTAAGAAGGAAACAACCCGACTTGCATTGTTCTGGATGGACGTATCCGGCTGAAAACGCGTGGCCCGCTTATACAGCAAAGAATTAAAAGGGCATTGCTCTGCCAACTGAGCTACGCGCCCACATCGGTGTCCCGAGCCTCGACGCCTGAATTCGTGCATCAGGCGGAGCATCCTTTTTGCGCTATCTCTCGGGACTGATTGCCCTATCAGCGGCGGGACACTTTCGTCCGTCTTGCTCGTGCCTTCTAGCAGTTTACCATTTCGCGCTGGGTCACGGATTCGGAAGCGATCTTGTCAGGATGAAGGCCTGCGGACCAGCTGAGAAGTGATCGATTTATTGATGACCGACCAGCCAGCACACCCAGAGTCGAGCAAAATCTATTTTACATACTGGCCGTTGTGCACTTCATATTCAATACGAAATGGCTTCTGTGACTTGCGATCCTGCCAGCCCTCCTGCGCGATCAGGCGGTTGGCTTGGGCGAGGCGCTCGGACGGCAGGGGGTGCGAGCGAAAGTATCCTTCCAGGCTTTGCATGGCTAGTTCCGATAATTCTTCTTCCGGACTCTGCGCATGAATGATGTATTCATTGTGCAGTTGGGCGAATTTCTCGAACAGGCTGACTGCGCCATACGGCGAATATCCGCCTAGAACTGCCAGGCCCATGCCTTCTCGATCGGCTTCGAGCTCCTCGTCTTTGTTGTAACCGGCTTCCCATACGGTCAGAGGAATTTGTACGAGGGCGCCAAGGATGCCGAGTTTCAGATTGCGCAGCCGGGCTTCGATTTGCACGCGTTCGGCGCAGTGGTAGTGGTCGATGTGTTCGACTTCGTGTGCGAGAACGACCGCCAATTGGTCCTCGCTGGTCATCAGGTCGAGCAGACCCTGTCCGACGTAGACGTGGCCGCCTGGCAGCGAGAAGGCGTTCATCATGGCACGGTTCGGAAGAAGGTGAAACGAGTATGGCAGGGGACGGTGAGCTCGCGAGGCGACTGTGCTGCCGACGCGGCGGACGTAACTTTCCAGTGCTTGATCTTCCGGATTTAACTTGCTGTTGATCGCCGAGTATTGCTGGGCAAGCTGGTTGCCGATCGCGATCTCCTGGTCATCGGAAAGACGAGTCAGCCGCATGGGCGCCCGGCTGAGGTCGCGCTGGGCGTCGGCGGCGATGGCGACTACCGCGTTGGCGGAAACGGGAGTGGGTTCGTGGCGGCGCTGGCTGAAATAGAGTGCCGTGACGCCCACGACGAGAACAATGAGGAAAGTGACAACCCGTTTCATAGGAATTGCCGAATGGCTTCGCGGTATTTGCTATAGAGAAACGACACCAGCAATAGAGCCATTCCGAGAATGATGAATGTGATGTAACGATCGCGCGGCGCCAGCCCCCACGCATCTTTCGCGAGCACCTTGCCGACACAAACCAATAGCAGGCTCAGTCCAGTCAGCCGATAGCCGCGCTCACTCACGGCGAGGGCGAGCAGCACGATCAATACCCCTTCGATGCCCCATGCGACCGTGACCATGCCCGCGCGCATCTTGAGCGCGAGCATGAGGGTAAGCAGAAGCACGGGAGCAAAGAACATGAACTGTTCGGGATGCCGCACCAGCGCTCCGATCCAGCGATTTGAAAAAGCCTGCGCTTTGTAGCGATCGCGCAGGCGAAAAGCGAACGGAAGGCATGCCAAAAGAACAGCTACAGCAGAGCCCAGGACAAAATATCTTCCGGTCCATTCGTCGCCGGTGAAATAGCTGGCCCCGAACAGATTGTGCATCACGCCGCGGGCACAGGCGCCTAAGGTCAGAAGGATTCCCTGATACAAGAAAATTAACCGGTTCAGCAAAAGAGTGATTCCAAAAAGGATAAAGATAACAACCGCCCATGCGGTAACCAGCCAGTCGTTTGGAAACTGGAAATACAAGACCGCAGCCACGCTGCCCGTGCCCAGATATGCAAGAAGCACGTCGAAATGCAGACGGCGGTCATCCCGGACACTGGTTTCGTCTGGCCCCAACTGCACATACACGAAAAAGAAAATGAGCGTGAGCGGCAGCACGGTGTATATCCTGGGTCCCCAGAATTCACTGGGATCGCCAGCGGTGAGATTTGCAAAGAAGATACGGCCGAATGCAGCGGCCAGAGCCACGTACGCTTGAAAGCGAAACTGCCTGGTAGTACGCAAAAGTCCATATTCGAAGAGAACCAGGCCGAAGACGGCCCACCCGACAGCGACACTAAGCGGCTGCAACTCATACCACAGGAGCATCGACACCAGCGCAGAAGCTGCCCACGAGTAGACGTGGTGGAACTCCTGAGTTCGCCAGTCCTCCGGCATGCGAATGATCCGAGAGAGGGCGTATAGGACAACCGCGACAATGGCCAGCGAGAGTAGGCGGATGCTGATGCCATGCCAGGTATCGGTCAGATGCAGGTTCACGGTGACACTGCGGAGCAGGGTGAGTCCGGCGAGCGCATGTGCCTGCCAGGCGAGCTCTTCCACTTCGAAGCGACGATCCACCATGGCCAGCACGAGAGCAAACACAGCCCAAACCACGGCAAGCCATCCACTGGGTGCCTCATACCATGCCAGGAGAGCCAGCAAGGCCGTGGCGGCAAAAGTATGCAGGTAGCCAATGGCGCGCCCGAGTTCGGAACCGGGTCCGGTTGCTTTGCGTGAAAGAAAGTAGAGGCCCGCGGCGACGATCGCAACCGTAACCATGCGGATTGAAACGCCTCGCCAAAGCGTCTGCTCCAGCGTGAGGTTGTAGTTGTAGGCGCGCACCAGCGCACAGGCTGCCACAGCGTTCGCCTGCCATGCGATGTGCTTGTAAGCGATCCAGCGCAGCGCCAGCGCAAGGACAACTGCGAAGACAACCCACGCGACGGCAATCCACGGCGCGGGTACTGCCTCGTTGAGTACCCAGACCATCAATCCAGTGCCCACCCAGCTATACGCGATGCGGGCGAAGCCGACGTGGTTTGAGTTCGGCACGCTTATTCGCGTGGCAATCCAGTATGCCCCTGCGACTACAGGCAATGCCCCAAAGGCGTGTAGTGGAATGGTGTGCCAACGTTGAACGCCCGCCTGATCAGCAGTCACTGCAGCCAGCACCGCTAAACCAGTAAGCAAATGAGCGTGCCACGCGAGTGCGTAATACCGGATCCATCGACCAACTTCTAACAGCGCCACGGCGAAAGCAATCGCCGCCAGCGGCTGCCAGAGTTCTGGGACCTCATAGTAAAAGAGCAACGTGATAAGAGCCGTACCGGCGATGGCAAACAGCCCGCGAAATGTGCGCTGATTGGAATCGTCGTGCAAGGCGGCCCACTTGGCGGTGACATAAAATGCCGCTGCAATCACGGGCAGCGTGAACAGGCGCATCCGGACGTGAGTGTACTGAGGAACCTCGCTGTGCAAGTTTACAAAGATGACCCGATACAATGTCAACACCGCGACCACGCCGTACTGTATCTGCAGGTGCAAGGATCTCAGCTTCCATCCGATCGCCGACAGCGCAAGCATGATGCCGGCGAAGGCCAGGGCGGTCCAATCACGAGAGCACAATGCCCACGCAGCCGCGACGGCCGCGAATCCTCCGATGTAGGAGTGTGTGCAGAGCAACTGCGAACCAGGCGAATCGCTAAAAAAATGTCCCCAGCGCTTGCCTACCAGAAGCGCGTTCAAATAAAAGACAATGGCACAGAGGCCGAATATCACTCCGACGGTTAGCACAAGATCTTCGCTGGTGAGCCGGATGGACATGAGCCGCATGAAATCAATGCGGATCAGGTGCAAGCCAACCAATAACCCAATGACCGGCACCAGTCGCCGGAAAACCACTTCGCCCACGACCACGCCAGCAACGAGAAATGCTTCAGCGCCGATCAGCCACAGGATGGCAACATTATTGCCGGAGTAGCGGAACGGTACCGCGGCAATCATGAGTGCCGATCCGAGAACGCTTAGAACAACGAAGGCCTCGCGGCGTCGCTTGGTGATGGGAAGTTGTCCAAAGCTGAATTCCGCCGCGCCGATTATCAGAAGAGCAAGGAAAGCCAACTCGGGCCGTACGGACTGGAACTTCATCACCCCAAGCAGCAGCAGCGTATTAAGCAGCGCAGCCGCCGTGGAGATGTGCTCGTCCATTGGAGACTTAATTTTGCGGACGACGTACGAACCCCGAAAGATCACCCAGTAGAAGAGGAGAAGCGCCGTACTCGCGTGATACTCGGGAAAGGCGTGTCCGTGTGCGCCCTCCGAGCCCAGCAAGCGATACAACCAGTACAGATGGTTGAGATAGCTCGATAGGATGCCGAAGACTTCGAGTTCGAACCATCCCATTTTAATGACGATGCTGACGAGTCCGAGCGCGAGGATCACGCCCGACGAGAGACTGTACACGTCGTCATGGCTGAGGGTTACGGTGCTATAGGCCAGCAAAAATGCGAGCCCGGTGACAAGCTGCGAGCGATAGCGCAACGTGTGCACCACCATTGCCAGTGCCACAGCGAGCATGAGGATGAGATCAGTGCTTTCGGAGCTCATCACCCGCATTGCCTGTACGTGATTCAATGCGTATGTGGTGAAGAACAGCAGCGCCCATCCGCCGCCGATCAAAGTGTGGCCGAGAACGCGGTAGCGCTCGCGTTTTTCGAAAAAAATCCCGCCTCCCAAGAGTGCTAGCGAGACTACCAAAGAAAGGCTCACCTTGCCGAGAGGGCCGAACTGGCCGAGTTCGTAAATACCAAGCAGCGCGACCCCGAACACCAGAAGGCTGATGCCGAGCTTATTGAGCCAGTTCGTACCCAATGTTTCTTCCAGCGCGAACACCGACTTCATACGCTGCTGGGCGGTTGGCTTTGGCGCGGAGGAGCGGAGTGCGGCAATCGGTGGTTGTGCGACGACGCGAGCGGCCGCCGGAGGCGGGATAGTCCGCGGAGGTGGCGGCGTGTGCGGTATTTCTGAATGCGTAGGAACGGGCGTTAGCGTTGCAGGCGTTCGAGTGGGTTCTGGTTTCTGAGTTGGAACAACAGGCTCGGCTGGCTTCGGCGCGGACGGAGATGCAGTCACTGGAGGTGTGAGCGGTTTCTGTTCCGGCGTCGGAACAGGTGCCGCCGGTTTTTCCACAGCCGGTTGATCTTGTTTCGCAGATGTCAGCAATGCGGGGATTGGCGTGATCGCATCTTTTTCACGCTTCTCGGAAATATCGGCCGCTATCTTTTCGGTGGGTGTTGGCACCGCGGCCGGCTCAACTGGTTTCCTGGAAATGGGCGAAACCGGGGCAACCGGCTTCCCGATCTGAGGGGACATCACCGAAGGAGCGTGCTGCGACACGTCTATATGAGGCAGTGCGGCCGAATCCGCAGCCCGCGGTAAGACCGCCACTTGGCGCCGAAGTTCCAGCAGTTCACGATGCAGCGCATCATTCCGCTCAATGCTCAGGTCAGTGAGTTGCAGCAGTTGCTGGCGGAGCTTGTGCTGTCGCCATAGGAGGAAGAGGGTTAGTGGCGGTGTGGCGAGGGCTAACAAACCGAACAGTACGTATATGAGCCAAATGATCGGCATCATGAACCGCACTCCCCCCGTATGTAGGCGATTCTGTAAGCCTCCATAGTAGATCGTGCAGCGATGTCAGTCTTGCACTTATTCTCTCCCTGCAAACTCGGAAGTAACTAGCGTTCTAAGGGTTGTGATTGGAAGCTCGACGCGCTTCGTGACAAGATGTGCAGAACTCCAAGACTTACAGCTGCTTATCAAGGTTTCCTATGAGTGAAGGTGGAATCGCGACTGTGCTTGAGGCTCCGCCAACTGGACCGGCAGAGAATTCCGTGAAACCCGTTGTGCCTCCATCGTGGCGACGGGGATTTTGGTCGCTCGTGGTTACTCAGTTTCAAGGAGCGTTCAACGAAAACGGCCTCAAGAATCTAGTCGTTTTCATCATCCTCGGCATGGCGATGCATAAGGCGGACCGCGACCGGCTTGTTTTAGTAGTCGGGACTCTGTTCTCGGTTCCCTTCATTCTCTTCTCGATGGCCGGAGGGTTTCTCGCGGATCGTTACAGCAAACGTACAGTTACGATCTGGACCAAGTTCTTCGAGATGGCCGTGATGATATTGGCCATCGCCGGACTGGGCTGGCAGAGCCTGCATCTCGAGATGGCTGCTGTGTTCCTCGCAAGCACCCAAGCGGCACTCTTCGGCCCGTCAAAATACGGGCTGCTGCCAGAATTGCTACCCGGACCAAGGCTTTCTTGGGGAAACGGTGTGCTCGAACTCGGGACCTTCCTGGCGGTGATTGCCGGAGGAGTTTCAGGTGCGTTTCTGGCGGATGTTTTTCAGGCGCGCCAGGGTTGGTCGGGTCTGATCTTTCTGAGTCTGTCGTTCGTCGGATTGATCTTCAGCCTTGGAATCACGAAAGTTCCGGCCGCCGATCCGACTAAGAGATTCCGAGCGAACCCAATTGACGATCTCTGGATGCAGGGACGCTTGATACGCAGGGATCGCGTTCTCTGGCTCGCGGTTCTTGGTAACACGTATTTCTGGTTTCTCGGAGCGCTACTGACGGCCAATATTGTTTTTTACGGCAGCGACGTCTTGCACGTCAGCTCCACGCGCACAGGAATTCTTCAAGCAGGGGTCGCGATCGGCATCGGGCTGGGCAGCCTGGCCGCAGGCTATCTATCTGGCGGCAAAGTCGAATATGGATTGATCCCCCTCGGCTCGATCGGCATGACCGTATTTGGGATCCTGCTCGCCAGACCAAACCTCGCGTTTACTCACGTGCTGGTGCTGCTGGCCGCTCTCGGAATCTCGGCCGGTTTCTTTGCCGTCCCTGTAAACGCGCTGATTCAGCACCGCCCCGACGAAAAAGACAAGGGCGGCGTGATCGCGGCCGCAAATATGCTCTCGTTCGTGGGCATTGGCGGAGCGGCAGGCGTTTACTATGTTTTTCAGCACTACTCCCACCTTAGCCCGCCCGCAATCTTTCTATCCGTTTCGCTGGTAACGATCGCCGCTACGATCTATGTCTTGTACCTACTACCCGATGCTCTGCTCCGGCTCTTGCTGTGGACCGCCACTCATACTCTCTATCGGATTCACCTAGAAGGACGCGAGAATGTGCCGGAAAAGGGCGGAGGGCTGCTCGTCCCCAACCACGTTTCCATGGTGGATGCGGTCCTGTTGGTTGCCTCAATCGACCGTCCCATCCGCTTTCTTATGTTCAAAGGTTCTTATGACCACCCGCTGGTGAAACCGTTCGCCAAGATCATGGGGGTGATTCCAATTTCCTCGCAGCTTCGTCCTCGCGAAATGATTCAATCGCTGCGTACGGCAACGCAAGCATTGAAGGATGGCGAGATGGTATGCATCTTTCCCGAAGGTCAGATGACGCGAATCGGGCAGATGCTTCCGTTCCGGCGTGGCATGGAGAGGATTGTGAAGGGTGTGGATGTGCCCATCATCCCGGTGAACCTGGGAGGCGTTTGGGGTTCGGTGTTCAGCTTCGAGCGCGGGAAGTTCTTGTGGAAACTCCCCCGCAAACTTCCCTACCCCGTCACTGTGACCTTCGGCGAGCCGATGCCATCTACCAGCAGCGCTCTAGACGTACGGCAGGCTGTGCAGGAACTCGGCGCTGAGGCTTATCAATACCGCAAACGCTATATGCGGACGCTGCATCGTTCTTTTGTGCAGACGGCGCGTCGACATCCGTTCCGGTTCGCGATGGCGGATGGCCGCACACCGAAACTCGCATTCGGCGGAGCGCTCACCCGTACTGTTTTCCTTGCACGGCGGCTTCGTTCGGTCTGGCGTGATCAGAAGATGGTTGGCATTTTGCTGCCACCATCGGTTCCGGGTGCGCTCGTCAATCTTGCTGCGCTTCTCATGGGAAAAGTTCCGGTAAATCTGAACTACACGGCTTCCAACGAGGTTCTGGCCTCGTGCGCCAAACAATGTGAATTGAAAACCGTGGTTACATCGAGGGCTTTTTTGGAACGTGTCCACATCCAACCGCCCGCACAGGCTATTATGCTCGAGGATCTCGGCGAAAAGCCTCGATTGCTCGAACGGCTAAGCGCTACATTCATCTCCTGGCTTTTGCCGGTGCGACTGGTTGAGTAGTCGGTCGGAGCTGGCCCCAAGGTCGGGCTCGACGACATCGCTACCATCATCTTTTCCAGCGGTAGCACGGGTGATCCGAAAGGAGTGGTCCTAACCCACTACAACGTGGCTTCGAATGTCGAACAGCTGAACCAGGTCTTCATGCTCGGTCGCCACGACAAGATCCTCGGCATCTTACCCTTCTTTCATTCCTTCGGCTTCACCGGGACGCTATGTCTGCCTACGACCATCGGGATGGGTGTCGTCTTCCATCCAAGCCCGCTGGAATCGCGCGCGATCGGCGCGCTGGTCAGCCAATATGCGGTTACCTTTTTGCTGGCGACACCGACATTTCTGCAGGCGTACATGCGGCGCTGCTCTCCCGAAGATTTTGGCAGCCTGCAGTATGTGATGGCGGGCGCAGAGAAGCTCCCCGAGCGGATCTCTGTCGCATTCGAGGACGTCTTTGGGATTCGGCCGCTGGAAGGCTACGGCTGCACCGAGTGCTCTCCTGCTGTCACAGTGAACACCCGAGACTTCCGTGCAGCACAATTCCGCCAGGTAGGTGCGAAGCGCGCCAGCATCGGCCACCCTCTGCCGGGAATCAGCGTGCGAATCGTAAGTCCTGAAACCTTCGACCCCGTTCCGCAGGGCGAGACCGGTCTGCTTCTGGTGCGCGTCCAAATGTTATGCAGGGATATTTGAATCGTCCCGAAAAGACAGCCGAGGTTCTGCACGAAGGCTGGTACAACACCGGCGACATTGCTGCGATGGACGAGGATGGTTTCATCCGCATCACGGACCGCATGAGCCGGTTCAGTAAAATCGGCGGGGAGATGGTTCCTCACATCAAGGTTGAGGACAAGCTCCATGAAATCATTGGCGCGACCGAACAAACCTTCGCCGTAACCGCTGTGCCAGATGAGAGAAAGGGCGAACGGCTGATCGTGTTGCACACCTTGCCGGAGGACAAATTGCAGGAATGCATTGCCCAGCTTGGCAAACCAGACTTGCCGGCACTGTGGAAACCGCGTCCCGATCAGTTCCTACACGTCGAGTCGTTGCCATACCTTGGAACTGGCAAGCTCGATCTCCGGCGACTGAAAGAAATCGCAGTGGAAGCCTCGGCATGAGCGGAACTGCGATTCAGAATGTGGTTGCCAGCGATACTCAGGCGGATCGCAGCGCACGGGCTTTCGCAATTCGCCTCACTGTGACCACGCTCGCGGTCGTGATCTGGTTCTGGACACAGTCATTGATTGGTGCGCGCGGCATGCCGGGCGCCGTGATCGGCGACCGACTACACGGGGCCACGGCCCGATGAATCTTTATCTGCACGCTCACCCAACCGCAGCAAATGCGCTACTGATCGTGAGTTCGGCGATCATCGATCTGCTGGGACTCTTTCTTCTGTCGAGATGGATTTTCGGGGGATCTACACGGCCATTCCTTGGTCTGGTCATCGTCCTCGGGCTGAGACAAATCGCGCAGGCCTTGGTGACGCTTCCGGCACCGCCGAATGCAATCTGGCATTATCCAGGATTCCCCTCTTTGCTGGTGACATACGGGGTGGCCAATGATTACTTTTTTTCAGCGCATACCGCAATCGCCGTCGTGGCCGCCACGGAACTGGCTCGGCTGGGCCGGCGCTCGCTGACTGGACTGGGTGTCGTGATCGTTGTGTTCGAGATGCTGGCCGTCCTGGTTCTTAGAGCGCACTACACCATGGATCTTTTCACTGGCGTTGTGACCGGGCTGTATGCCGCGCATTTGGCTAATTGCATTGCGGCCCGCGTTGAGTCATGAAGGACCGGCGCGAAGTTCTGAGGGCTCCAAGAAATAGGCAATGAGTTCTGATGTTAAACTGGCAGCGCCGGGATCAGGACCCCTCACGGCCAAATCGGGTCAGCCTCGGGATCAGCATCAGGATCAGGCCGTAGAACAAAAGCGATGCCACCAGCGACGCGGCGTTACCGAAGCGAAGGTCCTCGAACAGCAACTTGAGCGTGCCAAATGCTATGGCTACATACGCAACCCATGATAATTCCGCTCGTTTCAAACGCGAGCCGCTGAAGCTGAGAATGAGCGCGACCAAGCATATCACCACCGTCCGGAAAACCGAGAGACGCGAAGCACTCAGCATCCCGCTCGGCGAACCCAGTTTCACACTCACCATCACCGCGAGCGCCGCCGCCACGAGACTCACCAGCACGCAGGGAATGATCCAGAGCAACCGCTGTTTCCATTGATCGGTCGAAGCGGGCCATCCGATCGCGTAGCATACACCGCCCGAAACTGCGACCACCCATGCGCCTGTGTCCAAGGTAGGCGGCACTGTTCCAGCTAGAGCGTTCCCCGCGAGATTCAGAAGGCCAGACAGGATCGCCGCTGCCGCCAGGTAGAAGGACACGTGCATTCCCAGGCTGAGCTTTCCGGTACGCATGTACACGAAAGCCGAGGCCACGGCAGCCAGACACAAGAACGGCGCCTGGAAGCCCGGGGGGAAAAGCAACAAGCTTCCTGCCAGCAGAAGTGCGACTGCGTAGGTCGCGCACACCCTACGATTTCGATTCTGTTCGTCGGATTTGAACCGCGAGAGCGCGCCCCAGTAGCACACCGCCGCAACCAACAGGAAAAACATACCGAGTGGTGCGGCCGAGCCGGGAATTGCGCGCAGTGTTCCAAAAGTCGCAAGCACAAATGCCACAACTCCCTGCGCGATTTCAAAGATGGTCAACCGGTGGCGCGCCCCAAAGCTGCGCATGCCGATGCTGCCGCCGTAGATCGCAAGCAGCGCCAGGCACAGAATCATGATCGTCGCTGCATCGATAGGCCGATATTCTGCTGGAACACCCTCAGGAGATGTCATCAGATATACGAGCAACCATACGGCGAAATCCGCCGCGATTGCTGGAACCGCTCTCACACTGAGCCGCGGTCCAAGGTTAACAACCACTTCGCTAACCAGGGCCACAGCCAACAGTGCCGCCGTAAAGGGGACCAGGTCGTGAGTCGCGATGATCAGCGCCAAGGCGATGGCCACCGCGGTCAGAGTTGCCACCCAGGGAATCGCCTGCAGGTTTTGCCCCCACGCCAGTGCCAAAGCAAGCACGACGAACGCAACCAGAACCGCCGCTGTGAACACAGGCGGCAACACTTGAAAACGCACGGTCGATTCCCACAGCAGGGGCGAGAGAACCAGTGCCGCCGTGATTGCGTAGGTGACACTGGCAAAGTTGTTCGTGGCATGAGTCCTGACTGCCCAAACCAGCCACATGCCCGCATACACGATAGCGAGCACTAGAACAGGCAACTTCGGAATGCTTCCCGACTCTGCGATCGCGCGCAGCAAGTATGCGCCCGCAATCCCAAGAACTGCCTTGCCGAACACGGCTACCCCAGCGGGCACGTTGGACGCTGGGAAGCCACGCGACGTCTCGGGAGGCCGTGATCTCGGCCATGGAGACGCAGGAGGGGCAGGACTCTCAATCTCGGGATGGCCCTCCAAGGCGGAAACCCGACGTTCCAGCTCCCGCACGCGATCGCTGAGCTGGTCTCTATCCGATGCGATTCCGTCGAGAGCTTGTGCCATGCGCTTCTCCGCATCTGCCCTATAAGACGGGGCTTAGCTGGTTCCGTGTGCCGGGGCGACGCCGGAACCGGGCAAGGAGGCTGACTCCGGCCAGGGTGGCAGGAGTTTTACCAGAACCCACAGAATAATGAAAGGAAGAATCAGGAGCGCGATCGCGGTCAACAATCCTTCCCGCGTAGCGAAAGCCATCTTGTACGTTGTGTAGCCAAGGAAGCTCTTGGAGAAAAGCTGGCCGCCGATCACCACATTCCAGCGCATCGCAAAAATACCGATCATGGTCAAGCTTCCGGCCAGTCCGTAGATGCGCTTCCGTGCCATGTCACTGAACTTCAGAACCTGGGTCAGGCCCAGCAGCGCGATCGGCGTTACCGTGCCCAGCAGGATCTGAATGATCACCTGGGATGTCCACAAGCGCGTGTGCACCATGAAATCCAGGCTGCGGAACGATTCATCGGCTTCGTAGACTCGCTGCAGCAGGTCTAGCATCTCTAGGCTGAAGTCGATAATGAAAGTGTAGAGCAGATAGCGCGCGATCGTGTCTAGGCAGCGCATATCGATCTGCTGCCCGCGCAGGCGCGTCGAGAGCATGTAAAGTAACATCACCGCGGAGATGCCAGATACCATCGCCGAGAACACAAAGACAATGGGCATCAGTGGGGATGACCACCAGGGGTTTGCCTTTATCGAGCCAAAAATGAAACCCACATACCCGTGCAGAAGAAACGCGGATGGAATTCCGATCAGGGTGATGAAATACCCGAGTCTCTCGTCGATGCGCAGTGAGCGTTCACTGACATTGTAGGAGCCTAGAGTAAGGACGCGATAGATCGAACGCTTCCAGCCGGTCGTCGTCTGGGACGCCATCACAATTTCACTACGGTAGTCGAGCCAGATTTCCAGGAGCAGCACGCCCATCAGGTACCAGAGATAAACAAAGCCGAACATCGCCATGGCAGAGGAACGGTGCGGCGTCAGATACATCTCGAGCGAGCGCTCGGGATGTCCCAAGTGCAATTGCAACGGCAGTGGAGCCACCAGCAGGAAGGCGAGTGCGGTGAGCAGGGCTAGCCGATAGGTCGGCTTCACCGCCTGCACCCGGAACACACGTTCGAGTGAAGCCAGGATGAACGCGCCCGCTACCAGCCCCGTAATGAATGGATAAAGAACGATCAGGATGCTCCACTGGAGCTCCACTTCGTTCGGGTACATGAAGCCTTCGACGGGTATTTGCACGAGCCTCCTTAGCGCACCGAACCGTCCATGCCGTTGTAGAAAACCTTCGCCCCAGTCGCCATGTGCGGTTTCAGAA
>Ga0187804_10000045_pt1 | contig 24842 bp, 21 predicted proteins | sample NC_wetland_sal_i_3_FD_132961 | JGI IMG/M metagenome (GOLD analysis project Ga0187804, IMG submission 132961) | Wetland sediment microbial communities from Neuse River Estuary, North Carolina, USA - Control_4 | ecosystem: Environmental > Aquatic > Freshwater > Wetlands > Sediment | place: USA...
CCAGACGTCGCAAAGTGAGTTTTTTACTCAAATGGATCAAGTGACGTATCAGCCGCCTGAAACGGCAGCTGCGCGTGATGCCGAGCAGTTGCGGAGCCGCGGTGAGCGCATGCTCGAACTGGCGACCCGGGCTTATTGTGAACAACACTACGATTTCGCCCGGCTGCTTACCCAGCTCGCCACCGAAGTTTTTGCGTATGCCCGGGACGTGGAAGAGTCCCACGCCCTCAGCGTGATCCGCGACAATAACTGACCGACCCGTTTTTGTTGATCCAGCGAACGGCGCGCAGTCATTTGCCGCGATCGGCGGCGTCTTCGACGATGCGCACCAGATCGGCCATGATCCGGTTCAGCGCGAAGTCTTTCGGCGTGTAGACCTCGGCAACGCCGGCATCCTTCAGCGCGCGGACATCCTGCGGCGGGATGATGCCGCCGACCACGACCGGCACCCCGGCCGCGCCGTTTTCCTTCAGCCGCGCCATCACTTCGTGCACGAGCGGCAAATGCGAGCCCGACAGGATCGACAACCCCACCACATGCACATTCTTGTCGCGCGCTTTGGCGGCAATGGCGTCGGCGGTCAGGCGAATGCCGTCATAGACCACATCCATGCCGGCATCGCGGGCGCGGGCGGCGATCTGCTCGGCGCCATTGGAATGGCCGTCGAGCCCCGGTTTGCCGACTAACAGTTTCAGCCGGCGGCCGAGTTTCTTGGAGACGCGGTCGACCTCGGCGCGAATCTCATCAAGCCCTTCGGCGTCGTTGCGCATCGCGGTACCGACCCCGGTCGGCGCCCGATATTCGCCGAAGGCGGCGCGCAGCGCCGCGCCCCATTCGCCGGTGGTCACGCCGGCCTTCGCGCAGGCGATGGAGGGCAGCATGATATTGGCGCCGCTCTTGGCCGCCTTGCGCAAGCCCTCGAGCGCCGCCGCGACCGCGCGGGCGTCGCGGCTCTCTCGCCACGCATTCAGCCGCGCGATCTGGTCGGCTTCGGCTTCGGCAGAAACCGTGAGCACCGCGCCCGCCGCGGCAGCGAGCGGCGACGGCTCGGTTTCGGTGAAGCGATTGACGCCGACAACTGTCTGCTCGCCACGCTCGATCGCCTCGACGCGGCGGGAATTCGACTCGACGAGCTGCTGCTTGAGATAGCCGGATTCGACCGCCACCACCGTGCCGCCCAGCGCCTCGATGTGATCGAGTTCTTCGCGCGCACCGGCTTTCAGTTCGGCAACCTTGGCGGCGATGACCGGCGAGCCGTCGAAAATGTCGCGATAGTCCAGCAGGTCGGTCTCGTAGGCGAGGATCTGCTGCATGCGCAGCGACCACTGCTGATCCCATGGGCGCGGCAGGCCGAGCGCTTCGTTCCAGGCCGGCAGCTGCACCGCGCGGGCGCGGGCGTTCCTCGACAGCGTCACCGCCAGCATCTCGAGCAAGATGCGCGCGACATTGTTCTCCGGCTGCTGTTCGGTGAGCCCGAGCGAATTAACTTGCACGCCATAGCGAAACAGCCGCTGCTTGGGATCGCGCACGCCGAAGCGTTCGCGCGTGATTTCGTCCCACAATTCGGTAAACGCGCGCATCTTGCAGATTTCGGTGACGAAGCGCAGCCCGGCATTGACGAAGAATGAGATGCGGCCGACCACGTCGCCGAATTCTCCCTCGGCGCATTGCGCCTTCACCGCATCGAGCACGCCGACCGCGGTCGCGAGCGCGAAGGCGACCTCCTGCACCGGCGTCGCACCGGCTTCCTGCAGGTGATAGGAGCAGACATTGATCGGATTCCACTTCGGCATTTCCTTGGTCGTGAACAGGATCACGTCCTTGATCAGCCGCATCGACGGGGACGGCGGAAATACATAGGTGCCGCGCGACAGATATTCCTTGATGATGTCGTTTTGCGTCGTGCCTTGCAGCTTGCCGCGCGGCACGTTTTGTTCGTCGGCGAGCGCGATGTAGAGCGCGAGCAACCAGGCCGCGGTGGCGTTGATTGTCATCGACGTGTTCATCTCGCCGAGCGGGATGCCGTCGAACAGCGCGCGCATGTCGCCGAGGTGGCAGATCGGCACGCCGACTTTGCCGACCTCGCCCTTAGCGAGCGCGTGATCGCTGTCGTGGCCGGTCTGCGTCGGCAGGTCGAAGGCGACCGACAGTCCGGTCTGGCCCTTGCTCAGATTGGTGCGATAGAGCGCATTCGACGCCGCGGCAGTGGAATGTCCGGCATAGGTGCGGAAAATCCACGGCTTATCGCGCACGGGTTTGGCGCCTACGGCTTCCTCGCGGCGAGTGCCGCCTGCCGCCGAATGCTTTGCCTTTTCATTGCGCTGCATCGATCGCGCCGTCGCTTGCAAACCTTGAGCGCAACGACAGTGTGACGCCGTTCTTGTTGCAATGCAACATAAACTGCGGCAGAGTGTTGTTGTGACCGCAGCCGCGCTCCCTGGTTGATTCTAACGTCGGAGCCGGCCGTGCCGGTGCATGGGGAGAGCTCATGGCCGTTGCGCAGAAAAAACCATCAGCCGCGCCGCTCAAAGATCTCTACGAGATCGGCGAAGTTCCGCCGCTCGGCTATGTCCCGCAGAAAATGTACGCCTGGGCGATCCGCAAGGAGCGCCACGGGCCGCCGGAAACGGCGATGCAATGCGAAGTGGTTCCGACCTGGCCGATCGCCGATGATGAGGTGCTGGTCTATGTCATGGCCGGCGGCGTCAACTACAACGGCGTCTGGGCCGGGCTTGGCGTTCCCGTGTCGCCGCTCGACGGACACAAGCATCCCTTCCACATTGCCGGCTCGGATGCCTCCGGCGTGGTGTGGGCGGTTGGCCCGAAAGTCAAACGCTGGAAGGTCGGCGACGAAGTGATCGTCCACTGCAATCAGGACGACGGCGACGACGAAGAATGCAATGGCGGCGATCCGCTGCTTTCCCCGTCACAGCGCATTTGGGGTTACGAGACGCCGGACGGCTCGTTCGCGCAGTTCTGCCGCGTGCAGTCGCGGCAGCTCATGCCGAAGCCGGCGCATCTGACATGGGAGGAGGCAGGTTGCTACACGCTCACGCTGGCAACCGCCTATCGCATGTTGTTCGGGCATCCGCCGCATACGCTCAAGCCGAGCGACAATGTGCTGGTCTGGGGTGCCTCCGGCGGGCTCGGCGTGTTCGGCGTGCAGCTCGTCGCCGCGTCGGGCGCCAATGCGATCGGCATCGTGTCGGATCAGGCAAAAATTCAATACGTGCTCGACCTCGGCGCCAAAGGCGTCATCAACCGCAGCGATTTCAAATGTTGGGGCGCGATGCCGAAGGTCGGCACGCCAGACTACGACGCCTGGGTCAAAGAGGCGCGGCGCTTCGGCAAGGCGATCTGGGACATTACCGGCAAGCGCGACGTCGACATCATCTTCGAGCATCCCGGCGAAGCGACTTTTCCAGTGTCGTGCCTGGTGGTCAAACGCGGCGGCATGGTCGTGTTCTGCGCCGGCACCTCCGGCTACAATATCACCTTCGACGCGCGCTATGTGTGGATGCGGCAAAAGCGCGTACAGGGTTCGCATTTCGCCCATCTCAAACAGGCCAGCGCCGCCAATCAATTTGTCATCGACCGGCGTGTCGATCCGTGCATGAGCGACGTGTTTCCGTGGGAGAAGATTCCCTACGCGCACGAGCTGATGCGCACCAACCGCCACAAGCCCGGCAATATGGCGGTGCTGGTCAATACGCCGCGACAGGGCTTGCGTAATTTCGACGATGTGCTGGAGGCGCAACGCGCCTGATAGATCAACACACGCTCAGCCGGCGGCATTTGCAGTCAAGTCACGCGATCCGGCGTGGCGCGGCGGATCGCGCGTTCGCGCGCGATCGCGGCATTGAGCTCGCCGCCATAGATGAAAATCCAGGCGCTGAAATAGAGAAACACCAGTGCCACCATCGCCGACGCCAGGCCCGCATAATAGGTGACGTAGGTGTAGCTAAAATCCGCCAGATAGCGGCCGAATATGACACCGCAGGCGAGCCACAGTATGAGCGTGGCGGCAATGCCCGGCCACACTTCATCGATGTGCCGGCGCCCGGCCGGCAGCCACATGTGCAGGATCAACAGCGCCACCGTGAGCACGAAGGTGGCGACGCTGAACCGCGCGATGTTGTAATGGCCTTCGAGCGGCGCGAGCCAATCGACGTAAGCGAGCGCCGCACGAAACACCAAAGGGCCAAGCACGACCAGAAAGGCGAGCGCGAGCAGCGCAACCGCGGCGACCAGCACATAGCCGATCGATTCCAGACGCAACAGCCACCACGGCCGCGTTTCCGTCAATCCGTAGGCGCGGTTTAGTCCAATGCGCAGGCTCTCGATGCCGCTCGAGGAGAAGTAAACCGCGAACACGGCGCCGATCGTGAGGATATCGCCGCGCGCCGTGGTCAGCACTTTGTGAATTTCGCCGCCGATACCGCCCGAAACTTCCGGCGGCCAAGCCGCGACGATCAGGGCCGCCACTTCGGCGGCCAAGTTCTGTGAGCCAATGAAGCCGGCCAGCGCCGTCACCAGGATCAGAAACGGAAACATGGACATCAGGACCGACAGCGCGATGTGGCTTGCGATCGCCCAGCCGTCATCGGCGTTAAAGCGATTCAAGGCGTCCCAAACGACGCGGCTGCACAGGCGGATCACGTTCAAAGGCAGACAACCTCCGCACCGAATCGGCACCGGCTTCATACCATCGTTTGCAGCGGCTTCCGTAGGTGCGAACCGCGGCCCTGCCCGTCGCATCTCGATTGGCTTTTGTGCACTGCACGCATAAGGTCTTCGGATGCCGCCGCCCACACAGCAAATAATGGGTGAGCCATGCCCGCTGCCGTGACCGAGAAACCGCCGCGCCGTGAGGTGATCGCCATGCTGGGCGACGCGGTGGCGGCGATGGACGCGCTGTTGGACGATGCGCGCCGCGCGGTCGGCGAGCGCGTGACGGTCGACGGCCGCCTGGTGTCGCGCCGGTTCGATAGCGAGCAGCGCGCCACCCACGGCCTCGCTTGGCTTGCCACCTATGTCGAAGCCATTCGCCAGCTCGCGCACTACGCGCAAGCCCTCGCCGACGGCGGCAGTTTCGGCGAGATCGAGGAATTGCTGGTACGGATCGGTGCCGGCGAATATCTGGCGCAAGTGCTCGGCGGCATTGCAATGAGCCAGAGCGAGATTGTGCGCCTCTCCGATCTCGGATTGAGCGCCGCGGCGGTGGCCGCGCGCGTCAATCCGGCCGTCGAGCATCTCATCGCCACCGGGAATACGCCGGCCCGCCGCGCGCGGCTGATGGAGCTGATGCGCGAGCGCCGCGATGCGACGGTGGGCGCCTGCGGGCTCGACGAGACGCTGGATTCGATCCGCGAGGAAATGCGCAAGTTCGCCGAGGATCGTGTCGCGCCGTTCGCGCAAGCCTGGCATCTGCGCAACGAATACATTCCGCTCGACGTCATCGCGCAGATGGCGGAGCTCGGCGTTTTCAGCCTGACCATCCCCGAAGATTACGAGGGCATGGGCCTGGGCAAGGAATCGATGTGCGTCGTCTCCGAGGAATTGTCGCGCGGCTATATCGGGGTCGGCAGCCTCGGCACGCGCTCGGAGATCGCGGCCGAACTCATTCTCGGCTCCGGCACCGAGGAGCAGAAGCGCAAATGGCTGCCGAAGATCGCCGCCGGCGAAGTGCTGCCGACCGCAGTGTTCACCGAGCCGAATACTGGTTCGGATCTGGCATCGCTGAAGGCCCGCGCAGTGCGCCAGGGCGACGTCTACAAGATCTACGGCAATAAGACTTGGATCACCCATCCAGTGCGCGCCGATCTGATGACGCTTCTGGTTCGCACCAATCCGGCCGAGACCGGCTATCGCGGGCTATCCATGCTGCTTGCGGAAAAACCGCGCGGCACCGACGCCGATCCGTTCCCGGTGCCCGGCATGACGGGGACCGAGATCGAGGTGCTCGGCTATCGCGGCATGAAGGAATACGAAATCGCCTTCGATGGTTTTGCGGTCAAAGCGGAAAATTTGCTGGGCGGCATCGAGGGGCTCGGCTTCAAGCAATTGATGGCGACCTTCGAGGCGGCACGCATCCAGACCGCGGCGCGGGCGATCGGCGTGGCGCAGGCCGCGATGGAGCAGGCACTCAGCTATGCGACGAGCCGTGTGCAGTTCGGCGAGCCGATTGCCGCGTTCCCGCGCATCGCCGACAAGATCGCGATGATGGCGGCCGAGATCATGATCGCGCGCCAGCTCACCTATTATGCTGCGCGGCAGAAGGATTCCGGACGGCGCTGCGATCTCGAGGCCGGCATGGCCAAGCTTTTGGCGGCGCGTGTCGCCTGGGCGGCAGCCGACAATGCGGTGCAGGTGCACGGCGGCAATGGTTTCGCCGTAGAATTTCCGGTGTCGCGGATTTTATGCGATGCGCGCATTCTCAATATTTTCGAAGGCGCCGCCGAAATCCAGGCCCAAGTCATCGCCCGGCGGCTGCTCGACGGCTCGAATTAAATTCATCCGCCCCCGCGGAGCGAAGCGCAGCGGGGGAGGGCGGACCATGCGAAGCATGGTGGAGGGGGCGGGCAGCCGTTGAGCTTGCCTGATGTCTTCGCCCGCGCTACCCCTTTCCCCGCTTTCGCGGGGCAGGATGCTTCGCGGAACGATTGCCGCGCCGGCCGAATTGACACACATCAAAGCGAGGGCGTTCGCGCCCGGTCATTTTTCCGGCAGCATTCCCGCACGCATTTCAACAGGATTGGATCGCTCCGATGCTTAGAATTCCGCACAACGCGTTTGTTTTCGTCGGCGACGGGGCCAAGGCACTGGTTTTGCGCAACGAAGGCGATGCGCAGTTCCTCAATCTGAAGACCGAACGGGTGTTCACCGACGCAAATCCGCCGACCCACGAGCAGGGGACGGACCGTCCAGGCCGGGCATTTTCGTCAGTTGGCCCGGGTCGTTCCAGCGTCACCCAGACCGACTGGCATAAGCTCGAGGAGCACCGCTTCGCCGAGCAGGTCGCGGCAATGCTGGAGCGGATGGTGCGCGAGCGCGGCGTCGAAGCCTTGGTCGTGGTGGCGCCGCCGCGCGCTCTCGCCGATCTGCGCAAGGCCTTTCATCCCGACGTGAAAAGAAAAATCATCGCCGAGATCGACAAGGACCTTACCAAGCATCCGGTCGATCAGATCGAGAAGCATTTGGCGAGCGCCTAGGTGGTGAAGTTTGGCCTGCGAGCCCGCTTGGCGCAACGCAGATTTCGGGTGTTGGATCACCCCCCTTTTTGCAATATTTGGGCCTTGTGATCCGCGGCCTCGCGGAAGGAAGGATGATATTTAGGATCAAGACATGGTGGCAATGGCTCAAATGCAACAATCAATCGCGCAAACCAAATCGTCATCGATCGGCGAGCGTGTCGCGGCGCTGAATTGGACTGCGATCCTCTCTAATCTGGACGACCATGGCTGTGCCACCACCGAACCGTTGCTTACGCCAAAAGAATGCACGATTTTGGCGGAGAGCTACGACTCTGATCAACTGTTTCGCAGTCGGATAGTCATGGCGCGGCACGGTTTTGGGCGTGGCGAATACAAATATTTCGCATATCCCTTGCCGCAGATCGTCGTCGCGCTGCGCGATTCTCTTTTTCCGGCCTTGGCGCAGGTTGCGAATCGCTGGAACAAGGCGCTTGGCATCGAGGTAACATATCCCTCAACGCACGCCACTTATTTAAGGCGCTGCCACGCAGACGGACAAAGCAAGCCTACGCCGCTGCTTCTCCGCTATGGTCCCGGTGACTTCAATTGCTTGCATCAGGACATTTACGGCGAAAATATCTTTCCGCTTCAAGTGGCATTTCTCTTGTCCGAGCCGGAACGAGATTTTACCGGCGGCGAATTTTTACTCACGGAGCAACGACCGCGAATGCAATCGCGGGCCGAAGTCGTGCCGCTCAGGCAAGGCGAGGGCGTGATCTTTCCGGTCCACCACCGTCCGGTTCGCGGCGCCAGCAGAACTTATCGAGTCAATATGCGGCACGGAGTAAGCCGCCTGCGCTCCGGTTGCCGGCACACACTCGGTATCATTTTCCACGATGCCGCGTGACGACTGGATCGTCGCCGGCACTACAACATCCGCTCTTCGATCTTGGTTCGCTCCGGCGCCGGCGGCTCCTTAAGCAGAAGGCCGACATTGCCCGAAAGGATGCGCTCGCCGTCGGCGCCGAGCGCGCGCAGTTCGCGGACGAAATCGCGCACCGCCTCGCGCTTTCTGATTTCTTGCGGATAGTCGGTCGCGAACACGATGCGCGAAGCGGGAATTTCGCTCAAACCCGCTTTGATCGCGCCGATGCCGCCGGCAAATCCCGCCGTGTCAAAGACGAGATTGTGCCGGATGTAATGATCGAAATCTTTTTCGGCTTTGCGGCCGTGGCGCTGGTTGCCGGCGGTGCCCCAAAATTCCTTATCCTGAAAACAGCGGATGCGCGCCAGCATCGAGGCGATGCCGCCGGCGAGATGCGCCATATGCACGGTGAGGGTGGGATGGCGGTCGAACACACCGGAATTGATCAGCCGGATCGTCGCCATGATCAATGAAAATTCACGTCCGACCGCGCGCGCGGTGTCGTAGCCATCGAATTGCTGGGCGTGATTGAGCTTGAGCGCCGGATGCACGAAGACGAACATGTCGAGTTTGGCGGCTTGGTTCCAGAACGGCTCGAGCGCCGGATCGTCGATGAATTTGCCGTCGAACTCGGAGGTGATCACCACGCCCTGGAAGCCGAGCTCATGGCGGCAGCGGGCGAGTTCTTTGAACGCCGCGGCGGCCCCGAGTGGATGCGCGTGCGCGGCGCCGATGAACCGCCCTGGATAATCGCGCTCGGCTTGCGCGGCTTTGTCGTTGACGAGCCGCGAGGTCTCAAGATCGGCGCACATGCCGGCGGCGCTAGTGAGCCAGGCCGCGTCAATGCCGGCCAGCTCCATCATGCGCACGTGCTCGTCGAGGTCGTAGAGCAGAGAATGCACGGTGTAGCTCGGCGCGCCGAGCGCGTCGTAGTGGAGGACAAGCCGGTCGCCCGGATCGTCCTTGATCAGTTCGCGCGGCGTGAAATGGTGCTGAAAATCGACGATCATCGCGGGCGTTTCCTTCTGCGCTGATGTCTTAGCGCATGTCTTTCTCAGCGTCATTCCGGATTGCCGTGCAACGGCAAGTCCGGAATCCATAATCACGAATGGTGGCTATGGATTCCGGGTCCTCGCTTTGCTCGGCCCCGGAATGACAGGGTCCGCCTTTCTCTCGCGCTCAAGCCCGGCTACATATACTTACATGGCCAATTTCATGTCCCATATCGGGGTTCCGATCGCGATCGGCGCCGTCGCCGTCGTGTTGTTGCTCGGTCTCGTCAACATGATGCGCGGCGGCTCGCCCCATCGATCGCAGCAATTGATGCGGCTGCGCGTCTTGCTGCAATTCATCGCCATCGTCGTTATCATGTTCACGGTCTGGCTTATGGCGAAATAGCCACGCGATGGTCGTTCTGAACAAAATTTACACGCGCACCGGTGACGACGGCACCACCGCGCTCGGCACCGGTGGGCGGCGCAAGAAATACGATCTGCGGATCGCCGCCTATGGCACGGTGGATGAAACCAATGCCGCGATCGGAATCGCGCGGTTGCACACGGCCGGCGACGCCGCGCTCGACGCCGCGCTGGCGCGAATCCAGAACGATCTGTTCGATGTCGGCGCCGACCTTTGCACGCCGGGGCGCGGGAAGGGACCTGGCGGGGCGCGGTTGACCGTCACCGATAAACAGGTGGCTTGGCTTGAGACCGAAATCGACCGTCTCAATGCCGAGCTTGCCCCGCTGCGCTCTTTCGTCCTGCCGGGCGGCAGCCCCACCGCGGCCTATCTGCACTTGGCGCGCACCATCTGCCGGCGCGCCGAGCGGTTGACCGCCCAGCTCAAGGACAAAGCCGGGGAGAGCGTCGCCCCCGAAGTGCTCAAATACCTCAATCGCCTGTCGGATTACCTTTTCGTTGCCAGCCGTTACGCCAATGGCAAAGGCTCGGGGGACGTGCTCTGGAAGCCCGGCGAGAACCGCTAGCGAACTTCGGGTTCGCGGCACGAGGGCAGCGTTGACCGGCCGGGTGAGGGCCGGTAGTTTGCCGCACCGCAGCAGCGGGTCACTCCTCAAATCGCGCTAGTGCCGCAAACCCGAAGTTCGCACAAGTTTGCGGCACGCTCGGATGCGAACTTCGGGTTCAAAACAATAGCAGCAGTCTTTCGCATGAAAATTCTGGTGCCCGTGAAGCGGGCGATCGACAAAGACGTGAAAATCCGGGTCAAGCCGGACGGCTCTGGCGTCGAACTTGGCAACGTAAAAATGTCGATGAACCCGTTCGACGAAATTGCCGTCGAGGAGGCGATCCGGCTGAAAGAGGCCGGCAAGGCGACCGAGATTGTGTGCGCCTCGGTCGGATCGGCGCAGGCGGGCGAAACGATCCGCACCGCGCTCGCTATGGGCGCCGACCGCGGCATCCTGGTGAAGGCCGACGGGGCGGTCGAGCCGCTCGCCGTCGCCAAGATCCTCAGAGCGATCGCTGAAGCCGAAAAGCCCGGCCTGATCATCATGGGCAAACAGGCAATCGACGACGATTGCAATCAAACCGGACAGATGCTGGCTGCGCTGCTCGGCTGGCCGCAGGGTACTTTCGCGTCGAAGGTGATGCTCGACGGCGATGCGGTCGCGGTCACGCGCGAGGTCGACGGCGGCTTGCAGACGGTGAAACTGAAAACCCCTGCGATCGTCACCACCGATCTGCGGCTCAACGAGCCCCGCTATGCGTCCTTGCCCAATATCATGAAGGCGAAAAAGAAGCCGATCGCCGAAAAGACCGCCGCCGATTACGGCGTCGACATCAAGCCGCGGCTTGAAGTGATCAAGACCGCCGAGCCACCGGTGCGCAAGGCCGGCGTGAAGGTCAAGAGCGTCACCGAATTGGTGGAAAAGCTCAAAGAGGCGGGAGCGGTTTGATGCGACCGGTGACGAGCAAAAGAAATCATCCCTCTCCCCAGTGGGGAGAGGTCGGCGAGCATCGAAGATGCGAGCCGGGTGAGGGGGGATTGAGTCGAGGTCCGAATCCCCTCACCCGACTTGCTCGCTTCGCTCCCAAGTCGACCTCTCCCCAACGGGCAGAGGTGGAGCATGGGCGATAGCAATGCCGACTCTATTACTCGCCGAGCACGACAACGCCTCGCTCAAGGACGCGACCAACAAAGCGCTGACCGCGGCGAAACAAGTCAGCGGCGAAGTGCACATTCTGGTCGCCGGTCAAAACTGCAAATCCGTCGCAGAGGCCGCAGCCAAGCTTGACGGAGTCGGCAAAGTGCTGCTCGCCGACGGCCCCGCTTATGCGCACATGCTGGCCGAGCCGACCGCGGCATTGATCGTCGCGCTCGCCGGCCCGTACGACACGCTGATGGCACCTGCCACCACGACCGGCAAGAACATTATGCCACGGGTCGCCGCCTTGCTGGATGTGATGCAGATTTCCGACGTCACCAAAGTGGTGGCGCATGACACGTTCGAGCGGCCGATCTATGCCGGCAATGCGGTACAGACGGTGCACTCGCCCGAACAAAAGCGGGTGATCACCGTGCGCACGGCGGCGTTCCAGGCGACCGGCGCCGGCGGCTCGGCCCCGATCGAGCCGGTCACCGTGGGGGCCGATCCGGGCCTCTCCAGCTTTGTCGGTGAAGAACTCTCAAAGTCCGAGCGTCCAGAATTAACCTCGGCGAAGATCATCATTTCCGGCGGCCGGGCGATGCAAAACCGCGAAAACTTCACCAAATACATCGAACCGGTGGCGGACAAGCTTGGCGCCGCAATCGGCGCCTCGCGCGCCGCCGTCGATGCCGGCTACGCGCCGAACGATTGGCAGGTCGGGCAAACCGGCAAGGTCGTGGCGCCGGACCTTTACATCGCCGTCGGTATTTCCGGCGCCATTCAACATCTCGCCGGCATGAAGGATTCGAAAATCATCGTGGCGATCAATAAGGACGAGGAAGCACCCATTTTTCAGGTCGCCGACTACGGGTTGGTTGCCGATCTCTATGCGGCCCTGCCCGAGCTTGCGGCGGAGCTCGACAAGATCAAGCGCTGACGAAATCTGGCGCCTGAGCCGAGATCGTCGTAAATTGCGCAAGGTGAATCAAAATGGTTGAGGTCAAAGAACGCCCCAAAGAACGAACCAGCCCGCGTGCGCAACCCGCGCGCGCGGGTGAGGCGAACGACACAGCTGCTCCATTTCGCAAGATCGGTGTGATCGGCGCCGGGCAGATGGGCAGCGGCATCGCCCATGTCTGCGCGCTGTCTGGCTTTAATGTCTTGTTGAACGACATTGCTGCCGACCGCATCACCGAAGGCCTCGCCACCATTAGCGGCAATTTGGCGCGGCAAGTCAGCCGCCAGCGCATCAGCGACGAACAGCGGCAAGCGGCCATCAAGCGCATTTCACCGGCCACGACGCTCGACGAGCTTGGCGACTGCGATCTAGTGATCGAGTCGGCGACCGAACAGGAAGAGATCAAGCGCAAGATCTTTACCGCGCTGTGTCCGGTGCTCAAGCCCGAAGCTGTCGTCGGCAGCAACACGTCGTCGATCTCGATCACGCGTCTCGCCGCGGCGACTGACCGGCCAGAACGCTTCATCGGCATTCATTTTATGAATCCGGTGCCGCTGATGGAGCTGGTCGAGGTTATTCGCGGCATTGCCACCGACGACGCGACCTTCGAGGCCACCAAGAAATTCATCGCCAAGCTCGGCAAACAGATCGCGGTGGCGGAAGATTTCCCCGCCTTCATCGTCAACCGTATCCTGCTGCCAATGATCAACGAGGCGATCTACACGCTCTATGAAGGCGTCGGCAATGTCGAGTCGATCGACACCGCAATGCGGCTCGGCGCCCATCATCCGATGGGCCCGCTCGAGCTAGCCGATTTCATCGGTCTCGATACCTGCCTCTCGGTGATGCAGGTGCTGCACGAGGGTTTGGCCGACTCCAAATATCGGCCGTGCCCGCTATTGGTGAAATACGTCGAAGCCGGCTGGCTCGGCCGCAAGACCCAGCGCGGCTTCTACGATTATCGCGGCGACAAGCCGGTACCAACCAGATAACAGATGCCAGATGTCGGATGCCAGATGACGAAGATAGTCCTCTGACATCCGATCTCCGACATCTGATCTCCGATTAGGCTGCCGCCGCCATTTGCGGCGCCGTTTCGCGCCAGCACGGCAGCGCCGAGACGCGTTCGAACCAGCCGCGGACGTGCGAATAGGGCGCGAGCGGCAATTCGGCTTCCTTGGCGTAAAACAGGGTCGCAGCGGCGGCAAAGTCAGCGATCGTGAGCGCACTGCCGACCAAATATTTCTGCTTGGTCAGATGCGCATCGAGCATCTTTGCTTCTTTTTCGTAGGCGGCGACGCCCTTGGCGACAACAGCTTCATCTGGCGGGCCGAGTTTAAGAATATTTTTCTTGACGAACCGCTCGAAAAGTACCGGCGACCAAGCGTCCCGGATCCAATGCGCCAGATTCCAGCTCTGCCAGCGCGCAATGTCGGCGCGGATACGCGCGTCGTTCGGCCACAGCGCATTTGGCTTTTTGCCGGCGATATATTGCATGATCGCCATGGTCTCCCACAGCTTGAAGTCGCCGTCGACCAAAGCCGGCGTCCGTCCGGTCGGATTGATGGCAAGAAAAGCCGGCGCCTGTGAGCCGCCTTTGGTGAGATCGACGAACTCGAATTCGAGCGGCATGCCGAGATAGCTGGCGAGCGCGCGAACCTGCCAGGTGTTTGGCGAGGGCGGGAAACCGTAGAGTTTCATGGGTGACTCCTTGTTAGACGACAGACGACGGAAGACAGAGGTCGGATGTCAGATGCCGGAGCTCATGAGATGTGTCAGAGCCAGATCTCTATCGGCTCGCTGTCCTCTGACATCCGATATCCATCATCCGGCTCCTACTCACAGCATGAGGCGGATTTTGGCTCCTGGTATGACGCTTTTGCATCGACCACCGCGCCCTCATAACGATCGTGATGACGGACCCAGGCCATCGACCACGCCAATCTATCCTCGTCGCGGCCCTTGGGCGCGAGATCGAGGAAATGATAGGTGCCGATCAGGATGTCGACACCGCGGCCATAGGTGGAATACGTATGAAAGATTTCGCCGGTGGCGTTCTTGTAGAACACGCTGGCGCCCGGCCGCTCCTCGCTCGGGAAGCTTTCGATGAATTCGTAATTGTAAAAAACCTTGCCGCTGGCCTTCTCCTCCGGCGTGAACGACACCTGATAGTCGGAATTGAAATCGCTGCCAAACGACGACACCCACTTGAAGCGCCAACCCATGCGGCGCTTGAAAGTTTCAATCTCCGACTGCGGCGCCCGCGACACGACGACGAATGAGACGTCGCGCTGCGCCAGGTGGATGACCGCGCCGTCGAAATGGTCGGCCAGATACGAGCAACTCGGGCAGCCGGCCTCCCAGCCTGGGCCTAGCATGAAGTGATAGATGATCAGCTGGCTCTTGCCGCCGAACAGATCGGCAAGCGATTGCTTGCCTTGCGGCGTATCAAAAACGTATTTCTTTTCCACTTTCTCCCATGGCAATTCGCGGCGTTTGCGGCTGAGCGCATCGCGGGCGCGGCTGAAAGCTTTTTCCTCCGCGAGATAGGCCTTGCGCGCAGCGATCCATTCATCGTGGGAAACGACTTTGTGCGGTTCCATCTTCGAATCCTCCTTCGCGAGCCGCCTATGATGCCGGCGTCATCCAGCCGATCCCGGCGCCACCGGGCTCTTGCAGGACGACGATGCGACCGACATTCGGCACGTCAAAGGCGGGCTTCATGATCTTGGCACCGGCGGCGACGGCTTTCTTGGCGCGAGCGTCGACGTCGTCCACGGCGATGTAAGGCATCCAGCCCTCGGGCACGCCCCTATAATCCGGCCCGCTGATGTCGAAAATGCCGCCGACTGGTTCGTCGCCCATCTTGGCGATCCAATAAGCGCCGCCGCCCGGCATCGGCATCGCATCGAAGCTCCAGCCCAAAGTGTCGGCATAGAATTTCTTCGCTTTGGCGACGTCGCGCGCCATCAGCTCGTTCCAGTAAAACTTTCCGTGCGAATCGGTCATTACAAACTCCTGTTCGATTGCTTCGCAGATACGCTCTTTGCGGCCGGGTTTATGCGACGAATTTCTCGAGCTTGTCGAGTGCGCCGGTCCAGCCGCTTTGATGCCGATCGCGCGCCTCCTCGTCGAAGAATTGCTCGTGGGTGAGCGTGAGCAGCGAGCCGTCGCCGTCCGGCTTGATTTCGACCGTCACCAGCGATTCACGCTCCGGCGTCGATTTCCAGGCCCAGGTGAAGACGAGCTTCCGGTTCGGCACGAATTCGCGATAGACACCGCTGACGTCGTGCTCTTCGCCGGCCGGGCTTTGCATCAGCCAGCGATAACGCCCGCCGACGCGCGGGTCGCACTCGACTTTGAGCACTTTGACTTCGCCGGGACCCATCCAGCCTTTTACTTTTTCCGGATCGGTCCAGGCCGCGAAGACTTTGGCCGGCGGCGCTGTGAGGCGGCGCTTGAGCGTGAGGCTCGGTTTCGTGGCGGTTTGGGTTGCCATGATTCTTCCTCCAAAAATGCGGCAAGACTAGAAAGCCGGTCGGACCAGAACTTTTCGTAAGCGTTGAGCCATTCGAACGCGTCGCGCATCGGCTCGGCGTCGAGCCGGCAGGCGACGGTGCGCCCGGCTTTGGTTCGCGTGACCAATCCGGCATGGGACAGAACATCGAGATGCTTCATCACCGCTGGAAGCGACATCGCAAATGGTGCGGCGAGTTCGGACACCGACAGTCCGGGCTGTTGCGCCAGCCGCACCACCAGCGCACGGCGCGTGGCGTCCGATAATGCGGCAAAGGTGCGGTCGAGCGGAGCGGCTAAAAACTTTACCATGTGGTTAAGTATAGGGTGGCGCGCGAGCGTGTCAATATGTTTGCAGTCACAAGAATTAGGCGGAACAAAAATTTGTTCGGCGTGGAACCGAGCTTTCGCCACCCAGCTTTACCGGCGAGCGAGCGCCGCGCTCACCAGTTTGACGCCGTCGTCGCTCGCCCATTCGGCCGGGCCCGCCATATTGCCGATCTCGCAACCGGATGGATCGACGATCACCGTGGTCGGCATGCCGAAGGCCTTGCCGGCGGTTTTGAGCTCCTCGAACACCCGCGCGCTCGGGTCGGCATAATAGGCGAGGTGTCCGATCGCGACCTCTTTGAGAAAGACGAGCGTTTTTTGTGGATCGCGGGTGTCAATGTTGACTGCGATCACTTCGAAATCGGCGCCGCCGAGGAGTGCCTGCAAGGCATCGAGTGCCGGCATTTCGCGGCGGCACGGCACGCACCAGGTGGCCCACAGATTGAGAAGAACGGTGCGGCCACGCCAATCGGAAAGCCTCAGATCGCGTCCCTTGGCGTCCTTGAACGCGAGATTGGGCAGCCGGAATGGTGTCTGCGCCAGTGCGAGCGCGGCGACCTCGCCACGCACCAGCGGCGCTATCCGTTTGGCGGTATTAACCGCGCCGCCACAGGCGGCGTCGGCCGGATTGCTTGGCCGATGGGCAATCCCGTATATCCCCGCCAAGACAATCAGAATGACGAGTGCCGCGCCGGCCGAAACCAGGCGCAGGCGGCCGATTTTCTGCAGTAATGGCACGGACGGCTCGGTCACGGCCATGGTATTAGGCTTTGGCGCGGGCTTCATGAGAATTTCGTTATGAGCAACACAATGTGGGGCGGACGTTTCGGTTCGGGCCCAGATCCGATCATGGAGGACATCAACGCTTCCATCGATTTCGACCGCCAGCTTTATCGGCAAGACATCGCCGCCAGCAAGGCGCATGCGGCGATGCTTGCCAAAAAGGGCATCATCGCGGCGCAGGATGCAAAGCGGATCGCTCACGGTCTAGACACGATCCTGTCAGAAATCGAGGCGGGCAAATTCGTCTTCAAACGAGCGCTCGAGGACATTCACATGAATGTCGAGGGTCGGCTGGCCGAGCTGATCGGGCCGGCGGCTGGGCGACTGCACACCGCGCGCTCGCGCAACGATCAGGTCGCGACCGATTTCCGGCTGTGGCTGCGCGACGCGATCGATGAGATCGATGGCGCGCTCGCCGCCTATCAGCACGCACTCGCGCGCAAGGCGCTCGACCACGCCGCGACGGTGATGCCGGGCTTGACGCATCTGCAGCCGGCGCAGCCGGTGACGTTCGGGCATCATCTCCTCGCCTATGTGGAAATGGCGGCGCGCGACCGCGGCCGGTTTGCCGATGCGCGGGCGCGGCTTAACGAGTGCCCGCTCGGCTCCGGCGCGCTCGCCGGCACATCGTTTCCGATCGATCGCGCCATGACCGCGAAGGCACTCGGTTTCGCACGGCCGACCGCGAACTCGCTCGACGCCGTCGCCGACCGCGATTTCGTGCTGGAGACGCTGTCGGCTTGCGCGATCACGGCGCTGCATCTGTCGCGGTTCGCCGAAGAGATCGTGATCTGGTCGTCGCCGTTGACAGGTCTTGTTCGCCTGTCCGACAAGTTCACCACGGGCTCGTCGATGATGCCGCAAAAGCGCAATCCGGACGCGGCCGAACTCGTGCGCGGCAAGACCGGCCGCATCGTCGGCGCGCTGGTTGGGCTGATGATGGTGATCAAGGCGCTGCCGCTCGCCTATCAAAAGGATCTGCAAGAGGACAAAGAGGGGGCGATTGACGCGATCGGTGCGCTCGCGCTGTCGCTCACCGCGATGACCGGCATGGTGCGCGACATGCAGCCGGACGTTGCGCGAATGGCGGCTGCGGCGGCCCAAGGTTATTCGACCGCGACCGATCTTGCCGATTGGCTGGTGCGCACGCTCAAACTGCCGTTCCGCGAGGCGCATCACATCACCGGCCGCATCGTCGCCGAGGCAGCCGAGCAGGGCGTCGCCCTCGATAAGCTACCCCTTAAAGTGATGCAGGCGATCGAGCCGCGGATCACCAAATCCGTGTTTGATGTCCTTTCCGTCGCCAATTCGGTCAAAAGCCGCACTGTCTATGGCGGTACTGCGCCGAAGAATGTGCGCAAAGAAGCCCAGCGTTGGCTCAAGCGGCTAGGCAAGAAACCGTAACACGCCGGCAAGGTTTGATCCGACACAATGTCGCCGCGCCGCTGCGGTGTGATAGCGTCGGTCGGGAAGGCTTTTGGGGGCTGGTTTTGAGCTGTGATGGCCTTGGAATTACGCGCGTCTTTGCGATCGGTGCGCTGGTTATGTGCGCTCTGGCGCTCTCGGCCTGCGGCCGCGCCGGACCGCTTGAACCGCCGCCGGGGCCGGCCGCCGTTCCGGCGTCGCGGGCGCAGCTGACGCAGCCTGACGGTTCGGCGGCGCCAGGCTCGGCGCAGGATACGGCCGCCAAAAGTGGCTTCGACGCCCAGGGCAATCCGGTCGCCACGCCCAGTCAGAAACGATCCTTCATCCTCGATCCGCTGCTGCGATAGCCACCGCGCACCGCGAGCAGGCAATAGGTCCAGCCAAAATGGCCGGCCCGATTTCAACTTTCTCAAATCTTGCTCTAAACACCTCCCATGCATCATTTCGCCTATCGCGACCGCGTGCTGCATGCCGAAGCGGTCAATCTCGCCGCGCTTGCCGACATCGTCGGCACGCCGTTCTATTGCTATTCCAGCGCCACCATCGAGCGGCACTACAATGTCTTCGCCGCCGCCTTCGCCGATGTCGATGCGCTTGTCTGTTACGCGCTGAAGGCGAATTCCAATCAGGCGGTCGTCACTACGCTCGCTCGGCTCGGCGCCGGCGCCGATGTCGTGTCCGAAGGCGAACTTCACCGCGCTCGCGCCGCCGGCATTCCGCCGCAGCGCATCGTGTTTTCAGGCGTCGGCAAGACCACTCATGAACTCAACCTCGCGATCGAGCACGGCATCTTCTGCGTCAACGTCGAATCGGAATCCGAGCTTGAACTTCTTTCCTCGATCGCCGCCGCCAAAGGCCGCACCGCCGATATTTCGATCCGCGTCAATCCGGATGTCGACCCGAAGACGCATGCCAAGATTGCGACCGGCAAAGCCGAGAACAAGTTCGGCATTCCAATCAGCCGCGCCCGCGAAGTTTATGCGCGCGCCGCCAAGCTCAAAGGCGTGCGAGCGATCGGTGTCGACATGCATATCGGCAGCCAGATCATCGACCTGCAGCCGTTCCGCGATGCGTTTGCGTTGCTCGCGGAATTTGTCGGCGTGCTGCGGGCCGACGGTCATGCCATCTCGCACATCGATGTCGGCGGTGGGCTCGGCGTGCCGTATCGCGAGGACAACGAGCCGCCGCCCGATCCCAACGCCTATGCCGCGATCGTCAAGGGCGCGACGCAAAATCTCGGCTGCCGCCTGATCCTCGAGCCGGGCCGGCTCATCGTCGGCAATGCCGGCATCCTGGTGACGCGGGTGCTGCATGTGAAGCACGGCGACGCCAAGACATTCATCGTCGTCGATGCTGGCATGAACGACCTGATCCGGCCGACTCTTTACGACGCGCATCACGACATCCGTCCGGTGCGCGAGTCGGCGCCCGGCCAGCAGCGAATCGTCGCCGACGTTGTGGGTCCGGTTTGCGAATCAGGCGACTATTTTGCGCTCGAACGCGAACTCGCCGCGCCGGAAGCGGGCGACTATCTGGCGCTAATGACCGCCGGCGCCTATGGCGCGACCCAGTCCGGCACCTATAACAGCCGCCCCCTCGTGCCCGAAGTCCTTGTTCGCAAAGACGAATGGGCGATGGTCCGGCCACGCCAGGGGATCGAGGAATTGATTGCGCTCGACCGGCTGCCGACTTGGCTTTGAGCCTTGGCTTTGAGCCTTGGCTTTGAGCCTTGGCTTTGAGCCTTGGCTGTGAACCTTGGCTGTGAACTTTAGCTGCGATTTGGTTATGGCTGACCTGCGACTTTGAACCGATGCTGGCTGTAATTTTGCTTGCAGGGCGTTGTCTATCGGCAAACGCCGCCTAACCGGGTCAAACCAAGGCAAAGCCAGGGGAAAGGCCTGCCGCAGGCGCGCGCCAAAGTGTCATCGCGCGGCCCTCATGTTACCCTGTTGTCGCGCCATGTTTGGCCGGAGAAATTTGTGACGGAACAGCCTTTGGTCCAGCCTGCCGAGGCAAAGCCGGCCGAACTGCCGTCGCGGCTCGCGCTCGCTGCACGCCGCGCGCGCTATGCGATTCTGTGGGAACGGGTGTGGCCGCCGCTCGCGGCGCTCGCCACCGCGGCGGGATTGTTCCTGGCATTGTCGTGGCTCGGGCTTTGGCTGTGGCTGCCACCGCTCGGCCGCGCCGCCGGCCTCGTTTTGTTTGGCGCGCTCGCGCTCTGGGCGGCGTTTCCATTTTTGTTTTTGCGCCTGCCGGGGTTTGCCGATGCTTTGCACCGGATCGACCGTGCGAGCGGCTTGCGGCATCGGCCGGCGACAACGCTCGCCGACCGGCTCGCGGTCAATGCGCAGGACCCCTACGCGCTGGCGCTGTGGAATGCCCATATCGCTCGTTCGCTGCAAAATGCCAAGGCGTTGCGCGCCGGCGCGCCGGCGCCGCGCGTGGCCAGACGCGATCCTTATGCCATGCGCGGACTGGTGTTCATCGCCGTGATCGCGACCTTCATCGCGGCTGGCGGCGAACGCTGGCACCGCGTCGCGGCGGCATTCGATTGGCGCGGCGTCGTCGTACCGGCGAATTTCCGCGTCGACGCCTGGGTAGCGCCGCCGGCCTATACGGGGCGGCCGCCGATTATCCTGCCCGGCATCCATCCGGGCGAGACCAGCGCAGCCGCGGTGCAGACCGACGGGCCGATCAGCGTGCCGGTCAACTCGACGCTCGTGGTGCGCGCGACCGGCAAGCTCAAGCTCGAATTGTCGACCACCGGCGGCCTCGTCCCCGCCAATGAGGAAGGCCGGCCGCCGGCCGGCGCCGAAGAGCATCGCTTCACGATCACCGCCACAGGCGCGGCAACGCTGCGCGGCGCCGGCGAGAACCTGGTCTGGCCGTTCAACGCCGTTCCCGACAAGCCGCCGACGATTGCGCTGATCAAAGATCCCGAGCAGCAGAGCCGCGGCTCGCTGTTGTTGTCGTACCGGCTGGAGGACGATTACGGAGTGGCCGAGGCGCAGGCGACCTTCGCCCGCAAGGACAATCCCGGCGGCCACGCCGCGCGGCCCTTGTTTGGGCCGCCTGACTTCGCGCTGGTGCTGCCGCAAGCGCGCACCAGGAGCGGCACCGGCCAGACCATCAAGGACCTCAGCGACCATCCCTGGGCCGGCGCCGAAGTCACCCTGACGCTCGTCGCCCGCGACGATGCCGGCAATGAGGGCAGAAGCGAGCCGTTCGACTTCCGCCTGCCGGAGCGGGTTTTCACCAAGCCGCTGGCGCGGGCCCTGATCGAGCAGCGCCGCAACCTCGCGCTCGATGCCAATACGCGACCGCTCGTCACCACCGCGCTCGATGCTCTGGCGCTTGCGCCGGAACGCTTTACGAAAGAAGCCGGCATCTATCTCGGTTTGCGCTCGGTGTACTGGTCGCTGGAGCACGCCAAGAGCGACGACGATTTGCGCGATGTCGTCAAACGGCTGTGGCAGATGGCGGTCGGCATCGAGGACGGCGACATTGCCAATGCCGAGGAGGCTTTGCGCAACGCAGAGAACGCGCTGCAGCAGGCGCTCGACCGCGGCGCCACCGATCAGGAGCTCAAGGCGCTGATGGAGCAGCTGCGCGCCGCGATGGATCGTTTTCTGCAGGCAATGGCGGAACAGCTGAAAAACAGCCGCGAGCTTGCCCGCCCGCTCAGCCCTAATACCCGCGTGCTGTCTTCGCGCGATCTGCAAAGCATGCTTGACCGGTTGGAAAATCTGGCGCGCAGCGGCGCCAAGGACGCCGCGCGCCAGCTTTTGCAGCAGCTGCAGGAAATGATGGAAAACCTGCAGGCCGGCATGCCGGACATGGACGAGGGCGACGAGGACATGATGTCGGCGCTCGATGAGCTCGGCGACATGATCCACCAGCAGCAGCAATTGCGCGATCGCACCTTCCAGCAAGGTCAGGATCAGCGCCAAGAGCGCCAGCGCGACGCCCGCGAGGGCAAACCCGGCCAGCAGCAGCCCAAGGGCAATTCCTTCGGCGATCTGCAGCAGAACCAGCAGGCGCTGCACGATCGGCTCAACAAATTGCTCGAGGATTTAAAGAGCCGCGGCTTCGGTCAGAACGATCAGAACCAGCGAGGGCAGGGCGCTCCCGGCCAGGGCCAGGCACAAGGCCAGGAGCAGTTCGATCAGCTCGGCCGCGCCGGCGACGCCATGGGCGAAGCCGCCGGCGATCTCGGTCAGAGCGATGCCGACAGCGCGGTGGACTCGCAAGGCCGCGCGCTCGATGCCTTGCGCAAAGGCGCGCAAGGTCTGGCGCAATCGATGCAGCAGCAGATGGGACGCGGCCCCGGATCCGGCCGGCCGGGCCGCTTCGGCCAATCGCGCTCGCAGCAGGACACCGATCCGCTCGGCCGGCCGCTGCGCGGGCACGAGTACAGTGGCGACGCCACGGTGAAAGTACCGGGCGAAATCGACGTGCAGCGCGCGCGGCGCATCATCGAAGAATTGCGCAAGCGTTTCGGTGACTTTGCCCGGCCGCAGGAAGAGCTCGATTACATCGAGCGGCTGTTGAAGAGTTATTGATTAATCCGTCACCCTGAGGTGCGAGCGGGAGCGAGCCTCGAAGGGCGACGGCCCGCATCCTTCGAGGCGCGCCTGCGGTGCGCACCTCAGGATGACGTGCCAATCTCCTCGCTTCCGGCACGCGGTTCGTATCTTTCCTCCCCCTGGAGGGGCGAGGATGGCGAGCGAAGCGAGCCGGTGGGGGTTCCCTTCACCGCCGTTGACCCCCACCCGATCCGCGCTTCGCGTGTCTCGACCTCCCCCTTTTTGGGGGAGGTAAAATATGCAGCCCGATCAAGCGTCACGCGCGGGGGAGGATTGATTGACACCCCTCCCTTTCGGCATAAATTACTGGTGTTCCGAGGGGAGCTCCGGGAGGAGCTGAGAGACCGCCAATCTCGCGCCTGCGAGACAACCGCGGTGACCCTTTGAACCTGATCCGGGTCATGCCGGCGAAGGGACAGGACATCATGGCCACCTCAATTTTTCTGGCGAGACTGCTTGGGCCGCTGTTGCTGGCGGTCGGAGCCGGCATTCTGATCAATCCAAAACCGTTCCGCACCATAGCCGGCGAGGTGGTGCGCAGCATGACACTCGTTTATCTGTTCGGCCTTTTCGATTTCGCCGCGGGGCTTGCCATCGTGCTGACCCATAATGTCTGGGCGGCGAACTGGCGCGTGCTGATCACGCTCCTAGGCTGGCTGATGCTCATCCGCGGCGCGGTTCGCATCCTGGCGCCGGAAACGATCATGGGCTTTGCGGCCAAGGTTATACGCAACAAACAGCTCTTTCCGATTTCTGGTGTCGTTACCGGCGTGCTCGGGCTGGTGTTCTGCTATTTCGGCTATGTGGCTTAGCGATCCGCCCCGCCCAAAGGATGATGAAGAAATAAACGGAGAATTCCGATGAACAAACCCCTCGCAGAATCCGACTTTGCCACGCCGAAAGTGACGACCGGCCCGATCGCTGGTTCGCGCAAGGTCTATTCGGCGCCCGACGCCGCGCCGGATCTGCGTGTGCCCTATCGCGAGATCGCGCTTTCGGAAGGCGCCGGCGAGGAACCGGTGCGGGTCTACGATCCGTCCGGCGTCTATACCGAGGCTGACGCCGCGATCGACGTCGAGAAGGGGCTCAAGCGCAGCCGCGTCGAATGGGTGAAGGCGCGCGGCGGCGTCGAGATCTATGACGGTCGCCCGCTCAAGCCGGTCGATAACGGCAATGCCAGCGGCAAGCATCTTGCGCGCAGTTTCCCGAACACACCGCGGCCGATGCGAGCGGTCTACGATTCATCCCTCCCCCTGCAAGGGGGAGGGTCAGGGTGGGGGTCAACCGCCCCCGACCCCCACCCGGCGCTTCGCGCCGACCTCCCCCTTTCAGAGGGAGGTGAGAAGCACCATCCCCTCACCCAACTGGAATGGGCGCGCGCTGGCGTCATCACCAAGGAAATGATCTACATCGCCGAACGCGAAAATCTCGGCCGCAAAAAGATGCTCGATTGCGCGCAAGCCGCGCGCGAGGACGGCGAGAGCTTCGGCGCTTCGGTGCCGCTCTTCGTCACGCCGGAATTCGTGCGCGACGAGGTGGCGCGCGGCCGCGCCATCATTCCGTCCAACATCAACCACGGCGAACTCGAGCCGATGATCATCGGGCGCAACTTCCTTACCAAGATCAACGCCAATATCGGCAATTCCGCCGTCACGTCTTCGGTGGAAGAGGAAGTGGAGAAGATGGTGTGGGCGATCCGCTGGGGCGCCGACACGGTGATGGACCTCTCCACCGGGCGCAACATCCACAACACCCGCGAATGGATCCTCCGCAATGCGCCAGTGCCCATTGGAACCGTGCCGATCTATCAGGCGCTGGAGAAGGTCAATGGCGATCCGGTGAAGCTCGATTGGGAGTGCTACAAGGACACGCTGATTGAGCAGTGCGAGCAGGGCGTCGATTATTTCACCATCCATGCCGGCGTGCGGCTCGGCTACATCCATCTCACCGCCAACCGCGTCACCGGCATCGTCTCGCGCGGCGGTTCGATCATGGCCAAGTGGTGCTTGGCGCATCACAA
>Ga0187804_10000048_pt1 | contig 24674 bp, 26 predicted proteins | sample NC_wetland_sal_i_3_FD_132961 | JGI IMG/M metagenome (GOLD analysis project Ga0187804, IMG submission 132961) | Wetland sediment microbial communities from Neuse River Estuary, North Carolina, USA - Control_4 | ecosystem: Environmental > Aquatic > Freshwater > Wetlands > Sediment | place: USA...
TCGGACATCACGTGCAGAATGAGCTCGGTATCCTGCCGCGCGTGACGGAAGCGCAGCAGGCCGCTTCGAGCCGGGCTGAAGCCAATGCTATGCAAGTCCGGGTCGAGCTGCAGGCCGACTGTCTCGCCGGCGTGTGGGCAACCCGTTCCCAACAGAAGAACAAGTTTCTCGATCCCGGCGACCTCGACCAGGCCTTGCAGACCGCGTCCGCCATCGGCGACGACCGGCTGCAGAAAGAAATGCAGGGCTATGTCGTGCCCGACTCATTCACGCATGGCAGTTCCGAACAGCGCAAGCGCTGGTTCCTCAACGGGTTTAACTCGGGACAGGTTCCGGAATGCAATACGCTGTCGGCTGAGAGATTGTAGGAACCAGGCCGCAGCAACGACGGCTTGCCCACGCTTAGAACTCGACGTCTAATTCCTCGAGCTCGTCGGGTTCGAGTTTGGCGGCAGCAATCCATTCTTCCATGTACGGATAGCTCATCATTGTGCGGCAATAATCCACCGCGCTAGCGCCGAGCGTGACGTCATAAGTCACAAACCGCGAGCAGACCGGCGCGTACATGGCGTCCGCAGCACAGGCGCGCTCTCCAAACAAATACGGTCCGCCGTAGGCATCCATGCATTCCTGCCAAATGGTCGCGATCCGGTCGATGTCGGCGCGCGCGCCCGCCCACGCTTTAAAGCCGGTGAAGTGCGCCTTGATGTTCATCGGCAGGGCGGAACGCAGATTACTGAAACCCGAATGCATCTCGCCGCAGATCGAGCGGCAATGCGCGCGCTGCGCCTGTTTGGAAGGGAACAGGCCGGCGTCCGGCCTGATTTCATGGAGGTATTCGGCAATGGCCAGCGTGTCCCAGATCTTCAGCCCGTTATGGCTCAGGCAGGGGACGAGGAAAGACGGCGATAGCAACAGCAATTCGGCGCGCGTCGAAGGATCGTCCGTCGAGACCTGCTGCTCGTCGAAGTCCAAGCCGGACATTTTGCACAGCAACCAGCCGCGCAGCGACCAGGAGCCGTAGTTTTTGCTGGCGATGCTGAGAGTAGCAATTGTCATGCAGTGCCCCCGCGCCAAATTGCGCCTGCAATCAGAGCATTACGCGAGGCCCGGCACCTCAATTGGGGACAGTCAGCTAAATCGAAGCGGCCGCAATCCCCAACTGTGCAGGATGTGCACATTCCTGTCGCAGTGCAACAAAAAATCCACTAGGGTTCAGCGCTGGGGATAGTCAACGGGAGCTGTTGCCGGGCGGCTCACGGCACCCGTGGGCTGGGAATGCTGTATTTCGCCTATCAGATGCAATCGGACGTGATGGTGCCGGTCCGGGCCTGGGCTGGCATGGCGGCAAGCTCGGGAGGCTCGCCGCTCCTCGCCGATCATCCGGCGATGCGCAATCTCACCGCAGCCTATGAACTGATTGCACGGTCCGGGCTAAGCCACACTCGACCGCCCTTTGGCATTACATCCATTACGGTCGGCAATCGTGAAGTGGAGGTGCGGGAGCAAGCAGCGGCGCGGACGCCCTTCGCTACACTCCTTCATTTCAAGAAAGACATCGCAACCGCACAGCCACGCGTGCTGCTGGTCGCCCCGTTGTCCGGGCATTTCTCGACTTTGTTGCGGGCAACGGTGCGTACCGTGCTGCCGGACCACGATGTGTTCATCACCGACTGGCACAATGCCCGGGATATTCCGATCATGACCGGCCGGTTCGGGGTTGATGAATATGCCGATCACCTGATCAAGTTTCTGGAAACGATCGGTCCGGGCGCGCACGTTCTGGCGGTTTGTCAGCCGTGCGTCTCGGTACTCGCCGCCGTTGCCGTGATGGCGCAGGCCGGCAATCCGGCGCAGCCGCGATCGATGACGCTGATGGCGGGACCGATCGACACGCGGATCAATCCGACCAAAGTCAACGCGCTTGCCAAAAAACGCTCCATCGAATGGTTTGAGCGAGCGCTGACGGCAGCTGTGCCGCTGCGCTATCCCGGCGCCTATCGCCGCGTCTATCCCGGGTTCGTGCAGCTCGTCGCTTTCATGAGCATGAATCTGGAGCGGCATCTCAAAGCCCATCGCGAGCTTTACGAACATCTTGCCAACGGCGATCTAGACAAGGCCGCGGTGACCAAGGCGTTCTACGATGAATATTTCGCCGTGCTCGATCTCACGGCGGAATTCTACCTGGAGACCGTGCGGCTCATCTTTCAGGAGCACGCGCTGCCACAGGGCAAACTGGAATGGCACGGCCATCGGGTCGATCCGACCGCGATCCGCAAGACCATGCTGTTCACTGTCGAAGGCGAGCGTGACGACATCTGTGCGGTTGGCCAGACCGTCGCGGCGCACGATCTGTGCAGCAAGCTGCGGCCTTATCTCAAGCGCCACCACATGCAGGCCGGCGTCGGCCATTACGGCGTGTTCTCAGGAAAGCGGTGGGAGAATCAGATTTATCCGATCCTGAAGAACGTTATTTTATCGAGTGATTAATTGCGACGACTCGCGCTAGCAGCCGAGGGAGCATACTGGCGCGCGATTTTTATAAAGCAACCGCGCGCGCTTCACGCTGCGCTCGTCTTCAGAGTTGACCGGGTGGCCCTGAATGTCCGTGCCAGCCCACCTTGCGACCGTGATTCCATCCCGGAGGCCGCCCTTTAGACGGCGAGCGCTTCACTTCGATAATGGTATTCGCGGCCGTCGCAGCTTTAGCGATGTCGTTCTGATTAGCCACAAAGGCGCCGGCCGGTTGTGGTGAAATAAACGCAACTGCAACGCCAATGGCAGCCAAAATGGCAGCAACAATAAAATATTTTCGCATGCTCCGTCTCCTCGCCAGCATTGCGCAGGGGCAATAACGCGTGCTGTCGTTGTTAGTTCCGATCGCTTTGCCGGTTGAAGCTGCGAGGCGGAGACGAATGGTGGGCGCTGTAGGGATTGAACCTACGACCTCTCCCGTGTGAAGGGAACGCTCTCCCGCTGAGCTAAGCGCCCGATGCGCGGATTTAAGGTGTGGCGCTTTCGGGTGTCAAGGAAGGCCAAGGCGAAATCACTTCAGAAATGGATGGGCATTTCGCCTTGGTTTCCTGTTTGCGCATGAATGTTCTCCGACCTGCCTTCGCCCACCGAAGCATCTCACGACGCGAAAAGTGGCTAGCTTGGCTTCGCGCAGGTGGGAAACCGGCATCCACCCCGGATCGCGTCCGGGGCAAGCTTTTTCGGCATCATGCGCTAATTGGTCGAAGTCACCCGCGAGGCGCTCGATTGGAGCGCGCGGATGCGGTCAGCCAGCGTGTTTTTGTTGTCAGCGGCGTTATCGCCGTTCTGCGCCGCGCCCGGCTCGTGGGCATTCATCGTCGCGCCGGCGCCGCGCGCTTCGCTCGTCGCCTCGACCAGCATGGATTCGATCGGTGAGCCGGGGCCCTCAAGGGCGGCAGTCAGGCGCGCCACTTCGGCGGCGACGTCGTTGATGCGCTCGCGCAACAGCGCGTTCTCCACGCGCTCCGCCGCCCAGGTCGACTCGGCATCGCGTTTCATCGTGCCGACGTCGCGCTGCAATTTATTGCGTTCGTCGATCGCGGCGGCAAGCTGCGCCTCAAGCTGGGCGATTTCCGCGCGGAAACGGTCGACCGCGGTGTTCGAGCGGCTGCCGGAGGCCGCCAATTCGCTGCGCAGATCGGCTTCGGCCTTGCGGGAGGCGTCAAGTTCGCTGCGCATGCGATCAACTTGATAATCGCGTTCGGCCAGCATGCGTCCTTGCTCGCCGAGCCGCGTTTCGAGCTCCTGGACGCGTCGGTTGAGGGCCTCCGCTTCGGTTTGCTGCACGAATAATTGCCGCTCCAATTCGTTCGTTCGCGTGCCAAGATCGCCGAGCTTGGCGCGCGCTTCGGCCAATTCTTTCCCCGCCACTTCGGCATCGGCCCGTTCGCGACTAAGCCGGTGCTGGGTGTCCGCCACCGCGCGCTCGTAATCAGCGACGCTGACTTTGTGGGCTTCGACCTGCGCATGCAATGCGGAGAGCTCGGTGTGCTGGCTGTTGGCGAGGAGCGATCGATCGCCGAGCTCGCCCAATAGCTTCGTCAGTTCGCCTTCCTTGTCGGTAAGCTGGCGCTCGGCCTCGCGCAGCGCGCTGGATTTGATCTGAAATTCTTCCTCGGTCCCGCGCAACTGGTCGCGCAGTGTCTTGTCGCGCGTCTCCAGCGCGAAGATTGTCGCGGTCTTTTCGCCAAGCTCCTTTTTGAGGTGGTTGATGGCGTCGGTCTTTTTGCCAAGCTCGGCAAGCTGGCTCGTCGTTTTCGCCTTCAACTTGTCGACGCTCATTTCGAGGCGTCGGGTCGTCATGGCGAATTCGGCGCGGAGCTGATCCTTGTCGGCGCGGATTTCGGCGATCGAAAGCGGCGTTGAGGCCTCAAGCCGCTTCATTGTCAGCCGCACGGCCCGATTATGGACGAGAGGAACAAACAACAGACCGAGCAAGGCCGCGACCAAGAACCCGATCCCGAAATACATGACCGACTCGATCATGACGCTGCGCCTCGAACCCCTCGGGCTTCACAAATTGGCCGTAAACCATGCCATGCGGGCGCGAATTGCGCCACCCGGAGCAGATTTTAACCTAAACCGAGTTTGTTCGCCGCGCCACCTTTTCGATCGTTGCGGCGCAAGGTTTGTGAAATCGCTAGGCTAGAACGGATTCCACGTCGGGCGATCGGTGAATTTCAGGTAGCCGAGATTGGCCCCTAGGCGGAGGCCGAGGCCCGAGCGGATCGGGACGACGGTGATGTTATTGGCCACGAGCGCAGTCATGCCGAAGCCGCCGATGAAATAGGCGGAGCCGTTGATGCCGCCGAACCGCTCGAAAATCGCGTCGGTGCGGGGCAGGTTGTAGACCAGCATCATCGTACGCGCGCCGTCCGCGCCGGCGTCGAAGCCGATGCTCGGACCTTGCCAGAACACGCGCAAGTCGCCGGCATTCTTTGTGTAAAGCGTGCCGTCGCCATAGCGCAGACCGCCGACAAAGGCGCCGCTCGCTTCTTCGCCCAGAATATAGCCGTTTGGCTGTCCCCAGCGGCTGACCGCCTTTTCTACGATCATGGCGAGCCCGCGGGACACACCGCCAAAGAACCGATGGCCGGCGTCGATCAGTTCGTTGGACGAGAACTGATTGGCTGGCTGCGGCGGTGCAGGGGCGACGGCAGGCGGCGGCTGTGGCGGGATCGTCTGCGCCGCTGCGGTCCCGATGTGAAGTGCCGCGGCGAGCACTGCCGAGACAGCAGCCGACAGCACCGCCGGAGCAGCGCGAGGTCCTCGAGTGAAATTCATAGCGAAGTTCCCTGGAGCTTGATCCCTTGGGGTCTGACCCCTTGGGGCTTGAGCACAGGCCGAATCGAACGCCGCATCGTCACGAATCAGCGCAGCCTTGGCGGAAACTATGACGGTAGCGCGGCCAAAACGGAAGGATTTGCCGAAGCCGGCTCGGCGGGCCGCCAGCGGGCCACAGCCGCTCGCCAAGGCAGCCGCTCACCAAGCCAGCCGCTCGCCAAGCTTGGCCACTGATCGCCCTTTGATCACCCTTGGCGTGGGTCGCCACGGGCGATGAAGTCGGGGATCAAGCGCTTGGGCGTGCCATAGACCAGCGGCGAGCCATCGGCAGCCCTGACGTCTCCGCCTGCGGCCAGCACAAGGGCATGCCCCGCCGCAACGTCCCAATCGTGCGTCGGCGCCAAGCGCGGATAGAGGTCGGCACTTCCTTCGGCGATGCGGCAAAATTTGATTGATGAGCCACAGGTTACCGACGATGCCTGCGCCACACCGGCAAGATAGGCCTTGGTGTCTGGGTCGAGATGCGAGCGGCTAATCATGATCACGGGGCGCGCCGAACGCGGCCGGGTACGGATCGCAGTCCGCCCGCTTTGGTCCGCGAGCGCCATACGCTCGGCGCCGCGGCCGACGATCCCACGCCAAGCCAAATCGAAGGCAGGTGCCGCGATAATGCCGATGAGCGGAGTACCGAGATTGATCAGTGCGATATTGACGGTGAATTCGTCACGTCCGGCAATAAAATCTCGGGTCCCGTCGAGCGGATCGACCAGGAAATAAGTCTCGCCTTGAGGTGTTTCCGCGTGCGCCTGATCTTCCGCCGACCGTTCTTCCGAGACGATCGGGATATCAGGCGCAAGGCGTTTAAGATCCTGCAGAATGACCGCTTCCGCGGCTTGATCCGCCGCCGTTACGGGAGAGCCATCGGCCTTGTGGCGCAGCGAAGCTGTGCCGCATTGTCGAATGGCCGCCGCCGCGCGGGCGGTAATCGCCGTCAACTCCTCCATGAGCGCGGCACATGCGTTAGTGTCGAAGACAACCACAGCGGATTCCTTGGCTTTTTCCCGGGATTTTGCACCGCACGCAACGGCGTGCTGGGCGTTGCAGGCGAGGCGGTTTAGCACGCTCTACGCCGGCGCTGTATGCCAGCCCTCTATGCCATGGCACGATTGCCGAATCACATGCGCTATGACACCCACGGCAAGATTCCCGCTGTCCCGAGATCTCCATGTCAGATCGCATGACCGCTCCCCCGACCATCGGCGCCCTCGACCTCGCTGCGCTCCTTTGCTCGCGCCTGTGCCACGACCTGATCAGCCCGGTCGGCGCAATCATCAATGGCTTAGAGGTGATGGAGGAAGATAAGGATGAAGAAACCAAGACCTTTGCGCTCGACCTGATTAAAAAGAGCGCCGGCCAAGCCTCTGCCAAGCTTCAATTTTACCGTTTGGCCTTTGGCGCCTCCGGATCCGCAGGCGCGCAAATCGAGCTTGGCGATGCAGAGAAAGCCGCCCGCGGACTTCTTGAGGACGGTAAGGCTACGCTGGTCTGGAATTTGCCGCGTGCGCTCGTCGCCAAGAACCGGGTCAAACTTCTCCTCAACATGCTTCTGGTCGCGAGCGGCGCTATCCCGCGCGGCGGAACCCTGACCGCCGATCCGACCGGCGAGGGCTATCAGGTCACTGCGCGCGGGCTCAATGCCCGTTTGGCGCCCGCCACTGCCGATCTCCTGGCCGGCACCCCGGCCGAGCCGGTTAACGCCCATGCCATCCAGCCGTTCTATTCCGGCATATTGGCTCGCGATTGCGGCCTCGAAATCTCAGCCAGGCTTGACGGTGATGCGGTCGTCGTAACCGCCTGTTGACGAAAAACGGGACCTTTTCCAGGCCCGACTCGCCTATTCCGCAACCGAAATTAAACGCTTTGGCAAGAGACTCCCGCGTCTTTTGAGGGGCGTTCGTGGACGCAAGGGATTTTAGGGCCGCTAGACCCCAGGTGGTCGGCGGCGCGAGGCGTTCATGGATGAGTTGTTGCGTGAATTTCTGACCGAGACGGTCGAAAGCCTCGATCACGTCGACGCACAATTGGTGCGCTTTGAGCGAGAGCCAAATAACGGCCAGGTTCTCAGCAACATTTTTCGACTTGTTCACACCATCAAAGGAACGTGCGGCTTTCTTGGACTGCCGCGGCTCGAGGCGCTCACTCACGCCGCCGAAACGCTGATGGGCAAATTTCGGGACGGCATGGCCGTCACCGGAGAAGCAGTATCCCTCATACTGGCCGCCATTGATCGCATCAAAACAATCCTCGATGGACTGGAGAAGCTACAGCGCGAACCTCCCGGCGACGATGCAGACCTGATCGGCCAGCTCAACCGCGCGGCTGCCCGCGCGCAGGACATAAATCCTCGATGGCAGGATGATGGGTCAGCCGCTTCAGAGCGGCCTTCCGACGAAGTCGCTGCCGAAAGCGCCGATGCGGTCGCTCTGCGCAACTTCGCTGAATCTGGCGAAGGAGCTGGCGGTGTTGCGAGCCAGTCGATCCGCGTGAATATCGACACACTCGACCAGCTCATGATCATGGTTTCCGAGCTCGTTCTCACGCGCAATCAGCTCCTCGAAGTTCTCCGCCGGCACGACGATTCCGAGTTCAACGTGCCGCTGCAGCGCTTGTCGAGCGTCACGACCCAAGTCCAGCAGGAGGTGATGAAGACGCGCATGCAGCCGATCGGGAATGCGTGGCAGAAGCTGCCGCGCATCGTGCGTGATCTCTCGGCTGATCTTGGCAAAGACATCGGGCTAGAGATGGTCGGAGCCGATACCGAACTTGATCGTCAAGTCCTCGATTTGGTCAAGGATCCGCTCACCCATCTGGTGCGCAATTGTGCCGACCACGGCATCGAGGATCCGGACGAGCGAAGCGCCGCGGGCAAGCCGCGTCGAGGCGCAATACGGCTGACCGCTTCTCGACAGGGCGGTTACGTCGTGATCGAGATCGCAGACGATGGCCGCGGCCTCGACGCGGCGCGCATCAAGGCCAAAGGGCTCGAGGCGGGTCTTATCAGCGAAACCGATATGTCGGCGAAATCTCAGGCCGAGATCAACAATCTCATTTTCGCTCCAGGTTTTTCGACCGCCTTGGAGGTCACCAGCATTTCCGGCCGCGGCGTCGGGATGGATATTGTGCGCAGCAATATCGAGCAGATTGGCGGCACCGTCGATGTGAAGTCGTCTCCTGGCAGCGGAACGAGCTTCGTTATCAAAATTCCGCTGACGCTTGCCATCGTCGCCGCTCTGATCGTCGAGATAGCCGGTGAACGTTTCGCGTTTCCACAGCTGTCAGTCCTCGAGCTTGTTCGCGTTGGCAGCCAGCGCCGGATTGAACGGATCAAGTCCGCTCCCGTGCTCAGGCATCGTCAGAAACTATTGCCGCTTGTCGATGTCCAAAAGGCGCTTCAATTGGGCACTGGCGATGCCACGAACGGGTTCGTGGTCGTCACTCAAGCGGGCGGTCAGATTTTCGGGGCCGTCGTCGACAATGTCTTTCACACCGAGGAGATCGTCATCAAGTCGATGTCGTCGAAGCTGCGGCATATCGCAATATTCTCGGGCATGACCATTCTCGGCGACGGTTCCGTCATCATGGTCATGGACCCCAATGTTCTTGCGCAATCGCTCGGTCGCGCCGCGCCGTCGCGAAGCGAAGCCTCGACCGACACTGCCGAGCGCGAACCCAGCCCACGACCAGATGCCGTCTCGCTTTTAATTTTTCGCGCGGCGGCGGACCGGCCAAAAGCAGTGCCACTGTCGCTCGTGAGCCGGATCGAAGAGATCGATTGCCGAAACATCGAGAGCACCGATGGACGATACATCGTGAAATACCGCGACAAGTTGATGCCGCTCCTCAGCTTCGACATGCAGGTACGGATCAAAAAGGAAGGCGCGCAGCCTATTCTCGTGTTTTCGGAACAGGGCCGCTCGATTGGGCTCCTCATTGACGAGATCGTCGACATCGCCGAAGAAAAGCTCGATGTCAAAATAGCGGGCGATCGACCTGGCATACTCGGCTATGCGCTCATTAGAGGCATCATCACCGAAATCATCGACGTTGGTTTTTTCCTGGCAGGTAGCGGCTCTCTCGGTCGCGCGGCGTGAACGCTGGGTGAGATCGACAAATGACCGATTACGTTACTTTCACAACAGCGGGTCAGCTGTTTGGGCTGCCGATCGAGCAGGTTCAGGACGTTTTCACGCTGGCAAACATAACGCGCGTACCGCTGGCGGGCAGTGAAATCGCGGGCGTGCTCAATCTGCGTGGTCGCATCGTCACAGTGATCGATCTGGCAAATCGGCTTCAGCTTGGCGTGCCGAGGGACGCCACCGCGCATATGGTCATCGGGATTGAGCGGGGAGCGGAATCGTTTGGCATCCTGGTGGACCGCGTCGGCGAAGTGCTGAGCCTGGCAGACGGCGATCGCGAGCCGGCCCCGATTAATCTCGACCGTACATTGGACGCTACGGCAACCGGGGTATTTCGCCTCGACGAGAAGATACTTGTCGCGCTTGACGCCGATCGCATGCTGGATTTCGGCAGTTCGCGATCGAATGCCACGCAGTGAGACAGACAAATGCAGAAGCGCTCTTTCGAACCGTCCGAGCGCGCTGACAGAGTGAGGACAGCATGAAGACGTGTCTGATCGTTGATGACTCCGGCATCATCCGCAAGGTGGCGCGCCGAATCCTGGAAAGCCTCGAGTTTCAGATTCTCGAAGCCGAGAACGGCGAGCAAGCGTTCGAAACCTGTCAGCGCGAATTGCCCGACGCGATTTTGCTCGATTGGAATATGCCGAAAATGGACGGCTATGATTTCCTGCGCGCGTTACGGCGCCTTCCCGGCGGTGAGCGGCCTAAAGTCGTTTTTTGCACCACTGAGAATGATGTTGCGCATATTGCTCGTGCGCTCCAGGCCGGAGCGAACGAATACATCATGAAGCCATTCGACAAGGATATCGTCGAAGAAAAATTCCAAGAGATAGGTCTGATTTGATGCCGCGTTCGGTTAACTTGTGCGCGGTCTTTGGTCGTGAACGATCGCGCCTTGATTCGAGACTTAGGTCGTGACGCCGCTTGACTACGATTTTCTCCGGCAAGCCCTGAAACAACGCTCGGGCCTCGCGCTGGGTGCTGACAAGCACTATTTCCTGGAAAGTCGTCTCCTCCCGCTCGCCCGACAAGCAGGGCTTGGCGGCGTGGGTGACCTGGTGCTGGCGCTCAAAACCGGCCGCGACGCTGCGCTCATGGCCGCGGTGGTCGAAGCGATGACGACCAATGAGTCGTTCTTTTTTCGCGACAAGACGCCATTCGACCATTTCCGTCGCCTCATCATGCCGGCATTGCTGGCCGCGCGGCGCCAATCGCGGGCGATCCGCATCTGGTGCGCGGCTGCGGCAAGCGGTCAAGAACCTTATTCAATCGCCATATGTCTTCGGGAAATGGCGAGCGCGATCGCCGGTTGGCGCATCGAAATACTGGCGACCGATCTCTCAGGCGCTGTGCTCGATCGCGCGCGGCAGGGGCTCTACAGCCAATTCGAAGTACAGCGCGGGCTGCCGATTAAGCTGCTCGTCAAATATTTCACGCCAGTCGGCGAGCAGTGGCAGATCGCTCCGGAAGTGCGCGCCATGGTCAAATATCGCCCCTTCAATCTTCTTGCGGATTTTGCGTCGCTTGGAACCTTCGACGTGATCTTCTGCCGGAACGTTCTGATCTATTTCGATCAGGACACGAAAAGTGACATGCTTCGCCGCCTGGCCGAAGCGCTATCGAGCGATGGTTATCTTGTCCTCGGTGCGGCGGAAACCGCGATAGGCTTGTCCGATCGCTTCAAAATGGTGAGCGATAAACCGGGCCTTTATACGGTCAATACGATCAGCCCGCACCTTCTGGCGCAGCCAAGGACGACGTACCCGCGGCCACGCCTAATTGCGATCAATGGCGGCCGATAGAACGGACCTCCACAAGCAAAAACCCCGGCCGACGGCCGGGGTTTCGAAATTCCAAGGAAGAATTCAGGCTGGGATTCTTGCCTCTTCTTCCAATGGCTCCCGCAGCACGTAGCCGCGGCCCCACACGGTCTCGATGTAATTCTTGCCGCTGGAGGCGTTGGCGAGCTTTTTCCGGAGCTTGCAGATGAACACATCGATGATCTTCAATTCCGGCTCGTCCATGCCGCCGTAGAGGTGATTGAGGAACATTTCCTTCGTCAGTGTCGTGCCTTTGCGCAGGCTCAGGAGCTCCAGCATCTGATACTCCTTGCCCGTGAGGTGCACCCGCGCGGCGCTGACCTCGACCGTCTTGGTGTCGAGGTTGACCACGAGATCGCCGGTCTGGATTACGGATTGCGCGTGACCTTTCGAGCGGCGCACGATCGCGTGTATCCGCGCCACCAATTCGTCCTTGTGGAACGGCTTGGTCATGTAGTCGTCAGCGCCGAAGCCAAGCCCCCTGACCTTATCCTCGATCCCGGCGAGGCCGGAGAGGATCAGGATCGGGGTTTTCACCTTCGATACGCGCAGGCTGCGAAGCACCTCGAAGCCAGACATATCGGGCAGATTCAGGTCCAGGAGGATGATGTCGTAGTCGTAGATTTTCCCGAGATCGATGCCTTCTTCTCCAAGATCCGTCGTGTAGACGTTGAAGCTCTCGGATTTGAGCATCAATTCGATCGATTGCGCGGTGGCGCTATCGTCTTCGATCAGCAGAACGCGCATGCCGGTCCCCTTCTTCGCCGCACGGGCTCAAGCTCGGCGCGCCGCGGCGGCGGCCCCTGGAAAACGCCAAAGACAAACTGATTCGGGACACTAACGAACGTATGGTTAACAAAACATGATTCTGTCGCGCAAGTGTCCTGTAGACATACCGGCTGAACATCCCTCAAAGTCTTGCTAACTAGTGGTTTTTTGGCCACGATTTCGTTCATGTGTTGGATTAAGTCTCGACGTTAACCGATTCATCCGACTCGCCGTCCGACCCGCGTCCAGATGCAGAGCGAGCGGGCCCGGTCCTAAGGACGATTGGGACAATGATTAACGTTGCGGGTAAACAAGCCATTAAGAATGGCGAGCTCCCGGTAACCAATTCTTTTCCAGAAAAGGGCTCGGGGTGCGCTGCAAGTCGGCTGCAAGTCGGCTGCAAGTCGCCTGCAAGTCCGCTGGGTCGGCAAGTACGGGCTCGGTGAGGGCCAAATACAGCCCGCTTAGGGGCTCCCAGGGCAGAAAAATGAACATTGAGGGCAGCGGCGGCTATGGCGGAAACCGAACGCTAACGTTATCGCGCCACAATCCCTGCCATCGCGGGCGCCGTGTCTTCCGCTCCTCGCCTGGTTGCGAGGCCGAGCGGGGCGGGGCCGCCCGTTCCGTGGCTTCGGGGGAGTAACAGTCGATGAAGTCCCGTGAGACGCTAGTTCGACTCAAGAAGTTTCAGGTCGATGAGAAGCGGCGCAAGGTCGCGCAAATCGAAACGATGATTGCCGAATTCGATCGTGTTGCCGGCGAGCTCGAGCGTGAAATCCGGATTGAGCAGGATCGCGCAGGCATACACGATCCGGCGCATTTCGCTTATCCGACCTATGCCAAGGCGGCGATTGCACGCCGGGAAAATCTCAAGCGATCGGTCGACGAGCTGCGTATCCAGCTTGAGGACGCAAAATCGGCGCTCGGAGAGGCGTTTGACGACCTAAAGAAGGTCGAATTGCTCGATGTGCGCGATCAAATGCGCGAGCGGGAAACCGACGCCGCCTCTGAACCGCCTGAGTTGCACGAGGCCGGTCTCCTGCGCGCGCGGGTATAGCACCGGCTTTTTTATCGCAAGACGTAGCTTTCGGATAAGCAGCACTTCGGGGGGCGCATCTACCGCGCAAACTCGACGGTCTGCACGCATCCTCGGCGACGGCCGGGTAGGCGAAAACGGCCTGCTTTCGCTCTCGACGAAACCCCCTTTCCACGGCGATAATATTCGCTGGGGATGACGCACGCCGCTCGCGCGGCAACTTTGTTCTGACGGGCCGGGTTGGCGCCGGTCCGGCCTGATCGGTGGGGGAGACTGAGGCCCAATTCCCGGGTCCGGGGCGATCATGTTGATGCAGACCGAGCTCGTTTGGCTGCTGGGCGCCGTCGCCAGGGGCGACGAGGCTGCATTCGAGCGTCTTTACGGCGCCACCCGGGCGAAGCTCTATGGGGTGCTGCTTCGCATCCTGGGAAAGCCTGTATTGGCCGAAGAGGTGATGGAGGAAACCTACCTCAAGGTGTGGAAAATGGCGGATCAGTTCGATCCGGCAACGGCCAGTCCGATTACCTGGATGGTCGCTATGGCGCGCAATCGCGCCATAGACATCGTGCGCAAGCGGGGAGACGTCTCGATCGATGAAGAGCCCGAGGCGCCCGAACCCACCGCCGAGACCCCCGCGCCGCTGGCGCGGCGCGAGATGACGGCGGAGCTCAAACGCCTGCTCTCCTGCCTCGGTCGGCTCGACCCGGAAAAGCAGCGGATCGTGCTGCTGGCCTATTACAGCGGCTGGAGCCGCGATCATCTGGCGAGCAAACTCGACATTCCGGTGAACACGATCAAGACGTGGCTTCGCCGCAGTCTGCTCGAAATTCGCGAGTGTATGGGAGCATGAGCCGAAACGCGCGGGCGTGACCTCATGTTCTCTGGACAAAAGTCAGTCGAGGCAGCGATGTACGATGATGACCACGATGCTCTTGCCGCCGAATACGTTCTAGGCACGCTGTCGGCGGAGGAGCGCGACCAGGCGGAGGCGCTGCTGGCGCGGGACGCCGGGTTCGCTGAGACTGTGCGGCTATGGGAGCACCGTCTCGGTGAGCTCAACGTGATGGTCGAGGCCGTCGAGCCGCCACCAGATCTGTGGGAGCGGATCAAGACCGGGATCGATGGCGCCGAACGGCGGACCCAAGCAGCCTCCGAGACGGTCGAGCTCGCTGGCGCGCAATCCGAGCCGGCCGATGCGGCCGTGTCCGCGGCCAGCCCGCAGATCGACGCAAACGCCGAGCCGAGCTTCCAAACCGTGCCAGATTTGCTCTCCGACAGAGCGCCAAGTTCCGAGGACTCGAAGACGGCTGGCCTTGCGTCGACGCTGTCGCCTTCGGAGTCGGCGGCTGAACCTGACGATCGGCCACCGAGATCAACCGCTCCCCAAACCACAACCGGAATGGAAACCGCGCCCCCAGATCAGAATGTCGGGCGCTGGCGCAGTCTCGCCATCGGCGCGAGCGTGATCGTGGTGCTGCTCGCAGCCTATATTGCCATCGCTCACCTCGCGCCCGGGCTCATTCCCATTGGCCGACAGTCGCAGATCACAGCCAGCGCGCCGAAGCCTGCAGCCGTTCCGCAGCTCGTGGCAGTGTTGCAGCAGGATCCAACGGCACCGGCTTTTCTGGTCATGCTGGATTCGCAGCAGCGGACCATCACCATACGCAGGCTGACGGCGGCGCCAGACAGCGGTCGCAGTTACGAATTGTGGCTCAATTCAAATAAATTACCGAACCCGGCATCTCTCGGGCCGGTCGGCAATAGCGAGGTTACGACCCGCTCGATTCCCCAGAATATCGATGTCGAGACGATGCGAAGCGCAACCTATTCGGTCTCGCTTGAGCCAGGGAGCGGCTCGGCAACGGGCGCGCCAACCGGCCCGATGCTGTTTAAAGGCCGAATGATTGAGGCAGTGCCAGGATCATCGGGGTGAGCGGGCCGGTCTCGATCGCACCATGGCGCGCTATCGGATGGCAGGGATATTCCCACTCAAGCTTGTTGGCCGACCGGCTTTGACCAGGGCTGCCGTGCCGAGGTCGATATTGCTGCTGACATGGGCAAAAATGCCGATCGCTGCGACCACCAATGCGCAAATTAAGGCGATCACCACGATTTTCAGGTGCGTGGCGCGATCAGCGCCGTACATCGAATGATTCATGCCATCCTCGCTTGCCACACGGCGGCGGGTGGATTGACCTCAACTTGGCCCGACATAATCACCGAATCCCCGTGGCCAAATGCGTATTCACCCGAGCTTGAAGTCTCGTGATAACGATTGATCGGGGAGGCTGTTCCCTTACTAAAGCGAAGGCCGGGCTATCGAAATGATCCGAAATCGCAGCGCAATAGCGCGGCTTTATCCAATTGCCTCGCAGGCCGCGTGCGGGCTCGTAGTCGCATGTGCTTTGGGCGATTCGCCAGTATTGGCGGATGGGATCGAGCCGGGCCTATGGCAGGTGATCAGCAGGACCCAGACCGGCGGTGTGATCGGGCTACCGCACGAGTCCTCGAAATGCCTCACGCCCCAGGACGTCGCCGACCTCGCCACCACCTTTTCGCCGCTATCCCGCACCGTCAATTCGACATGCGCCCCGATCGAACGCAGCTTGAGCGGTTCGCGCCTGACTTGGCGACTGACTTGCAAGGGGCAGCTCGATATGGAGCTGATCGGCGAATTCAACTTCGACAGCCCACGGCACTATACGGCTACCGTGCAGAGCAAAGCGGCCATGGCCGGCATGCCGATGGTCGACTCGCAGGAAAATATCGAAGCGCGCTGGCTGTCAGCCTGTCCGCAGTAGCGGGCGTGCTCACCACTTAGCCAGGTTGAGCGCAGTCGCCTTGGCGGCACCGCTTAGCTCATCGGCCAGCTTGCGGTCGTCGATCGAGCGCGACAGAACCATGCCGCCTACACAAAGCGCAGCGATAGCGAGTGCATTCGCGCGCCGCGCCTCGGTATTGCCGTTCGCAGCCTGGTCGAACGACTGAATCATCAATTTAAGCGCAGCCTCGAATGGCTGCCTGACCGCCCGATCGGTGCGCGAAATGTCGTTGGGCAGGCCGATCATCGGGAAGGTGTCCGCGGTCGTGTCCTGATCTGCCTCGGACAAATAGTCGTGCACGATCTTATCGGCGCGGGTTCGCTCGGACCCGCTGACTTTTGGATTCTCGCGGTCTTCGTGGACGACGCGCGCAACCGATTGCGCGTACAGATCGCTCTTCGACGAGAAATAGCAATAAAAGCTTCCGCGAGTCAGTCCGGCCTCGGCCATCACATCGTCAATCGACACGGCGTTAAAGCCGTGGCGGTTGAACAACCGGCCCGCGCTCTGAAGGACTAGATTGCGAATTCTATTGTGATGCTTACGTGAAGGCGGCATTGACGGTTTTGGCCTTGTCAGGCCTGCGGTCCACTGCATTTGGGCGGTCCTTGCGTAACGCTCGCTTGAACACCCGGCAACTATTCTTATTCCTCAGCAGTATTCTGCGTCGAAGACGGTTGTCGCTGATTGTCTTTTAGAAAGCATTGATGATCAACAACATGATGTCCGTTTTGCAATGAAGACAAATCACCCTTGTTGATGAAAAATCGCTTCAGAACTGATTTGCCCTCCGCTGCTGACAGACGATCAATGGCATGGGGTTGAGTTACGAGGCATTGTAGATGAACATTACTCATCTGAAATCCACTAGGCGAAGAGCCATGCCAAAACTCTGGCCGGTGATCCCTCTGATGTGCGCGCTAGCCGCGACCGTAGCGCCAGCGAACGCGTCGCAGCCCGCGGCAATGCTCATCGATGCGGAAACTGTCGTTCCAGGCTTGGTCGCCGACATCCGCTATGCAGGCTCTCACAATTTTGTCGGTCGGTCGATCGACGGTTACCGCGCGCCGCGTTGTTTGCTCACCCAGCCCGCTGCAAACGCACTGGCCGAAGTTGCGCGCGATCTCGCGACTCGCGGCCTGGTAATCAAGGTGTTCGATTGCTATCGGCCAGCGCGCGCGGTTGCCGATTTCGTGCGCTGGGCCCGCGATCCGAGAGACCATGCGGCCAAAGCGGAGTTTTATCCTGACGTGGACAAGCGCACGCTGTTTCGGGACGGCTACATCGCCTCGCGGTCCGGCCACTCCCGCGGCTCAACGGTCGACCTGACACTGGCGCGTGCCGGCGGTGCCGAGCTCGATATGGGCACGCCGTTCGATTTCTTCAGCCCGAGATCATGGACCGAAGCTTCGAGCGTGACTGCCGAACAGCATGCCAATCGGATGCGGCTGGCTGCGGCAATGCAGCGCCGCGGCTTTCGCGGATATCCCAAAGAATGGTGGCATTTCACGTTGCGCAATGAGCCGTTTCCCGGCACGTATTTCGATGTGCCGGTGCAATAATGCCGCCCCCAGCCAACGGCAATTACAAACCCAAATAGAACTTCTTGATCAAATCGTTATTGTTGAGTTCTTCGGTGGATTGCCCTTCGAATGCGATCTTGCCGTGGACGATGACATAGCCACGATCGGCGATCCGGATGGCCTGATTGAAGTTCTGCTCGGCCATGAGAACTGTGAGTGCATAGCGCTGTTTCATCTGCGAGATTGCATCGATGGTGCGGCTGACGAGAATTGGGGCGAGTCCCACCGATGGTTCATCGACCAGAAGAATCTTTGGCGCCAGCATAAGAGCGCGACCGAGTGCCAGCATCTGTTGCTCGCCACCGGAGAGGCTGCCGGCGAGTTGACGACGACGCTCGGCAAGCCGCGGAAAAGTTTCGAAGCAGACGGTGAGATTGCGCGAGAGCTCGGCCCGCGCAGCAGGGCGATAGGCGCCGAGCAGGAGGTTTTCTTCGACCGTCAGCATCGGAAACAGTCGGCGCCCCTCCGGCACGAGCGCGATGCCGAGATTGACGATGTCCTCCGTGGTGCGGCCGATCAGGTCGTGATGAATGCCGTCGATTTCCGCGACGATCGTGCCTTCGCTCGGCCGCACTATTCCCATGATGCATTTCATGAGCGTCGACTTGCCGTTGCCGTTGGTGCCGAGCAGCACAACGGTCTCGCCACCGCGTACCTTGAGCGACACATCCTCGATGACGCGCACCGCGCCATAAGCGGCATGGATGCCGGCGATGGTCAGGCTATTGGCCAAGGTAAGCCCTTTCGACCTCAGGATCACGCATGACGTCGTCCGGCATTCCATCGGCGATTTTCCGCCCAGAGACCAATACGACCAGCCGGCGTGAAAAGCTCATCACCGCGCTCATGATGTGCTCGATGAGAATGATGGTGACCCCTTGCTCGTTCAGGCGGATGAGCAACGATAAGATGTCTGCAATTTCCGAATGGGTAAGGCCGGCCATCGCTTCATCGGCGATCAGAAGCTTCGGCTCTGCGGCCATCGCGCGGGCCAGCTCGAGTTTGCGCATTTCGACCTGGGTGAGATCGCGTGGTAGGCGGCGCGCCTTATCGCCAAGTCCGACTTGGTGAAGGAGTGCGGCGCACCGCTCTTCGATTTCGTGCGCAGCACGATGACTGCCGCTTCGCGTCGCCACCGTGTAGAGGAGTGGGATCCGAATGTTGTCGGCGAGCGTCAGGCTGACGAATGGCCGCGGCAGCTGAAAACTTCGCGCTAAACCCAGACGCGTGCGTTGATGCGCTTGCAGGCCGTCGAGCCTTTGGCCACCAAACTGCACGGTGCCTTGCTCGTTCCGCAGCGTACCGCAGATGCAATTCACCAACGTGCTCTTGCCTGATCCATTGGGTCCGATCAGCCCCAGGCGCTCACCGGGAGGGACCGAGAGCGTAATATTTTCCAGCGCAACAAAGCCACCGAAGCGCTTGCCCAGGTTCTCGATTTCAAGGAGCGCCGGTGCGGCGCCGTTCGCGGCGGTGCCGTTCGCATTGGAGGGGCCGGCCGCGATCATGGCACCCGTCCGGGCATTTCGGCTTCGATGCGGCGCCGACCGACAAAATTCTCCGGCTTACGCTGAAAGTAGGTGTGAATGAGGCCGACGATACCGTTCGGCGCGATGATAACGAAGATCACCAGCAGAAAGCCGACGATCAAGAGATTAACCGCCGACGAGATTGTGACGGTTGCGATTTGCTGCAGTGAGCCGAGCAGCAAAGCGCCTATCAGCGGACCGACCCAGCTTGTGGTGCCGCCGATGAGCGGCATGGCGATGGAATTGACGGCGTAATCGAGTCCGAAGGTGGACGATGGCTGCAAGTAGCCGATGTAATACGGAAATGGCGCGCCGGCCATGCCCATCAGTGCTCCCGAAATCGTCGTGGCGATCAGCTTTAAGCGCAGCGTCGGCACGCCTGAGGCCTCGGCCGCCAGTTCATCGTCGCGGATACTGGCGAAACCATAGCCAAGCCGCGAATGTTCGATCATCCGTGCAATCGCGATCGCTGCCACGGCAAGCAGCATCATGATCAGAAACAAATAGCGGATATAGTTGCCGATCGGCTCGATCTGTTCCGGACGGATGATATAGGCCCCGCGCGAGCCGCCGACATAGTCCCAGTTCACCACGAGCGTCTGCAGCACGACGGCGAGCGCTAGCGTCGCGATGGCAAAGAAGGCGCCACGCAGCCGCAGCGTCAAATAGCCCATGCCAAAACCGACGATGCCGGAAACTATGCCGCCGATCAGCATCAGCACCGGAATGGGCATTCGATAGAAATCATATTCAGTAATAAGTTTGTAGATTGCTACCGTTGAATAGGCGCCGAGCGCAAAGAACGCCGCCGATCCGAAATTCACATAGCCGCAATAGCCGCCGAGAATGTTCCAGGCAGTGCCCAGAACCACATACTGCAGCACGACATAGCCGGCGAAGAATATGTAGTCGTTATTGATCTCGATCGAGATCGCAAACACCAGGGCGGAAATGCCAAGCCAGATGAGGAGGAATACCGGGGTACGCACGTCATCGCCCCAACAGGCCGGCAGGCCGAACTGCCAGCGTCAACAACAAAAAGCCGAACGATACCGCCGGCGCCCATGACGGGCCGTAGAACGTGGAGGTCAGGCTCTCGACAATGCCCAGCAGCATTGCCGCGATGACGGTGCCGGGCAGGCTGCCCATCCCGCCGAGCACGCAAATCGCGAAAATGCGGCCGATATATTCACGTCCGACCGACGGCTCGACCGGCTGAATGATGATAAGGAATGCACCGGCGAGTGAGGCGGTGGCGATGGAAATGCCAAATGCGATCCGCTTGATCTTGATCGGATCGACGGCCATCAATCGCAAGGCAAGCTGATCCTGGGCAACCGCCATGATCGCGCGTCCGAGAAAGCTGCGCGTGAGGAAGATTTGTAGCCCCGCGGTCATGACCAGCGAAACCAGACAAGGCACTAAGATCCGCAAGGGTATGTCGAGCATGGCAAAGTGCCATGATGGACCGATGTAGCGAGCCTCGACGTAGCGGTAGTCGACGCCGAAATAAAGCACCAGCGTGACTTCGGTGATGAACAGCAGGCCGAAAAAGAACGCGAGCCCGCGCAGCGATTCCTGGCCGCGCTTTTCGAACGAGACGTAATAGACCTGATAGATTCCGGAACCGAGCACAAAGAAGAGCGGCATCATCACAATCGAAGCGAGGATCGGATCGACGCCGAGCGTCGCATTGGCGACATAGGCAAGATAGGAGCCGAGAATAATGAAGGCCGGATGGGCAATGTTGACGATATCCAGTATGCCGAACGACAACGACACGCCCGATGTCACAGCGGCGTAGAAGCCGCCGATCAGGATACCCGAGACCACGGCGTTAATGAGAAGATCGAATGAAAAAATCATTAGTCGGACACTCAGCCCCATCCGGAGTGTGCAGCAACGCTTTGGTCTTGGCTAGAAAACTTTACGCCTCGCTCAGAGACCGGTCAGTCGATGACCGCACCTGGTGTCCTGTTGACAGCGGAATCGATTGTCGAACGGCGTCCGGCTTATCACCCATTCCCCGCTGGTTCTATTGTTAAACGCGATCTGCTCTAGGCGGCAAAAAGCGCCGCTGCAGCACTACGCCGCGACGCGCACCTTGTCGGGAAGTGACAGCGGCTTGTTGGCGCTGTTGAGGAATTCAATGGTCATAAAGACCATTTCTTTGTCGCCAAGGTTTTCAAGGTCATGGACCTTGAACTCACCCGGTCCGTAAGTCTCATGGCGGGTCTCGCCAGGTTGGTACGTATATTCGACGGTGCTGCCATCGTGGACATGCTGACGGCCGCGGCCGCCGGTTACCGATGTCCAAAAATAATCGAGCACATGGCGGTGAAAGCCGATCCGCTCGCCCGGCGCTAGCCTGATAATCCATACGCGCACCCGGTCGCTCTCCGAAAGCAGGGTGTTGCCGACGCAGCCGTTGTTATTCTGCCGTTCACGCTCAAATTCTGCCGCAATGGTGGGCGGCCATGCCGATTTCTCGGCACGGTCGGTCGATTTATCCATCATGCTCAGGGGCATGGCGTTCCTCCAGACTTTGTAGGCACAATATAGAAAACCTTTCGGGCCGGGGAAAGCTTGAGAAACTGCAGGAATTTCCGATGACCAGAAAGCGCCGCGCGATCGTGATCGGCGGCTCGATGAGCGGTCTTTTGGCGGCAATCATGCTGCGCTGCCGCGGCTGGGACGTCGAGGTCTTCGAGCGGGTGGACAGGGAATTGGCCGACCGCGGCGCTGGCATCGTGGCGCAAGCCGAACTGATAGCGCGCATGGATGCGCTTGGGCTCGAAACGCGAGATCTCGGCGTCGCCATGAGCACGCGAAAAATCCTCGATCAATCCGGCGCGGTGACGACGACGCTTGAATGCCCGCAAGTGCTCACCGCGTGGCAGCGCGTGTACCGCGTCCTGCGCGATGCCTTTCCGGCGGATCGATACCATCGCGGTCGAGGTCTGAAGGCTTTCGAGCAGAGCGGCGTCGTCGTCGTGGCGCATTTTGGCGACGGCCGCTCGATCAGCGCCGACGTGCTCATCGGGGCTGACGGCCTGCGCTCGACCGTGCGGCAGCAATGCCTGCCGCACATTCTGCCGCTCTATGCCGGCTACGTCGCCTGGCGAGCCCTCTTGCCGGAGCGCGTGATTCCGCCGGCCGTTCATCGCGAAATCTTCATGACGATGGCGTTCTGCCTGCCGCCGGGCGAGCAGTGCATCGGCTATCCGGTCGTTGGAGCCAATAATGAGGTGCGTGAAGGGGAGCGGCGCTACAACGTGGTGTGGTATCGGCCCGCCGAGGAAGCTAGCGAGCTGCCGCAGCTCCTGACCGATCGCAACGGGGTTGGCCATTCGATTTCCATCCCGCCCCCGCTCATTCGCTCGGAGCACGTCTCGGCGATGCGCGCAGCGGCGGAACGCCTATTGGCTCCGCAATTCCGCGCGATCGTGCGGCTGATCGAGGAGCCGATCCTGCAACCGATCTACGACCTCGAGAGCCCACATCTCGCCTTTGGACAGGTGGCGATTATCGGTGACGCCGCCTTTGTGGCGCGGCCGCATGTCGCCGCCGGAGTTTCCAAGGCGGCGGACGATGCCGCGGCGCTTGCCGAGGCACTGGACGCCGAGGATGTCGAGCCAGCACTCCGCCGTTTCGAGGGGCAACGATTGCCGGAGAACACAAAAATCATCGAACGAGCGCGCCACCTCGGCGCCTATCTCCAGGCCACACAGACCGCGGAAGAACGCGCCCGATCCGCGCGGCATAGCATCCCGCAAGCGGTCTTGGCCGAAACCGCCATTCTGGACTTCTTGCGTGCATGAATCGCCAGCCCGATGCGCTGTGCATGCGCAGGAGGTGCTGTTTTGCTCGCCGAACTAACGCGCTATGCTTGAACATCAATCTTTTCAGAGGGCTAGATTGCAATGAAAGCAGTCTATTTGGAGCGTTTTGGCGGACCTGAAGTGCTGCAATATGGCGACCTGCCGGATCCGGTTGCCGGGCCGGGCGAAGTCGTGGTCGACGTGGCCGCGGCCAGCGTCAATGCGGCGGATTGGAAATTTCGTTCTGGACAATATGCGCGGCATTCGGCCGCCAAGTTCCCCCTCATTCCGGGACGGGATTTTTCCGGCTCGGTCAGCGCCGTAGGTGGCGGCGTCGCCGATCTCAAGATCGGCGACGCGGTCTTTGGCGTTCTCGATATCGGCAGAGAAGGAACCTATACCGAAAAACTGGCCATCAAAGCCGCCATCGTGGGCAGGAAGCCGGAAGCGCTCTCGCATGTCCAAGCCGCGGCCGTTGCGCTGACTGGGCTCACGGCAGTAAATGCGATCGCTGACACGCTGCGGCTGCAACGCGGCGAAACTATCTTGATCCAGGGTGGCGCCGGCGGCGTCGCCAGTTTCGCGATTCAATTCGCCAAACACCTCGGCGCGCGGGTGATCACGACGACGAGTGCGGCAAACCGCGATTATGTTCTCGGTCTTGGTGCCGACCAGGTGATCGACTACAACGCGCAAGATTTTACAGCCGTCGTAAGCGGCTGCGATGCGGTGTTCGATACGGTGGGCGGTGAAGTCGCGCACAAGTCCTTTGCCGTCCTAAAGCCCGGCGGCCGCGCTGCCTTCATTGCGTCGGGCGTCGAGGCGCCTAAACCGACGCGCGGCGATGTCGTGTCACTGCGCCCGCCGGTGGAGCGCTCGCGTCAAGCCATGGAGCGCATCGCCGGGCTCATCGAAACAGGCGCGGTACGGCCGCCCGCGATCAAGCTTTATTCGTTATCGCAGGCGGTCGAGGCGCATCGCTTAAGCGAGTCGCGCCATTTCAGAGGCAAACTTGTTTTTCAGGTGCGCTGAACTGCCTTCTGGCGCTTGAATTAGGGCGTGTACTCATAAATCGCGCGCGCTTGACGTCAACAAGCAATGGTTCGGCCAATGTCCGCTCTGCCCTCGTAAGCGGACATCAAGCGGACATTTCCTGATGTTTGCGAAGAGCCGTTAGCAGACATTGGACGTCCGCAATATGAGCCCGGTTAGAGAAAACGGAGCCAGATATAGATCGCCGAAACGGCGAGCTGCACCGCTGTAACCGGAATACCATAACGCAAAAAAGTCAGGAAGCTGATCTGCCGTCCTGCGCGCGCACAGATGCCGCCAGCGATGATGTTCGACCCAGCTCCGAGTAGCGTCGCATTGCCGCCAAGCGTCGCCCCGAAACACATTGCGAAGAACAACGGAAGTACGGACGATGGAATATGACCGTAACCCGCCTCGAGCACTCCCGGTGCCACCAATCCTGCTCCCACTGCGTACTGTTTCACCAATGGCAACATCGCGACTACTAGCGCAACGTTTGGGATTACGCTCGATAAAACGCCAATCCCGGTCAGCAATAGCAAGCTCGCCAGTACCACGTTGTTACCGAAGAGCGTCCCCAAAAATTTTCCTAAGTCCGCAATCACACCTGTCTTGTCGAGCGCGCCGACCAAAATGAAGATGCAAACTAAAAACAAGAGAGACTCCCAGTCGATGTCGTGCAGGATCTTGCCAACGTCATCGAGCTTCGTCACGAAGACGATCATAAGCAGTAGCGCGGACCCGA
>Ga0187804_10000049_pt1 | contig 24490 bp, 25 predicted proteins | sample NC_wetland_sal_i_3_FD_132961 | JGI IMG/M metagenome (GOLD analysis project Ga0187804, IMG submission 132961) | Wetland sediment microbial communities from Neuse River Estuary, North Carolina, USA - Control_4 | ecosystem: Environmental > Aquatic > Freshwater > Wetlands > Sediment | place: USA...
CCGCGCTCGTCGACGCCATGATGCTGGTAGAAGCGCCGGTCTTCGGCGGCGACGAAGGCCTTTTGCACCGGCTCGGGAATATCGGCGAGCGATATCCAGATGCGCCGGTTGCCGGACTCGAACACGTCGGCGAAATCCCGGCCATTGCCGTCGAGCACTACGCTCATGCTCGGCAATCGCTTGCCTTTGAGGATGTTTTGATCCGGCAGATCCGCGGCCGCATTATTGAAGAAGTCGATCACCTGCCGCATGTCCACGACCGGATTCGTGATCGGTTCGTTTTTGCAGAACTGGTGATAGGCGGTATTCAGATCGGTGAAGTTCAGCCCATGGAAAGGCTTGATCTCGGTGCCCGCCGCCGCCTTGGGATCGTCAAGCGCGGTCGTGATCAGATCGTCGAGATTGATCGATTCAATATCGAAGGCTTGCTTCATATGCGCGCAGCCGCTGCGCAAAATCTGCACGACCTCGTCCTGGTCCTTGGCCGGATCGAATTGCGTCTTGATCGCCTGCGGCTGGGTCGTGACCTGGCTCAGCGCCAGCGCCGTCGCAAAGATCTTGACCAGGATCAGGTCCATGGGACTCGCGGGCGAAGGGCCGGATTCGAGGAACGCAACGAAACAACGGCGATTATAGCGATCTGATCCACACAAAGAGACTTTTTTGCGAGTGCGCGAGGCCACCAGACCATGGCAACGATGGCATAAATTGCGCGGAATTCTGTAACTTTAAGGATCAGTTCTTGGCATCAAGTCTTGGCATCAAGTCTTGGGATCAGTTCTTAGCCGGCGCCAAGCCGTCAAAATGGCCGCGATGCTGGAGCAAGGCCAATAACATCAGTGCCGGCAGACCGGCACCTGCGCATATGGCAAAGAACCACGCCCATCCGGTCGCCGCCGCGATAAAGCCGGCAGCCGACGAAAGGTAAGTCCGGCCGAATGCCGCCAGCGCGGTCAGGAGGGCATATTGGGTCGCCGTGTGCAGCGGGTTGCGGCACAGCGCCGAGAGATAGGCGACGAAAATCACTGTGCCGATGGCGCTGGTGAAATTTTCGGCAATGATGGCGAAGGTGAGCCATGCCGCGTTGTGGCCGAGCACCGCTTGCCATGAAAACGCGAGGTTGGCGAAGCCTTGCGCCAATCCACCGATCCAAAGGCTTACCGGAAGCGAATAGCCGCGCGCCACCGATCCGCCGGCGAAGCCGCCGATCAGCGTCGCCGCAAGCCCGACGCCCTTGATGATCGCCGCATATTCGTTGCGCGAGAAACCGAGATCGATCACGAAGGGCGCGGTCATCGCGCCCGAGAGCGCATCGGTGAATTTGAAGAGAATGACAAAGACCAATGCCACCAAGGCCAGATCGCGGGTCAAAAACTCTGAAAAAGCGCCGACTGCGGCTTCGACGACCCGCTGCAGCGAGGTCTCCCGGGCCTGCGCCGCAACCGCGCTCGCCGATTTTTCCGATTCATGCGCGACGAGCGTCGTTGCCACGCCGATGAGAACAAGCACTGCCATCGCCGCGTAGCCGGCGCTCCAAGCGGCACTGTGCGTAAAGCCCAAGCCCTGAAAACCACTGACGAGAAACAGCGCGCCGGCGGTCGAAACCAGCATGCCGATACGATAGGCGGCGACATAGGACGCCATGCCGGCGGCCTGTTCGCTTTCGTCGAGGCTTTCCACGCGAAAAGCGTCGACCACGATGTCCTGGGTCGCCGAGGCGGTGGCGACCAAAAGCGCGCCAATCGCCACCGGAAACGGTGATACCGAAGGATCGCACAGGCCGAGAAAGACGATCGCCGCCATTAAGAGAAATTGCGACAGCAGCAGCCAGCCGCGGCGGCGGCCGAACCGGCGGGTCAAGAGCGGCACGTCGAGCGCGTCAATCAGCGGCGCCCAGAGAAACTTGATCGTGTAGGGCGTGCCGACCAGTGCAAATAATCCGATGGTACCAAGATTGACGCCTGCTTCCGTCATCCAAACGAGCAGCGTCGAGCCTGACAAAGCCAGCGGCAGGCCTGACGAGAAGCCGAGAAACATGATCACGAGCACGCGCGGCTTGAGGTAAACGGCGAGCGTCTCGGTCAGGGACGGGCGCGCGGCTGCGGCGCGGGCATCGGAACCCATGCGCCGCTACTCACCTGCTTGCAATTTGAGAGTCGGCGCCGCCACGACATTCTCGGCTTGCGTCTCCAGCTCGACTTCTTGGATCCGGCTCCCATGCGCCTCGATCTTGTCGACGGACACGACCGCCAGCCGGATGTCTTCACTGGCCTGATTAAAATGCGTTTGCAATTTGCGCACGCGCTCGCCCAGCAAGCCCACATCTTTCACCAAACGCGCGACTTCGTCGCGGATTTGATCGGCCGCCTCGCGCATGCGGGTGTCCTTCTGGATTTGCTGCACCATCTGGATGGCGAGCGCGAGCAGCGCCGGCGACACAATCATGACGCGCGCGCGATGGGCGCGCTGAAAAAGATCGTCGAAGCTGTCGTACAACTCGGCATAAACCGATTCCGACGGCACAAACATCAAAGCGACCTCATAGGTCTCGCCGGGGATCAAATATTTTTCGGCGATATCGGCAATGTGCTTGTTCACATCGGTACGCAAGCGCTGGGCCGCGGCTTTACGCTCCTCCTCGGATTTGGCTTCGCGATAGGCGGTGACTGCTTCGAGGGGAAATTTGGCGTCGATCGCCATTGGGCGCTTGTCCGGCAGGAAGACGCAGCAGTCGGGGCGGGTGCGATTGGAAAGCGTACGCTGGAACTCGTAAGCGCCTTTCGGCAATCCGTCCGCAATGATTGCCTCCATGCGCAATTGCCCGAACGCGCCGCGCGATTGCTTATTGGCCAAAACGCCCTGCAGCGAAGTCACCTCGCTGGCGAGCGCAGCGATGTTCTTCTGCGCGCTATCAATAACGGCGAGCCGCTCGTGCAGCTTGTGCAAATTCTCGGCGGTGTGCTGCGTGGTCTTTTGCAGCGAGTCGCCGAGCCGGTGCGAGACGCTATCCAGGCGCTCGTTGACCGTATGCGCAACTTGCGACTGCCGGTCGGCGAGCATTTTGATCATGGCCTCGAGCCGCGCGGCGCCGTCGCGCTGCGCCTGCATCAATTCCGCGATCATCGCCGCCTCGGGATCGGCGGGCCGGCGGGCCCGCCACAGCACGACGCCGAGCCCCGCGAGTGCGGCGGCGACAACTGCGATAAGAACAACAAGCAGCAGGCTATCGGTCATGCTCCGCTCGACGGGTCAGGCGGTGATTCGACCATGTGATTCGACCATGTGATTCGCCTTGGGAACGAACAGCGAACGGTCATAGCCGCTTGTCGGGCGATGCGCAATTAAAACCGGCGCATTGACCCCGCTTTACGCACCAATTACATCGCCCGCCATGATGGTGTGACGATGGCGATCCGCGAGATCATCAAGCTTCCCGATAAGCGCCTGCGGCTGATCTCGGAGCCGATCAAACAGATCGACGCCGGGATCCGTAAGCTTGTCGATGACATGTTCGAGACGATGTACAAGGCGCCGGGCATCGGTCTTGCCGCGATCCAGCTCGGCGTCGCCAAGCGCGTGATCACCATGGACTTGTCGAAAAAAGAAGACGATCAGCAGCCGCAGGTGTTCATCAATCCGGAAATCCTTTGGCAATCGGAGGAGCGCGCCAAATTCGAGGAAGGCTGTTTGTCGATTCCGGATTACTATGAGGAAGTCGAACGGCCGGTCGCGGTGAAGGTCAAATATCTCGATCTTGGCGGCAAGAAGCGCGAGATCGACGCCAAGGGGCTAATGGCGACGTGCCTGCAGCATGAGATCGACCACATCAACGGCGTGCTCTTCATCGATCATCTGTCCAAGCTCAAGCGCGACCGCGTCATCAAGAAATTCGCAAAAGCAGCCAAGAGCACGACAACGAGCAGCGCGACCAAGAACGTGGAGGCGTGATTGGCGCTTCGCCTCGTTTTCATGGGCACGCCCGAATTCGCGGTGCCCACATTGGACGCGATCGTCGACGCCGGACACAAACTGACGGCGGTGTATACGCGTCCGCCGCGGCCGGCCGGCCGCGGCATGGCGGAGCAAGCCTCGCCAATTGCACATCAGGCCAAGCGCTTCGGTTTGCCGGTATTTACGCCTAAAACTTTGCGCGAGATCGGCGCCGTCGACGCCATGCGTGCGCATCATGCCGATGCCGCGGTGGTCGTGGCCTATGGTTTGATCCTGCCGAAAGAGATTCTCGATCTGTTTGCGCTCGGTTGTTTCAATTTGCACGCCTCGCTGTTGCCGCGCTGGCGCGGCGCGGCACCGATCCAGCGCGCCATCATGGCCGGCGATCGCGAGACGGGCGTCGCCGTCATGAAAATGGAAGAAGGTCTCGATACCGGTCCTGTCGCCATTGTTGAAGGCAAAATGACGGAGCGCATTGCCATCGGCCCAGACACGATCGCGGGCGATCTCCACGATGAGCTCGCCCGGCTTGGCGCTGGTCTGATGGTGCGCGCGCTCACGGCACTGGAAAAGCGCGAGTTGCGCTTGACGCCGCAACCGAGCGCCGGCGTGACCTATGCCAACAAGGTCGAGAAAGCTGAAACCCGCATCGACTGGACGCAATCGTGGAACAAGGTTCACGATCATTGCCGCGGGCTGTCGCCGTTTCCAGGCGCGTGGTTCGAGCATTCAAAGGCCGGCCGCATCAAGGTCCTGCGCAGCACCAAGGCCAGCGGCGCCGGCGAACCCGGCCGCGTGCTCGATGATGATCTCACCGTCGCATGCGGGGAGGGCGCGATCCGGCTCCTCGAGTTACAGCGCGCCGGCCGGCAGCCGATGTGCGCGGAGGAATTCCTGCGCGGCACGCCGATTCCGCGTGGCAGTAAGCTGCACTGAGCGCTAAAGCGAAATGATTTTTCAGTTGAATCGGCACTTCGCTTTAGCTTCTTGTTTGAGCATGATCTTTTCCGAAAACCGGTATCCACTTTTCGGGATCATGCTCTAAGGCCACGCAGCGATGCCTCGCTACAAGCTCACGATCGAATATGACGGCACGCCCTATGTCGGCTGGCAGGCGCAGGATAACGGTGCCTCGGTGCAGGGCGTTCTCACCGCGGCGATTGCCGCTTTCGCGGGCGAGCGGCTCGCAGTCGGCGCCGCCGGACGGACCGATGCCGGCGTGCACGCGCTCGGCCAGGTCGCGCATCTCGATCTTGCCAAGGACTGGGACACCGAGACCGTGCGCGACGCCGTCAATTTCCACTTAAGGCCGCAGCCGATCGCGGTGCTCGCCGTGGAACGCGCGGCGCCGGATTTCGACGCGCGCTTTTCCGCCGTCAAACGGCATTACCTTTATCGCATCGTCAACCGGCGCGCCGATCTTACGCTTGAGCAAAATCGCGCCTGGCGGGTGCCGCGCCTGCTCGATGCCGAGGCTATGCACGCCGCGGCGCAACGGCTTATCGGCCGCCACGATTTTACGACCTTCCGCTCCAGCGAGTGCCAGGCCAAATCGCCGGTGAAGACGCTCGATCGGCTTGACGTGGCGCGCGACGGCGACGAAATCCGCATTACCGCCGCGGCGCGCTCTTTTCTGCAACACCAGGTGCGTTCGATGGTCGGCTCGCTGGCGCATGTCGGCGACGGCAAATGGCGCGCCGACGACCTTGCCGCAGCGCTTGCCGCGCACGATCGCGCGGCGTGCGGTCAAGTCGCGCCGCCGCACGGGCTTTATCTGGTCCGGGTGGATTATTGAGCGGCCGGCCTAGTGTCCCGATTCCGAAGTTCGCCACCATTATCGGGCACGCTCCGGAGCGAACTTCGGAATCGAAAGGACACTAGCAAGTCTACGGTTGTAGTGTGGTTTTGGATTTGAAGTTCCTATGGGGAGCTTGCGGCAAGAATGATAGGAACTTCAAATCCACCACACTAGACCGATCGTGGTGATGATGGTGTTTCGAAATCCTGGTCGACGGACGCGGTCCCGGCGAGGTCGGGTACGGACTGGGTGAACAGTTCCCGCCAATACCGCGCACATCGTCCAAGCACTGCTGCAATGTCGAGAATCTGCAGCTCCGAAAGCCAGCCTGGCCGAGATCGTAATAGGCGCGTCACGGCCGTCTCCTGGTGACCAGCTGCTACCAAGGTCTACAGCTTAGGCCGTTTGTCGTCGAAATATTTTTCGACGATGTGGTGCCGCCGCTCGTCGAACGTTTCGGCCGGCGGCTGGCGGCCGGTGCGGGCGGCCCTTTCTCAAAAACGCCGCGGCGACCTGCTGTGTGGTTCCGGCGAGGACGGGTACGGACTGGGGCTGCAGGACCCGCCGGTCCCGAGCCGGTCCGCCAAGCATTGTTGCAATGTCTCGTACCGGCAATCGGCATAACCGTCGCCGTAATTTTTATAGATGCACCACGGATGACTTTGCGCGTTAGCGGGTTTTTCGATGCAGGCGATCAGGGCGCAAATTCCCAGAACGCGTAGCAAAAAAGCCATGGCCGTCTCCTGGTGGCCAGCTGTTATCAAGGTCTACAGCTTAGGCCGTTTGTTGTCGAAATATTTTTCGATGATGCGCCGATAGATTGCCGTCAGCGTCAGGAGGTCCTGAACCGGCGCGGATTCATCGGTCTGATGCATGGTCTGGCCAACCAGCCCGAATTCCAGCACCGGGCAATAATTCTTGATGAAGCGCGCGTCCGACGTGCCGCCGCTGGTCGAAAGTTTCGGCCGGCGGCCCGTAACTTCGGCAATCGCCGCGACCGCGAGCTCTCTAAACGGGCCCGGCTTGGTGACGAATACGTCGGCATTCGAGGGCTGCCACTCGAATGAGTAGCGCACACGGCCGCCAGCCGCGGTCTCGGCGCGACGCTCGATCAGCGTCTTGAGCGCGGTCTGGCTGTGGCGATCGTTGTAGCGGATGTTGAAGCGCGCGCGCGCTTCGCCGGGAATGAGGTTGACCGTCGTGTTGCCGACGTCGACCGACGTGAATTCCAGATGCGACGGCGAGAAGTGCTCGCTGCCTTCGTCGAGCGGCACCTGCAGCGCGGCAATCAGGCTCATAAGGCCGCGGATCGGATTGTCGGCGCGTTCGGGATAGGCGACGTGGCCTTGCCGGCCGGTGACAATCAGCGTGCCATTGAGCGAACCGCGCCGTCCGGCTTTGATCGTGTCGCCGAGGACGTCGACATTGCTCGGTTCGCCGAGAATGCAGTGGTCGAAGCTTTCGCTGCGCTCGGCCGCCCATTTGAGGAGCTTGACGGTGCCGTTGACCGCCACGCTTTCCTCGTCGCCCGTGATCAACAGCGAGATCGAGCCTTTCAGCTTGCCGCCGTGCGCCAGATAATCAAGCGCCGCTGCGACGAAGCAAGCGATGCCGCCCTTCATGTCGACCGCGCCGCGGCCATACAAGCGCTCGCCGGCAATCTCGCCGGCAAATGGCGGATGCGACCACGCGCCTTCGTTGCCGGGCGGAACCACATCGGTATGGCCTGCGAACAAGAGATTCGGCCGCGACGTGCCGATGCGTGCATAGAGATTGTCGACCGGCGCGGTGCCTGGTTCGGCAAAGATCGCCCGATGAACATCGAAGCCGGCGCGCGCCAAAAGGTCTTGCAAATAAGCTAGCGCGCCGCCCTCGTCCGGGGTGACCGAGCGGCAGCGGATGAGGTCGCGAGCGATGGCAACAGGGTCGCCGGACATAGCTAATCACTGACATAGCTAATCAATGGGAAGCAACGGGATCCGGTCCGTACTGGTTGGGACCGATCGTACCTCGGCGAAAACCGAGCTCGATCAATAGCGCCACAAGCAGGACCGTAAAGGGCACTGCGATGACCAGTGACAACACGCTGGGCTGGTCGTCGCTGCCAGTCAATTCCAGCACGGTGAGCAAGTCGAGCAGCGCTCCGCCGCCGAAGAAAACGATCAGAATCCAGATCGGCAGATCGCGGTCGTGAGCGCGCTTTGCCGCGATCGCGAATTCCGGATAAGTGAAGGCGAGGTCGACAATAGCGCTGAGCCGATCGCCCTGAAGCGCTTGCGCGACGAAATGGCCAAGCATTTCGGCGCTGACAAGGACCGCCATCCCAATCCAGAACGTCTTGCGGCTGATGCGGCCTTCGAAACTGTTGAGGAGATAGACCCAATCCATAGCGCCCGACCGTCGGTCTTGCTCCGCTCAATCGCGAAGCAGTTCGTTGATGCTGGTCTTGGCGCGCGTTTTTTCATCAACGCGTTTGACGATGACCGCGCAGTAAAGATTGGGCGTTGCCTCGCCCGAATTGTTTCGCTTGCCCGCCATCGTGCCCGGCACCACGACCGAATAAGCCGGGACCTCGCCCACAATTGTCGCGCCGGTCTCGCGATCGATGATTTTCGTGGACGCCCCAAGAAAAACGCCCATCGAAAGGACCGAACCCTCGCGCACGATCACGCCTTCGGCCACCTCCGAGCGCGCGCCGATAAAGCAATTATCCTCGATGATGACGGGTCCCGCTTGCAGCGGCTCGAGCACACCGCCGATGCCGGCGCCGCCGGAAATATGACAATTCTTGCCGATCTGGGCGCACGAACCCACGGTCGCCCAGGTGTCGATCATGCTGCCGGAATCGACATAAGCGCCGAGATTGACGAAGCACGGCATCAGCACCACGCCTGGCGCGATGTAGGCGGAATGCCGCACCACGCAGCCCGGAACGGCGCGAAAACCTGCCGCGCGAAACCGCCGTTCGTCCCAATGATCGAATTTCGAGGGCACCTTGTCCCACCAAACCGCGTGGCCCGGTCCGCCCGGAATTTCGCTCATATCGTTAAGACGAAACGACAGCAGCACTGCTTTTTTGAGCCATTGGTGGACGCGCCAGGTGCCGTCGCTTGCCCGCTCCGCCACGCGGGCAGCGCCGCGATCCAAGAGGTCGAGCGCCTGCTCGACCGCTTCGCGGACAGCGCCTTTGGTGGCCGGCCCCAATTCTTCGCGGCGATCAAAGGCAGAATCGATTGTTTTGGCGAGCTCGGCCGAGGACATCAGGGAGATCCGTGCTGGCGGTTTGTCGGGGCGTTCTTGGTCGATGTCAAGCAATTGGAGGATTGCCCGCCGTTAACCGAGATCGATGGTCGCCTGCCGCCGCTGGTAAGTAAGTTGGAACTATTCTTGCATGGTCGCTGGTGGCTATTGCTACCAAAGGACATGCAAAGGACTTGCAATGATTACGATGGGAATAGGCCTCGTTGCCGGCGTTTTCTACTGGCTGGCCTCGTACAAACTGGCGTTCTGGATACTGGTTTACGCGATCATTTACGGCGGGCTCGGCATCTTGCGCGGCGACAATCACGCGCGTCCGATTTTTCGTGGCGATTCCGAGTTCACTGTGGCCGTGATGATGCCGGTCGCCTGGCACATCGGCAGGCTTGCCGGTTATCTCTAGGGTTAAAACTCACATAGCCGAAATGTCGCGCAAGAATGCGGTGAGATCGTCGGTGACATAATCGACGTGCGCGGAATCGCGCCCGGCGAGTTCCCACTCCTCGCGCAGCACCACTTGGGTGCCTTGCGGAACGACCAAAACCGTCGTCATTCCGAGCGCGTGCGGCACTTCGAGATTACGCGCGAGATCCTCGAAGATCGCGGCTCGGCCTGCCTCGACGAGGTGCCGCGCCAGAAAGCGCTCATAAACCCCGCGGCGCGGCTTCGGCTCAAGCTCCGCGGCCCTGATGTCAAAAACATCTTCGAAGTGGTGCTCGATCCCGATCCGCCGCATCACCGCATCGGCATGCCCGCGCGTTCCATTGGTGAGAATGAATTTGCGGCCCGGCAGCCCGGCAATCGCGGCGCCGAGCGCCGGATTGGGCGTCAGCGGTGAGTGATCGATCTGATGCACGATCTCCAGAAACTTGTCCGGGTCGAGACCGTGCTCCTCCATCAAGCCGCGGAGCGTCGTGCCATAGCGGCGATAATAGTCCTTCTGCAGCCGAAACGCCTCCTCGTGCGTGACCTTGAGGAAATCGACGATGTAATCGCGAATGCGAACGTCGACCTGCTGCCACAGATTGAGGTGATGCGGGTAAAGCGTGTTGTCGAGATCGAAAATCCAACTCTCGATCGTTTTGAAATCTGCGGGCCTGGCGCGCGGCTGGTTTGCCGATTGCTGCCCCGACTCTTTGTTGCCATCTTTGTCAACGAGGAAGTCCGGTCGCTGCCGAATCATCGAAAATGAATCCAAAAATGGAAACCATGCCGCACCGTAAGCGATCGATGCGACGCGCCTTGCGTAAATCTATGCCATTCGTATGGGCGTTGCTAATCGGCACTTTGGCCGGCGGCTGCGTCGCCGCACTCGCCGTATTCGCGGCGCATTCTTAAAGACACCCCGTCAAAATGCGTGGCGTCAGCCTGCCTCGCGCCAAACGGTCGCAGGTAGCAGTCCTTTTAGCGCCCCATCGTGCAGTCGCACGGGATCGCGTTCGCCTTCCATCGCCAGACGTACGACGCAGCGCGCCAGCTCGTCCGGCTTGACGGTTTTGTTGCCAATCGACTTGAGCGTCAGCCACGCCTCGTCGAAAGCCGCTTCCAAAAGCACCAGCGTCTGCGGATCGAAGGAGCTGTTGTGGAAGCCGCGCATTGCTCCACCTTCGAACTTTGTACGGACGATTTGCGTGATTAGCGGAAGCTTCGGCGCAAATCTCGGCGCAAACGTGGCCAAGTTTGTGACCTCGCCGGACGATGGCACAACCGCGCGATTCGGATCAACTGTATTTGATCGTCGGCTACGTCGTGTTCCGTGTTGCGACGGACGAACGTTATTCAACACAACGTGAATTGCGTCGCTCTGTTCTTATGCGCTCAGGCGCGGCAGCAGCCGCAGGGCGAGATCCTGCGGCGACAGCGTGCGCCGCAGATTTTCAATCTGATTGAGCGGATAATATGGGTAATCGCTGCCATAAGTGATTTGTGACATCGGTATGAGACTGGTCAGTGCCGCCATCGACGCCGGATGGGTCGCATTCGCCGTGTCGTAATAAAGGCGGCGAAATTCGGCTTCTACGCCGTCGGGCGCAAAACGGTCATGGTTGCCGGCGCGATCGAAAAACGATTCGATGCGGCCGGCCAGCATCGGGATGGTGCCGCCGGCATGCGAGAACAGCCATTTAATGTCGCGCATCTGCGCGAATGTCCCGCTGACCAAAAGACTCACAATCGTGCGTGTCGTATCGTGCGGCACTTCGATCACTGCGGGGAACGTGCCGATATTGAGCCTGCCGCAGCAGCTCGCGACCAGAGGATGGACGTAGACCACCGCTTTGCGCCGGTTCAGCTCCTCGAAAACGGGCCGGTAAGTCGGATCGCCGAGCCATTTATCTCCGTAATTCGTTTGTAGATTGACGCCGTCGGCCTTGAGCCTATCGAGGGCATATTCAATTTCTTTCAGCGTCGCGTCGATATCGAGCATCGACAGCGGCGCGAACAGACCGTAGCGGCCGGGCTTCTCGCGCACCATTTCCGCCGCGAAATCGCAGCACAATCGCGCCATATCGTGCGCAGCTTGCGCGCCGGCGTCGAACCAAGTCCCGGGCGTCGAGGCAAGCGACAATATGCTTGTTGTGACGCCGTTCTTGTCCATCGCCTCGATGTCCTGGTCGCGATTCCAGGTGAGCTGAAACGCCGAGGTGCGGAATTTTGCGCTGATCCTCCCAGTCGGCCCACGCTTTTTGATAAGTCGGCGGATAGAAATGATGATGGGTATCGATCAGCTTCGATCCGTCGGCCGCGACCGCGTGGCCGCGCATCGTGAAGGTCGTTGCGGCGCAGACCGCGGAGGCGGCTGCCAGGAACTTTCGGCGCGATGAATGATGATGTTCCAAATGGCAATGCGGATTTTTCGCGAACGACTTTGCGTCCAACGGCTTCCCGTCCAACGACTTCGCGTCCAACGACTTCGCGTCCATGACGCTGCTCCCGGACCACGCCCCGGCTCGATCGTACATCATCGGCGGCGCCGGACAATTGAATCGTCGGCGCGTCATCGCCATACCTGAAATGCGATCAGCCCAGCGAGCATAATGATCACACCCAACGCCTGTATGGGCGTGATGACTTGGCCGAGCACCAGGCCACTGAGGATCGTCGCCGTTAAAGGCTCGAGATGCATAATCACCGCGGTGCGAAACGCGCCGATACGGACGGTTGAGAGAAATACAAACAGGATCGCAGCCGTCGTGGCGAGGCTAAGCGCCACGAGGTAAGTCCAGGCCAGATCCGAGTGCGGCAGGTTCCATGAGTGTTGCGCAAGTGACGCCGTTAAGAAGATGACCGTCGACGACAGCATCGAATACCAGGTGGTCAGGCGTGCGTCGGCGCCGACGAGATAAGCGCGCGTCACCAGCAAAACTGCCGTGCGGCAGCCGGCCGCTCCGATCGCATATGCGACTCCCGCGACGGCAAACCCGGCAGGATGCGCGTCGATCAGCAATGCGAGCCCACAGAATGCAACGATGGCGCAAAGCACCCCCTTCCAGCGCAGCGGCTCAAGGCCGGCGAATGCAGCCGTCAAACTGGTCAGCAGCGGATAAGTGAAATAGGACAGGATTGCGGTCGGCACGTCGATCGTTTCGATTGCCTTGAACAAGCAGAAAATCAGTCCTGCAAAAATGATTCCAACAATCATCGAGATGACGCGCACCTGGACGTTGGCGGTCGGGCGGCGCCCGAAACGAAACCAGGTCGCTACGAAAGCAAGGCCAACCAGACTGCGGAACGACAGCAACGAGACGACATCGACGCCGCCCGCCAACAGGATTTTTGCCAGCACGTCCGAGATGCCAAGCGAGGTGCCCGCGGCAATACCGGGAGCGAGCCGGTGCATGCGGTCGCGGAGCGGGGAAGCGTTCATTCGCCGTCAGACATGCTCCGGCGCGGCGGATTAGCGGCGGAACAAAGTGCCGGCGCCGAGCTCGGTGAACAGCTCGAGCAGCACCGCGTGCGGCACCTTGCCATCGAGAATGACGACGGCTTCGACGCCGCGTTCGAGCGCATCGATGCAGGTCTCGACCTTGGGAATCATGCCCCCGGAAATCGTACCGTCGGCGATCAGGCAGCGCGCCTCATCGGCGGTAAGCTCCTTGATGAGCTTTTTCGACTTGTCGAATACGCCGGCAACGTCGGTGAGCAGTAAGAGACGCTTGGCCTTGAGCGCGCCGGCAATTGCGCCGGCAAAGGTGTCGGCATTGACGTTGAAAGTGCCGCCGTCTGCCGCGGCGGCGACCGGCGCCAGCACCGGAATGAGTTTGCGGCCGAGAACCTGATCCAACACCGTGGTATCAACCTTCTCCGGCTCGCCGACTAAGCCAAGGTCCACGATCTTTTCAATGTGCGAGTCCGGATCGACCACGGTGCGCGTGAGCTTGCGCGCCACGACCATGTTGCCGTCCTTGCCGCACAGCCCGATGGCCTTGCCGCCGGCTTCATTGATGTAACCGACCATTTGCTTGTTGATGGATCCGGCCAGAACCATTTCGACGACTTCGAGCGTCTGTTCGTCGGTGACCCGCAGCCCACCGGCGAATTGCGATTTGACGCCGACCCTTTTCAGCATGGCTTCAATCTGCGGTCCGCCGCCATGCACCACGACCGGATTGATCGCGGTCTGCTCCAACAGCACGATGTCGCGGGCGAATTCGCGCGCCAAATGTTCGGCGCCCATGGCGTGGCCGCCATATTTCACCACGACAATTGCCTCGTCGTAGCGCTGCATATACGGCAGCGCTTCCGCCAGGATCTGAGCCTGCTGAAACGGCGTCACGTCCATTAAGGAACTCCTTTGCCGGATGCGGCTATTTAGCCGCGGCAGCGAAGCCGAGGAAGGGGCAATCGGTCAAGAAGTCACAGGAACATCAAAGCATTCGGCAGGTTGCTCTCTCAAGACTCCAGCGCTCTCAAGACACCGGCGGACCGCGTTCCTCGGTGAGCCGCGCGATCGCGGCGCGCAAGCGCTCGATCCCTTCGCCGCTGCGGGTGGAGGTGGCGATCAGATCGGGAAACGCCGCCGGTCTTTTTGCAATTGCAGCTTTGATGCTATCGCCGCATTGAGCGAGAACGGCCTCGCTGATTTGGTCGCATTTCGTCAGCACGACCTGGTGGCTGACGGCGGTTTGGCTCAGCACGTCAAGGATGCCCTCATCACCGGATTTCAATCCGTGGCGCGAGTCGACCAGCACATAAACGCGCGCCAGATTGACACGCATCTGCAAGTAGCCCCGGATTAGCCGCGACCAAGCGGCGACCTTTGCCTTGCCCGCGGCGGCGTAGCCATAGCCGGGCATGTCGACGAGCGTGAGCCGGTGCCGCGGGTTACCGAAGAACAGCAATTCCTGCGTGCGCCCGGGAGTGTTGGAGGTGCGGGCCAAGGCGCGGCGACCGGTGAGCGCATTGATCAATGACGATTTGCCGACGTTGGAGCGGCCGGCGAAAGCGATCTCGATGCCGCCGGATGGGGGCAGCGCATCCAAGGCTCCCGCCGCGCCGAGAAAGTTCCACTCTCCGGCGAATAGGCGCCGGCTGACATCAATCTCCGCGGGGGAGAAATCGGGCGGCTCGGCGGTCGCGCTCACCGTGATGTGCCCACGCCGTGTGCCGCTGGAACCAAAACTCGGGCGTGCCGTTCCTCCATAGGCGCGGGTTGCGCGCCCTTATTGCGGGAGGAGGAAATGGACGACTGGTCGAGCATTCGGCTCTGCGACGTGGTGAATCTCATCCTCGGCGGCGTCCTGTTCTTTTCACCGTGGCTCTTTGATCTGTCTGCCGGAGCCCAATGGCAGACCGCGTCCATTGTCGGCATCATCATCGCGGTGCTGTCGATTGCGGCGCTCGCGGCTTTTGCGGTCTGGGAAGAATGGTTCCTCCTGGCTGCCGGGATCGGGCTCATCGTATCGCCCTGGCTGTGCGGCTTCCAGAACAGCGATTCGATGATCATCAACGTGGTGATCGGCGTCCTCGTCGCGGCCTTGGCGGCCTTCGAGGTTTGCCTGGCGCGCGAGGACAAAGCGCAAGTCACAGCCATCGACTAAGTCAGCTTCGGAAGCCAGGAATCAAAAAGGGGACACGCCCGTGTCCCCCGTTTCCAACCCCCGCCGATTTAGGTGTCAGGCCAGCTCCTCGGCATATCGAAGACGCCAATCGTTTGGCGCCGGGGCATAGGCCGGGTTCTTGGCAGTACCCTGGTAGCGCGCTGCCGCCGCCACTGCCGAAATTCCGATCTGTCCATAGCGGGCATCGAGGGCCGGCCGGGCCTGGACGTTACTGCCGGAAATCTCATGTCGTTCAGGCGTTTGGCTCATTGTTTTGTGACGCTCGACAGTCGCATTCGGCATACCAAACCCCGTTCGTTTCCTCTGTGGATTGGTTGAAGATTTAGGCGGTGAGTGAGGCGGAAATGGGCGGCAAATCGTGCCTTGCCGTGACATTGCCGTTCGGACAGCTACTTGCACCCGGCCTGGTAAACCCCTGCTTAACGGCTCGGGATCATATTTCCCCCTGATTTCGGGTTTAGGTTTCGGGGTGGAGTTGGGGTTATCCACCCTGGCCACGGGGAACTGCGGCATTCCTGCAACACTCGGCGCCGACCTTGCCGTGACTGGCCGCTAACGTCTGGCACCGCCACGGCGGTTTGGGTATTGGGAGTTCACGGGTGTGGATTGACCGGCCGCACGGCCGGGCGGTGGGAGAGTCAACGCGTTATGACGGTACGTGGCATTGCTTTCATCATCATCGGACTTGCGCTGGGCGGTTGCATGCAGGAGACGCTCGAACCGGCGACGCAGGCCGGTTGGAATGCGCGCGACAAGCAATTGATGTCCAATCTGCCTTATGCGCAGGCCTCAATTCCCGAGCCCTATAAGCGCCATATCGTCGACTTCACACGCAAGGAAGCGCCCGGAAGCATCGTCATCGATAGCGACAACAAGTTTCTCTACTACGTGCTGCCGAAGGGGCAGGCGATCCGCTATGGCATCGCGGTGGGCGAAGACGCGCAGGCCTGGAGCGGAATCGCCAAGATCGGTCGCATGGAGGAATGGCCGGCCTGGGTGCCGACTGCAGGCGAGCAGACTCGGCTCGGTCCATTGCCGGCCTATGTCACCGGCGGCCCGCACAACCCGATGGGCGCCCGCGGCATGTACCTTTATTCCGGGAACAAAGACACGTTGTACCGGATCCACGGCACCAACCAGCCTGAATATATCGGTCAGGCCATCTCGTCCGGCTGCATCCGGATGACCAACGAGGATGCGATCGATCTCTATGGTCACGTCAAGGTCGGCACCATTGTTGTCGTGCTGGCGCCTAAGCAGGGTGACTCGCCATTCAGTGCGATGATGGCGGCGGGTCCGGAGCCGAGGGCCGGCCGCGCGAATTGATTACGGAAATCTTCGAAAGACGGACGATCGGCGCCGGCATGGTCCGGCGCCGTTGTTTTTTGCGTCGGGTACATCAGATCTCAGAACGATGATCACACTTGATCGAGGCGCCCGCGCCGGACCCAATCGAGCGTCTTATCAAGGGCGCGGCCCAGCCGGTCGAACAGCTCATCGATCTCGGCCGCGGTGATAATCAGCGGCGGGCACAATGTGAGGACATCGCCCATCACCGCGCGCACGATCAGTGCCTCGTCTTCGGCAAAGCGCACGGCGCGCGGGCCGACGCCTTGCCCGGGCGCGAACGCTTGCCGGGTCTTTTTGTTCGCCACCAGTTCGACACCGCCAATAAGGCCGAGCCCGCGCGCTTCCCCGACGAGGGGATGACTATTGAGCGCAGTCAGGCGCGCTTGGAACTGCGGCGCCCGTTCCGCGGCGCGTTCGAATATCCGGTCCCGCGAATAGATTTCGATCGCCTTGAGCGCGACCGCGGCAGAGACAGGATGGCCGCCATAGGTGAAGCCATGACCGAAGACGCCAATCTTTTTACTTTCAGAAAGCAGCGCCTGGTACATGATCTCCGGAATCATCACGCCCGCGATCGGCAGGTAGGCCGAAGACAGCGCCTTGGCCACCGAAATCGCATGCGGGACGAAGTTGAGCTTCTCACAACCGAAGGCAGTGCCGAGCCTGCCGAAGCCGCAAATCACCTCGTCGCTCACGGTAAACACATCGTACTTGGCGCAGACCGCCGCGATCTTTTCGAAATAATTCTGCGGCGGCACGATCACGCCGCCTGCGCCCATCACCGGTTCGGCGATGAAAGCCGCCACCGTGTCGGGACCTTCTTTTAAGATCAGCGCCTCCAGCTCGGCGGCAAGCCGGGTTGCAAACGCCTCCTCGGTCTCGCCCTCTTGCGCGAAGCGGTAGTGATGCGGACAGCCGGCGTGCAAAAAACCCGGCAGCGGCAGGTCGAAATCGCGGTGGTTCGCCGGCAGACCGGTGAGCGAAGCTGCCGCCACCGTCACGCCGTGATAGGCTTTGACCCGGCTGATGACCTTCTTTTTTTGCGGCCGGCCGAGCGCATTGTTGAGGTACCAGACAAGCTTTACCTGCGTGTCGTTGGCTTCCGAGCCGGAATTGCAAAAGAACACCTTTGAGATCGGGACTGGCGCGATCTCCTTGAGCTTTTCCGCAAGCTCGATCGCGGGGTCGTGACTTCGGCCAGTGAACAGATGGGCAAAAGAAAGCTTCCGCATTTGCTCGGCGGCCACCGCGACAAGTTCTTCATTGCCGTAACCGAGCGCCGTGCACCAAAGCCCGGCCATGCCTTCGATGTAGGGCTTGCCCTCCGTGTCATAGACATAGACGCCTTGCGCCCTCTCGATGATGAGCGGCCCGGTTTCACGGAAGCTAGCGAGATTGATGTAGGGATGCACCAGCGTTTCAACGTCGCGGGCGGCCAGGTTGCTGAGCGGAGGCGTGCTGAGCGAAGACATGGGATCCTTGTTTGTCGATGCGTGCGGTTGGCTGCGAGCGCCGCCGGACTTCGGCCGCTTTGATGTCATCGCGGAGCGGCGGGCGCAAGCCACAACTCCCCGCTGACGAGAGTTAATTGCGCCCGTTCATTTTGTTTCGGATTTTCTCGTCCTGCTACTCGTCAGATTAGCCGCTAGCGGTCGCGGCCGCGGCAGCGGCACTTCGCTAGCCGCGATTGCGGTCGCCGCTTCGGCTTGTTCGCTTGCTTCGTCAGTCTGTTGGTTAGTCGGCTGGGCCGATTCCGCCTGCGCTGGCGGGGGCGGCTCGCGCAGCTCCCACTCGCACAACTTATAGCCGTTGCGTCGCTCGGCCAGATCGAGATGCACATGCTCCTCGTGATAGCCGTCCGATCCGGGCCCGAGCACCGTCGAAAATCGCGCACAGGCGCTCGCGCGAAATTTCTGGCGCAGGTCTTTGGCGACGTTAATGTCGGTCAGTTCAATTTCGCGGCCGTCGGCAAGCCTAAACCCACGCACGTCGAGCGCGTCGGCGCGGCCATGCTCGCTTAAGGCCGCGGCGCGCACGCGATTGCGTCCGCGGCATTCATAGGAGTCGAAATTGTCGAGGACGCGCAGCGGCGGCCCTGTCTCAGCCAGCGACGGCGCAACGTCGTCCCGCAGCCAGTTGGCGATCTGCTCCGCCATCGGACAGCGCAACGTCGCCGGTGGGGTCACCGCCACTTTCGTCTGATCGGGCAACACCACCGTCTGCAGCTGCACGGCGTCGGCTGCGCCGCACTCGCCCGGGCCGATCAGCGTGCCGAGCGCCTGGAACATGGCGACCTTAGCCAGCCGCAGCTGACAGGCCGATGGTGCTGGCGGCGCCGCGGCCGCGTCGCCGCTGGGTTCAGGAAACGAGGCATAGGCCTCCTGCGGCGGAGCGAACTGCTCCGGGAGCACAAAGGGTAGCGCGCGCGGCTGCTGCACTGCACGAGCGGATCGGGCCCGCGGAGAGGATGCGCCAGTTTGCGTCTGCGCCGCGGCGCTTGCCATTGCGCCGGTCATGGCGGCAGCCAAGAGCAGTACCGTTGCAGCAGCAGCTTTCACGCGGACGTCTCCGGCGCAATCGAGCAATTGTTCAGGGGGGATAGGCTGATCATCGTTTAAGCATGACCCTAATGGAAGCTATTTTGCGAAATGGTGACCTTTGGGGTGCCTTGGTAGCGCAACTTGGGAGTTTGCCTTGACGCAACATCAGATTAATTTTGGCGTGTTTCGACCGTTCCCGCCACGGCACAGACGGTCCAATGCATGATCGGCAGGGTCGTGCAGCGAAAGGGAGGTAGCCAATGCTTGGCCTGATGCAGGACTGGCCGCTTTTGTGCCATCGCATCATTGATCACGCCGCCATGAATGCCGGCGAGCGGCCCGTGATCTCGCGGTCCATCGAAGGGCCGATGCATACGACCAATTACGCCGAGATCCGCAGACGCGCGCTCCGCGTGGCGCAACGGCTCGAACGCGACGGCCTGCGGCTTGGCGACCGGGTGGCGACGCTGGCCTGGAATACATGGCGGCACCTTGAGACTTGGTACGGGATTCTGGGCATCGGCGCGGTCTATCACACGGTCAATCCCCGCCTGTTCACCGATCAGATCGCCTGGATCATCAATCACGCGGAGGACCGCGTGATAATGACCGACGTCACGTTTTTGCCGATCCTGGAGAAGATCGCCGATCGCATCCCGACAATCGAACGCACCATAGTTTACTGCGATGCTGCGCATATGCCGGCAACCTCGCTGCGCAACGCGGTGCCCTATGAGGACTGGCTGGCCGAGGCCGATGGCGATTTTGCCTGGAAGTCCTTTGACGAAAATACTGCGGCGGGCATGTGCTACACCTCGGGCACCACCGGAAACCCCAAGGGCGTGCTCTATTCGCATCGGTCCAATGTGCTGCATGCGATGACGGCGTTGCGTCCGGATATGATTGGAATCTCGGGCCGCGACATCGCCATGCCGGTGGTTCCGCTGTTTCACGCCAATGGCTGGGCTATCGGTTTTGCCGCACCCATGGCGGGTGCCGCGCTCGTCCTGCCTGGGCAGAAACTGGACGGCCCGTCGGTCTATCAGTTGCTTACGGAGTACAAGGTCACCTGCACCGCCGCTGTGCCGACCGTTTGGCTGGCATTGCTGCAGGATCTGGAAAAGACCGGCGGCAAGTTGCCCCATTTGCGTCGTGTCGTGATCGGCGGATCGGCCTGTCCGCGCGCCATGATCTCAACCTTCCAGGATGTCTACGACGTCGAAGTCACCCATGCCTGGGGCATGACCGAAATGAGCCCGCTCGGCACCACCTGTTCGCTTAAGCCCGAATATGCCGGCCTAAAAGGCGACGCGCTTCTCGACGTATTGCAGAAGCAGGGACATTCGCCGTTCGCCGTAGAAATGAAAATTACCGACGATGAGGGCCGCCGCTTGCCGTGGGATGGCAAAACGTTCGGACGGCTGAAAGTCCGCGGTCCTGCCGTCGCCAAGGCCTACTTCAAGGACGACAGCAATATTCTCGACGAAGAGGGATTTTTCGACACTGGCGACGTCGGCACGATCGATCGATATGGCTATTTAGGTATCACCGACCGTTCCAAGGACGTGATCAAATCAGGCGGCGAATGGATTTCATCGATTCAACTGGAGAACCTCGCCGTCGGTCATCCTAAAGTTGCCGAGGCGGCCGTGATCGGTATCCGCCACCCGAAATGGGATGAGCGGCCGTTGCTGGTTATCGTGCTCAAAGCGGGCGAGCAGGTGAGCAAAGAGGAAATGTTGGCTTTCCTTGAAGGCAAAATCGCCAAGTGGTGGATGCCGGATGACGTCGCTTTCGTTGCCGAAATTCCGCACACCGCGACCGGCAAGATTCAAAAAACGGTATTGCGCGATCAGTTCAAAGATTACGTGCTGCCGAGCGCGGCCGCGTAGCAATTTACAGCGCCCCGCAAACGAAAATGAAGGCCAAGAGTTCCTTATTCCGCACTGCAATAAAGTCGTAGCGCAATGCAGGAGATGCATAACTCCCTAGCCTTTGCGCGCGACGTCATTGGCATATTTATAAGTAAAATCAATATATTGTAACGAAAATTATGTGGCCATTTTATTGCCGCAGGATTTTCCATTTCGTTACTGACTGATTTTTAAAATGGTGCGACGCACAATGACCACATTTCGCTGGCCATAGCGCGCCCAGTTCGCGAGCCGCGGACTCAATCACCCTTCCCATTAACAATCGCACAGGATGGTCATGGCTGTTTCTGGCCTTACGAAAACTTTGTTTGCTTCGGCTCTCATCGGCTGCCTTGTCGGGGTACCGCTGACGGCGCTGGCGCAGAGTGGTGTAGCCTCGGTCTATGCTTACGATGGAGGCCGCACTGCGAGCGGCGAGCGTGCATCGCCTGGCGCGCTGACCGCGGCGCATCGCACGCTGCCGTTCGGCACCATGGTGCGGGTCACCAATCGGAGTAGCGGTCGTTCGGTCGTGGTGCGCATCAACGATCGCGGGCCTTTCGTTCGCGGGCGCATCATCGATCTCACGCCGGCCGCGGCGCGGGCGCTGGGTTTTTCAGGTCTCGCCAATGTGGAGGTCGACGTCGTCGACCGCAGCTGAGTTAAACAAAAGCTAACAGCTAAGCCAAGCACGGGACGGGAGGCGCAAGCCTCCCGTTTTTTTCTGCCGACAAATTTAAATTGACCTCCGCCTCGGAGCATTCAATGGCTGCGCCGGCGCCGCAAAAACTATTCCGCTGGCTGTTTCGGCTTCGGTTTGATGAAGGTGCTCTTGAGGTTATTCCAAAGCTCGATCTTGGCGCCGTTGCGGTGCATGATGACGCTCTGCTGGATGACCGAGAGCGTATTGTTCCAGGCCCAGTAGATGACCAAGCCAGCCGGGAACCCGGCCAGCATGAAGGTGAAGATCAGCGGCATCCAGCTAAAAATGATCTGCTGCGTGGGATCGGGCGGCGCCGGGTTGAGCTTCATCTGCACCCACATGGTCACGCCCATAATGGCCGGCCACACGCCCAGATGCAGATAGCTCGAATACAGCGACGGATCGAATGGAACGAGCCCGAACAAATTGAAAATATTGGTCGGATCTCCCGCGGAGAGATCGTGAATCCAGCCGTAGAACGGCGCGTGTCGCATTTCGATCGTGATGAACAGCACTTTGTAGAGCGAGAAAAACACCGGAATCTGGATCGCGATCGGCAGGCAGCCGGCCACCGGATTGATCTGCTCTTTCTTGTAGAGCTCCATCATCGCCTGCTGCTGCTTCACCCGGTCGTCGGCATAGCGCTCCTTGATCATGGCCATTTGCGGCTGCACCGCCTTCATCTTAGCCATGGACGCATAGGACTTGTTGGCGAGCGGGAAGAACAGGATCTTGACCAGCACGGTAACAATCAAGATCGCGATGCCGAAATTGCCGACCAGCTGGAAGAAAAAGTCGAGCGCGAGGAACATCGGCTTGGTGATGAAATAGAACCAGCCCCAATCGATCAGCAGGTCGAAATGATTGAGACGGAGCGCCTGATTATAACCGCCGGGTCCAAGCGGAAAATCGATGCCGACCACCGAGACTTCCTTGGCGCCGGCGAACAAGCGTGAATTGGCGCTGCCGGTCGTGCCCGGCGCGATCGTTTGTGGCTGCAGCAGATAATCGGTCTGATAGGTCTTCAGCCCACCCGCTTCGCCGGCCGAGAAACGGGCGCGCACCTTGGCGTCGGTATCGGGTAACAATGTCGCGGCCCAGTATTTATCCGTAATGCCAAGCCAGGCATTGGTAACGTCCCAGGTCTCCGATTTCTTGTCCTCGATTTTTTTATAGGTTTCTTCCTGCAGACCTTGATCGCCCATCACGCCGATCAGACCTTCATGCAGAATGTAGTAGCCCTGCACTTTCGGCGCGCCGTGCCGCGAAATCAACGCATAGGGAAACAGCGTCACCGGATTGCCGCTGTCGTTCGCGACACCGTCCTTAACGGTGAATAGATAATGATCGTCAACGCCGATGGTGCGGGTGAAGACGAGTCCTTGGCCATTGTCGTAGGTCAGCGTCACCGGGTGACCGATGCCGAGCGCACCGGCGCTCTGCTGCTTCCATACCGTCTCGGGACCGGGCATGGCCGCATTGGTGCCGGCAGCAGGCACCCACCCGAATTCAGCGTAGAAGGCCGCCGGCGCGCCCGACGGGGAGAACAGCACGATCGGCGGGGACTTTGGATCGGTCTCTTCGCGATATTGGGTGAGTGTCAGGTCGTCGATGCGGCCGCCCTTAAGATCGATGCTGCCGCCGAGTCGCGGTGTCTCGATCGCGATCCGCGGCGAGGAAGCGATCACCGCTTCGCGCGAAGCCGTTTGCGTCTGTGCCGATGGTGCGCCGGCTTTTGGCGTTCCCGGTACTTCCGGCGTTGCCGGTTGGGCGGCGTTCGGCGCCGGCGCGCCTGGTTGTGCGGCGCCCGGTTGCGCGCCGCCTGGCTGCGCCGGCTGTTTGAGCTGCGCCTCCTGGCGTTGCCGCTCCATTTGCGGATAGCCAATGAAATATTGCCAGCCGACGATGACGAGCAACGACAGCACAACGGCCAGAATGGTGTTCTTGTGCTCGATCATTCAATGCTCGTGCTGACTGGTCCGCATTTCGGGACCCATTTGGCGCTTGCCCCCGCCACCTTTGGACCGACCCGCCCTATGTGGGGACAGCGCGCCCGATGTACCAGTTCCACCGCCGCTTTTGCTGGAGCCGCTTTTGCTGGAGTCACTTTTACTGGAGCCATGGACGCGGCGAACCGCGCCGCTGAGTTCCTTCATCATGGCGTCAAACGCGACCTTGAGCGCGGCGCGCCGCCCAATCAGCACGTAGTCGTGACCGGCGGACAGGACCGCTGGCGGAGCAAGCCGGATGAGCTCGCGCAGGCGGCGCCGCACCCGGTTGCGCTCCACGGCGTTGCCGACCTGTTTGCTGACGGTGAAACCAACCCGCGGCGGACCGGCCTTCCCCCGTTCGCGTGCTTGCAGGGTAAAGGCGCTCGCATGAGCGCGCGCGCCGGCCCCGGCAGCTTGGGCAACGGCCCGAAAGTCACTCCGGCGTTTTAACCGCTCCATTGCAGCGACTTTGGTATGACCGCGTTGTAGAGAACCATTCGCAAATGCAACTGAAACACCGAGCCTGTCGCGCTCAGGCACTCAGTCTTTTGCGGCCCCGTGCGCGCCGCGCGGCCAACACCCTGCGGCCGCCTTTACTGGCCATACGGGTGCGAAAGCCATGGCGGCGCTTGCGTACGAGTTTGCTCGGCTGATAGGTCCGTTTCACGGGGTGTCTCCGCTGCGCCGCTCGCCGCGACCATAAGTCGCCGCGATTGCGGCGGCTTATAAGGGAGGGCTCCCGACCCGTCAAATGTAGGTTATCGGCCATTTGTCGGCATTTTGCTGCGGTCTTGTGACGTCGATTTCGGCCCGTCCCGCGCGCTTTGCGATCGTGTCACTGGCGGCGAATCGCGTGACACTTGACGATCATCGAGATGGTGAGGAACCGTCTTGATTATGAAGCGCGGTATGAAATGCCAGTCCAGA
>Ga0187804_10000050_pt1 | contig 24432 bp, 23 predicted proteins | sample NC_wetland_sal_i_3_FD_132961 | JGI IMG/M metagenome (GOLD analysis project Ga0187804, IMG submission 132961) | Wetland sediment microbial communities from Neuse River Estuary, North Carolina, USA - Control_4 | ecosystem: Environmental > Aquatic > Freshwater > Wetlands > Sediment | place: USA...
CCGCTTTGCCGCGGGCGTGCCCGCCTGAGATTGGGGCGCTGATGACTCGACCTTCGCCGCGTGTCCGGAAGCTGTCGATGGGCGGAGAGGTTCGCCCGCGGGCTCCTCTGAGTTTGCATTAGCCATTGGAATGACGCTCCCTTATTTCACAACCGCGATCCGCACTGCGTCGTTGGTCGGACGGCGGCAATCGTTCGATGCGGACTCTTGATGGCCAGTCTTGCGGGAGGTGCGGCAATTGTCGGGATGAATGACTGGCTCCGCGACCGTGCGCAGGCGGAGCTCTGCGTGGCTCGCGCCTGCACAGGACGACCGCGGCATGCCCGCAAGCTAGTCCGAGGCGAGCGGATCGTCAACTCACTAAATGAAGCGCAGCGGCAAATCGCGACAGCGCCTAAGTATTCGCGTTCTTGCCCCGCGGTTCGGCCGTCCGGGCGCGCAACGGATGCAACCCAGGGGTTGCATTTCGCCGGGGCTGCGGTTATCGTAAGCGCAACTCGGAGGTTGCGCATGGCCACAAACACCGATCGCATCGAGAAGAGGGTCCTGTTGCGCGCGCCGCGCGAGCGTGTGTGGCGCGCGATCAGCGACTCCAGGCAATTTGGCAGTTGGTTCGGCGTCAAGTTCGACGGCCCGTTCGTCGCGGGGACCCGAATGATCGGAAAGATTGTCCCGACGACGGTCGACGCAGAAGTCGCGAAGAGCCAGAAACCCTACGAGGGGTTCGCTTTCGAGATCTCCGTCGAGCGGATCGATCCCGAGCGGTTGTTCTCTTTCCGTTGGCATCCGTTCGCCGCGGAGCCCGGCGTTGACTACTCGAAAGAGCCGGCCACACTCGTTGCATTCGAGCTGGAAGAGGTTTCGGGCGGCACGATGCTGACCATCACCGAATCAGGTTTCGATCAGATCCCGCTCGAGCGGCGCGCCAAGGCATTTGCCGCCAACGAGCAGGGCTGGAGCGCGCAAGCGAAGCTCATCGAGAAGTACCTCGCCCTGCGGCCCGAAGGCTGACCGTCAAGCCATGTCGCGCATGCGTACTTCCGCCGCCGCGAAACTTGCCGAGGCCGCGCCGATCTTCGCCGCACTGGGCGATGAGACACGCTTGCACATCGTTGAGCGACTGTGCGGGGAGGGACCCCTGTCGATCGTGCGCCTGGCTGAACGCGCCAGGGTTTCGCGTCAGGCGATCACGAAACACCTGCAGGCGCTCGAAGGGGCCGGGCTCGCGCGCAGTTCTCGCACCGGCCGCGAATGTATCTGGGAGCTCCGGACGAAGCGGCTCTCCGAAGTGCAGCGGTACCTGGATCAGATTTCGCAGCAGTGGGACGCAGCGCTAGGCCGACTCCGTGCGTTCGTGGAAGAGAAGGAGCGATGAACCTCTAGCGTGCCCGCTCAAGCGCCTCGTAAGAGAACGACGACCGATCGCGCTTTGACCTCGTAATCGAGCGAGGGAACCGGCTCCTCGCTGCCGATTTCCAGCAGGTCAAGCGGACTCGGTTTGCTGGTGTCGGCGACTCGCGTCCAGTCTTTCGCCTCGCCCTCCTGAATTCGGAAATTCAAGTCCTCCCAATAGGCATTGATCATCACATAAATATCCCGGTCCTGCTGCGAGCGGCCGTGGAGGCAAAATGCCAGGCTGTGTGAAAAGTAACTCAGGTCGGCCTGTCGGCCGACGCCGTACCAGCTCACGTCCTCGCGCCAGAAACGGCTGCGCGCCAGCGACGGATGTGCCTTGCGAAACGCAATCATCCCCTTGAAGAAGCGGAACATTTCCCGGTTTTTTTCCAACCGGTCCCAGTCCAACCAGGTGGTCTCATTATCCTGATTCCACGGATTGTTGTTGCCACCCTGCGTATTCATAAACTCGTCGCCGGCACGAAACATCGGAATTCCGTTGGAAAGCATCAGGATCGTAAAGAAATTCTTGACTTGCTGCCTGCGCAGTTGGATTACTTGCGCGGGTGCCTCCAAGTCCCCTTCCCATCCACAGTTCCAGCTTAGATTAAGGTCGGTTCCATCCTCGTTGTTTTGACCGTTGGCGAGGTTGTGCTTCGCATTGTAAGCAACCAGATCGTAAAGGCTAAAGCCGTCGTGGGAAGCCACGTAGTTAATCGACTGGTAAGGGTGGTAGGCATTGTCGAGATCATCGGGAAACAGGTCGCTGCTGCCATAAATCCGGCTCATCAGATCGCCGACCTTTCCAGGGTCGCCCCTGACAAAAGCGCGAATGTCGTCGCGAAAGCTGCCGTTCCACTGGCTCCATGACTTGCCGGGGAATGTGCGGCCCAATTCGCAACTGGCCGGGTCCCACGCCTCCGCGATGTGGCGAACCGCTCGGAAATCCTCCTCGCTCGTGATTTCCGAAATGACGGGAGGATCCTGGAGATTTATTGATCCGTCACTATTGCGGCTGAAGATCGACGCGAGGTCGAATCTGAAACCGTCAACGTGCATCTCCTTTACCCAGAAACGGAGGCTATCGATTATCATCTTGCGTACTGCAGGATGAGCCGATCGGAGCACATTGCCGGTTCCGGTATCGTTACGATAGTGCATCATCGTCTCATCAAGCAGATAGTAGCTGCTATTACAAATGCCCCGGTAACTATAAGTCGGTCCGTCGGAACCAGCTTCGGTAGTGTGGTTGTAAACCACGTCGAGAATCACCTCGATCCCGGCCCGATGGAGGGCTTTCACCATCGTCTTGAATTCGGCTGCGGCCTGCGCAGGGCTCTGGAGCGCGGCGTAACCCTGATGCGGCGAGAAGAAGCTCAAAGGCATGTAGCCCCAGTAGTTGCCTTCGTCCGGGTCGTACTGAAACACCGGCATCAGCTCGACCGCGGTGATTCCGAGCTCCTTCAAATAGGGCACTTTTTCAATCAAACCTGCATACGTTCCGCGCTTGCCCGCAGTCACGCCGGAGTTGCTGCGCTTGGTGAAACCTGCGACATGCAGCTCGTAGATAATCGCGTCCGAGGTGTGACGGGGTCTTCGTTCGCCGCTCCAATCGAAAGATGAAATGGCGTCAGGAAGCGCGCAGAGCGGCGCTCTCCCGGCGTTCGATCCGGGGCCGATTGAGGCGGTTCGCCGAAAGCCGGGCGGAAAAACGATCGAGCGAGCGTAAGGGTCGAATAGTACTTTGTCGGAATCGAAGAAATGACGCTCTCCGGAGGGATCGTTTGGCCCTTCTACCGAGTACGCGTAGTAGCGAGCATCCGCAACCTTCTCAGCAGAGACGCGGCAATGCCAAATTCGCCCCGATTTATGAATTAGATAATTCAGCCGGATGCGAAGCGCCGGATTCGCCAGGTCGCGCGGAGTATACAGCAGGAGCGTTACGCCCGTTGCATGTCTGGAGTAAAGTGCGAAATTGTAGCTTTTTTCAGCTCGAAGCCACGTGACGCCAAGCGGTTGCGGCGCGCCTTCGATCTCCGACCACTCAATCATTGCTCTTTCCCCCACTGAGCGCGAAAAAACGGCTTCTAATCACCGGCGAAACTCCTCATTCCCATGAGCCCCGCTCAGTCATCTATTTTAGCGGAACCGCAGGACGTGAGAATTCTCGAGGGGGGACTTTTGCGCCGGAGCGGTGGAGCTTTCCGCTTTGGCGAACCTCGCGCCGACAGTTCTCCACAGTGCCACTCTCCGAAGGGCAGGGGGCGCGCCGGAGACCTTCGTCCTGACTGCGTCCGGCGGGTCGCCCGGACGTCGATCCGCGGGCGCGGCGCGGGGGGTCAGACCAGCTTGATCTCGCCGCGGGCGATGCGCGCCAGCGTCTCCACGTACAGCTCGTGCTCGACGGCGAGCACGCGCTCGGCGAGCGCCGCCGCGGTGTCGCCCGCCATGACCGGCACTTGGCGCTGCGCAAGAATCGGGCCCGTATCGTAATTCTCATCGACGAGGTGAATCGTTACGCCGCTCACCCGCTCGCCTGCGGCGATTACTGCCTCGTGGATGCGGATCCCGTACATCCCCTGGCCGCCGAACTTGGGCAGCAGCGCGGGGTGAATGTTCACGATTCGGCCCCGGAAGTAGGAGAGCGTGGCCGGGCCGAGCCTCTTCATGTATCCCGCGAGCACGACCAGGTTCACGCCGCGTGACACCAGCGTTTCAAGGATCGCTTCATCGAGGCGGTCCGGATCGGGATGGGTGCGCGAACTCAGATGAACGGCGTGAACGCCCGCTTGGCGCGCCCGTTCCAGCGCGGGAGAACTGGAATTGTTGCTGATCAGCACGCGCAGCTCGGCATCGAGCCTGCCCTCGCGGCACGCATCGATAATTGCTTGCGCGTTGGTTCCGCCGTGCGAGGCGAGAATGCCGAGCCTTAGCTTCATCGCCGCGACCGCACGAGAATCCGTCAGATCTTCCGGTTCGTTTTGCGCCAGTTGGCCCGGAAGCGCTCGAGGCGGAGGCCGGTCGGCGGATGACGAAGCATCTGCTTGAGCACGGCGAACGGAACGCCGGCGGCGGCGATGCCGCAGCTCGCATCATCGCGACTCTGGTTTTGGTCCGCGGTGTCGATAAAGAACTTCATCGCGATAACGCCGCCCGCTTGGGTGCCGGCGGACGCAGCAGGTCCGCGCGCGCGAGGGTTACCCGAAACGGTGACTTGATCGCTGCCAACATCTCCGAGATCGACTGGTTCAGCTTCGGATGGATGAGCGCGGGCGCAAGCTCGCTCATCGGCGCGAGCACGAACAATCGATCTTGCAACCTCGGATGCGGCACCGTGAGCGTGCGCGAATCGATCGTTTCCTTGTCGAAGAAGAGCAGATCGAGGTCGATGATTCGCGGGCGATACTTGCCGCGCGCCGGTTTTTTGCCGCGCACGCGCTTGCGGCCCATCCCACGCTCGATTGCGAGCAGGCGGCGCATCAGCACGTCGGCGGTGAGTTCGGTCTCGACCTCGACTACGCCGTTGAGAAACGCGCCCTTGAGGTTTCCGACCGGCTCGGTTTCATAAATGGATGACTGGCGGACGACGCGGCTGTCCGGGATCAGGGCAATGCGCTGAATCGCCTCGCGATAATTGGCGGCTCTATCGCCCAGATTACTTCCTATCCCGATGAAAGCCCGATGGGGCATCCCCGCCGTTACAACCGAAGCGCCTTTAACCGTTCGATGGCCTCTTGCAACCGCTCGCTCGACACCGTCAGCGAAAAGCGAACGAACCCCTCACCACCCTTGCCGAAGCCCGACCCTGGCGTAATCGCCACGCCGGCTTCCTTCAGCATGCGCTCGGCAAACGAAACCGAGGTATAACCGTTCGGCACCTGCGCCCAGACGTAGAAGGTAGCGCGCGGCAGCTCGCACGAGAGCCCCGCGGCGCGAAGCGCGCCGACCAGAAGGTCGCGCCGCTGCTTGTAGATCGCGCAATATTCCGACCGCTTGTCGCCATCTCCGCCTTCCAAGCCGGTGATCGCCGCCTCCTGCACCGCCTGGAACACGCCCGAGTCAACGTTGGTCTTGACCTTTCCCAGCGCTGCGACGAGTTCCGCGTTGCCCACCGCAAATCCCACGCGCCATCCCGTCATCGAAAACGTTTTCGACAGCGAGTGGAACTCGATGGCGCACTCGCGAGCGCCGCCCGCCTCGAATACGCTGGGCGCGCGGTAACCGTCGAATGCGATCTCGGAGTATGCACTGTCGTGCGCGAGAATGATGTTGTTCTTCAGGCAGAAGCGCGCCGCGTCATCGAAGAACGACCGGTCGACGGTCGCGGCGGTCGGATTGTTTGGATAGTTGAGCCACAGCAGTTTCGCGCGGCGCGCAACTTCGGCGGGAATCGATGAAAAATCAGGATGGAATCCGTTTTCCTTCTTCAGGTGCAGGAAGAACGGTTCGCCCCCATTGAACACGCAGCCCGAGTAGTAGACCGGATAACCGGGATCGGGGATAAGGACGATGTCGCCGGGGTCGACGATCGCAGTAGAGAAGTTCGCGATTCCTTCTTTGGACCCGATTAGCGCGCATACTTCGCGCTTCGGATCAAATCTTATGCCGAAGCGCCTTTCGATCCAGTCGGCCGCCGCTTTGCGAAAATGCTCGAGGCCCTCGTAATCCGGATACCGGTGGTTTGCCGGTTGATCCGCCGCCCGTTTGAGGCTCTCTACAATATGTTGTGGCGTTGGCAGGTCAGGATCCCCAATCCCAAGGCTGATCACGTCCACCCCCTTCGCCCGGACCTCCTTTTTGAGGCGATCGAGTTCGGCGAAGAGGTAGGGCGGCAGCAGGCCTAGTCGGGAGGCTGTCTTGACTTGCACCTAATGAAGTAGCTCCGCTCCAAGGCGTTTGAGTTGAAATTAACATACTTCGTAAACCGCCGAAACTGGGTCGGACGATGATTTCCTGTCCGTCGAGCGCGCAACCCACCAACCTCGCGATGACCGCAATCGCGCTGTCCGATGCGGCCGGCCGCGCCATGGAGTAATTTCCGCGCAACGTACCGGTGGCGCGGCGCTGCTTTTCGATCGAGCCGGCCTCACGGAAACCCGCCGTCGCGGCGGTCGCAAATCAACTTGCGCAACCCCGGCACGGGGGCGACGGCCTGTGCCGGCCGGCAATCGCTATTAGGATTCGTTGAGCGCCAACTAGCGACATGTTAGGGATAGTAACCTTCGAGCGCTGGCAATCGGCCGGGCTTTACGGATATTGAGAGCGCGTGAGCGCAAGGCGCGTGTTGACGGGATGCGCGCGACTATGCACACATGCGCCCGCCGAAGGCTGGCCCGGCTGCGAACTTTCCGGCGGCTTCGCGGCTCGTCTTCGACGCGTGCGTACGGGCCGGAGATTGAGTCGGTTTGATGCCGATGAGCAACCGGGCACTCTTGCCGCTGGTGGTCGTGCTCCTCGCTTTGGGCGCGGCGGTGGTTGCCCTTTCCGAGCGCCCATGGGCGCCGCGTGCGGACGTGGTTCAGCCAATCCCTTTCAGCCATCGAGTCCACGCCGGCGTGAACAAGATTCCCTGCCAGTACTGCCACGAGTACGCACGGCGATCGGAAAATGCCGGAGTGCCGCCGGTCCAGCGATGCGTCGGATGCCACGGCAGCGCAATCGTGGGCGGAATCCAGCCGGTCACGCGTCCGTGGAGCGATAACGCTCAGCCGCCTTTCGAGATTCGCTGGAACCGGGTCTATACGCTGCCCGACTTCGTGAAGTTTACTCACCTGCCGCACATCCATTCTAATATTAGATGTCAGACCTGCCATGGTCCGGTCGAAACCATGGACCGCGTGGCGCCGGTGTTCGAAATCAACATGGGCTTTTGCGTCGACTGTCATACCGCGCGCAAAGCGACGCTCGATTGCGTCGCGTGTCATCACTGAGCGGGAAGCCCGATGTCCGACGCTTTTTCCAGGCGCTCTTTTCTGAAACTCGCGGCGGCCGCGGGAGCCGGGGCGGCGCTTGCGGGCTGCCGGCCTGCCGCGCGGAAGCTGATCCCGTATGTCGTTCCCGACGAGAACGTAATCCCAGGCGTCGCGCAGTTTTACGCGACCACCTGCGCCGAATGCCCGGCGGGATGCGGGGTTATCGCGCGAGTCCGCGAGGGCCGGGTGGTGAAGCTCGAGGGAAATCCTGCCGACCCGGTGGGCCAAGGCGCGATTTGTGCACGCGGGCAGGCGGCGCTGCAGGGCCTCTACAACCCCGATCGGCTCGCATCCCCGCAGCTTCGCGGCGACGGCGCGGCGCTGGCGAATATCTCGTGGGAGCAGGCTCTGAAGATGCTCAACGAGAGGCTGGCCGCGGCGGCGCGGGGCGGCAAGGACCGCGTCGCATTTCTGGGCGCGCCTGGAGGCCCGACTTTCGAGAAAATCGTGCGCGCGTGGCTCGGCGTGCACGATTCGACACGCGCGGTCTTCTATGAGGCGCTCGCCACGGAACCGGCGCGCGCCGCCGCGCAGCAGCTCTTCGGCCGGCGCGACCTCCCGGTCTACCGGCTCGACCAGGCCGAAGTCCTGATCTCCTTCGGCGCGGATTTTCTCGAGACGTGGCAATCCCCGGTCGAGCTCGCGCGCCAGTACGCAGAATTCCGCACGCCCCGGCGGCGGCGCGGAAGTCTCGACATCGGCCGCGCCTACTACGTGGGTCCGCGCCTTGGTCTCACCGCCGCCAGATGCGACGAGTGGATCGCGGCCGCGCCGGGCGCGCAAGCGCAGATCGCATGGAGCGTGCTCCACGTGATGATCGCCGAGCGATGGATCTCGCAGAATTCGCACGTCGACCTCCCGGCACTCACCGCGATGGCCGCCGCGCACGACCCGGCCTCAGTCAGCGCGAGAACCGGCGTCCCCGCAGAAACCATCCGGAGGATGGGCGAGGCGTTCGGCAAGGCGGATGGCGCCGTCGCGCTTGCGGGCACGCATGATGAATCGGCCACGCTCGCAGCGTACGTGCTCAACGCGGTGACCGGAAATGCCGGGCGCACGATGGTGTTCCTCGATGGAGCGCCGCCGGAACCCGCGACCCGCGCAGGCGAAGTCGAGGCTGCATTGGGCGCGATGCACGACGGGAAGGTGGATGTGCTCCTTATCGCCGGCGGAAATCCGATTTTCTCGATGTCCGCGACGATGGATGCGGCCGGGGCGTTTCAGCGCGTGCCGTTCGTCGTCTGGTGCGGCGGGGTCCCGGATGAATCCGCCAACATGGCGAACCTGCTTCTGCCCGCCCATCATCCGCTCGAGGCCTGGCGCGACACCGCGCCGCGCGCGGGAGTGAACGGACTTGGGCAGCCGGTGATGCAGCCGGTGTTCCCAAGCCGCGCCGTGGGCGACATCCTGCTCGCGTCGGCGCACGCGAATGCGCCCGCCGCCGCCGTCGTTTCCTGGAAGACCGCCGCGGAGGCGGTCAAGGCGGCGTGGCTCGACCTGGCTCCTAGAGCAGGCGGGATCGACGCGGAGGATTTCTGGACGAAGGCGCGTGAGGAGGGCGGCCGGTTCCAGGACGCGAAGGCATCCGCGGTGAAACTCGATTCCGCCGCGCTGAAGGCGCCGCCCGCGCCCGCGCCGCCGGCCGAGCTGACCTTGTTCGCGTATCCTCAAATCTTTCTCTACGACGGCCGCGGCGCGGACAAATCCTGGCTCCAGGAAATTCCGGAGCCGATCGCGCAAATCGTCTGGGACAGTTGGGCCGAGATCCACCCTGACACTGCTCGTCAGTTGAGGGTTGCCGCCGATGAACTGATCGAACTGCGCACCGAGCACGGGATCATCGAAGCGCCGGCCCTCATATCGGAGCGGGTTCGGCCCGGCGTGATTGCGGTGCCGCTCGGGCAGGGCCACCGCTCCTTCGGCCGCTATGCGAGCGATCGCGGCGCCAATGCGTGGGCGCTGCTCGCGCCGGGCGCGCTCAGCATCGCGGTTGCCGCCAAGCCGGCCGGGATGAGCCGGGCACTCGTATCGCCGCTCGGCAAGAGCGACGTGATGGGCCGGTCGATCGTCGAGGCGATGAGCATCGAGGAACTGGCGCGCGGCGCGGCTCCAGCCGCAGAGCCGCTCGCTCCCGAGCCCTACGAGATGTACCCGCCGTTTCCCTATCCTGAGCACAAGTGGGGAATGACGATCGACACCAACGCGTGCACCGGATGCAGCGCGTGCGTCGCCGCGTGCTATGCGGAGAACAATGTGCCGGTGGTGGGCCGGGAGGCCGTCGATCAAGGAAGAATCAGGTCGTGGATCCGGATCGAGCGATTCTTTCCCGAAAAGCACAAGGAGGGACGCGCGCCGCTCGCGTACTTGACGCCGATGCTCTGCCAGCAGTGCAATCACGCGCCGTGCGAGCCCGTCTGCCCGGTGTTCGCCTCTCATCACACCGACGAGGGGCTGAACGCGCAAATCTACAACCGCTGCGTCGGTACGCGCTACTGCGAGAACAACTGCCCGTACAAGGTCCGCCGCTTCAACTGGTTCCCGCCTGAGTTTCCCGCGCCGCTGGACCTGCAACTCAATCCCGACGTGACCGTGCGCAGCGGGGGCGTGATGGAGAAGTGCACGTTCTGCGTTCAGCGCATCCAGCACGCCGAGATCGCCGCGCGCGCCGAGTCGCGGGCGCCCCGCGACGGGGAGATCGTCCCCGCTTGCGCACAGGCGTGTCCCGCGCGCGCGATTAGCTTCGGCGACATGAATGATGCTTCGAGCGCCATGATGCGCCGGCGCGCGACGAACCCGGGCCGCGGCTTCCGCGCGCTCGAGGAACTCAACACGCAGCCCGCGATCGTGTACCTGCGCGATCTGTATCGCGAAAAGGAGAGGACCTAGGTGGCGGCCGCGGCTCCCGAGATCGCCGCTCCGACTTTCAGCGACGTCGATCGGAGCGTGCTCCGCGTCATGCAGGCGCCGGGGGTTCTCTACTGGGTCTGGATCGCGTTCTGCTTCACCCTCGTCGCGATCGGGGCGGGGTTCTGGACGCGGCAGATTTACACGGGCATGGGAGTGACCGGGCTCCGGCAGCCCGTGATGTGGGCCGTGTACATCACGAACTTCGTCTTCTGGGTCGGAATCGCCCACTCGGGCACGCTGATCTCGGCGATCCTTTTTCTCTTCCGCACGCGCTGGCGCACCGCGGTTTACCGCGCGGCGGAGACGATGACGCTGTTCGCGGTTCTGACCGCGGGGCTTTTCCCGCTGATTCACCTCGGCCGCACCTGGTTCTTCTACTGGCTGCTGCCGTACCCGAACGAGCGATACCTTCAGCCAAATTTCCGTTCGCCGCTGGTGTGGGATGCGTTCGCGGTCAGTACGTATCTGACGATTAGCGCGCTGTTCCTGTTCATGGGGCTCGTCCCCGATGTCGCCAGCGCGCGCGAGCAGGCCCACGGCTGGCGCCGCGCGTTCTACGCGATTCTCGCGCTCGGGTGGCAAGGCACCGATCGCCAGTGGCGTCATTACTCAATGGCGTACCTGCTGATGGCCGGGCTTGCCACCCCGCTGGTCATCTCGGTGCACAGCGTCGTGTCGTGGGACTTCGCGATGGCGCAACTTCCCGGATGGCACAGCACGATCTTCGCGCCGTACTTCGTCGCGGGCGCGATTTTCTCCGGCGTCGCGATGGTCATCACGCTGCTGGTGCCGATGCGCAAACTGTGGGGCCTCGAGGACCTGCTCACGCCCTGGCACTTCGACAACCTGGCCAAGGTCGTGCTGCTGACGTCGCTGGTCGTGACTTACTCGTACGCGACCGAGTCGTTCATGGTCTGGTACGCCGGCGATCCGGTCGAGCAGATGACTTTCCATATGCGGTACTTCGGGCCGTGGGGATGGATGTTCTGGATGATGGTGCTGTGCAACTGCGTCATCCCGCTTCTGCTGTTCTCGCCTCGCATCCGCATCAACCTGGCCGTTCTCTGGATCATCTCGATCTTCGTGAACATCGGGATGTGGACCGAACGCTTCGTCATCATCGCGGGTTCGCAATCGACCAACTTCGAACCGTCGCAGTGGGCGTTCTATCGGCCGTCGATCACCGAAATCATGATCACCGCGGGAAGCTTCGCCTGGTTCCTCGGCCTGTTCTCGCTCTTTGCGCGCTTCCTGCCGATCATTTCGATGACCGAGCTCAAGGAGGGAATCACCTGGCTCAGACAAGCGCTCCGCAAGGACTACGCGAAGGCGGCATGAGCGGTACGGTCGAAATAATTGCCACCTTCGCCGGGGAGGAACAGTGCGTAGGCGGGATCGAGGCGCTGCGTGCGGCGCGCGCGGAGGATTTCCACGTCTTCGCGCCGATCCCGAGCGAACATATCGAGAAGGCGATCGGCCGCCGGCGCAGCCCGGTCCGCGCCTTCGTGCTGATCGGCGGAATTCTCGGCGTGCTGACGGGTCTTGCGATTACGATCGGCACGTCGCGGGAGTGGAACATGGTGGCGGGCGGCAAGCCGATCATTTCGTGGCCGCCGTTCATCATCATCTGCTTCGAGCTGATGATCCTGTTCGGCGGCATCGCCGCGGTGCTGAGCTTTCTGCTGAGCGCGCAGGTCCCCGCCTTCGAGTCTCTTCCCGGGTACTCCTCGCGCTTTTGCGGCGACCGCTTCGGGGTGGCCGTGCGGTGCGAGGAAACGGAAGCGCAAAAGATCGAATCGATTCTGGGAGTGGCCGGCGCTGAAGAGGTGCGGCGTGCGCAGGCTCAGCCATCGGCGGCGATTGTCGATTTGCGGGACGGCTGATCGATGACTGCGAACTCGGAGCCGGTGCGGCCAGCAGCCCCGCGCGCATCGCGAGGCGCGCGCGGTTTCGCGCCGCTAGCCGGCAACTCGCAACGAGCCGTGCTCGCGGTGCTCGTCGCCGCCGGTATCGCGGGATTCGCCGCGGCGCTGGAGCGCGGTGAGGCGGCACGCGCATGGCAGGCGTACCTGGTCAATCTCCTGTTTTTCCTTGGCGTCGCGCAGGGCGGCGTGGTGGTCGCGGCGGCGTTCTACTTGACGCAGGCGCGATGGGCCGGCGCCGCGGCCTTCCGTCTCGCCGAGGCGTTCAGCGGATTTCTGCCGCTCGGGTTCCTGCTCTTCTGGGGGCTGTACTTCGGCCGCACGCTCATCTTTCCCTGGGTGCTGCATCCGGTCGCGCAAAAGGCCGCGTGGCTCAACACGCCGTTTCTGTTCGCGCGCGACGGAATCGGTCTGCTCGCGATGACGCTACTCAGCACGTGGCTGGTACGAGTGTCGCGAAGCAGGCGCGCGCGCGCGTGGGCCACCGATTCATCCGACATCGCGATGCCGCCGCCGGCGATTCGCAGGCTCGCGCCGGCGCTGGCGCTCGCATTCGCGGCGGTCTATTCGCTGATCGCTTTCGATCTCGTAATGTCGCTCGCGCCGGTGTGGCACAGCACGCTTTTCGGCGCGTACTTCTTCGCGGCCTCCTTTTTGAGCGCTCTGGCCGCGATGGCGCTGACGGCGGTGATCTTGCGCGGGCGGCTGGGCCCTGCCAACGCCTTCACGATGCCGAAGGTTCTGCACGATCTCGGCAAACTCGTCTTCGCGTTCTCGGTATTCTGGATTTACCTGCTGTTCGCGCAATACATTGTGATTTGGTATGGCGACATCCCGGTCGAAACCTTCTTCATAGTGCAGCGCGTGTACTACGCGCCCTGGGCGCCGCTTTCGTATGCGGCCGTGATCCTCATCTTTGTGGTCCCGTTCGTGGTTCTGCTCGGGGCGCGGCCCAAGCGGACGCCGCCGATTCTGGGCGCCGTCGCGGCGGGTGTGCTGGCCGGAATCTGGCTCGAACGCTACGTGCTGGTGGTCCCATCGCTGTCGCAGCACGTGGTGCCGTTCGGCTGGATCGAGCTGCTGATCTCGCTGGGATTTCTGGGCGGGTTCGTGTTGTGCGTGATTACGGGCCTAAACATGGCAGCCGCTGCCGCCAGATGGGAGCTGCCAGCGGAGGGGCATTGATGACGCCGCTCGCTCGGCGCACGATCCGGCGCGCCTCGGGATTTTTAGCTTCGCGCACGATGACGGCGGAGCCTTTCGCGCGCATGAACCGGCTCGCCGCCGCGGCGCCGCTGATGGCGGCGGCGCTCGCATTGGCGGGTTGCGCGGCGAGCGAGCCGCCGATGACGACGCTCGCGCCCAAATCCGATCTCGCGCAGTGGATCTACGACCTGATGGTCGAGGTGACCGCGTGGGACGCGCTCATCTTCCTGATCGTCGTCGTCGCATTCACGCTCGCGGTATTCTTTTTCTCGACGCGGGTCGGCGAGGCGGCCCCGCCGTCGTCGGTGGCCTCCGACCTCGCCCTCGAGGCCGCATGGACGATCGGCCCGGCGCTGGTTGTGCTGATGATCTCCATTCCGACCGTGCGGACAATCTTTCGCTCGCAGCCGCCGGTCCCGCCCGCGGGCTCACTCGAAGTCAAGGTGATCGCGCACCAATGGTGGTGGGAGTTCCACTACGCCGGCTCCGGCATCGCGACCGCCAATGAGTTGCACATCCCGGTGGGCCGGCCGATTCGCCTCGCCTTGCAGTCCGCCGACGTCATCCACAGCTTCTGGGTGCCGCAGCTCGGCGGCAAGCGCGATGTCGTTCCGGGACAGATCAACGAGCTGACCCTCGCGGCGCGCGTGGCGGGGACGTACGTCGGCCAGTGCGCCGAGTTCTGCGGCCTGTCACATGCGAATATGCGCTTGCGCGTAATCGTCGAATCGCCGGAGCAGTTTGCGCTGTGGGCGAAGTTGCAGCAGGCCGCGCCCACCGCGCTTTCGGCGGCGAATGCGGCCGCGTCCGACGGCGCGAGGATTTTCGCCAACAGCCCATGCACGACGTGTCATCGAATCGATGGCGTGTCGAAAGGCGCGCTCGCGCCCGACCTGACGCATTTCGCGAGCCGGACCACGCTCGCGGCGGGAATTCTCCCGAATACGCCCGAAAGCGTCGCACGTTGGATCGCGAATCCGGGCGCGGTCAAGCCCGGAGCGCAGATGCCGCCGCTAGGACTGGGCGCCAACCAGGTCTCCGACCTGGCCGCGTACCTCGAGAGCTTGAAGTAAGGACGCCGAGCCATGGCTGCCCAACCAAAGCCGTTGCCGACCGAATCAGCGAGTTATCTCCGCGGCGGCGGACTGCTCGGATGGCTGGAGACCGTCGACCACAAGCGGATCGCGGTGCTCTACGGCGCGAGCGCGCTTGTCTTCATGGTGATCGGCGGAATCGAGGCGATGCTGATCCGCGTGCAACTTTGGTCGCCCGGCAACGGGTTCCTGTCCGCCGCGGTGTACAATCAGATTTTCACGATGCACGGCACCACGATGATTTTTCTCGTGGTGATGCCGCTGGAGCTGGGTGCGTTCGGCAACTTCCTCATTCCACTCCATATCGGCGCGCGCGACGTCGCGTTCCCGCGAATCAACGCGCTCAGCTACTGGCTATTCCTGACCGGCGCGATCTTCCTCCATCTCGGGTGGCTATGGGGCGGCCTGCCGAACGCGGGATGGTTCGGTTACGCCAATCTGACCGAACGCTATTTCTCGCCCGGGCTCAACCTCGACTACTGGGTAGTCGGCCTGCTCATTCTCGGCGTCTCGACCGTGCTCGGCGGGCTCAACTTTTTCGTCACGATCGTCATGATGCGCGCGCGCGGGATGACCTACATGCGGATGCCGATGTTCGCCTGGGCAATCCTGGTCAGCTCGGTGCTCATCCTGATTGCGTTTCCGCCGCTGACGGTCGGGCTCATCTTTCTGCTGATGGACCGCTTCTTCGGGACGCACTTCTACGTGGTGGCGTACGGCGCGACGCCGATTCTGTGGCAGCATCTCTTCTGGCTTTTCGGCCACCCCGAAGTTTACGTCATGGCGCTGCCCGCATTCGGGATGATCTCCGAAATCGTTCCGGTGTTCGCGCGCAAGCCGCTGTTTGGATACCCGATGATGGCGTACTCGCTCTCGCTGATCGCGTTTCTGTCGTATGGCGTGTGGGGCCATCACATGTTCGCGACCGGGATGGGGCCGGTCGCCGACAGCGCATTCGCGATCACGTCGATGCTCATCGCGATTCCGACCGGGATCAAGATCTTCAGCTGGATCGCAACCGTGTGGGGCGGGTCGCTCCGGATGACCGCGGCATTCTACTTCGCGCTCGGAATGATCCTCGAGTTCACGATCGGCGGTCTGAGCGGGGTCATGCACGCGAGCGCGCCGGTCGATCTCCAGCAGACCGACTCGTACTTCGTCGTGGCGCATTTCCATTACGTGCTGTTCGGCGGCGCGATGTTCGCGATCATCGGGGCAGTTTATTACTGGTGGCCGAAGATCACGGGCCGGATGCTCGACGAGCGGCTCGGCAAGCTTCAGTTCTGGCTCACCGTGATCGGGTTCAACGGCACTTTTTTCCCGATGCATTTTCTCGGGCTGTGGGGGATGCCGCGGCGCATTTACACGTATGGAGCGGGGCTGGGGTGGACGGATCTCAATCGGCTCGAGACGGTCGCCGCCTTCATCCTCGGCCTCGCCTTCCTCGTGATGTACGTCAACCTGGTGCGCAGCGCCGCGGCCGGCGCCGAGGCGCCCGCCGATCCGTGGGATGGCCGCACGCTCGAGTGGTCGATCGCATCGCCGCCTCCCTCCTACAACTTTGCGCGGATGAGCGAAGTCCGCGGGCGCGATGCCTTCTGGGTGCAAAAGTACGGACGGGCCGGATCGCGCGGCGTCGCGATGTTCATGGCGGGACAGGCGCCGCCGGCGCCGGAAAGCGAGCGCGCGGCGCCCGCGCAACCGGTTCACATGCCGGCGCCGTCCATTTTCCCGCTGATGATCGCGCTCGGCGCGGGCGTGATGGGCGCCGGGCTCATCATCGGATGGTGGCGGCTCATCATGATCGGCGCCGGCGCAGCGATCCTTGCAGCTATTGGCATTGGATTCGAATACCCGGCCTGGGGAGAAGAACCCCGCGATCCCGAGTCGGCGGCGCCGGGCGGTGTCGACGTTCGCAAGGTCGGAGTGTGGGCATTCCTGGGCTCCGAGTGCGTGTTCTTCGCGAGCCTGATTTCGACTTACATCGTGTACAAGAGCCGCAATGCGGGCGGCCCCGGCGCGAGCATCCTCGAAATTCCGCTCACCTCGTTCAGCACCTTCGTCCTGCTGATGAGCAGCCTGCTGATGGTGCTCGCACTGGCGGCAACGCAGCGCGGTGACCGGGTCTGGGAGCGGATCTGGCTCGTCGGCGTAGCCGTCTTCGGGCTCGTCTTTTTGGGCGGGCAGGCCTACGAGTTCACCCGCTTCTACCGCGAGGGTCTCGCGCTTCAGACCGATCTCTTCGGCCAATCGTTCTACACACTGGTTGGATTCCACGGCGCGCACGTCGCAATCGGCGTGCTGTGGCTCTCGGTGCTGGCGGTTGCCGCGTTCACGGGCAAGCTCGGGAAGTCGCGCGCGCTATCCGTCGAGCTCGCGGGCCTGTACTGGCATTTCGTGGACGTGGTCTGGATCGTAATATTCACCTTGGTTTACCTGATGCAGCAGGTGACGGTCGCATGAGCGAGGCGATTGGTACGGTGGCCGCATCAACCGAACAGGCGGGCCGCGAGGCTCATCGGGCGCATCCAGGGGCGGCCGTCTACGTGATCGTCGCGGTCTTTCTGGCTGCGCTCACGGCGATGGAGCTCACCGTGTTCTACGTGAGCGCGCTGAAGGCGGTGCTGGTGCCGGTGCTCTTGATTCTCGCGGCCGCGAAATTCGCGATGGTCGCGATGTTCTACATGCATCTTAGGTACGACAGTTGGCTGCTCAGCGGGGTGTTGATCTTTCCGCTGATCATCGCGGCCCTGCTCTTGATTTCGTTGCTATTGTTGTTCGCGTATCTCGCGCATCACATCGGTTGACCGCCAAGGCGCGCCGCAAAGAAGCATCGAAGTGGACATCCTCGGCGAGCATCCGAGCGTACCGATTGGCGTTGCGGCGCTCGCCGCGCTGTATTGCTGCGCGTGCGTGGCCGCGAAGCGGCGGCCCTCGCGCCGGCAGGCGGGCTGGTTTTGCGCCGCGCTCGCGGCGATCCTTTTCGCCCACACGGAACTCGATGAACTCGCCGACCAGCAGATTTTCTTCATGCACATGCTGCAACATCTCGTGCAGAGCTTTGTGATTCCGCCGCTCGTCCTGCTCGGATTGCCCGACTGGATGGTTCGCCCGTGGGTGATGAGCCGCGCGCTCCGGCCGCTCGCCCGTCGGCTCACAAATCCGGTCGTCGCGTTCCTGGTCTTTTCGGCGGTGTTCACAGGCGCGCACTTTCCGCCGATATTCGATCGCATGTGCCGCGACGAGAATTTCCACATCGCCGTTCACTTGCTCTTCATGACCGCGGGCATGTTGCTGTGGTGGCCGATCGTCAGTCCCTTGCCCGAGCTGCCCAGGCTCTCGTATCCGGCGCAGGTGATGTACCTGTTCGTGCTGATGATCCCGATGACCGCGGTTGCGGCGCCGATCACGCTGGCCGCCGGGGTAATCTATCCCTGGTACCTCGAGGGGCCGCATGGATGGGGCATCAAGCCAATCGACGACCAGGTGCTAGGCGGGCTCATGATGTGGATCGGGCAGGCGACCTACCTGATGGCGGTGTTCACCGCGATTTTCTACCAATGGTCGCGGCGGGATGATCGCGATGAGCCGCCGATCGCGGCCGCGAGTTCCGCGCGCGCGAAGCTCCGCGCGATTCAACCTGCTCCGTGAGCCGGCGCGCCGGCGTCAAGCATCGGGCGCGAGTCTGTCGCGGTTTGCGGTGGCGTGGTATGACCATCCGCAACGCGGGGGCGAAGCGCGCGGCCGCGCTCGCACCCGGGAAGGAGTGCTTGCGATGGCGGTAAAGATAGAGGGCGCGTGCGATCCAAAGTTCCAGCGCGTGAAGGATGCATTCGCCCAGAATTTCGAGCGCGGACTCGAAGTCGGCGCGGCGGTCGCGATTACGATTGATGGCAAGCCGGCCGTCGATTTGTGGGGCGGCCACGCCGACAAGGCGCGAACGCGGCCGTGGACGCGCGACACGATTGTGAACGTGTACTCGACGACCAAGGGCCTCACCGCGACCTGCGCGCATCGCCTGGTCGATCAAGGCCGGCTCGAATTCGATGCGCCGGTGGCGAAGTATTGGCCCGAGTTCGCGCACAAGGGCAAGGACAAGATTCCGGTCCGATGGCTGCTCGGCCATCGCGCCGGTCTGCCCGCGATCCAAAAGCCGCTCCCGCCAGCGGCGCTATTCCAGTGGGACACGATGTGCGCCGCGCTGGCCGAGCAGGAGCCGTGGTGGGAACCGGGCACCAAGCATGGCTATCACGCGCTCACCTTCGGCTGGCTGGTGGGGGAAGTCATCCGCCGGATAAGCGGGAAGAGTCTCGGCACTTTTTTCCGCGATGAGATTGCAACGCCGCTCGGCCTCGATGCGCACATCGGCCTCGACGCGAAGCACGACGCGCGCACCGCCAGCCTGATCGCGGCGCCGCCTGCGCCTCCCGATCAGCCGGACCCGCTGGCCGCGGCGCGGGCCGACCCCGAATCAATGACCGGCAAGGCATTCTCAAATCCGCCCATCGGCGGCCCCGGGCTCGCTAACTCGCGTGAGTGGCGTGCCGCCGAACTTGGCGCTGCCAACGCCCACGCGACCGCGCGGTCACTGGCGCGGCTTTACGGCGCGCTCTCGCGCGGAGGAGAGATCGATGGCTTCCGCGTGCTCACGCCCGAGAGTATCGTGCGATGCCACAGCGAGCAGTCGTACGGCCGCGATGAGGTGCTGACCTTTATCACTCGCTTCGGATTGGGTTTCATGATGTCGTCGCCGCTGGCGCCGTATGGACCCAACCCGCGCACGTTCGGCCATCCCGGAGCCGGAGGTTCGATCGGCTTCGCCGACCCGGATGCGAAGGTCGGATTCGGTTACACGATGAATCAGATGCAGACGGGGCTCATTACCGGCTCACGCATCCAGGCGCTGATCGCAGCGCTATATGAGTCGATCTGAACGCGCTGGGCACCGCGAGGAAATTCAACAATCGCGCCTGTAATCGAAGCCACCTGCGATCCGAAGTTCAGACGGGTGAGGGAAGTGTTCGCCGAGAGTTTCGGCCGCGGTGCTGAGGCCGGAGCCGCGGCCGCCGTCACAGTCGAGGGGAAGCCTGCGGCTGGCCTTCAGAGCGGCCCGGCCAATCTGGCGAAGCCGGGGGCGTGGACCGATCCGCGGCGCCGCGCGCGAATTACTAGATGTTCGCTGTCTGGTACAGCGCGGACCGCAGCTTGATGAAGTGAGTCATCGATGTGATGTATCGCATCCGCCAAGCCGCGGCCATCTGCCCGTGCGCGAGGTCAAGATTGAAACGAGGCGCGATCAGGGAGTAGGCCCTGCGGACACTCGCGAAGAATTCCGCCGACTCGCCGGGTTTGACGCGATTTAGCGCGCCGGATTGCTCGATCAGTTTCCTGCTATAGGCTGCGAGCGCGACCAGGCTGTCGGCGAAGAGTTCGTCTTCCTCTTTCAGGTGGCTCGCAAACGTGCCCTCCATGAATGCGGTCATCGGGGACTTCTCGCCCGCCAGCGAACCGTAAATATAGTGGCCAAGTTCGTGGCCCAGCGTCGCCGCTGCGGCGGCCGGGTGATGCGCGGTATTGACGAAAATGACGAACTTGTTCCGGTTCCCCACGTTGCTCCGGCAGAAAAAGCCGCGCAAGGAAAGCCCCGCGCCGCGCCGATATGGCTCCGCGCGGAGTTCGATATCGCGGTACCCGTATTTCCGGTACAGCTGCGTGAGCACTTCCGGACTGTCGAGCCGGTTCCACTGCCCGTCGTAGGACTTGATTTTTTCGACTTCCTGCCCCAATTCCCGGAGCAGTTCCTTCGACGGCATCGCGGTATCGCGCAGATAGTCTGCGGCGAGCACTTTCTTCAAATCGGCAACCTGGTTCAATACGCGTTTGCCGATCGAGGAAAATGGCACCTCCATTTCGCCGAGCAGCTTGGAGACCAGGCCGTCGACCTCGCGCGCGACAAGCGCATCGGGCTCTCGCCCCCCGATTGATCGGTTGACAATCGATGTGGTTATGAAGGCTGCACTCATAGTGGCGCTACGACTGCTCATTCTATTCGTTGTATGGCATCATCGGCCAGCATTGAGCCAATCTCTCGGATACGATGCAAGCCCTGCCGCCTATGCGCAGAGGCGCAAGTTGCATGCCATACAATAGATAGAGGTTTTGGCCCGACAATCACACAAGCATTTCCTTGTCGGCGTCCAAAGCGATGCGATTTTGCAACACCGCCGCGCATCATATCGGTGCCACCCGGCCGGCGGCGCGGCGGCTCGAGGTGTCCAACTCCCTGCCGTCGGTGCCGCCGCCGGTCTCAATTACCCGTCACTCATTCAGCCCCCGCTTCGCCGCCACCGATCCCCGCCGCCATCAACCTGCGTCGCGGGCTCTGGAGCACGATGCTCACGTATCGAATCATCACTCCTCCAGGAGCGCTTGGCGCACCGTGTTCAGGATGTAGATAAAGTCGCGCGTGCTGCGGACCTGTCCCATCAGTGCGACGCGCGACAGCATGTCCATTTCGGTTGAGTTGATACCGTGAGTGCGCCGCATCCGCCGGTCGCGCCGGAACTCATCCCACGCCGACGTCTTCGGCTCCGAGCGCGGCATGTGGAGTATTTCCTTTGCCTTCGGGTTGGCCAGGAAGAACAGTTCGCGCCGATCGAAACCGAGCGCATCCGCGATGCGGGAGACGATGTCCTCCGATGGATGGCGCTTGTTCGCTTCGAGATGTCCGACGTATGGCGTTGAAGTGCCGATGAGCCGCGCTACGTCACCCTGTGTGAGGTCGTGCTGGCGCCGTCGTTCGCGTATTACTCCTCCGAATGTCCCCGTTTTTCGCCCCATGGAAGTCTCCTCTGCTTCTGCCGGCCAACCAGCGGTCCGGCTGATATCCCCTCTCTAAAGCGCGAGCGACCCGCGCAAAGATATTTCCTGATTCATCCGGCCGCCACCTTGTCGCGCAACTTCGACGCGCCGCTATTCGGCGCCATTTCGCGCGGCGGGTTGCGCGTCACGACCTTCCCGAAGCCGGCCAGCAGCGATCCGGCGCGGCCAAGCGGGCGCCTTCGCTGTTCGGCCATCTGGCACGCGGTCCGCCCGGCGATCTTCTCCATCTCTCTGCGCTTTCGGCTGATCTCCGCGACGATTGCGCGATAGACCTTCAGCTGGGAGCCCAATTCGACCCAGTAGCAGGGAGCGCACACGGGCGGGCAGAATCCGGTGTCATCCGGCCCCCGGCATCGATAGGCCGCGCCGCAGGCGGCGCATCGATGCCCGTGTGCGCGCATCGCGGTGCGCGGCGGACTTGCGGGGTCCGGACAGGGCAGCGGAAGCAGCGCAAGCGCCGGTGTCCAACGGCCGGGCGCGATCGCGCTCTTCGCGCCGCGCTGTAAGCGGGCTGTACGGGCTCCTGGCATCAGGGGTCTATTGTTTAATCAATCCTACAGTCTGTCAAGTGGCATAAAACCAACTGTAGGACGCGTTTTGCGACAGCTCGCGGGGCCGGAAGGCCTCCGGGAGCGCCGATCACACATCCAGAGCCCGGTGGTGCAAGGTAGCGGCGCGCGCCCCCGCGCGGGGCGCGCCGCTATCTTTCTATCCTGAGCCGCCAAAAGCCCTTTTCCGCCGCCGCTTCCAGCACCGCATAGCCCTCGCCCTCGGCGGCGCGCGGGATGTCGCGGGCGCCGCGCGGGTCGTCGAGGATGAGTTCGAGAATTTCGCCCGGCGCCATCTGTTCGAGGCGCACCTTGGCGTGCGCCCAGCCGAGTGGGCATTTGAGTCCCCGCAGATCGAGGTGGATGACGCCGGCGCGCTCGCTCGCCACGCTCAAGTTCTAGCACAGGCGCCGCGCCGAGTGCCCCTTGCGCGCCGATGGCGCGTGGGCGCCGGACTAGCGGACGCCGAATCGTTCGGCCGCGCGCTTGAGCAACTGCCGCATCACGTGCGTGGGCTGGGCGCCGACCAGCGGATACTCGCCGATGAGGAATGTCGGCACGCCGCTGACACCGCGCCGATCCGCGGCGAGCGCATTGTCCCTCAGCCGCGTCTCGTAATGCGGCGAGTTCATCGTCCCGGCCACGGCGGCGGGATCCAGACCGGCCTCGGCGGCGATTCGCGCGAGAAACGCCGGATCGCCGATATTCCCGCCCTCGTTGAAGTAGGCGCGATACACGCGCGCTTCAAATTCTTCCCCGCGCCCCTGGTCGTTGGCGAGTTCCGCCGCGAGCAGCGCGGCGCGCGAGTTCGCCAGAAGAGCCGGCGCCTTCATCTCGAGACCCTCGGCCTCGGCCAACGCGGCGATCCGCCGCCACGCGGCGTGGCGCGCATCGAGGTCCCCGGCCGATCGCAATTTATCCGCGGCGATTCCCTCGGCGGGCCATTCGGGATGAATCTGAAAGCCGCGCCATTCGAGTTGGATGTCGAACTCGGATTTGAGCTTGCGGATGACATCGAAGCCGATATAGCAGAACGGGCAAACGAAGTCAGAATACATCGTGATCTTGAGCGCCATCGCGAGTGGTCTCCCGCCGCCCACTATAAGACCCGCCCGCTCTCACCGTCAAAAGCGTTTTCCAGCGCGCACGCGGAGGCGGGTCATCTCGCCGGTACGGTGAACATCCAGTCGCCGCTCTGTTTGGCCCCCTCTCCCTGTCCAAGGAAAGGGTCGGAGAGAGGTGTTGATCAAGACAGTTGCGATCTATTCGACAATTCCCTAATCGCGCGCGGCGGACGCAGTCATTTCCCGCCGGGGAAGTGCAGCGTAAACCCGCCATCGACCATGATCGTCTGCGCGGTGAGGTAGCTCGCCTCGGGCAGGCAGATGAGGCATGCGGCGTTTGCAATCTCCTCGGTCGCCGGCAGCCGCTTCAGCGCCGAACGCTCGGCGCATCGCCGCTGGAACTCCTCGTAAGGTTCTCCCAGGTACTGCGCATAGTAACGCGCCGAGTCGGTGTCGACGTAGCCGATGTTCATCGCGTTGACCGTGATCCCGCGCGGGCCGAGCTCGAAGGCGAAATCGCGCACCATGCTCTCCAGGGCGGCCTTCGCGGCGCCGAGCACCCCGTGCCCGGGCAAATTACGGATCGAATCGATGCCGGAGATCACGAGGACCCGCCCGCCCTCGCCCATCACCTTGCTCGCCTCCTGCACCGCGGCGAGGAACCCGCCGACGCACAGGTTGAAGGTGCGCAGCAGGTTGTGCGGCTTGGAGTCGAGCAGCGGCTTGAACGCGGTTGCGGCGGCGTTGGCGATTAGAATGTCCAGCCGCCCGAGCTCGGAGGCGACGCGGGCGACCATCGCCCGGGTCTCGGCGTCATTCTCGAGGTCGGCTTTGGCGAGAACCGAGCGCGGCGCCAGCGCGCGCACTTGGGCGAGCGTACGCTCCGCGCTCGCATCGTCGCGCCGATAGTTGAGCGCGACGGTAGCGCCGAGTTCGGCGAGCTTCAACGAAATCGCGCGGCCGAGCCCGCGCGTCCCGCCGGTGACCAGAGCAACCTTCCCCTTTAGCTCAATCATGCCGCCGAGATTAGCACGCGCGGGCGCGCCCGCGGCAAATCAATTGCGCCCGGCGGCGCCGTAGAGACGCCCGCGAACGTCGATGAGCACCGGCGATCCATCGCCGCGCACGGTGCGCGGGTTGAAGTCGCGATGCTCGACGCGAATCGTCAGCTCGCGGTCCGCGAGTTCGGCGGGCGTAGCGAATGCGACCCGCCCGGACTCGGGCGTGATCGCCTCGGCCAGGACGCGGTCGCCGCGCTCGCAGAGCACGACGCGCGCGCCGGCGACGGGCGGATGTTCGCCGTCGGGAAGGTGATCGTTGTCGCGGACCGTGACGCGAATAGTTCTATGGTCGCGCGCGCGATCGCATGCCAGCGCAAGGTCGCGCAGATAGATCATCGGCTCGGCGAACACGCCCTTGATTCCGGCGCGCGCCGGCTCGCG
>Ga0187804_10000051_pt1 | contig 23975 bp, 24 predicted proteins | sample NC_wetland_sal_i_3_FD_132961 | JGI IMG/M metagenome (GOLD analysis project Ga0187804, IMG submission 132961) | Wetland sediment microbial communities from Neuse River Estuary, North Carolina, USA - Control_4 | ecosystem: Environmental > Aquatic > Freshwater > Wetlands > Sediment | place: USA...
CACAAGGCCGCCGTCAGGCCAAAGATCAGGCCACCCTGCAATTGCGCGACGATGATGTCGGGATTGACCGCAATACCGGTGTCGACCGCCGAAGTCACCCGGCGCAGATGGACCTCGCCATGATCGTCAACCTCGACTTCGACGGCAGTAGCGATGAAACTGCCAAATGAGGGCTGCGCGCAGACACCGCGACCCGTGCGAGCCGGCAGCGGTTGACCCCAACCGGATTTTTCGGCGACGAGCTGCAGCGCCGCTTTCAATCGCGGCGTCTTATCGAGCATGCGGATGCGGAAAGCTATCGGATCGGCGCCGGCCTTTCGCGCCAACTCATCCATGAAGCATTCGGTGGCAAAGACATTATTGTGCGGCCCCACGCCGCGCCAGAACCCCGTCGGCACCGCCGGCGGTTCAGCGCGAACAAATTCGACCTGGAAATTTGGAATGTCGTAGGGATTGTCGACCGCGCTATCGACGGCGTCGATATCGATACCGTTCTGGAAGGCGAGCGGCAGCCAGCGCGCGAGAATCGACGAACCGGTTATCCGATATTTCCAGGCGGCAATCTTGCCACCGGATAAAGTGGCAGAAATGACGTCGCGATAAACCGGACGATAAATGTCGTGCTGGATATCCTCCTCGCGGGTCCAGACGACCTTCACCGGGCCATCGACATTTTTGCCGACGCGGACGGCAGCCGCCACCATGTCGGCTTCGAGCCGGCGACCGAAACCACCGCCGAGCAGGTGGTTGTGCGCGATTACTTTGTCGAGCGGAAGGCCCGCAGCCTTCGCCGCATATTCCTGTGCGCGCGTGAGGACCTGGGTCCCAGTCCAGACTTCGCAACGCTCTGCCGTGACGTGGACCGTGCAGTTGAGCGGCTCCATCGGCGCGTGTGCCAAAAACGGCAGTTCGTATTCGCCGTCGATTCGCTCGCCCTGCGGCAGCACCTTAGCAACATCGCCGACCGATTTTGCGACCACGCCATCTTTTTTGCTGGCGGCGCGCAGATCGTTCCAAATGTCGCTGGAATTGATTTTCGCGTTTGCGCCTTCGTCCCAGGTGATAAGAAGCGCATCGAGCCCTTTTTTGGCGGCCCACATGTGATCGCCGACAACCGCGACGAGATCGTCAAGGACGACGATCTGCTGCACGCCAGGAACCTTTTTGGCTGCGCTATCGTCGACCCGGCCGACTTTGCCACCGAATACGGGACATTGCGCGAGCGTTGCAAACTTCATTCCCGGCAGCATCGCGTCAATGCCGTAGACCACCTTGCCGTCGGTTTTATTGGGAGTGTCGAGACGCTTGAGCGGCTTGCCGATGAGCGTGAAATCTTTCGGATCCTTGAGCGGCGGATCTTGCGGAAACGGCTGAGCGCCTGCGGCATCGATCAAGTCGCCGTAACTGAGGCTGCGTCCGCTCGATGCGTGACTGACCGTGCCGTTGGATGCCGAGCAACTCGCCGAGTCTACCTGCCATTGCTGCGCCGCGGCCGCAATGAGCATCAGACGCGCCGCGGCTGCCGCAGCGCGCAACGGCTTCCAGAAGGCGCGGATGGAGTTGGAATTGCCGGTGACTTGAATCCCAAAGGTCGGATTGCCGTAGAGCTTGTCGTTGGGCGGCGCATGCTCCACGACGACCTTGCCGAAATCGGCATCGAGTTCCTCGGCAAGAATCATTGGAATCGCTGTGTAGACGCCCTGCCCCATTTCAACCTGCGGCATCACCAGCGTTGTCTGTCCGGAACGATCGATGCGGATGAAAGCGTTCGGCGCAAACTTGCCCTGCGTGTTGTCGGGAGGCTGCTCCGGCTCGTTGACGGCGCGCGCAGGAAGATAGAAGCCAAGCACGAATACCCCGGCGACACCGGTTTGCAGAAACGTCCGCCGAGAAGGAGAGCGAGCACGATGTCTAAGAGAATGCATCGGCACCCTCCTATGTCTGGCCGTCGCCCGCGGCGTGCTTGATCGCCTCGCGGATGCGGACATAGGTGCCGCAACGGCAGATGTTGCCCGCCATCGCAGCATCGATGTCGGAATCGTCGGGATGCGGCGTGACCACGAGCAATGCGGCTGCCGACATGATCTGGCCCGACTGGCAATAGCCGCACTGAATGACCTCGAGATCCAACCAGGCCTTCTGCACTTTAGCGCCGGTCGGCGTCGCGCCAACGCCTTCGATCGTGGTGACAGCGCGGTTGCCGATCGCACCGACCGGAAGAAGACAAGACCGCACCGGTTTGCCGTCGATATGCACGGTGCAGGCGCCGCATTGCGCGATGCCGCAGCCGAATTTGGTGCCGGTCATGCCAAGCACGTCGCGCAGCACCCAAAGCAGCGGCATGTCACTGGGCGCGTCGAAGGTTCGGTTTTCACCGTTGATTTTTAGGTTCATGATGACAACAAACCTCCCAAGACCTGACGCCGAGGGCCATCGTGCCGTCTTGGCCCAATGCAATTGGCCGAATTGCTCGGACAATCAGTGCGATCGCCGAAATGCGGGTAGGCTTTTTGTGTATTCGTCTCGACGGACGACCCCGGCGAAACTCATTCGATGAGATTTTGTTGCATATGGTGGACGCAGATCAGCGCGCGCAAGAATGCATTCCTGCACACCACTTTGGCGTTCAGCGATTATTTAGTCGCGGGATCGCGGGCTGGTGAAAGCGAGCCAGGGGAATAATTAGCATAACCAGCGGGTCTTCCGCCGTAGGAACATCGACGAGACCCCCCTGGCGATAAAACCTTCAGGTGCACGCATGATACCGAAGATCACACTTACAGTTGCAATCGTTCTCGGCGTTGCAATCACCGCGGCGTCCGCGGCAACCAAGCATCGTCGCCCGGCGCCGGCCTATCCGCCGGTTTATAACACGGCCGCTAGCCGTGGGGCCGTCGGCGGCATCTCGCTCAGCACCGCGTGTTTGCCGACTGATTCACCGTGCCGGACGCAACCGGATTCGTGGTGATAGTGGTCGAGCGTTTTTGCGGCCTTTGGGCTAAGCTTCGCGATGGTCCTCGTATGACCAGCGCCCCAGGGGTCCCGTCGTGCAGCTGCCCCGAAGACACTTTCTGCACATTACAGCAGGGGTTGCCCTGCTTGCGTCTTTGCCGAGCGCCGCGCACTCGCAAATCTATCCGACGCGTCCGGTGCGGTTGATCGTCGGATTCCCGCCGGGCGGCGGATCCGATGTCGGCGCGCGCATCATTGCCAACAGGCTCTCGGAGCTTTGGGGACAGCAAGTCATCGTAGAAAACAAACCCGGAGCGGGCGGTCATCTCGCCATCGAGGTTGCCGCTCACGCCAATCACGACGGCTACACGTTGATTTGGGTCGGTGGCTCAATTTCGCTCTACGGCTTGATGATCAAATCGATCAATTACGATCCAGAAGCGGATCTCGCGCCGGTGACGTTGATCGGCACGTACCCGAACATCTTGGCGGTCCCGAACTCCTCGCCGTGGCAATCCGTTCGCGAACTGATCGCAGCCGCGAAAGCCAATCCGGGGATTGTCACATTCTCCTCCCCTGGGGTCGGGACGTCGCCTCATCTCACGGGCGTGCTGTTCGCACGGCTGGCGGGCATTGAAATTCGGCACGTGCCTTACCGTGGCGGCGGACCGGCGCTGACGGATTTGATCGCGGCACGCGTGGATTGCATGTTCAACACCGCTGGCACGCTGCTGACGGCCATCAGAGCAGGCCAGGTTCGCGGTCTCGCCGTGACATCGCGCAAACGCTTTGCTACGGCGCCTGAGCTGCCGACAATTGCCGAATCGGGCGTGCCGGATCTTGATGTAACCTCCTGGTACGCGCTCTACATGCCTGCAAACAGCCCCTTCCCGCTCATGCAGAAAGTGAGTCACGACGCGAACGAGATACTGAGCGAGCCCGCGATGAAAGCGAAGTACGAACAGCTTGGCATTCTCAGCGGCGGATCAACGCCGGCGGAATTGGCGGCCAGGGGGCGATCAGAAGCCAAGCTTTGGCGATCGGTCATGGAGGCGGCGGGCATTGCGCCGGAGTAAACGCAGTTCCGATCTCGAAAGCAGACATCGCCTCGCGGGCGTCAAGTTGTATAATTCCGGCGGCATTCTTTGTTGAATGGGAGCGGACCTTGTTTCGCTGGGGTCGCCAAGCCGCCATCAACGAGCGCGCCAAAAGCTTGGCGCGCATGGTCATGTTTATTTGCCATAGCCTGCGCACCAAAAATTATGACGAGTTTGTCGCCAGCTTTTCCAACCCGGGCAGGGAGCCTGATGCGTCTGAACGGCAAGGTGGTCAACTGCGTTTTCAGATGCGCTTCTCGGCGACGTGCTGGTATGACGCAGTTGCTGAATACCCTCGGACAGGCGGTACGCCTCACTTTTACATCCAAGGCGGTGGCGATGATTGGGGCGTTTTCATTAGCGGAAACGCCAAAGCCAATCATGGCGTGACGGTTGATCTTAATGTCCCGTCGGGGTCGGATGCCGGTTGCGACGCACGCGCGATGGTGCGCGCATTGCAAGGAATGCGGGGCTGGTCGAGGTTCAGCGACCTCGAACGCGCGCTCGGAATGGTCGATTAAAAGCCAAGAATTAAAAGCCAAGAGACGCGCTACTGGAGGAGAGCCGCGAATGCGAATTCACCGACTATTCGATGACTTCGTCGGCTAGAGAGAGCACGTTGTTCGGTACCGTGAAATTCATCGCCTTTGCGGTTTTCATATTGATGACGAAGAGGTAGCGCGTCGGGATCTCGACGGGCAGATCGGCTGGCTTTGCGCCCTGGAAGATCCGGGCAGCCAGATCTGCGGCGCGATCGAAGGATTCCCGCGCATCGGCGCCGTAGGACATCAAGCCGCCATCCCGCGCCATAAAGTCCTGTTCATAGATAGCAGGAACTTTATGTTCGAGAGCAAAATCGAACACGCGCTTACGATTAAGAAGCGTAAGCGAGTCGGTCACCATCAGAATGGCGTCCGGCAACTCGCGATTCATGGCCGCGAAGGCTTCGTTGAAATCGTCCGGTTCGCGAACCGCGAGCGGTTGCACAGTGACGCCAAGCTCCTGGGCGGCTTTTGCGGACGCGTCATAGCGTTGCGTCATCCCGCGATCGTCTTTGTTCCATAGCATTGCCACCCGACGAAGCTGTGGCATCACGGCTTTCAACAATCCAAGGCGCTTGGTGGAGAGCGCGGCGGCATCGTCAGTAATTCCCGTCACATTACCGCCGGGATGCGCAATGCTTTGGACCAGTCCAGTCGCCACCGGATCGCCCGAGCCGGTGGCGATCACCGTTGGAACGCCTGATGCTTTGGCAGCCGCAACCGAGGGATAGCCAACCGTCACCACCACATCGACATTGGCGGCTTTTAATTCCTGCATCAGTTCGCCATCTGCGGAATTTTTCCCGCCGCACCACGCGCTTCATAGGCGAGGTTCTCTCCCAGTCTGTACCCGCGCTTAGCTAAGCCCTCCACGAGCATCTTTCCGGTGCCTTCTGTCGAAGGTATCGGCGGCCCAACGGTCAGCGTTCCAATCCGATAGGTCTTTGCCGCTGTTTGCGCCGCAATGGTCTCAGGAGTAATTGCTAAAACGCAGGCAATGATTTGTAGAACCTCTCGCCGTCGCATGGTTTTTCTCCTGTCTTGAGCCACCTCCACCGAGAGTAGCACCGAAATGCCGAGCGCTCGCGCCGTCTGGAGGCTAACGAATTGGAATTTGGTCGACTGGCATCAGAATTTTTGATCCTCAAAACCGCTTAGTCAGCAAAGACGGAACGACCTGTCGGTGGCCGATTTAGACCTATGGCAGCCTGGGCGTCCCGGTTAACCCCCTCGCCCAGTCGTGCTGGGGCCTCGGTCGAGGCAACCCCCGGCCGAGGCTCTCTTTTTCGTTTTTTCGCGCCCGGTTAGGGAACTTTAGGACATCAGGGCTATTTTACTTTCACGCCCAGCGGAACCATTGTCATGACACGCTCGGCTTCAGGGCCTCGACCTTCGGTCGAGGCTCTTTCCATTTGGCCCCCTGTCGCGGCACGGGAGCGCTAGCGCGCCCTCAACTTGCCGGTTAGCGCCGCGGAGCCGAGTGAGGAGGTTGGCGCGAGCGTGGCAACCCAAAGAACCTCTCAGCCCCCGAGCGCCGCCCCGCCAAAAGGTCGCGCTTGAACTCCTTAGCGCCATGGAAAAGAAGCGATCACGATATCAGCGCCGGAGTGGGTCAAGGTCGGTCTTCGGACGATGTCCGCGCCGCTTCCGCTTTCGGTCCCTATAGTGGACTCATAGCAGACATCGCGTGAGGTCAGTTCGGGGCCAATATTGGAAATTGCGCTTGCCTTGATCACGGCGGGAATGGGATCGCATGCCGCGCGTAAAAACAGCACCGTAAATCTCGTACCCTGGTTGCTATCGCTACGGCCGATCCGCAATTCACCGCCAATCTGTTCGACAAAAGATCGAATAATCCTCATCCCCAGTCCTTTGCTGCCAGTGGGATCAAATCCCTCTGGCAAACCGGGGCCCTCATCGGAGACCGACAGCAAGTAGCCTTGTTGCGGATTGGATTCCAAATTGAGCGTGATCCTGCCGGTGCCATATTTGGCTGCGTTCGTGATCAGTTCGTTGGCGATGAAGCCCAGCGGAATGGCGGTTGCGGCTGGCAGGTTGATTTCAATCCCTTCGACCACGATGCCCCGATCAGGGCTCCCCAAGGACCACATTGTCGAGAAATCGCGACAAAGCTCCTCGAGATATTGCTTGATCGCTACGGTTGGCGCGCCATTGGAAGTGTGGAGATGCTGGTGGATGCGACACATCGTGGTAATGCGATCGGCCGCGGCCGCCAATTGCGAAGCAACTTCAGCATTCTTCGACGCGCGGCCTTGCAGCGAAAGCAGGCTCACGATCATTTGCGCGCCGTTCGACAGTCGATGATCGGACTCCTGGCGCAAAACCACCATTTGTCGTATCAACTCGTCCTTTTGATGAAGGAGAGCCTGTTCTCGGGCGAGAGCGTCTCGCAGCTGGATTTCCGTACGCCTACGCCCGATCAGCTCACGTTCGCAGCTTTCGACTGTGCGGGACTTTTGGCCGTCAACTTTAATGACTGGAGAAGAGTCCGCACTGTGCGGCAAATGTTCAAACTCAAGTAGTCCCTGTTCGGCCTCGTTGGTTTTCGCGTAGCTGGCCGAAAGAACCGCCTCGTTAGCGTATTCACAGAACTGATCCGTGTTCGACATGGGGCCCCTCCCGACCCCCGACACCCAATTACATGGTAAATGCGTGAAATCGTTCACTCCACTATCAAAAGGTACGGGAAACTCATACGAAGGTTTAGGGGTCCTTCCGTCTCACCCGGGGCATCCATCGGCGGCACCACCGCGCTGTGAATATCCGGTTCTCCTTCAAAAGCGGACATCCTCCATTCGATCACCTCATCGGCGATGGCGAGCGCGGGTCGGCGGAATTGCGAGACCGAGGGTCTTCGCGGTCTTGAGATTGATGACCAAGTCGAACTTGGTGGACTGAAGATCGGGAATGTTGCCTACGGTGGACAGATATAGCCGACACCGCTCGGACTATGGAAGCAACCGACCGAAGCGGGAAGAACTTGTTTTGGTAGCCAAAGCACTATCGACGGGAAATAAATCGTGAATGCGATGGTGGCGAAGAAGACGATATAGATCGGACACGCCGCCCTCAATGCAAGTGAGAAACGTACATCGACGAATTTTGATGCCATCAGAAGAACGAGGCCGTAAGGCGGTGTGATCAAGCCAAATGCCAGCGTCGTGATCAGCACCACGCCCATGTGGACAGGATTGATGTTGCCTGCGTCAGTCAGTGCATTCACCAATGGCATGAAGATAATGATGGTTGGTACCGGCTCGATGAAATCACCTACGACGGTAAAGAGCGCGACCATCAACAACATAATCAAATGCGGATCGTGGCCGGCGATGCCGGTGATCCAGTCAGCAATAACAATCGCACCTCGCAGATAGGCGAAAAGCCAACCAAACGCGTTGGCCGCACCGATCGTAATCAATGGCAAAGAAAAGATCAGGCCCGCAAGGCAAAAATCATAAGCAAGAAATCTAATATGACCGGGGTTAAGCGCGGGAATTACAACAAGCAGGATGTAAGCGACAGCGACTACACCTGCCTCCGTCGGAGTAAACCAGCCGGTGAGGATACCGCCCAAAAGAATGGCGGGGATCATCAACGGAAGCGATGCATCTTTGAAAGCTCCCGCCAGTTCGTGAAACGGAGCTCGCTGACGTCGCATGCCGGTGGGGCCAAAGAAATAGCAATAGATCATCAGCCCTACGCCAATCATCATGCCAGGCACAAAACCTGCCATAAAAAGCCCGGCGATCGAGACATTGCCTATTGCGCCATAAACCACGGCGGTGATGCTCGGCGGTACGAGCGCAGCGATGGTCGAAGCTGATGCGATGATCGCGGCAATAAAGGCGGGACTGTAGCCCTCCGTTTTCATCGGCCGGCCAAGCGCCCGACTGATGACCGCGACGTCAGCGGTCGTGGAACCCGACATTTCGGAAAAAAACATGCTGAACACAGTGACGACTTGTGAGAGGCCACCGCGAATGTGGCCGACCAGTGCAAGTGACAGATTTACTACACGCACGACCACATTGGCCGAGCTCATCAACTCACCGACAAGAAGGAAAAACGGAATCGCGAGCAATGCTTCCGAGTCCATCCCATCAAACATTTTCTGGATGATGGCCACATGGGAGACCTCGGTAAACGAGGCGCCGATAAGAACTCCGGCCATTAACGCGAACGGAACTGGTACGCCGAGATAGCCAAAAAACAAGAACAGAAAGCTCATCAATCCAAGAATGTAGCCGGAATTCATGGACGCTCGACTTTGGTAAGCGCCGTGTCGTCCGGCGGTGCATGCTTTGCTTCTTCGGGAAATTCGGCATGCTCAAACCCGTGTCGTAACCCATTGACAATCTGTTCGATTGCAAACAACGCGACAAATACGCCGCACATTGGAATCGCCGCGTACAGCGAGGCAATGGGTGTCAACGACGGCATGCGAAAGCTGGAAAATCCGCGTAGGAAATTGAGATACCCGAAGTAGATAAAGCTTAGCGCAACGCCCAATACGACAAGTCTCGTGATGATTTCGACGGCGACCCGGGATGCGCCGTGAAGACCTTCGGCGATTGCGGTGAGATAAAGATGATCGTTGCGGCGCGTAGCAACAGCAGCGCCGAAGAAGATCGCATAAATGAACAGCGTCGAGGTCACCTCTTGTAGCCAAAGCCAAGGATGACCGATCGTACGCGTGACAATGTCGAAAATAACCGTACTGCAAAAAGAAAATAACAGGATTCCGCACAGGCCCATCAAGACCAACTCAAGAACGTCGAGCGCCTGCCATTTCAAATGAGACTGTCGTCGAGAGACGAGTCTATCCGTGACAGCCATTGCGATCCCAGCCTGCAATCGGAGCGAAAGGGGTTAGTTGATTCGCTCCTTCACTTCACGCCTGCGATCAAATCCTTAATCTTCGATGCGTGCGGTCCGAGTTCGCCGGCCAACTTGTCAAGGTACGGATCTGCAAGCTTCTGAAAGCCGGATTTATTGACTTGATCAACGATCGTCACGCCAATGGCTTTGAGTTTACCCGCCGATTGGTGCTCAAGGTCCAATGCCATGGCTGGCTCTTTCATGTTGACTTCGTCGGCGGCCGCTTGCACCCACCTTTTTTGCTCATCCGTCAGGCTTTTCCAGAGTTTGTCGCTGATCCAGATGAGATTGTTGTTCGCCTCATGCTCGGTCATTGAGAGGACCGGGGCGACTTCGTAGTGTTTGTTGGCGAGATATACGTTCACGCCATTCTCGGCGACATCCACAACCCCCGTCTGAAGGGACGTATAGACGCTGCCGAACGGCATATGGACTGTCTGTGCGCCATAAACGGGAAACATTAGGTCTTCGGTCGCCGTGGCTTGTACGCGGACCTTGAGGCCCTTCATGTCCTCAACCTTATTGATCGGCCTTTTGCTGTACATGCTGCGTAGGCCAAGCGTAAGCACGCCGATCGCATGAGCGCCCTGCACTGTATCTTCAATCATATTCCTGACCGCCTCGGTTACCTTTGGATTGGACAGTGCTTTCACTAGATGATCTTCCGACCGAAACAGATAATGAAGCGACATCACACCGGCCTGTGGGGAGAGCGTAGCCGCGTTTGCCGACGAACTGATGCAGAACTCGACGTCACCCGCCTTCACCAACTGAAGAACTTGCGGTTCTTGGCCGAGCTGAGCACCGGGATATTGGTCGATCAAAATCGACCCGTTACTCAGTTCCTTGAGCTTGTTGGCGAAAAGATCGCCAGCGATGCCATATCCAGTAGTTTTTGGCTGGTCGTAGGCAAAGCGATAATGCTTTACCTCCTGCGCCATTGAGATGGTGACCAAGCCCGTGGCGAGAATGCCAAATGTGATCCCGCAAATCGCATTGCGCACTGTAGGCACGTCACCCTCCCTTGCTTAATTTCTTTCGACCTTGCCTATGTGTAACACATATTGCCACCAACCCGCGATGCTGGAACGTCGACGAACTCAGATTATGCCGACCGACATAGTGTGCCAGGCGCACGGGTGTTCGGTTCGTCGGCGCAAACCAAAGTCTAGCTCACTAGGAACGCTAAACAGCTCCTGGCATACTCCGCTTACGCGGAACCTCCCGGATGGTCGTTATGACGCAAATCCAACCGGAATCCCGACAACCGGCCCGCTGGCCGTTCCAGGTCAAACCGCTGCATGCAGTTCTCGGCTGTGAAATTACCGGAGTTACGCTGCGGGAGGCCGTGTCGCCGGCAATATTCGCCAAAGTCTATGAAGCCTTTCTCGAGTACAAACTGATTCTATTCCGAGACGTCGATCTGCCACCGGCAATCCAGGTCGCCTTCGCGCGCAATTTCGGCGAGGTGCAAATCCACGTCCTGAGCCAGTATCACGGCTATAAGGAACACCCAGAGATCTACATGCTGTCCAACCTCGACAGGGACGGCAATCCAAGCGGCAAGCACCCGGATAAGGGCACGTTGTTTTGGCACACTGACGGTTCGTGGCGTGAGCGCACCGGGCAAGCGACAATGATGTATTCGGAAATTGTGCCGGAGGTTGGCGGAGAAACTCAATTTGCGGATATGTATTCGGCTTATGATTTGCTGCCCACGGCGATGAAAGCCCGGATTGAGGGTCGGCGCGCCGTCCACAATTTCGACTTTTCGCGTACTCGCCGCCACGGCGAGGACCCCTTAACGGCGGAGCAGAAGGCCAAGGTGCCGCCAGTTGCACATCCGATCGTGCGCACGCATCCAGACACCGGACGCAAGGCAATATTTCTCGGTGATCATGCCGAGGGGATTGAGGGCATGGATTACGAAGAAGGCCGAGCGTTGATCGAGGAGCTCAACCTGATGATTACGCCGCCGTCCCGCGTTTATACCCATATCTGGAGCCCACGCGAGTGCATGGTGTGGGACAACCGTTGCACGCTGCATCGCGCCACGGGCTTCGACGAGTCTCGATGCAAGCGCGTGATGCGCCGCTGCACCATCATAGGCGATAAGCCGTTCTGAAGCCGACACAGCTATTGAATCTTGCGGCGATACGCGCCTGCCAATGTCCGCTTCAGGTCATGAACGGACAAAGTGCAGTGTCCGCGCCGCGTCCTGCCCTCGGCGGCAGCCACGCCCTCTCATTTGATGACTTCGTCGGCAGTGGCAAGCAATGTCTGTGGAATTGTCAGGCCGAGCGTCGCTGCCGTCTTGACGTTGATGGCCAACTCGAACTTGGTCGGCTGCTCGACCGGAATATCGCCCGGCTTCGTGCCGCGCAGAATCTTGTCCACCATATCGGCGGCGCGCCGGAACAGATCGGCGTAGTCCGGTCCATAAGACATCAGACCACCCGCTTCGACATAGTCATCATAACTCATGATTGTTGGTAAGCGTTCGCTGAGCGCGAGCGTGACGATACGGGCACGGTTGGCGGCAACGAGTGCATCGGAGACGACGTAAAGCGCGTCCGCCTTATTCCTGAGCGTCTCGAATGCCGGTGCAATGTCTTCGGCGCGCCAGACCCCGAGCCGGGCTGCTTCGAGACCGAGTGCTTGAGCCGTGGACTTAACCCGATCTGCCTCCAACATCGGCTCGGCGTAGCCGGCGTCAGCCAGGATGGCTAGTCGATGAAGCTGGGGAATAGCCTGGCGCAAGAGTTCAAGGCGCTTGCCAACAAGATCCGGCTGTTGGATCGAAACTCCGGTAACGTTGCCGGCCGGACGCGCCAGACTTTGAACCAAACCGCCGCGGACCGGATCGAACGCAACGGCAAAGACGATCGGAATGCTCGTTATTGTCTGCCTGAGGATGGTAACGGCGCCGCCATACGTGACGATGACGTCAACCTTGCGCCGCTCGAATTCTGCGGCGATTTCACTGACGCGATCGGATCTTCCCGCGGCCCAGCGATACTCGATCGCTGTAGTATCTCCCTCGATCCAGCCGAGTTCCCGCAGATGCGCGACGAAAGCGGCCGTCCACGGACGCCATACAGTCGCATCCGCGCCCAGTATTCCGATGAGCCGTTGATTCCCTGGCTGCTGCGCGTGGGCGACCAATGGCCATGCGCCAACGAGGCCACAAACGATTTTGATGAATTCCCGCCGCTCCATGGCCTCCCTCCATAGTGAGGACCATTTCCGGCGTTCAAGACAATATCAGATTGCGGCTTTGATGCTATGCCCTTGGTCACAAGACCGCCAATGTCGGCTTTCGGTCAGAGCCGGACCAAATCCGATTTGCGTCCGCTTTAGAAGCCCAATAGCAATGTTTGCGACCCATTCGAGCACGTGCACAGAAGACGTTGCTGTGTAGAAACATGCCGCATCGCCATGACGGAGACTTTAATGAAGACCTATAGGATCGCCGCCATTCCCGGCGACGGAATCGGGACGGAAGTGGTGTCAGCCGGAATCGAAGTGCTGCATACACTGGCCAAGCGCGAGGGCAAATTCCAATTCAACGTCGACCATTTCGACTGGGGCGGCGAATACTACAAGAAGCATGGCCGCATGATGCCGCAGAACGGCCGCAGCCTGATCCGTAGTCACGATGCGATCCTGTTCGGCTCGGCCGGTCATCCGGAAATTCCCGACCACATCACGCTATGGGGCTTGCGGCTTGCGATCTGCCAGCCGTTCGATCAATACGCCAACGTCCGTCCGACGCGGGTGCTCCCCGGCATAACAAGCCCGCTGCGCAGCGTGAAAGATAAGGAATTGGACTGGGTGATCGTGCGTGAGAACTCCGAGGGCGAGTACGCGGGCGTCGGCGGGCGCGTCCACCAAGGTTCGCCGTTGGAAGCGGCCACCGACGTTGCGATGTTCACCCGCGCCGGCGTCGAACGCATCATGCGCTTCGCCTTCCGGCTTGCGCAATCGCGGCCGCGCAAACTCCTCACCGTGGTCACCAAGTCAAACGCGCAACGCCACGCCATGGTGATGTGGGATGAGATCGCCGCCGAGATCGCTCCCGAATTCAAGGATGTGACCTGGGACAAGATGTTGGTCGATGCCATGACAATGCGCATGGTCATGAGACCGCAGACGATCGACACCGTCGTGGCGACGAACCTGCACGCCGACATTCTGTCGGACCTCGCCGCCGCGTTGGCCGGCTCGCTCGGCATCGCGCCGACCGCCAATCTCAATCCCGAGCGCACGTTTCCCTCGATGTTCGAACCGATCCACGGCTCGGCCTTCGACATTATGGGTAAGGGTATTGCCAACCCGATCGGCACGTTCTGGTCGGCGGTTATGATGCTCGAGCACCTGGGCGAGAAACCCGCCGGCGATCGGCTGATGCGAGCGATCGAGCGCGTAACCGCCGACAACCGCTTTCACACTCCCGACCTGGGCGGCAAGGCCAAGACTGCCGAGGTGACCGCGGCAGTCATCGACGCCATCCACGGCGCCAACGAGTGACCGCGGCAAGGCCGCGATCACGCGCTGGATTTCTTTATCTTTACGATAATCCAGTCGTGATGAGCTTGAAGACCGACTCGGCATTGGTCTGGAAGAACGCTTTCTTATCCGCATCGGTGAGCGGCATGCGTTCCATGGCCGCCACTTCCTCGAGCACATACTGATAAGGATAGTCCATGGCGTAAAGTACGCGATCGGCGCCTATGACCGAGCGCGTAAACATGATCGCCGGCTCCCAAGCCATGCCGCTAGTGGTGTAGTAGACGTTCTCGCGCATGTAATCGCTGATTTTCCGTTTGAGCGGCTTGAGACATTCATAGCGCTTGGTCGACACCTGGGCCCGATGCATGAAATCAAGCCGGAACTGCCAGAATGGCAATCCCTCGCCGAGGTGACCAAACACCATTTGCAATTTTGGGAACCGGTCAAAGACGCCGCTGGCGATGATCGTCAACAGATGCATGCCGCACTCAACGGCAAATCCGTAAATCGCCCCGTCAAGACCGCGCGCTAACAGCGGTCCGATCATCTCGCGCGGCGGTGTATTGGGATGAATATAGATCGGAACGTCCAACGCCTCGGCGGCCTCGAAGATCGGCCAGAATTTCTGACCATCAAGATATTCGCCGTGGGTGTGGGAATTGATGACGGCGCCTTTAAGCTGGAGCCGCGTGACCGCACGCTCGAGCTCCTTCGCCGCCGCTTGCGGCACCTGTGGCGCAACGGCCGCGAGTGCCGCAAAGCGGTTCGGGTGCTTGCGCACGGCTTGACTCACCTGATCGTTGCTTGCTGCCGCAAGCGCGATCGCGGTTTCGGCATCGAGCAATTGCACGCCCGGCGTGGTGAGGAGAAGGAGCTGCATGTCTATCCCGGCGGCGTCCATGTCGCCGATGCGCCGTTCGCCGATGTCCAGCATGCGCTCGCGCACGGCAATGCAGCGTTCGCTCATTCCGAGCCCATAATGCCGCCACAGACTCTCGAAGCCGGGATCATTTGCCGAGCCGTCTTTGAGCATTTTCTGATAGACGGCGAGGAGTTCGGCGCTAATCCAAGCTTCTTCGGTCGCAATGCGCCGATACGGCCCGCCTCCGCTGACGCTTGCTGCCATAAGAGTTTCCCGCGCTGCCGCCGGCACGCATCGCGTCGCGAATCACAAATATTGTTCGATCGGATCGTCACCGACGGTCACGTAAACCAGTGCTCCATCCTGAAGCCGCCTGACGAGCTGGTTGTTCTCGACCGGATCGACGGTGATGCAGCCGTTGCTCCTGCCGAGCATGCCGTTGTTCTTCGCGCGAAAAGCAGCGGTAGTGTACCAGTTTGGGTGCAGGATCCATTTAAATGGCGGCGTGTGGTTGATGTAATTGTTGTAAGACGTCACGCCCTCGAGCACGACAACGATCATGTTTGGGTAAACAGTGCCGTCATAGCGGTCCACGATGGTCTTGTAATGATCCATGACTTCGGAATGCGCGGTCTTGAGCGGGCCCAGCGGCACCATGTCCAAGTCTTTTTGGAAGCCTTTAAATTTGACGGCTTTTGCGTTTGGTCCATTGGTTCTTCCATGCGCCGCATAATGTGCGGTGACTTCGCCCGATTTGGAATCCAAAAGATAGAATCTTTTGTTCGCCGAGGGCTGTGAGATATCGAAGACCGCGAGCGCGTCTTTCTTCGGAAAAATCGATTGGCGCGAGATCGCAACCGCACGCGCGACCGCGGCCATGGGGGCGCCGAGAGCTTGCGCCTGCTGCAGAAGCGGATCGAGTCCATTCGTTAGATTGTCAGGCTTCGCGGCGATCGGGGAGGCGGCCGTTGGCATCGCCGGCTGTTGCGCGTGCGCGGCAAGCGGCGACGCAGTCGCCGCTGCACCGCCGAGCAGCGTGATGAACCGGCGGCGCGTCGCTTGATCGCATCGCATCCGTTGTCCCCAGCCGAGACCAGCGCGCAGAATATCGGGTTCGCATCGACCCGTCAGCGGTGTTGTGCGAGAGGCGATATCGGATGATTGCGGCAAAATACGAATTCAACACAGACCACCCGGCCACCCGGCCACCCGGCTTCGTCGGGAACTATTCGGCGTCAGGATGTTTTTCGTCGCCGAGTTTCGACCGCAATAGCGGATGCTGCCGGCGCGACGACGCAAAACGGTGCGTAAGCCGGTGGGACCGGTCAGCCAAATCCAGCCACTTCTCGGCGAGTTGTAAGAGCCGGCTCTTGTGCCTCATACTCGACGCGCGGTTTGCCAGTTCAATTGAATTGGCGGCGCTGGCTCTATAATCGGTCTCTTTGGTCATGCGAGCTTGGGGGTGAGTCCCCCCGACCCTTGTCAAAAGACGTCATTGTCTCCTTTGTTGCCAAAGCGTGACGACTATGGAGATGTTCCGGGAACTTTAATGAAATTTCGAAAAAGTGTGGTCAATCACGCCGCCACGCGTCATCCGCAGCCGGTCAATTGCGCCAGAAGTATTTCGAAAATATCGCGCGGCTCACGATCGGGAGGCTTTTCCTCGCCTCACTTGGATGGACTTCACGAGAGGGTGTTGCCAGCGTGCCGCCCAAGCGGATCGGTTAGCGGGGAATAGCCCCTCCTCCTCCTCGGCCGTTGCGATGAGGCGACCTCTGTCGCTTGCGTTCGATACGGAACTTTCGAGTTTGATCGTGCTCGCCGCGGCGGAGTTATCCAGACCTTCGTCGTTCATGGGGTTTGCGATCCTTGGGGTTTGCGATCCTCGCAATCGACGAAACCTTTATGGACTGTTGCTGGAGCTTTTAAAGAAGTTTGATGAAGCGCAGTAACTACGCCCCTGCCCGGTTCGCGAAGACCAAGACAGACAACCTGACCATTTTTATGGCTCCTCGTTTACCTTATTACTTCACCTGTACCTTATTACTTCACCTGCAGCTGGTTCAAATAATCGACGATCGAGAGGATGCGGTCCCGCACCGCCTCCTCGGAGCCGCAGGGAAGATCGAGAAGCGAATCGAGTTCGCTCTCGCGCCTTTTCATCGCCGACACGACTCTTTTTGGGATCTTGCGATGGTTCTTGCTCAGCGTCGGAGGCGCTGGGACCGCCGGAGGTTTGTGCCGGCAACCCCAAATCGGCATTTCGGCACCGCGGTGAGTTGCGCGCGTATTTCGTCCGTCGATCATTTGGTAAACGGCAGTACTATCGAAGCTCCCGTGATTGCGCTTCGCCAGCAAGGTTAAATCCGCCGGTTTGACTTTGAGCTTGGCGCTCAAGGGGCCGGCACCCTTGGCATCGTCGCCATGGCATCCAGCGCAATTTTCAACGTATTCCGTCCTGCCTTTGTCAGCGTCTTGCGCCAACGCACCGCCGATCGCAGCCATCAGAAAGGCTGCGGCGCACAGCCCTACTGATATCGGTCTCTCTATCGGTCGCATGCCCAGGCGTTTCGGAGCAAAGATTTGCAATTGCCGGCAGATTTTGCTCTCCAGTCTTTGATTCAAATCAAGAAACCAGCGTCCGCTATGCGCTTAATGGCTTTTATGAACGCGAAAAAGCAGCAAAGACTCGACCCAGGCGCATCGCCACACTTGGCGGAGACGATCGAAGCCACCGATCGCAAGATCAAGGACTATCTTTTACGCCAGCATTTGTCGCTCTGGCAGCCGATCTCAACCGCGCCCAACAACCACGACCTTGAGCTTAAAGTGCTGGACGGTGCGTCCTCGGTCGTATTTCCGTTTCCATGCCGGCGAACGAATACCGGTGAGTGGATCAATACCGATCTAGAAACAGGTATCGACATTCAGCCGACCAAATGGCGTCCGTGGCAAAAAGCAAAAGCGCGCAAGCCAGAGCTCAGCACCAGCAGCGGCCTTCCTCAGCAAAATGAGCGCCGTGGAGCCATACATGAATGACACCGCGGCAAAAGCATCGATCGGTAAAAGAGCAGCCAACGAGTTGAAGGAATTCCTGATTTTCGCGGTATATTTTTATGTCTGCTTCACCGCCCTCGCCTATCTAAAAGCTGCGATCCTTCAGGCGCACGGCATCGCCTTTGCTCCCTTCGGTTTCGCCGCAGTCAAGGCTTTGATTTGCGCGAAATTCATGAGCATAGGACATGCATTTCATCTCGGTGAACGATACAAGAAACAAGCTCTCATCTGGCCCACACTACGCAGGTCATTTGCTTTCTTCGCTTTGCTACTTGCGCTGACCGTGCTGGAGGAGCTGATCGTCGGCTACCTCCACCATCGCGCCTTCGCCGATTCCCTCGCCGAATTTGGCGGCGGCACGCTTCATCAGGCATTTGCGACGTCGATCATCCTGCTGCTGACCTTGATTCCTTTCTTTGCCTTTCGCTCGCTTGCCGAGGTTGTCGGCGGACGCGTGCTATTTCGTCTTTTCTTGGAGCCGCGCCGAAAGCTTGACGTGGCGCCGGCGACGGCACACAGCGAAGGAGCTTAAGAACATGCGAACTGTGAGCCTGATCATGCTGTCGGGGCTGTTCGCACAAGCGGCCCATGCCGACGAAATCCGTCACCTTACTTTTCCAAACGTCATGCTGGGCACCTGGGCCGAAACGGCCGAACAATGCGCCGCAAAAGATAAATCAAACGTCGTGATCGAGCCCGCCAAATATGGCGACGGCGGCGGCAGCTGCGCGGTACGGTGGATCGTGGAGACGGCGGGATCGCGCGGCATCAATTACGCAGTGCATGCGCTTTGCACCAGCGCATCGCTGCCGGAGAAGACCCAAATCGTCAATATCGTCGTGCGACCGCTTGGCCAAGATCGCGCGGCGATGGGGCGATCGTTCGAAGATTTAAAGAACTATCTGCGCTGTCCATAGCAACGGCACATGCCATGAGCGCTTTGGCCCTTTCCGGCATCATTTTTGTTTTGACACTGGGTGGCATCTTTCTTGGCACGCTGCTGCGCCGGACTTTGCCGAAACACCACCTCAGCGAGGATGCTCAGAACACTGTGAGACTCGGCGTCGGGCTGATAGCGACAATAGCCGCGCTGGTTCTCGGCCTACTCATCGCAGCGGCAAAGGGTTCGTTCGATACGCAAAACGCTCAACTCAAACAGATCACCGCCGATCTGATTCTGCTCGACAACATTCTGGCCCAATATGGCCCGGAGGGCCGCCTGGTTCGCGAACAAATGCGTAGCTCAGTCGGTCCATTTGTCGACCAGATGTGGCGCGAGAAGCAGGTCGGGGTAAGGGGGCCGTTTGAAACGAACGCCGCGGCGGAAAAGGTCTATTTGGCAATTCAAAAATTGTCGCCGCAAGACGATTTACAGCGCGCGCTGCAAGCGCGAGCCGCGCAACTTAGCAATGACATCGCGCAAACCCGCCTCTTGCTGTTCGTCGAATCCGACAGCCTTGTTCCGGCGCCATTTCTGGCAATTCTGGCGTTTTGGCTCGTAATCATATTTGCAAGCTTCAGCCTGTTCTCGCCTTTGAACGTGACGGTGTTCACTTGCCTTTCGCTGTTTGCCCTCTCGGCCGCATGCGCGATTTTCCTGATTTTGGAATTGAGCCAACCGTTCACTGGCTTGCTAATGATTTCGAGCACGCCGCTGCGAAACGCTCTCACACCCCTGTGAGAGCCGGCAAGATTGGGCTACTCGGCGCGAGGAGGCTCCGCCGCGCGCTTTGGCCGCAAGCATCGGGAATATCGGCGCGGCGATTTGGTTATTATGCAATGCGCATCGGGGCGGCCGCAGAGCAAAGGATTTCGAAATGTCGGAAGTAACGAGGCGAAACCTTCTCGGGACCGCCGCGGCGGCGACGCTCGCCGGCTCGGCCGAAACCGCACGGGCCGAAGCGCCGGTCCGCAACACCACGACGCCGGGTGTCTACCGCTATAAGATCGGCTCCTATGAGCTCACCGCGCTCTATGACGGCATCTGGTATCGTCCGATCGACGACAAATTCATCGCCAATGCGCCGTTCGCGGAAGTCGAGCAGGCGCTCGACGCCGCTTTCATGCCGCACGACAAGCTGGCGACGCCATTCACCACGCTGATCGTCAATACCGGCAAGCGGCTTGTGCTGCTCGACACCGGCACCGGCGGGCAGATCGCGCCGTCAGCCGGGGTGTTGCGCGACAATCTCGCGGCCGCGGGAATTGACCCGAAAGAGGTCGACACGATCGTCATCTCGCATTTTCATCCCGACCACATCAACGGCATCAAGGACAAGGATAACGCGCTGATCTTTCCGCGTGCCGAGATCATGGTCCCGGCACCGGAATGGGCCTATTGGATGGACGACGGCAATCTCAACACCGCGCCTACGGATCTGAAAGTCGTGTTTCTCAATCAGCGCCGGATTTTCGCCGATATCGCCAAGCAGGTGACGCAATTCGAGTCCGGCAAGGAAGTCGCCCCCGGCATTGTCACGATTCCCGCGGCGGGACACACGCCTGGCCACACCGTCTTTGCCATTCATTCCGGCGATCAATCCCTGCTGGTCTTAAGCGACACCGCCCAGCATCCGGCGGTGTTCGCGCGCCATCCGGATTGGCAGGCAAGCTTCGACATCGACGGCGCCGCCGCGGTCGCAACCCGCAAAAAACTTTTCGATCGCGCCGCCGCCGACCGCATGCTGGTCACCGGCTATCACTTCCCCTTCCCCGCCTGCGGCCATTTGATCAAGACCGCGACAGGCTATGAGCATGTGCCGGTCGAGTGGCAGACGGCATTGTGAGAGCTGGAACCGGCCAAAACTTCAGTTTTGCCCGGACTACGCCTAAGCACCGCCCTAATTTTGATTAACCTCGTAACGGCATGCACTGAGCGCGCGCTACCGGACGGGGACTGTCGTGCGGGTGAAAGCAATTGGGGCCGCGACGCTTGCTCTATCGTTTTTGCCGTTGACCGCTGCCGCGGTCCATGCCCAGGCGCCACAATCGGCGCCGGCCGAAAGAGGATCACCGCTGTCCGAAATAGCGCACGATCTCACGACTTGGCTCGGTCACGTCACTGGCAGCAGCCCTAATCACCACCGCGTAACGTCTTCGCCACCATTGCCGCGACCGCGGCCGGCAGAACCGGCGCACACACCCGCAGTGTCGAACGGGGGACCGTCGGAGGCCGCGTCCGCGGCCATCCTACCGAAGAAGAAAATCGTGGCGCCTGTCCTGATAAATGACTGATTGAGGGAAGCTCATGAACTCTGCTGATGAAATGGCTGCGAAAATAGAAGCGCCTGAGTCAACCAGTGCTCCGGCCCATTTCGGTCAGAAATTAGACGAGCACGCCTCTCTTAAGGATTCTGGCCGCGGAGGCGATCAGCATAGGCCCGTGGAAGATTTACATAGTCTTCTTTTGCGGATCAGCCATCACCTCGACTACGAGACCTCGGAACGATCGACAATTTATTATCGTCTCTTAGCAATAGACGCTCAGGCAAAGAGAATAGAGAATCAAACTAAAACGCGCGCTTTGCGAGCGTTGGTCCGTTATTTCGTGGTGATTTGTATTGCTGTCGCCGGAACCTTGGTTTGGCAGTCATACGGCGAGGCAACCAAACAGATAATCGCAACAAAGGCGCCGGAACTCGGCTGGTCGCCGGAGGCAAAACAGATGATCGCGAGTTGGGCCCGAGAGCTTGGCTGGACGAAACCGGGGCCCGACACCTCTCCGGTCCCGCTGCCTGTGGCAGGGATACAAGTGATACCCGTTGCACAGACTGCGCCAGAGGCGGCCGCACCGAAAGCGGACGCCGCCCCCTCCGTTGACCCCGAGCAGGTGCAACAGATAACGCGCAGTCTGACTACGCTCCAGCAAAGCGTGGAGCAACTTGGCGCTGCGCAAGACCAGATGGCGCGCCAGATCACATCGTTGCAGGCCGCCGACCTTGAAATCCTGAATCGGATTCCAGCGCCGCCGCCGCTACCCCCCGCCGCGCCGGCGCGAAAACCCATGCACCCGACCATGGCAGCGCCGTCGTCGCGGGCGCCTACTGCGGGGCATTAGCCTTTCTAGTACGTCGCTGTGATGTCGGCTTCGCGCAAAAGCGGACCATCGGCATAGGCGTTCGAAGGAACGTGCGAGCGGCTAACCCAGTCGTGACGAAGTCAAAAATGCGGAGGCCGGCGGCTCAGCCGGCCTCCTCTATCCCGCGATTTTTGTTTTGCGTAAGCTGTTGCGGGATGACTACTCTTGAGCCTGATCTTTGCGGACGCTCAAACTCACGTCTCGGGATCGTGCTGAAAAATCCGACTTGCGGGCCAGACGGCGGCGCCGCTGGCGACCGCAAGCCGGTGCGTACGATCCGGGCCTCGGTTCGCACCGCATCTGGTGCTAATTCCGGATCGCAGGCAATTCCATCAAGAACGCTTGCTGCTCTTGGTCATACCGGCCTGATGCGTCTTGGCCGGCTTGGCATGCCGCGCATGATGCTCGACATGCCCCTTGCTCCGCGCGATGTGTTTACGCACATGATTACGGTGGCGAGCAGCGTGCTTCACCGTCTTGGCGGGTTTGACCGTGTTGGCCGCCGGCGTCGGCGGCGTCTTGGTCTGAACGGCCGGCGCGGCGCCGTTGGAAGCGGGCATGCCGGACGGCTGAGCGGCGATCGCCGAGCCGGCGATCAAGCTGGTCGCGAGCAGCGCGGCGGCGAATTTGGTCAACATTTTATTCTCCTTTTTTCGGCGCTTGGGGAGTTGACGCCGATTGTTGAGGAGACACTTACACGGGGGCTACTGAACGCCGCCTGAAGTGGGGGCGCGTTTAACGTTCACCTACGTGAAATTCTCGTAATACTGCGGGGTCCGGGGCGTCGATCAACTTTCCGTTGACTGTTCCTAATCCGCGAACCGCCAGCGGAAGAATTGCTAGGCTAGCGGTGTTAGCCCGCTTGGGCCGGATTCGTCCTGGAACCTTCCATGGGGAATAAAGTCGTGGAATAAGGACTCCAGGATACGCACGCTCGTTTTACGCACGCTCGTTTAGAGACCACGGAACCAGGCAGCCAAAACCGGAGGAACTATGCGCAAAACCTCATTGCTTACCGCCGTCATCCTTGCGGCGGCCATCTCGGGTGCCCCGCAGCTCGCCGCCGCGATGGGGTCGAGCAATCCCGCGCCGCCGTCAGAAAGCGGCAAGCCGTCCGGCAAGCCCGACGCCAAGAAGAACAAGAAGGACAAGAGCAGCTCGGCCAAGGAATTCTTGGACCGCTATCATGCCGCTTACGCGCTGATCTACGACAAGGAAGATTATCAGAGCGGCATCACCGCGCTGCGCGCCATGGGCTATGACGACAACGCCGACGTGGCCACCTTGCTCGGATATGCGAGCCGCAAGCTCGGCCGCTACGACGACGCTAAATATTGGTACGACAAGGCGCTCGCCGCCGATCCGAAACACGCTTTGACCTGGTCCTATTACGGCATGTGGCATGCCGAACAGGGCAACCTGCTCAAGGCCAAGGACGATCTCGAACAGGTGCGCCTGATCTGCGGCACCGAGTGCAAAGAATTTGTCGCGCTCAAAGAAGTGATCGACGGCGCGCGGACGTACTGATCGTCCTCCAGCCCGGATCGAGCAGCGCTTGATCCGCGAATATGATTTCTCCCGGATATCGCCCGAGCGATATCCGGGCTACTTTTTTGTGCTGCTGTATTGCTACGATAATTAAAATTAAAGGGAGGCGTTGCCGTAAAGAAATCTGCCGCCGCGGCGCTGTGCGCCGCGGGATTCGTTTTCGCAAATCCGTTGCCCGGATTGGCCCAGGACGTGCTGATCACGCATCGGCTGTCGGCGGCGCTCGCCGCCGAGGCCGTCACCGAAGCGGTCGCCGCTTGCGCCAAGCAGGGCTACAAGGTGACCGCAACCATTATTGATGCCGACGGTGTGACACAAGCCACGTTGCGTGGCGATGGCGCGTCGATGACGACGCTCGGTGCCGCCCGGGATAAGGCCTATACCGTGTTCATGCTCGGTGCGCCGCGCAATGAGGACACCAGCGGCGC